>Ga0318531_10000322_pt1 | contig 12644 bp, 7 predicted proteins | sample GRESIP053b4f25_FD_203486 | JGI IMG/M metagenome (GOLD analysis project Ga0318531, IMG submission 203486) | Tropical soil microbial communities from Luquillo Experimental Forest, Puerto Rico - GRE.SIPMG.053b4f25 | ecosystem: Environmental > Terrestrial > Soil > Tropical forest > Bulk soil... | reverse complement strand
GGCGCAATTTCCCCACCATCCGCTGCGAGCGCTGGGTCGCCGACAACATGGTGCTGATCGGCGATGCCAAGGCGACCGCGCATTTCTCCATCGGCTCCGGCACCAAGCTCGCGATGGAGGACGGGATCGCGCTTTACGAGGCGTTCCGATCGGCGGGCGGGCGCGACGTCGCGGCCGCGCTGGCGCAGTTCGAGAGCCAGCGGCGCGAGGAGGTGGAGAAGACCCAGCACTCGGCCGACGTCTCGCTCGTGTGGTTCGAGCACGTCGATCGTTTTTGGAACATGGACCCGACCCGCTTCGCCTTCGGCCTGATGACGCGCTCAAAGGCCATCACCTACGACAACCTCGCGCTGCGGGCGCCTGAATTCGTCAAGCAGGCGGACCGGGTGGTCGCCCGCGACGTGCGCGCGCTCGGTTTTAACGCCGACACCTCGCAGCCGCCCGCGCCCATGTTCCAGCCGTTCCGTCTGCGCGGGCTAGCGCTCGAGAACCGCGTCGTGGTGTCGCCGATGTGCCAATACTCCGCGCAAGACGGCATGCCGAACGATTGGCACCTCGTCCACTATGGTTCGCGCGCGATCGGCGGCGCCGGCTTGATGTTCACCGAGATGACCGACGTGTCGAAGGAGGCCCGCATCTCGCTTGGTTGCGCCGGCATGTATAACGACGCGCACGAAGCCGCGTGGAAGCGCATCGTCGATTTCGTGCACGCGCAGTCGCACACCAAGTTCTGCCTGCAGCTCGGCCATGCCGGCCGCAAGGGCGCGACCAAGCTGATGTGGGAGGGCATCGACGAGCCGCTCCCCGAGGGCGCATGGCCGATCATCTCGGCGTCGCCGTTGCCCTATTTCCCCTACAGCGCGGTTCCGCGCGAGATGACCCGCGCCGACATGGACGAAGCGATCGCCGATTATGTCGCCGCGACCGAGCGCGGCCATCGCGCCGGCTTCGACATGGTGGAGATGCACGCGGCCCACGGCTATCTGCTTGCGGGCTTCATCTCGCCGCTCACCAACGTGCGCAGCGACGAATACGGCGGCAGCCTCGAAAACCGCCTGCGCTTCCCGCTCGAGGTCTTTCGCGCCATGCGCGCCGCCTGGCCGGACGAGAAGCCGATGTCGGTGCGCATTTCGGCGACCGACTGGGTGGATGGCGGGCTTACCGGCGACGACGCCGTCGAGGTCGCGCGCGCGTTTGCGGATGCCGGTTGCGATCTCATCGACGTGTCGACCGGACAAACCGTCGCGGACGCGCAGCCCGTTTTCGGCCGCATGTTCCAGACGCCGTTCTCCGATCAGATTCGCAACGAGGCCTCGCTGGCGACCATGTGCGTCGGCGCGATCACGACCGCCGACCAGGTCAACACCATCATCGCCGCCGGCCGCGCCGATCTCGTCGCGCTGGCGCGCCCGCACTTGGTCGACCCGTACTTCGCCATGAAGGCGGCGGCCTGGTACGGCGCCCCGGGCATCCATTGTCCGCCGCAATATCTCGCCGGCAAGGAGCAAATTTTCCGCAACAGCGCCCGCGACCGCGAGGAGTGGCGAGACTTGCGCCTCAAGGCCAAGCCCAAGGGGCACCGCGACACCTGGAAGGAGGCGGCGGAGTAGGGGCCGTCATTGCGGTCGTCCATTCATTGCGCCACACGCTCGGTGCGCTCCCTCGCCCCGCGAGCGAAGCGAAGCGGGGAGAGGGTTGGGGTGAGGGGCAAGCAAAAGCGGGAGAGGCGCGCCCCCCTCACCCGAACGAGGTTGTGGGGAGGTTCTTGTGCCCTCTCCCCGCAAGCGGGGCGAGGGCACGTGCCGCGCCGTCGCAGCGGCTATTGTGAAAGCGCCCGTTCGGCCGCATGCTGTTTGACGGGCCTCATGCTGAGGAGGCCGCCGAAGGCGGCGGTCTCGAAGCATGAGGCCGCGATCCGGGCCGCCCCCATCCTTTGAGACGCGCGCACGGGAGCCCGGTCTTGCTGCGCGTTCGCAGTACGCGCGCTCCTCAGGACGAGGGCGGAGCAACGCCGCGGACACCGGTGGACAGGAGACGTCCCATGCACGAAGCGTTGAACCACGCCAAGCTCGCGATGCTCTTCCGCAAGGAATTCGAGCTTTGCAACGTGCGCAAGGGCGAGACCATCGTGCTGCTGAGCGATCTCGGGGCGCGGCGCGATTACGTCGCCGCCGCCTTCGCCGCGGCCGAGGAGGTCGCCGCCGACGCCTACGAGATGTGCGTCAACGCCATGCCGTCGTGGACCAAGGTCGGGGTCGAGACCGTCGGACGCTGCAAGGGCACGCTCGAGGCGATCAAGGCGGCCGACATGCTGGTCTGTCTGCACATCCCCCTGTTCACGCGCTGGCTCAAGGAGGCGCGCGACGCCGGCACGCGGGTGCTCATGGTCATCGACGGTCCCGACGAACTCGAAACGCTGATGGCGCCCCCCGGCCTCAAGGAGGCGGTGGAATACGCGGGCGAGCGGCTGCAACGGGCCAAGACCATGCGCATCACGCGCACCGGCGGCACCGACCTCACGGTGAAGCTCGGCGAATATCCGACCATGATTCAATACGGCTATGCGGAGAAGCCCGGCCGCTTCGACCACTGGGGCGCCGGCCACGTGCATACCTTTCCGAACGAAGGTTCGGCCAACGGCACCGTGGTGTTTACCCCCGGCGACATCATCGTGCTGCCCTATTGCCGTTATGTGCAGGACGAGGTGCGGCTCGACATTCGCGACGGTTTCATCCGCAAGATCGAGGGCGGCCTCGATGCCAAGCTCATGAACGACTGGCTCGAGGGCAACAAGGCGCGCGCGGACGACCTCGACGGTCACGCCATCTCGCATCTCGGCTGGGGGCTCAACCCGCAGGGGCGCTGGGACGCGATCGCGCTCAACGGTGCCGACCCCAAGCGCCATCACGCCGGCGCGCGCTGCTTTGCCGGAAATTTTCTGTTCTCGACCGGTCCCAACTCCCAGGGCGGCGGCAAGCGCACGACCAAGGGACATTACGACGTGCCCATGCGTGACTGCACGGTCGCGCTCGACAACGACGTCATCATCGAGCGCGGCAAGCTCACCGACGCGAAGATGCAGGTGGCGTTCGTTCCGCGTTGATGCGATGACCGGTCCGGCCGTCAGCGCTGAGGGCATCAGCAAACGGTTCGGCGCGACGGTGGCGCTCGACGGCGTCGACTTCGATGTGGCGTATGGCGAAATCCACGCCGTCGTCGGGGAGAACGGCGCGGGCAAATCCACGCTGATCCGCATTCTGGGAGGCGTCCATCGTCCCGACCGCGGCGTTATCCGCCTCGACGGGGAGGAATGCCACTTCGCGAGCCCCCACGACGCCATCGCCGCCGGCATCGTGACCATCCCGCAGGACCCGCGCCTCGTGCCGGCGCTGTCGATTGCGGAAAACGTCGCGCTCGGCGACCTTCCGGTGCGGCGGCTCGGCCCGCTCGCCATGGTCGATCGCGCCCGCATGCGCGCGGAGGCGCGCGAGGTGCTGGCGCAGCTCGACTTCGACCCGGACCCGCGGGCGCGCGTCGCTTCGCTCGGCTTCGCGGAGCGTCAGCTCGTCGCGATCGCCAAGGCGCTGCGCCGGCGGTGCCGCGTCTTCATCCTCGACGAGCCGACGGCGGCGCTCGAAAGGCGCGAGATCGCGCGGCTGTTTTCGGTGCTGGCGCGCATGAAGCGCCAGGGCACCGCCGTCATCTATATTTCCCATCAACTCGATGAGGTGGTCGCCATCGCCGACCGCTGCACCGTGCTGCGCGACGGGCGGGTGACGGCGCTCGCCTACCGCGGGGCCTTCGCCGTGAACGATCTCGTCGGCGCCATGACCGGGCGCCCGGCGCAAGAGGCCACCACCGCTGCGTTCCCCGCCGGCGAACCGCTGCTCGAAGCGCAACCCGACGGGGCGGCGACGGTGCGCGTGCGCGAGCGCGAGGTCGTCGGTTTGGCCGGCCTCCTCGGCAGCGGCGCCGATCGGATGATCCGCGGCCTGTTCGGCGCGGCGAGCGAACCGGCGATCGTCGCGGTGCGCGGCGACACGCGCCGGCTCGCAAGTCCCGCCGACGCCATTGCCGTCGGCATCGGTATGGTGCCGGGCGAACGCGCGCTCGGCCTCGTCATGAATCAATCGGTGCGCGACAATATCTTGCTGCCCAACCTCGATGCCTTCGCGCGCAATGGCTGGCTCGACCGCGACGCCAGCGATCGCCTCGTCGCCGAGGTGATGGAGCTGGTTGATATCCGTCCGCGGCGCCCTGAGCTCAAGGCGAGCGCGCTCTCCGGCGGCAATCAGCAGAAGGTGATTCTGGCGAAATGGCTGGCGCGGCGGGTCGCGGTGCTTCTCCTCGATGAGCCCACCCAAGGCATCGACGTCGCGGCCAAGGCGCAGATCCACGCGCTTATCCGCGATGTCGTCGCCCGCGGCGGCGGCGCGCTGATCCATTCCAGCGATCTCGGCGAGCTGGCGCGCTTGTGCGACCGCGTTCTCGCCGTGCGGCAGGGGCGAATCGCGGCCACGCTCGAGCGCCCCGCAAGCCTCGACGAGCCGGAGCTGCGCAATGCCATCGGCGGTTGAGATGAAACCCACGGCACGACGATGGAGTCTCGCGGGTCAGATGCCGCTGATCTCGCTCATCGTTCTGTGCGCGGCGACCGCGTTGCTGACCAATCGCTTTCTCTCTCCCTTCAACCTCACCAACATCCTGGTGCAATCCTCGATCATGGCGGTGATCGCCATGGGCATGACCTTCGTCATCGTCGGCGGCGGCTTCGATCTCTCGGTGGGCTCGACCGCGGCGCTGTCCGGCTGCATCGCGAGCATGGTCATGCTCGAGGCCGGGATCGCGGCCGGCGTTGCGGCCGGGATCATCGCGGGCGCCGCCGTCGGGCTCGCCAACGGGCTCGTCATCGCCTTCCTCAACGTCAATCCCTTCATCACCACGCTGGGCACCATGGTGCTGGTACGCGGGGTCGTTTTTCTCATCACCGGCGGCGCGCCGGTGAGCGGCGAGACCGGCCTGCCCGGCGAATTCATCGCCTTCGGCTCCGAGCGTTTCCTCGGCATCCATTATCTGGTTTGGGTGCCAGCCGTGCTGCTGGCGGTGTTGTCCTTCGTCCTGCACGCCACCCCTTACGGCCGGCGCGTCTATGCCACCGGCGGCGGGCGGGAGGCAGCCTATCTCGCGGGCGTGCCGGTGCGCCGCGTGATAGCCTCGACCTACGTCTGGTGCGGCGCGCTCGCCGGTGTCGCCGGGGTGATGCTCGCCGCCCGCCTGCAGTCCGGCCAGCCGACCGCAGGCGAATTCTACGAATTGACCGCCATCGCCGCGGTGGTTCTGGGCGGCGCGTCGCTCCAGGGCGGCGAAGGCACGCTTTATAAGAGCGTCATCGGGGTCTTCATCATGATCGTGCTCGGCAACGCGCTCAACCTGCTCAACGTCGATTCCTATTGGCAGCGCGTGGCCGTGGGCGCCGTGATCATTGCCGCCGCGGCCGCCGAAAGGCTACGCTCGCACCGAAGCCAGTGATCGGAACGATTGCGCCGACGACCAATGACTGGCCCCTGGTAAGGAGGAGTTTTCGCATGCTCAGGCTTCGCATGACCGCGTTCGCCGCTGCGTTGATGCTTCCGGCCGCGCTCGCGCTGACGGCGCCCGCGGCCGGCCAGCAGAAGACCACCATCGGCGTCTCGCTCGCGCAGGACGACAACCCGTTCTACATCGCCATGCTGCGCGGCATTCGCGCCCGCGCCCAGGAGCTCGGCTGGGAGGTGGCCACGGTCTCCGCCAACGAGGACAAGCTCAAGCAGATCAACGGCGTGCAGGACCTGGTGGCGCGTGGCGTGCAAGGCATTCTGATTTCCCCAATCGACGCGGTGGGGGTGAACGCGGCCTACGACGCGGCGGCGGCGGCGAAGATTCCGATCGTCTCCATCGCGCGCGGTTCCGCTTCCCCCAACCAGACCATCCACGTTGCCATGGACGAGAAGCAGATCGGGCGCGACATCGCCGAGTGGACGGCGCGCAAGCTCGGTGGCAAGGGCAAGGTCGCCCTGCTGATGGGGCCGAGCGGCGCGCCGACGTTCAAGAATCTCGGCGACGGTTACAGCGAGGTGATGGCGAAATATCCCGCCATCGAGATCGTATTCCGCGCCGATGGCCCGCTCACGCGCGAGCGCGGCGTCAAGCAGGCGGAAGACGTGCTGGTTGCCCATCCCGACCTCGCCGCGATCTACACCGCCAACGACGATGTGGCGCTCGGCGCTATGCAGGCGGTCAACGCCGCCAACCGCAAAGGCAAGACCCTGGTGACCGGTATGAACGGCGTGCCGCCGGCGTTGCGGGCGGTGAAGGAGGACAATCTGGCCATGACGGTCGAGTTGAACCCGGTGGAGTGGGGCCGCCTCGGCGTCGACGTGCTCGCCGCGTTCTTGAAGGGCGACAAGGTCGAGCCGCGCGTCTTTATCAAGCATGTCATCATCGACAGCGGAAATATCGACGCCAAGCTGCCGAAGACGTGAGGTAAGGTCGTCATTGCCGGGCATAGCGCGTCTTCGACGCGCTTCTGCCCGCACATGACGAGCTGGAGAAGCCTGTTAATTTAGCGCCTATACGCTTGCGCGGGCATGACAACGGAGAGGCTGGAAGGGAAGGAGGCCGGCTATGGCTGACACTGCAGCCGCTATGAAGCACACAACTCCCTTCGTCGCCGAGCTCGAATCCAAAAACCTGCATCCGCTGTGGGACCGCTACCAGCGCATTACCCCGATCAAGCCGCAGCCGCAGGACGCGCCGTTCATCTGGCGCTGGCGCGACCTCGAGCCGCTGCTGCAGCGCTCGGTCGGCGAAGTGTCCATCAACGACATCGAACGCCGCGCGCTGATCATGGCGCATCCGGCCTTCGGGGCGGAAACGACGACCACGAGCACGCTGCTCGCGGCCTTCACCGTGCTCGACCCCGGCGAGCGCGCCCGCCCGCACCGCCACACCGGCGCGGCGATCCGCTTCGCCACGCGCGCGGACGGCGCGGTCACCATCGTCAACGGCCGGCGCTGCGAGATGAAGGCGGGCGACCTGATCCTGACCCCGCCGATGGTTTGGCACGGCCACATCAACGAAAGCGATCACCGCATCATCTGGTTCGACGCCGCCAATATGCCGCTGATCCGCGCGGTCGACGCCCATTTCTTCGAGCCGGGCGATCCGCGCAACAACGCGTTCTGGCAGGTCGACCAAGGCGAAGAGGCGTTGTGGACGGAAGCGGGCCTGCGCGCGGAGGGCGCCGCCGCGAGCGCGGCGAACTCGCCCAAGTACCGCTATCCGGGCGAAGCGACGCGCCGGCTCATCGCCGCGGCGCCCGCCGGCGCCGACGGCATGCGCGTGATCCGCTACGTCAATCCTGCGACCGGCGGCGCCGTCATGCCGACGCTCGATTGCTACGCCGCGCGCCTGAGCCGGGGCACGCCGACGCGCAAGAAACGCGCGACCTACAACGTGGTCTGCCTCGTGGTCGCGGGCGAGGGCCGCTCGCACATCGGCGAAGAGACGTTCGAATGGTCGCAGCACGACGTGTTCACGATCCCGCACTGGACCTTCGCGCGCCATGAGGCGCGCGGCGGCGATGCCGACCTCTTTATGGTGACGGACAAATCGGCGTTCGAGCGGCTCGACCTGGTGCGCGAGGAAATGGAGTAGCGCCGCGCCATACGTAGGGTGGGCAAAATCGCTTGCTGGGACCGACGACTCGCACTGCTTCTGGGCGCGATTTTGCCCACGCGGATAGGCGCGTGGGCATTGCGCTCACGCGAGCGGCGCGGATGATGAAATCGACCGCGCGCAATGCCCACCCTACGGATCAACATGACGCGTTCTAGCATGCGGAACTATCAGGGCATCGGCGCGCCGCTGCGGCGCGTCGAGGATAAGCGCTTTCTCACCGGCCACGGGCGGTTCGTGGCCGACATCGAGCTCTCCGGCGCGCTCGCCTGCGCGCTCGTTCGCTCCCCGCACGCGCACGCGGCCATTCGCGGGATCGACGCATCGGCCGCGCGCGCCGCGCCCGGCGTGGTCGCGGTGCTGACGGGCGCCGATATGGCGGCGGATGGCGTGGCGCCGATGCGGCCGCTGTGGCTGGTGCGTTCGCGCGACGGCTCCCCCATGGCCGAGCCGGCGCGCTTCGCGCTCGCGCGCGAAACGGTGCGCCACGTCGGCGAGCCGGTGGCGGCCGTCGTCGCTGCAACTTTTGCGCAGGCCGTCGACGCGGCCGAGCGCCTCGCGGTCGACTACGCGCCGCTCTCGGCCGTCACCGACGCGCGCGCGGCGCAAGCTGAGGCCGCGCCGCAGCTGCATGCCTGCGCCCCGGGCAACGTTTGCTTTCGCTGGGCGCGCGGCGACGAGGCCGCCGTACGCGCGGCGTTGCGATCGGCCGCCCACGTGGTCGCGATCGATCTCGTCAACAACCGCCTGGTCGGGGCCGCGATCGAGCCGCGCGCGGTCATCGGCGCCGTCGATCCGCAAAGCGACAAGCTCACGCTTTACAGCTCGACCCAGGCGCCGCATCACATTCGCCGGCAAGTGACCGAGCAGCTCGGCATTCCCGAGAGCGCGCTGCGCGTCATCTCGCCCGACGTGGGCGGCGGTTTCGGCTACAAGGGCAAGCTCTATCCGGAGGAGGGGATCATCGCCTGGGCCGCGCGCCGGCTGCGCCGTCCCGTGCGCTGGGTCGCGAGCCGGGCGGAAAGCTTTGTTGCCGACAATCAGGCTCGCGATCACCTCACCCATGCGGAGCTCGCGCTCGACGCCGACGGCCGTTTCCTCGCGCTGCACGTTCAGACGTTTGCCAATCTCGGCGCCTATGTGTCGACCTTCGGCGTCGCGATCCCGAGCGCGATCTACAGCGCGCTGTTCGCCGGCGGCTACCGCACGCCCGCGATCTTCGTGGAAGTGACGGGCGTATTCACCAACACCACGCCGACCGACGCCTTTCGCGGCGCCGGAAGGCCCGAGGCCTGCTACGTGTTGGAGCGCCTGGCCGACCGCGCGGCGCAGAAGCTCGGCATCGACCGCGCGGAGATCCGCCGGCGCAATCTCATCCCGTCGAGCGCGATGCCCTACAAGACGCCGATCGGCCCGACCTATGACTGCGGCGATTTTCCGAAAATCTTCGCGCGCACGCTCGCGCTCGCCGACTATGACGGCTTCGACAAGCGCCGCGCGCAGGCGGCGCGGCGCGGCCTTCTCCGGGGCATCGGCATGGCGTGCTACGTCGAGTCCTCAGGCGTCGCGCCGTCGCGCTTTGCCGGCGCGCTCGGCGCGCGCGTCGGCTTCTACGAAGCCGCATCCATCCGCGTCGAACCCGATGGCGCGGTGCGGGCCATGCTCGGAACCCACAATCACGGCCAAGGACACGCCACCACGCTGGCCCAGATCCTGTCGTCGCGGTTCGGGGTTCCGGTCGAAAAAATCGAGGTGGTCGAGGGCGACACCGACGCGGTGCCCCAGGGCACCGGCACCTTCGGCTCGCGCTCGATCGCAGTCGGCGGCAGCGCGCTCGATCGCGCCGCCGATAAGATCATCGCCAAGGGCAAGCTGATCGCGGCCCATCTGCTCGAGGCAGCCGCGGGCGACGTCGATTTCAGCGATGGCGCCTTCGTCATCGCCGGTACCGATCGGCGCGTGTCGTTCGCGGCGGTCGCGCAGGCGGCTTACGTGCCGCACAACTTTCCGCTCGAGACCGTCGAGCCCGGCTGGCAGGACACCGCGGTCTACGATCCGCCGAGCTTCGCCTTCAGCAACGGCGCGCATGTCTGCGAGCTCGAGATCGATCCGGATACCGGCCGCATCGAGATCGTCGGTTTCTGGGGCGTCGACGACATCGGCACCGTCATCAATCCGATGATCGTCGAGGGCCAGATCCACGGCGGCGTCGCCCAGGGCATCGGCCAGGCGCTGCTCGAGCGTTGCGCCTACGACGGCGGCGGCCAGCTCGTCAGCGGCTCGTTCATGGACTATGCGGTGGCGCGCGCCGACGATCTGCCGCTGTTCGTCACCGAGTGCGACGAGAGCCAGCCCTGCACGCACAATCCGCTCGGCGCCAAGGGCTGCGGGGAAGCGGGCTCCATCGGCTCGCCCGCTGCGGTGGTCAGCGCGGTGCTCCATGCGCTCGCTCCCCTCGGCGTCACCGACCTCGACATGCCGCTCACCAGCGAGCAGCTGTGGCGGAGGATTCGGCAGGCGCAGCAAGCGGCCAAATCTGCGTAGGGTGGGCAAAATCGCTTGCTGCGGAACGGCGACTTGCACCGGACGGAGAGCGATTTTGCCCACGCCGATGCCCGGCGTGCGGCCCGCAACGCTTCATTCAGGGCCCGCCGGCGTGGCCCACGGTCGCCGCGCGCGATCGGCCAGCTTGAACGCGGCGGTATCGTCCATGTAGCTCTCGGTCAACGCGATGTTATCCCAACCGTTGAGCAGGCGCGTGCGGCCGACCGGATCGATCGCAAGGCGGAAGCTTTGATCGCCGCATTGGATCGTCTGCCGCTCGAGATCGACGCTCACGGCGCGGCCTGGCTTCTCGCCGAGTAGGCTTATGAGCGTGGCCGCTTCATCGTCCGAGACGATCGCGGTCAACAGTCCGTTCTGCACCGCGTTGCCGGCAAAGATGTCGCCGAAGGATGGCGCGATCACGCACCGGATGCCGTAATCCCAGAGCGCATAGACCGCCGCCTCGCGCGAGGAGCCGCAGCCGAAGTTGCGACCGCCCACGACGATCTTGGCATCGCGCCAGGCCGGCCGGTTGAGCGGAAAATCCGGCCGCTCCCGCCCGTCGGCATCGAAGCGCAGATCGTGCAGCAGCGCCGTTCCAAGTCCGGCCGAGCGCGGCACCTTCAGAAAGCGCGCCGGGAGGAGCTGATCGGTGTTGAGGTTGGCGACGTCGAGCGGGCAGGCGGTCGCAGTCAGCCGGATGAATTTGTCCATGCGCGCCTCATACCTTTCGCCCGCGGAGCAGCGGCCGCACGTCGGCTAGTGTCCCGGTCACCGCCGCCGCCGCAACCATGGCCGGAGACATCAAATGGGTGCGCGCACCCGGCCCCTGCCGCCCGCGGAAATTGCGGTTGGTGGTCGAGGCGCAACGTTCGCCTGGCGGTACCACATCGCCATTGATGCCGACGCACATGGAGCAGCCGGATTCGCCCCATTCGAGACCGGCGTCGCGGAAGATGCGGTCGAGCCCTTCCTCCTCGGCCTGGCGCTTGACGGCGGACGAGCCGGGCGACACCAGCCCGGGAACCTTGCTCACCCGCCCCGCCAGGACCGCGGCGGCTGCGCGCAGATCCTCGATGCGCGCGTTGGTGCAGGAGCCGATGAAGATGCGGTTGACCGCGATATTGGTGAGCTTCGTGCCCGGCATAAGCCCCATGTAGTCGAGGGCCTCGCGCAGATATTTCGCCCGCGCCGCATCCGGCTCGCCTGCAGGATCCGGGACGCTGGCGTCGATCGGCAGCGCATCCTGCGGGCTCGTGCCCCAGGTGACAATCGGCGCAATGTCGGCGGCGTTGAGCTCGACCTCGCGGTCGAAGTTTGCGGCATCGTCCGTCGCGAGCGCCGACCACGCCTCGAGGGCGTCTTCGAATGCCGTCCCCTTCGGGGCATAGGGCCGACCTTTCACATAGTCAAAGGTCGTTTCGTCGGGCGCGATCATGCCGCTGCGCGCGCCGGCCTCGATCGACATGTTGCACAGCGTGAGCCGCCCCTCCACCGACAGCGCGCGAATGGCAGCGCCGGCGAATTCGATGGCATGGCCGGTCGCGCCGTCGGCGCCAATGTGCGCGATGATGGCGAGCACGATGTCCTTGGCCGCAATGCCAGGAGCGAGGTACCCGTTGACGGTAATGCGCATGCGCTTCGGCTTGCGCTGCCATAGCGTGTGCGTCATCAGCACATGGGCGACCTCGGAGGCGCCGATCCCGAAGGCGTAAGCGCCGAGCGCGCCATGGGTCGAGGTGTGGCTGTCGCCGCATACGATCAGCAGGCCGGGGAGCGTAAGGCCCTGCTCGGGCCCGACCACGTGCACGATTCCTTGGCGAGGATCCGTAAGCCCGAACAGGGTTATGCCGTGCGCGGCGGTGTTTTCCTCGAGGGTGCGCACCATGCGCGCGATCTCGGGATTGCCGATGACGCGCCGAGAGCCGCGCGTCGGGACATAATGATCGGCGACACCGAAGGTGAGACCTGGCTCGGCGACCCGCGCGCCGCGCGCCTTGAGCTGGCTGAAAGCGTTGAACGATCCCTCATGCACGTAATGGCGGTCGACCCACAACAACGCCTCGCCGTCGTCGCGCCGCACGATCTCGTGGGCCGCCCAAAGCTTGTCGAACAGGGTCAGAGGCTCGCTCATGGCGGATCGAAAGGGACTAAACGCCGCGGCGCGGTGAGCCCAATATAGAAGGGCGCGTCGGGCAATGTTAGTCTATCGGGCGGATGTCAGATGGGAGGGTTCCAATGTCGCACTGGTCAGCACAGGTCACGCGCCGCCGTCTGCTGCAGACAACGGCGGTGGGCGCTTCCGCCGCGGTGACGGGCCTCATCACCGCGCCGGCGCTCATTCGCGCGCAGGGCTCTCCGGTGAAGCTTGGCATGCTGCATCC
>Ga0318531_10000312_pt1 | contig 12803 bp, 12 predicted proteins | sample GRESIP053b4f25_FD_203486 | JGI IMG/M metagenome (GOLD analysis project Ga0318531, IMG submission 203486) | Tropical soil microbial communities from Luquillo Experimental Forest, Puerto Rico - GRE.SIPMG.053b4f25 | ecosystem: Environmental > Terrestrial > Soil > Tropical forest > Bulk soil... | reverse complement strand
TTTCTGCGGCTGGTGCCGATTTTTCCATTCTGGCTCGTCAACCTCGTTCCGGCGCTGTGTGGGGTCCCGCTCGCGACCTTCGTGGCGGCGACTGCGCTCGGCATCATCCCCGTCACCTTCGCGTTTGCCTTCGTCGGCGCCGGCCTCGACAGCGTGATCGCCGCGCAGCAAGCCGCCTACCAATCCTGCCTCGCGGCGGGCCGCCCCGATTGCCGGCTCGAATTCCACATGAAGGCGGCGCTCACGCCGGAGCTTCTGGGCGCCTTCGTCGCGCTCGGCGTTCTCGCGCTCATTCCGGTGGTGGTGAAGCGGTTGCGCGCGCGGGCGACGGCGCACGCAGGCGAGCGCGCGGATAGTGCGTGATCCTTGGCGCTGCGCGATTTACTATCCTCCTCACTTCATTGTTCGTTCACTGTTGGCTGGAGAAGGCATGGCGAAACGTTTGCAACCCGACATCTGCGTCATCGGCGCGGGATCCGGCGGCCTCTCGGTCGCGGCAGCCGCGGCCGCCTTCGGCGTATCGGTGGTGCTGGTCGAGAAGAACAAGATGGGGGGCGAATGTCTCAACACCGGCTGCGTGCCCTCGAAGTCGCTGATCGCCGCCGCCAAGCACGCCCGCGCCGTCGCGCAGGCGCGCGCCTTCGGGATAGCGGCGGGAGTACCGGACATCGATTTCGCCAAGGTCCACCGACACGTGCATGACGTCATCGCCGCGATCGCGCCGAACGATTCGAAGGAGCGCTTCAACGGCCTCGGCGTGCGGGTGATCGCGGGCGCCGCGCGCTTCAAGGATCGCAACACCGTGGCGGTCGGGGACGAAATCGAGATCGCGGCGCGGCGCTTCGTCATCGCGACCGGCTCATCGCCGTCGCTTCCGCCGATCGCGGGGCTCGAGGCTGTGCCCTATCTTACCAACGAAACCGTGTTCGATCTCACCACGCGGCCGCAGCACCTGATCGTCATCGGCGCGGGCGCCATCGGCCTCGAGCTCGCTCAGGCTTTTCGCCGCCTCGGCGCCGCGGTCACGGTGCTGGAGGCGGCTGAGCCGCTCGCGCGCGAGGACGGCGAATGCGCGGCGATCGTGCTCGACGCGCTCGCGCGCGAGGGCGTTGACGTCCGCAGCAACGTCGCGGTGACGCGCGTCGAAGGCACGGATGCAAAGATCAAGGTGGTCGTCGGCGAGGGCGAGCCGGCGATCGAAGGCAGCCATCTCCTGATCGCGACCGGCCGCAAAGCGAACACCGACGGCCTCGCGCTCGAGCAAGCCGGTATCGCTTGCGACCGCGGCGGGATCGTGGTCAATAACGGACTCAAGACCGCCAATCGGCGCGTCTACGCCATCGGCGATGTGGCGGGTCGGGGGCAGTTCACCCATCTCGCCAATTACCATGCCGGGCTCGTCATCCGGAACGCGCTGTTTCGCCTGCCCGTCAGGGTGAACGAGGATCTCGTGCCGCGGGTGACCTTCACCGACCCCGAGCTCGCCCATGTCGGTCTGACCGAGGCGCAGGCGCGCTCGCGCGGTCTCACCATCCGCTTGCTGCGATGGCCCTATCACGAGAACGACCGCGCCCAGGCCGAGCGCGAGACGGCGGGGCATATCAAGGTCGTGACCGACGGGAGGGGCAAGATCCTCGGCGCCACCATCGTGGGCGCGGGCGCCGGCGAGCTGATCACCACGTGGACGCTGGCGATCAGCCGCGGCCTCCCGATCCGGGCGCTTGCCGGTATCATAGTGCCGTATCCCACCCTGGCCGAGATTGGAAAACGCGCGGCGATTACCTATTTCACACCCAGTCTGACCAACATTTGGGTGCGGCGCGTCATCGCTTGGGTGCGCCGCTTCGGCTGAGCCGGGGCGCAAGGATCCATGGACATGACCGATCGACCCGCTGCGGCGGATCAATCGAGCCGCGCGCGCACGCGCATGGGGCTATCGGCCAAGCTTCTCGTTCTCACGCTGTCGTTCGTGATGATCGCGGAGGTGCTGATCTACGTGCCTTCGGTCGCCAACTTCCGGCTCAATTGGCTCAGCGACCGGCTCTCCGCCGCCTATACCGCCGCGCTGGTGTTCGAGACCGCGCCGAGCGGCATGGTCCCGGACACGGTCGCGCGCCAGATCCTCGAGAGCATCGGCGCGCACGCGGTCGCGCTGAAGATGGGCAATCAGCGGCGCCTGCTCGCGGCTTCGGACATCCGGCGGCCGGTCACGCACAACATCGACATGCGCGACATGCCGTGGCACCGCGCCATCATCGAGGCCTTCGACACGCTCGTCTGCGCCGACGCCGACGTGATGCGGGTGGTGGGGCCCGCGCCCATGGGCGGCGAATTCGTCGAGATCGTGCTCGACGAGGCGCCGCTGCGCCGGGCGATGCTGGATTTTTCCGTCCGCATCTTGATCCTGTCGCTGATCATTTCGGCGATCACCGCCTCGCTCGTCTATCTTTCGCTGCACTGGCTGCTGGTGCGGCCGATGCGGCGCATGACCGCCAACATGGTGGCGTTCCGCGCCGATCCGGAGAATCCCGCGCGCATCATGGCGGCGTCGGACCGCATGGACGAGATCGGCACCGCCGAGCGCGAGCTCGCCGCCATGCAGCTCAATCTCGCCACGCTGCTGCAGCAAAAGAACCATCTCGCCGCGCTCGGGCTCGCGGTCTCCAAGATCAACCACGACCTGCGCAACCTCCTGACCTCGGCCCAGCTCTTTTCCGAGCGCCTGGCGAAGATTTCCGATCCGCACGTGCAGCGCTTCGCGCCCAAGCTCATGCTTGCGCTCGAGCGCGCCGTCGCCTTCTGCCAGTCGACGTTGTCCTACGGCCGCGTGCAGGAGCCGCCGCCCGACCGCCGCCTCGTCGCGCTCGAACCGCTGGTCGAGGACGTGCGCGAGACGCTCGGGCTCGATGCCGGCACGCCGGTGCGCTGGGTCGCCGCGGTCGAGCGCGGGCTCACCGTCGATGCCGATCCCGACCAGCTCTTCCGCATCCTGCTCAATCTTGCGCGCAACGCGGTGCAGGCGCTCGAGACCCGCGACGCCAAGGACCCCGGCAGCGACCAGATCCGCGTCACCGGCCGGCGCGAGGGCGCGGTGGTGCTGATCCAGGTCTCCGACACCGGTCCGGGGCTCTCCGAGAAGGCCCGCGCGCATCTGTTCGAAGCGTTCCAGGGCTCGACCCGCACCGGCAGCGTCGGCCTCGGGCTCGCCATCGTCGCCGAGCTGGTGCGCGCCCACGGCGGCGAGATTCGCCTGGTCGAAGGCACCATCGGCGCGACCTTCCGCCTCTCGATCCCGGACCGCGCGGTCGATCTCGACACGCGGCGCGGGGAGCGGGCAAGGGCGTGAGGGGCGGGTGTGCGCGGTCGCGACTGTGTCAGACACCAGCGTGAGCGGGTGTCATTGCCGCGCGCCCCTCGCTGTCATTGCCGGACTTGATCCGGCAATCCATCTTCTGCGCAAAACGTCTCGCGAAGCATGATGGACCACCCGAACTCGGGTTTACCCGAGTTCGGGCGCTTTGAGTGCGCAAGTCGGATAAAAATCCGACTTGCGTGGTCAAGCCCGCGGGTGACCGGTACCCGAACCTTGCCATTGCTGGCCGAAGCCTATAGCTAGAGGCGCGTTCCCGGCGGCTTTGTTCGTTTTGGGAACGTTTCCCGCGCGATGCGCAAGACGCGCCCGTAGCTCAGCTGGATAGAGCACCAGCCTACGAATCTGGGGGTCAGGAGTTCGAATCTCTTCGGGCGCGCCATTTCGGTACAAAACTGGACACGCCAAAAGCCGCCGTTTTTGCGCCTGAAGCGGCGACGAGCGTGCGCAGCAGCACGCTTTTCGAGATCTCAATGTTGGATGATATCTGCCGGATATGGTCGAAGAAGGCGTCCAGCACAAGCATTGACGCGAGCCTGTACCGCCTCGCGGTGGTACCCTTCCACTTGGTTCAGCAATTGGACAGAAATGTTGCATGACTCGCGATTGTTATCTGCGTACTTGAGCGTCGCTTCCGCAGCTAAGGAGGCATGATATAACGCTCCGCAGCGCTCCGATCGCGGTGCTCTCATCGCCTGTTTCCAGGCCTCTGTGGCCGCGTTGCGCAGTCGCAGATATTCTGGGCACGGCGTTTGCGCTTCGGCCTGCACCGCCAGCCCGATGAGCGCTACCATTGTGAAGGCTGGCACTCCTTTCAGCGTCATAGGGAATCCTCGCAGGCGTTACGTCTAGCTTCTCGGGTGTGCATCCTAGGAGGAAAAAACGAAGCCGCGAGCCCTTTCGCGGCGGCGTAAATCGTCAGAGGACACGACTTGCGGTTATCTACTCTGCACCACGGATGACCGGTCAGGCCCAGCGCGGATGGCTGCGGATTTGCAGACTATCGCATGTCTCTTGTGGATCAGTCGACCGAACTGGTCCGGGCCGGTCGCCGGGCATGTCAGCAGCAGCCCCAAAAAGCTGACACCAATTCAGCTTTGCGCCGCGCTGCTGGGCCTACCTAAACCGGCAGCCGCTGGAAGTCGGTGGAGAAGTTGTGCAGCCGGCGCGCGCCATTCTCGGTGATGACGATGGTCTCCGCGAACACGCAGCCAGTTTCGCCGTCGCGCCATTTCGGATCGAACAGGTCGATGTTCATGGCAAACACCATGCCGGCGCGGAATTCGTCGCCGATCGCCTTGAGCGCGCCCACGTCGGCGCCCTTGGCGTGGTGGCGGTAGCGGGGATATTCAAGCGAGGCGAGCCCGTGGCCGTGGATGCCGGCTTCGCAGATGCCGAAGCCGCTCCCTTCGATGGTGTCGCGCACCGCGTCCATGACTTGCGAAATCTTGGCGCGCGGCTTGAACAGGTCGAGCCCGCGCCGGTAGGCGGCGAGGCATGCGTCGTAAATGTCGAGATAGCGTGGCTCGGGCTCCCCCAGGCAGAACGTGCGCTCGACGTGGGTGAAATAGCCGCCGAACTTGGGATGCATCTCGCAGATGATCATGTCGCCCTTCGCCAGCGGGCGCGTGGTCGGCACCCGGAACGGGTGCGGATAGGGATGCGCGTCGGCCGCCCACAGGAACAAGGTCGGCTCCTCGCCGCCGTTGGCCAGCATCACCTCCATCATGCGCCCATAGACCTCGCACTCCTTGACGTCGGGGCGCGCGGTGTCGCGGCACGCCTGCAGCATGAGATCGCCGAGCGCGGCGGCTTTTTCCAGAATCGCGATCTCCTCCGCGCTTTTGACGGTGCGCAGCTTCTCCATCATGTCGTCGAGGTTGACGAGGGTGACTTTGGGCAACCGCTCCTGCAGACGCGCGTACATGCTGTGCGGCACCCAGCCGTCGGGATCGAGCGGGCCGGCAAGCCCGTCGATGCCGACCTTGGCGCCGCTGAGCCCGAGCTCCGCGAGGCGGTCGGCGACGCTGTCGCCGAACGTGCCGCGTTTGGGACGCACGTCGGCGACCCAGCTCTGGGCGCCACGCCAGTAGTCGGTGAAGACCGGCGAATAGATGAATGACGTGGGTTCGCCCGCGCGCGGAAAGACCAGCACGTTGAACTCGGCATTGCCGCCGATCGGGCAGAGGTAGCGCGCGTTGGCGATGTTGAAGTCCCACATCGCCGGCCAGCCGCACAGGATCAGGCAATCGAGCCCGCGCGCGTCCATCTCCTTGCGGACCGCCGCCCAGCGCCGGTCGCGCTCGTTAAGCGACGGCGTTGGATATTCCACGAGCTTGCGCATGGCTTTTTCGTCCCCGGCGTTCGCGTGCCGAGGTCGAGGGTATGCCATTGGTTCGCACGCCGCCATGGCCGCCCGATGCGGCGCGCCGTCTCACGATCCGGCAGCACAAAGTCCGTTCGTCCCCGCGAAAGCGGGGACCCAGCGTCACGGACTGCGGCCCCTGGATTCCCGCTTACGCGGGAATGAACGGAAGTGAGGCGTTGCGACGCGCACTATTCAGGCGTGCTTTGGCGCAGGATGTCCCTGAACTCGGCCTCGAGCGCGGCGAGCGCTTCCATCAGCGCGGCGGAATTGAGTTGCCGGGGGACGCCGGGCGGCAGCTCGTATGCGGGGTCATCGGGAAAATGAGCCCTGTATGCCTTGCCGTCCAGCATCGCGCCGCTCCATCGCAGTTGGCCATGCAGGATCGCTCGGCTGCGGTTAAGGTTGGGTTAATATTGCACCCCTTTTCAGACCTGATAAAACCTGTTTATAGCGGTCCGAAGCTACTGACTTATATGGGCTATTAGCTATCTTGGAGTTTCGGACTGTTTCTCTTAGTTATGGGCCAATCGTTAATTGGGCGTTAATTTGGAACATGCCGAGATCCCGACGAGACGGCACCCCGGCGCGCAGCGCGAACAAGCGGCGGTTGTCGGACGCCTTCATCAAGACCGTGCGGCCCGATCCTGACCGGGTCGTCGTGTATTGGGACACGCTCCTGCGCGGCCTGGCGCTCTCGGTGCAGCCGTCGGGCCATCTCGCTTGGAAGTGCGTGTACACGATGCGCGGGCGCGGACCCCGCTGGTATTCTATCGGCAACGCCGGCGCCATTACGCTCTCCGACGCGCGCAAGCTGGCGAGCAAGATCTTGTATCAGGTCGCCGAGGGCGCAGATCCGCATGCGGATCGGCTCGCGCTGCGTGGCAGGGGGTCGTTTGAGCAGGTGGCGAAGCGTTACCTCGAGGAGCACGCCAGGAAGCGGAACAAGAGCTGGCGGCAAGCGGACGCGCTCGTCGCCAGGTATCTGCTGCCACGCTGGGCCAAGCTCGACATCGGCAACATCAAGCGGACAGACGTCAAGGCCGTCATCGCGGCCATCGCAGCTCCCGTCCTGGCAAATCAGGTTCTCGCCGCGGCTAGCGCAATTTTCAGCTGGGCCATGCGACAGGAGATCATCGCTGCGAATCCGTGCTCCGGGGTGGAGAAGAACGACACGGCGAGCCGCGAGCGCGTGCTCAGCGACACCGAGATTGCCGCGTTCTGGCCCTACCTCAGCGCGTCATTGAAAATGGTCCTGCTCACCGGTCAGCGGCCGGGCGAGGTTGCCCATCTTCATCGAGAGCATGTGGTCGACGGTAGCTGGTGGGTCATGCCGGGTGCTCCTGATCCTAGAACGGCGTGGCCCGGCACCAAGAACGCGCAGTCACATCGCGTCTCGCTGTCTGAGCCCGCTCACGCGCTGCTGCCGGACGTGCTGGCGGCGTCCGTGCGCAGAGGCCAGATGCAGCAGGACATGCGCGACATCTGCGCCAGGCTCGGCATAAGAGAGAAGGTAACGCCGCATGACTTGCGCCGGACGTTCTGTTCCAAAGTCACCGCGCTCGGTTTCGGACGCGATGCGATAACCGGGTGACCAATCACAAAGAGGGCGGCATTGCCGACGTTTACGACCGGCACCGGTACCAGGACGAGAACAAGCGGATCATGGAGGCCGTCGCCCGGCACATCGTGACCATCGCCGAAGGTGGCACCAACGTGGTCACACTGGGGGCGCGACGCTGATGAATCGCCGAGGTTTTGATTCAATCTAAGCGAAGCTCTCTGGACAAACGAGGCGAGCAGACTTAGTTTCGGGATAGCCGCCTGGAGGGATCATTGGGTCCTTCTGCTTCGCTGCTCGCGACCATGGGGGCCGTTGTCCGACCATCAAGGTAGGTCGGCCGTACATAGAGCAAAAGCAGACTTCCACCGCCTGTAGGCCAGGCAATGAACCGTGGGAGTCTTCCGAGTTGGCGCAGGGTAGCCCCTGCCGCCGCCGGGAGGCTCCCATTTGCTATGGGCTGCCTCCCCCGAGAAAGGAGGCGCCGCGTGGGCACCACCAATAAGTTCGAGGGGCTGGCTCGAAGCGACTTACCCCCGCTTAAACGGGTTGCGTACACCGTCCCCGAATTCTGCTTCCGCAACAACATCAGTCGGCCGACCTATCATCGCCTACGCGCTGAGGGGCGCGGTCCAGTCGAGATGCGGCTCGGACTCAACGCAATCCGTATTAGCGCCGAAGCCGAGCGCAACTGGCAGCAAGAGATGCAGAAACCGCGGCCCGACCTCGAGGCCAGGACTGCAGAGCGTGCCGTTATGGCCGGCGACGCCGCGGTCAAGAGCGATCGACACGTCAGCAAGAGGCGGCGTCGCGCGAAATAAGAGCGAGCCCGGCACCGACTGTCGATCGGTAAACCGGGCTCTGAGTTCAATCGCGTCAAGGAGCCGCGAAGAACATGCCCGATAATCCTTCCAAGAACGGCACGGCGCAAGTCGTGGAGTACCCTGTCAGCGACGAAGAGAAGGCGCGTCGCTTCCACGCCGAAGTCGTGCGAATGGCGGCGCAACCGGAGAGTTACTGGCTGTTCTTGATCGGCACGGACCACGTCCAGAAATTCGGCGCCACCAAGGAGCAGTTCGAGCAGGCGATCAGAGCTGTCCTTGCGGAGCAGGAGAAGAGGGAGCGCACCGAGAAAGCTGAGCAACGGCGCATCGAGGATCGCGCCGAGAAGAAGCAGGAGCGCGAAGTCAAGCACACACGTCAGGACGAAGCGCGCGTCCGCAGGGAGACCGAGCGTGCCCGCAAGGAGACCGAGCGTCTCGAGCGCGAACAAGAAGAACGGCGAAAGAAGCGCGATGCCGCTTTCGCCGCGATCGCCGATCTGCCGAAGCTGACGCACGAGGTGCGCCTTCGAGAGGCGGCCGCACGCCTCGGGGAGGACCTCGAGATCTTGACGGAAGAGTTCGAGGTCCTTCTCGCCGCGCGCGAAATCCCAGAGGAGCTAGCGCCTTGGCCCGAGCCGGTAAACACGGCCGAACTACTTGCCGTCATTGATGCGAAGTTTCGCCGCTACGTAGTTGCGAGCGACGCCATTGTCACCGCGTCCACGCTGTGGGGGGCCTTTACGTACGTGGTCGAGATCGCGACGCACGCCCCCAAGCTGATCTTCACCTTCCCTGAGCGGGACGCAGGCAAGAGCCTGGCGCAGGATGTTCTGCGCTGGGTGGTGTTACGCCCGTATTTGGCGGTCGAGGCGACTGGCGCGGCCACCTATCGCATCGTCGATCGTCTGCGGCCGACGTTCTGCCTCGATGAAGCAGACACGCTGTTCGCCCGCCGTGGCGGTGTGCTGGCGCACATCATTAACGCGAGCTGGAGCAATAGCGGACGCAAGGTCCCTCGCGTCGGTAAGGGCGGCGCGGTCGAAGAGTTCGATGTCTACGGCGCGCAGCTGATTTCGATGAAGGGGTTGCACGTGCCTGACACGGTGCTTAGCCGCTCGATCGTCTGCCTGATCTGGCCGAAGCTCGCGAGCGAGGTAGTGGAGGAGTTCGGCTTTAAGGATGACGAGCAGTTCCAGATCATCCGGCGCAAGTTGGCGCGTTGGGCCGTCGATAACGCGGTGGCCCTGCGCGACGCTAAGCCCGATTTTCCACCCGGCTTCAACAACCGCGTCCGCGTGAATTGGCGGATGCTGCTGGCGATTGGTGATCTTGCCGGCGGCGAGTGGCCTAAGCGGGTGCGCAAGGCTGCGCTCGCGCTCGAGACTGACCGTGACGAGCCAAGTGAAAATATTCGGTTGTTTGCGGCGCTCCAGGATGTTTGGGGCAGCGCAGAAGAGCGGACCTCGGAGAGCCTGTGTCAGGCGCTGGCGAAGCACCCTTCGGGGGAGTGGGCTGATTTTCGCGGTAAGGGAGCGATCAGTCTGCACCAGCTCGCCGCGCTGCTTCGGCCCTTCGAGATCAGGCCCATCCTTGGCTTGCATCCAACCGGGCGCTCGGACCAGACGCGGGGCGGCTACCGACGCACGCAGTTCGAGAATGCATGGGCGCGGTTGCTGCAAAAACCGTCGCCAGACTCGCACACTCGCACACTCGGTCGAGGCCGTAAGGGCCGCAAGCGATAGTGTGCGAGTGTGCGAGTCTTATGACGATTTTCCTTGGAGGCGGGCGTGTCGTTCATCAGGCTCAATCCGATTTGGGGCTCGAGGCGCATGGCAGTGCTTGACGGAAGGCAAGTGCGGTGCACGACGTTCGACGAGGGCTCCGTTTGGATACATAAGCTCGATAATCTTCCACCGCCCGTGCGTCGACGGTTGGCAAATTCTCGTTTCAACATCTGCCCCACCTGTGTCTACATCGATACGCGCAGCAACGGAACGCCGAGCCTCAAGCTCTATTTTGCTGTGATTGATGCAATCGAGCGCACGCTCGACCGAGCGGAGCAACGCTACAACCGCGTCTGAAAATTGCGCGGACTGATATCAGGCGGCCTTGCCATGATCGGTATTGGGCAGGGCCTACGGCTGCTGCTGCTGATCCTTGGCAAGGCGTGATATCCACGAGAAATCGCACGCCCCACGCACGGCTATGCTGCGACGCGCGAGGCCGCGATGGCGGCGTTCGCAAATAGCTGGCGGCGGGAGTAGTTCTAAGATCAGAGGTAGGTTCCGCTTTCGGGGGCAAAGCGGACATCTAATGCTCAGATCGAGTTTTTCCGCTTTTGACCCAGAGCCGACATACGCGGCCAATGGCACAACCGGAGTTGGCGTCATATTGTCATGATGGGCGAATGGAGGCCGCTCATGACCCAATTCCCAGCTGGCACATCACGGGAGATTGGTTCGACAATTGCAGCTGCGCCGCCGCGTGCCCCTGCACCTTTGCTCAAGCCCCGGACAACGGTTTCTGCGAGTCGGTTCTGTTCTGGCACATCCAGCGTGGCCATTACGGTGATATCAATCTCGACGGACTGAGCTTCGTTCGGGTAGGGAAATGGGAAGGCGATCTCTGGGCAGGGAAGGCCAAAGGTAGCGCCGGCATTTTCATCGACGAACGCGCCGACGAACGGCAAGCGGAGGTCCTTCCTCGCATTTTCGGCGGCCAGGTCGGAGGATTTCCGGCTCTCGTCGCTGCGCTGTTCGCCGAAGGCCGGCAGTTGCGGGGCGTCGAGCGCGCGCGAATCACTTTCGAGATCGCGCCCGACCGCGCCCTGTGGGGAACCGAGATCGCAGGTAAAGTGAAGGCCTGGGCCAAGGCCCTGACCGGACCGACAAGCCCGCCGGGAAAATATCCGCAGCTCATGAACCCGCCCGGCTCCGAGACCGGACCTGGGCAGCTCGTGACCTGGGGCAAATCAACGATCTGCTCCGTCGATGCGTTCGGCTTCCAGTTTCAGTGGACGACGAATTCAAGCAAGCACATTCCGTTCGACTGGACCGGTCCGTGACGGCTCATCCCGCTCCTCGCGCATATGGACGCGGCGACAGCTCCTGCCACTTCGCGACAGGCACCACGTCCCTTTGAGGGCGGTCAGGACACGGCCGGATGGATCGTATCGGATCAATAGCGGCCCTCGGACCGAGACGAAAAAGAAACGTCTGAGCGGCCCACTAGCCAACATTGTGTTCCGTTCATCGGAGTGCTTGTGCCAACAGCCATGCGCCGCCTGCGAAAAGCCCGGCACCTGCGATACGCGAAATCACACGACCGGCGGGAACCACCTTCTCGGCCAGCACCAAGATCGCGATCGCGGCGATCCACAGCACGTTCATCACTCCGCCAACGAAGAGCAATGCCATCAAGACCCAGCAACAGCCGATGCAATAGGCGCCATGACGGGCACCGAGCGCGAGCGTACCCAGCAGGTCGGAGCGAAATCCGCCGTGGCGCTGAATGAATAACAACGGCGACTGGCATTGTCGCAGGCAGGCGTCCTTGAGCGGCGTCCATTGATACACACCGGCCGCAATCAGCACTGTGCCGCTGAACATGTCGCTCGCGCCCGCCATCATCGGCGTGAGCAAAGCGGCCCGTTCCAGCGCCCATTGCGCCGACGTTGCGACGAGGGCAAAGCCTATCCACGTGAGAAGATAGCCACCGGCAAAATAGCAGCTAGCCGCCAATGGCGTCCCCTGTCGCGCCGCCTGCCGGCCGACACGCGCATAGATCAGGATCATGGGCGTCGCCGATGGGGTCATCATGCCGATCATCATGACGGCCCACATCGCAAACACCAACGCGAACTCCATGGCATTCCAGGGCGCAGTGGCCGGCATCATCAGGCCCATGCCGGCAGGGATCATCCGAAAGCCGGACATGTCCATGCCGCTCATATCCATGTCGGCGGCGAGCCACCACACATAAGCCCAGGCAAGCGCGGTCAGGATGACGAGAGCGGCGGCTACGATCGCTCGATCGCGCCGCAGCATGGCCTCGATGGCCGCCTCAGACATGTCGGCTCAGCGCACGATGCCGCTTTGGCAGAGATGGATTTCAGCGAATTGGCCGTAGGAATCGGCAAGTTCCAGCCGGATCGGGCGCGACGTCTTGGTCCAACCGCGTCCGATTTCGGCAAGCGTGTATTCGAAACCGTCGACCATATCGATGCGCACCCGGTGTTGCGCGCCGGTGACCGGATTGAGGATCGGCTCGCCGCGGCCTTCGGTCACCCCGGGCACCACCAAGCGCGCTTTTCGCGCGGCGATATCGACCGAAGACCGGATCGTGCAATTTTTCGAACGTGGACTCGTTATTAATTGGACATCAAGTCCAATTGCCGAAACGCTGTTCTACAAGGTGACACCGAGGGCTTCCGCTGGTAAGAATCGCGCGCCATGCGAGTCAAGGCTTTATCCTAATGTCTCCTTGTGACTTTCAAGCTCAACTTAAGTCTCCGCTAAAGGCCGTCGGAACGCACCATTATGTCCATCTCGACGGCTTTCAGCTTCTTCCGGCAGACGCCACTGCAAAACTTGTTGCGGCTGAGAGCTTGGCTCAAATCACTCGGGGCGACCGGTATAACGTTGCACGTTTTGACAACTCGCATAGCCGAGTCTCGCTCCTGAA
>Ga0318531_10000306_pt1 | contig 12862 bp, 15 predicted proteins | sample GRESIP053b4f25_FD_203486 | JGI IMG/M metagenome (GOLD analysis project Ga0318531, IMG submission 203486) | Tropical soil microbial communities from Luquillo Experimental Forest, Puerto Rico - GRE.SIPMG.053b4f25 | ecosystem: Environmental > Terrestrial > Soil > Tropical forest > Bulk soil... | reverse complement strand
TCGTGAATTGCACGTTCGACGCGGTGTCGGTGGAGCTTGGCAGCATCGCGGCATGACGGAACTCTTTCTGGGCAGTGAGGCGCTGGCCGCAAAGGCCATGCCGGAACGGGCGATGCGCTCGCTCTATGAGGCGATCTATCCCGGCGTTTACGCCCCCGGCGGCATCGAGCTGACAGCGCCCGAGCGAGCGCGGGCCGCGTGGCTCTGGTCGCGACGCCAGGCCGTCATCGCCGGCAAGTCGGCCGCGGCGCTACTCAGCGCGAAGTGGGTGAGCCCGGCTCTAGACGCAGAGCTGATACACCACAGTCGTAGGCCGCCGGCCGGGATCAGCGTGCACAACGAAACCTTGCTTCCGGGTGAGGTGGTCGAGGTCGACGGCATGCCCGTAACCGGTCCGGCACGAACGGCTTTCGACGTTGGACGGTGGACGTCCTCGCGATTGCAAGCCGTCCAGCGGCTGGACGCGCTGGCGAATGCTACCGATGTCAAAGCCAATGACGTCGAGGCTGTGATCGCCGAACATCGCGGCACGCGCGGTCTGGTTCGGCTCCGGGCGGTGTTGCCGCTCGTCGACGGCGGTGCGGAATCCCCGCAAGAGACGCGGACCCGGCTGGTGTTGATCGACGCCGGACTGCCCACGCCGCAAACGCAGATCCGGGTATGCGACGAATACGGCGAATTCGTCGCCCGCATCGATATGGGCTACCGCGAGCTGCGTGTCGGTATCGAGTACGACGGGCCGCAGCACTGGACGGACCCTTTGCAGCGCGACCGCGACATCGACCGCTACACCGCATTGCTCGACTTGGGCTGGACGATCATCAGGGTGAGCAGCGAGCTGCTCCGTTATCGGCAGGGCACCTTCGTCGCCCGCGTCGTCGCCGCGATGCGCGCAGCGGGCTGGCGCCCCTAACCGCCGAGCGTGCGCTGTGCGACACCTCCCCGGCGTGTCGCGTCGTGAATTGCACACTCGGCCTTAGGAGGCAGCCAGCACCAGCGCGATCCCGCCGAGGGCCAGCAGCCAACTCGCGAAGCTGCCAACCAGGAAGTACTCGGTCACCTCGTCGATGCCGACCTCACCGTTGCGGTTCTTCTGGGCGCTCAGTTCCGGGAACCGGATGATGCCCTTGGCCGCGACGACGGCGCTGGCCGCGGCCACCTGTCCGCCTACGCCGAGGCTCAGGATCAGCAGGCGTTCCATCGGGCCCAGCAGTCGGCCGCCCTTGAGCCGGTCCGACGGCTGCGGCTCGCCGGCCGGACGTATCGCGCCCACGGATCCGAGCACGAGGCGGACCAACTGATTTCCGGTCGCGAATTGCGCCAGCACCACGCCGACGACCATCAGGAGGCGGGTGGGTGTGACGTGGTTGAGCGGCAGATGCGCCCAGCATGACCACCGCGCGGCGACACCGTGGACGGCCGAGGACCATCCGGACAACACGGTCAGCAGTGCCAGCGCGGCGGCCAACACGGCCAAGGGGGCGGTCTGCCGCCTGCCGCTGCGTTCGCTGCGCAGGCACAGCCACTCCCACACGACTGCCGCGACAGCCGACGGCACGAGCAGCGCGATGTCGCCGACATGCCACAGCGCGCACAGCGCCGCGCACACCACCACCACGACCGGCCCGATTGCCAGCGCGAGCCATGCCGCGCGCACCCCTCGCCGACACAGGTCGGCGATTCCGACCGCGATCAGCAAGACAGCGACTGCACTCACGGCAGACTCCGGAGATATTGGGACGCAAGGACAATCAGATCCAAACCGTCACGGCCCGCCCGCTGGGACACCGCCGAGGGGCTGATGCCCTCGTCGGCGGCGAGTTCCTTCTTGGTCCGGCCGGTCATCAAGCCCCTTAAAATCCGTAACGATCTTTCATCGAGCGATCCAAGCAGATGGTCCCGACAGATCAGGGCCGCGTTTACCGCGGCGACGTCAGCGCGGGTGTCGTCGCCTGCCCGGAATGTCGTGCGCACCAGCGTGAAGCCGGGTTGCCGCTGAGCCTCCGCGGTCTGCTTGATGGCGTCTCGCGCCGCCCACCAGCCGGGCCCGTCCTGGATTCCCGCGTCGGCGTCGAGGATGGTGACCGTGCCCCAGCCGATCCCGAACCGGACATCGATATCGGGGGCGACCGCCAGCCGTAGCGACAGCGCGGCATCGATCGCGGCGCCCGCCGTCGGATAGCTGCCCTGAAACTCATCGCCGACGGTGAACGCTGGTGGATCGATCGCACCGGCGACGACCCGGTGCAGGGCGCTCGCGACGACCAGGTGCAGCTCGGAGCGGTCGGTAGCGTGCCGCGAACCGACGACGTCACCGATGAGGGTCGCCCGCGGTGAAGAGCCCAGCTTCATCCGTGCCATATGAAGATGATAGCTTAATTAAGCCGTAGTTTAGCCTATTGCTTCACCAGAGCGGACGCCGCGCAAAGGTGCTCGATGGCGTCAGCGACGACAGTCTCGATCAGCTCGGCGCACGACGGCAGGTCGTCGAGGATGCCGGCCACCTGTCCGGAGGCCAACACTCCGGCCTCGGTATTCCCCTCGACCAGCCCGGCTTTGAGCAGCATGGGGGTGTTGGCCGCCATCACGACCTGCGACCAGGTCAGCTCCTTGCCGTGGCGCATCGCCAGGCCGTCGCGGACCATCGACCGCCACGTCATCTGCGACATCTGCTTGAATTTCGCCGCGTTACGCACCGCCGCAACGAAACCCCTTGCCGGCGAGCCGCTTTCCAGCTTCTCGACCAGCCCGGTGCGCAGCACACGGTGTGGCATGCCGTCTACACGCGTCGTGACGACCGTGCCGTCCAGCGCCGCCTCGAGGTAGCGCCGCTTGACCGCATCGGGCACGGTGGAATCCGAGGTGAGCAGGAACCGCGTGCCCATCGCCACGCCCGCGGCGCCGTAGGACAACGCCGCCGCCAGGCCGCGGCCGTCGAAGAACCCGCCCGCCGCGATCACCGGGATCCCGGTGCCCTGCACGGCGTCCAGGACCGACGGCAGCAACAGCGTCGTGGCGACGGGTCCGGTGTGTCCGCCGCCCTCGCCGCCCTGCACGATCATCGCGTCGGCGCCCCAGGCCGCGACTTTGCGCGCGTGTTTGGCCGCGCCGATCGACGGGATAACCACCGCCCCGGCCTCTTTCAGCTGCGCGATCAGCTCCTGTTTGGGCGCCAAGGCGAACGACGCCACCTTCACGCCCTCACGGATCATCAACTCGACGCGGTCGCCGGCGTCGGCCGCGTCGGCGCGGATGTTCACGCCGAACGGCTTGTCGGTGGCGGCCTTGACCTTGGAGATGGCCGTCGCCAACTCGTCCAGCGTCATCGTCGCCGAGGCCAGGATGCCGAGCCCGCCCGCGTTGGCAGTGGCCGACACCAGCCGCGCACCGGCCACCCAGCCCATCCCGGTCTGCACCACCGGGTGCTCGACACCGACCAGCTCGGTCAGCGGCGTGCAAAGCTTCATCAACGTATCTCTCTGTCGCGCAATGCCTTCGGGTCGATGACCTCGCGGATCAGGCGCATCTCGTCGTCGGTCGGCGGCCTGGTCTCTTCGGCCTCGTCCAGGCCGTGCACCTCGAACGAAGTGTTTTCGCGGACATCGTCGGGCGACACGCCGGGGTGCAGGGACACCGCCCGCATGGTCCTGCCCGGGCCGCCGAAGTCGAACACTCCGAGGTTGGACACCACGCGATACGTGTTGGCAAACCGAAAGGCCGGGTTATCGGTGTCCACCTTGTCCCAGCCGATGCCGCAGACCACGTCGACCGCCTCGCAGAACACCCGTTTGGAATGGTTGCCGACCCAGTAACTGGTGGCGTGGTTGATCGCGTTGCCGGGTGCGCCCCGCAGGCCGAACATCTGTCGGGTCGGCTGCTGCAGCGGGCCGAACGCCGAGATGTTCTGATTGCCAAAGCGGTCAACCTGATTGGCGCCCATCACCACGTGGCGCCGCCCCCAGGCCAGCGTCTCGAACACCCGCCCGAACGGCATCCATCCTTCGACGGCACCGGATGCGCCCAGCGCGGGGGTGTCCGCGAGCAGCTGCGCCTCGCCGTCCGTCAGCAGGATATCGGGGGAGAAGGTCAGTCGCGCCAGCCGCGCCCCGATGGACGCCATGTTCGTCATCGGGCTGACCATGATTTCGCCTGCATCCCTGAACAACTCGGCGCAGGCGACCGCGCAGACCTCGGCGCGTGTGCTTCCAGTGCTCATTTTGAGGCCTCCTGACCGAAAGCGCGCACGGCAGCCTGGTAATCGGCTTCGCTGCCCGACAGATAGGTCTGGACGAACGTCTGCCAGCCCTCTTCCGTCGAGGCCGCCTCGGCGTAGTGCCGCTGGAACTTCTCGTCACGGTTGTAATCCGGTGCGGCGGTGGTGAAGTGGGCGCCACCCGGCGCTTCCACAACCGCGTCGACCATCATTCGGTTCACCAGCAACGCCTGCGGCGGAACCGCTTTGACCAACTCCTGAGTGGAGACGAGCCGTTCCACCGACAAGTAGCGTTTGTCAGCGGCCATCAAGAACAGGTCGTCGAAGTAGGGATCGATGCCGGTGTAGGCGGCATTGCCCTGGCTGTCACCGAGGTTGAGGTGCACGAAAGCGGCGTCCAGGCGCAGCGCCGGCATGGCGATCAGCGTCTCGTGCCCGCCGCCGGGCGCCGGATAAGGGCTTGTTACCGTCCGCAATTCGCCCTCCCAGAAGTCCGGGACCGAACTGCCCAGCCCGGCGCGGATCGGCAGGAACGGCAGGCGTTGCGCCGCGGCCTGCAGCCCGCAGCGCAGCATGCCCTCGTCCATTTCCCGGGCCTCGATGGCTCCGCCGGTGCGCGCCTTGGCGAACCACGGGTCGTAGAAGGGCGGGGAGTCCAGCGACACGAATCCGTAGTAGACGCGCTTGACCTTGCCGGCCGAACACAGCAGTCCCAGGTCCGGCCCGCCGTAGGTGACCACCGTCAGGTCCGTGACGTCGGTGCGCAGCATCGCGCGCACGAAGGCCATCGGTTTGCGCCGCGAGCCCCATCCGCCGATGCCGATCGTCATGCCGCTGCGCAACGGTGCGACGGCGTCGTCGAGAGAGGTTCTCTTGTCGCTCATGACTTCTCGACGAACGCGTCGCGGTGCTCGTCGGACACCCCGGCGAGGTTGAGCTCGAATGTGAAGCCTTGCTCCATGCGGTAACTCGAGTTGACCCGTTGTACATCGATGAAGTTGAGCGCCTCCTTGGCCGCGCGGATTACGCGGGTGTCCTTGGCGGCGATATCGCGCGCGACCCGTAAGGCGGCCTCGTCCAACTGATCCCGCGGTACCACCTCGTGCACGGAGCCGAAGTGATGCAGCGTTGCCGCGTCCACCGTGGCCGCGGTGAAGAACAGCCGCCGCATCATGTGCTGCGGGACCAGCCGCGACAGGTGGGTCGCCGCGCCCAACGCGCCGCGTTCCACCTCCGGCAGGCCGAAGGTCGCGTCGTCGGAAGCCACGATGACGTCGGAGTTGCCGACCAGCCCGATGCCGCCCCCCACGCAGAATCCGTTGACCGCCGCGATCACCGGCACCGCGCATTCGTAGACCGAGCGGAACGCGGCGAAGCAGCCGCGGTTGGCATCGATCAGGGCGGTGTACCCCTGAGAAGCTTGAGTGCGCTGCATCTCCTTGATGTCCACGCCGGCATTGAAGCCGCGGCCCTCGGCCCGCAGGATCACCGCGTGGGTATCGGGATTGACGCCGGCGGCAGTGATCGCGTCGGCGAGTTCGAACCAGCCGTGCGACGGGATGGCGTTGACCGGCGGGTAGTCGACGGTGACGGCGACTATGCCGGGTTCGGTGGTGGTGGATGTGATCGGCATTGCACTTCCTGGGTGGGCGGCTACCTAAGCAAGCACTTGCTTGGTACGCTAGCACAGTGACTCGCCCCGAAGGAGGCCCCCTGGCTGGAGAAGCCATCAATTTGGGCCTGGCCGGGCGGGTGGTGTTGATCACCGGCGGTGTTCGAGGGGTGGGCGCCGGTATCAGCTCGGTTTTCGCGAGGCAGGGTGCCACCGTCGTCACCTGTGCCCGGCGTCCCGTCGAGGGTCTGCCGTACGAGTTTCATTCGTGCGACGTGCGCGACGACGAAGCCGACAAGGCGTTGATCGACTCCATCGTCGACCGGCATGGCAGCCTCGACGTCGTCGTCAACAACGCCGGAGGTTCGCCGTATGTGCTGACCGCCGATTCCAGCCCGAAGTTCAACCGCAAGACCATCGAACTCAATCTGATTGGCGCGCTGTGGGTTTCGCAGTACGCCAACGACAAGATGCAGGACCAGCCGGGCGGCGGGTCGATCGTGAACATCTGCAGTCTCAGTGGTCGACGGCCGTCACCTGGCACCGCTGCCTACGGGGCGGCCAAGGCCGGCCTGGAAAGCCTCACGCAGACACTGGCGGTGGAGTGGGGGCCGAAGGTCCGAGTGAATGCATGCGTGGTCGGCATGGTGGAGACCGAACAGTCGGAACTCTTCTATGGTGACGCCGAGTCGATCGCCGCGATCTCGAAGAACGTGCCACTGGGCCGGCTGGCAAAGCCGGAGGACATCGGTTGGGCCGCGGCGTTTTTGGCATCGGACGCGGCCTCGTATATCAGCGGCGCCTCATTAGAGGTGCACGGCGGCGGCGAGCCACCGCACTATCTGGCCACAACGAACGCGAGCGCGATCAAGTAGATGGAGACACGAAATATGGGAGTGGTTGACGGCCGCGTCGTCATCGTCACCGGAGCGGGCGGCGGTATCGGTCGCGCGCACGCGCTCGCCTTCGCGGCCGAAGGCGCGCTCGTGGTGGTCAACGACATCGGGGTGGGCCTGGACGGTTCGCCGGCGAGTGGCGGCAGCGCGGCGCAGGGCGTCGTGGACGAGATCACCGCGGCCGGTGGGCAAGCCGTCGCCAACGGATCCAACATCGCCGATTGGGACCAGGCGGCCGGCCTGATCGCAACCGCCGTCGAAACCTTCGGCGGCCTGGATGTTTTGGTGAATAATGCCGGCATTGTCCGCGACCGGATGATGGCCAACACCTCAGAAGAGGAGTTCGACGCCGTCATCGCCGTGCACCTCAAGGGGCACTTCGCCACGATGCGGCACGCCGCGTCGTATTGGCGTGGGCTGTTCAAAGAGGGAAAAGCCCCGAAAGACATTGACGCGCGGATCATCAACACCAGTTCGGGTGCGGGCCTGCAGGGCAGCGTCGGGCAGGGCAACTACAGCGCGGCCAAGGCGGGCGTCGCGGCGCTGACGCTCGTCGGCGCCGCCGAAATGGGTCGTTACGGCGTGACCGTCAACGCGATCGCGCCGTCGGCCCGCACCCGCATGACCGAAACCGTTTTCGCGGAGATGATGGCAACGCAGGATCAGGATTTCGATGCCATGGCGCCGGAGAACGTCTCGCCTCTGGTGGTCTGGCTGGGCAGCGTCGAATCCCGCGACGTCACCGGGAAGGTGTTCGAAGTCGAGGGCGGCAAGGTCCGGGTCGCGGAGGGCTGGGCGCATGGCCCGCAGATCGACAAGGGTGCCCGGTGGGATCCCGCCGAGCTGGGGCCCGTCGTCGCCGACCTGCTGGCCAAGGCGCGGCCGGCAGTCCCCGTCTACGGGGCGTAGGGCGTCTGCGCCGAATGTGCACTCAGCGCGAGATTTTGGCCGTTTTTCGCGCTGGTTACCCGCTCGGCGCGGGGTCGCAGATCACAATCGGAATCACCCGATCCGTCCACGACTGATAATCGTCGAACGTCGGGTACATGGTCACCATCTTGGGCCAGTACTGCTTGCGCTCGGCCTCATTGGCGTCGCGTGCCGTCAGCGACAGGACCTCGTCCTTGATCTGCACGGACACTTTGGGATTGGCCTTGAGATTGAGGTACCACAGCGGGTGCTTGTCGCTGCCGCTCCGGGATGCGCCCAGGATCACGCGATCGCCCTCACAAAGGTAGAGGAGCGGGCTCACCCGCGGCTCGCCGGTCTTGCGGCCGGTCGTCGTGAGCAACGCGACGGGCGCGTTCTGGAACGTACCGCCGAATTTTCCGTTGCTGCGCCGGTAAATCCACGTGTTGCCCTTGGCCATCCATTTCATGAAGAAGGTGACCCAGGGCGTGTTCAGAAAGCGTGGAGGTGATTTCGGCATGACGGTGATCCTAGTCAGCGCTGAATGAATGGTTGAAAGCGAACCTTGATGTGATGGATCGCCGCTTTCCCGCTTGGGCTTTCGGCCGGGATCAGGAAGGTCTCGTCGACCCGCGCGGCCACCCGCCGGCCGCCGAACGCCGCCTTGGTCAGCACGTCGTACACCGCGTGCACCTCGTCGCCGACGATGCGGTAGTCCGGTGGTGTCGTGTCGGCGATGACCCGGTACTGGGGGCCGCGATTGAGGCTGCGCCGCAGGTGGTTTCCGGAAAACCCGTTCTTGATCCCCTGCTCGACGCGAGTGCACCGGTCCGCGAAGGGAACGGCGTCACCGTCACGGCTGACGAGCGCGTCGATGTAGGCCTGCGCCGCCTCGATGCGGCTCTCTTCGGAGACGATCATCCTCAACTAGCCCCGCGCTAAATCCGTTCGATGATGGTGCCGGTGGACAAAGCGCCGCCAGCGCACATGGTGATCAGCGCGGTGCTCTGGTCGGAGCGCTCCAGCTCGTGCAGCGCGGTGGTGAACAGACGGCTGCCCGTGCAGCCCACCGGGTGGCCCAGCGCGATCGCACCGCCGTTGACGTTGACCCTTTCCATGTCGGGCTCGTGTACCCGCGCCCAGGACAGCACCACCGACGCGAACGCCTCGTTGATCTCGGTGATGTCGATGTCGCCCATCTTCATCCCGGCCTTCTCCAGCACCTTCGCCGTCGACTGCACCGGGCCGTCCAGGTGGTAGTAGGTCTCCCCGCCGACCAGCGCCTGGCTGACGATCCGGGCCCGCGGCCGCAAACCCAGCGCCTTGGCCTTGTCCTCGTCCATCCACAACACAGCCGCCGCGCCGTCGGAGATCTGCGACGACGTGCCCGCCGTGTGGATGCCGCCCTCCATGACCGGCTTGAGCGAGCTCAACCCCTCCATCGTGGTGTCGCGCAGCCCCTGGTCGCGGCCCACCATGTGCCGCTCGCTGGTGGGTTGCTTCTGGTCGTCGAGCACCGGCGCCTCGATCGGCGAGATTTCCCGGTCGAAACGGCCTTCGTCCCACGCCCGCTTGGCCCGCAGCTGAGACTCGAACCCCCAGGCGTCGATGTCCTCGCGGGTGATGCCGCGCCGCTTGGCGATCCGCTCGGCCGCCTCGAACTGGTTGGGCAGGTCGATGTCCCACGACTCCGCCCGCCAGTTGCGGTCCGGACCCGCGTTGGCACCCAGGCCGACCCGGCTCATGGCCTCGATTCCGCACGCGATGCCGACGTCGATCGCGCCGATCGCGATCAGCCCGGCGACCAGGTGGTTGGCCTGCTGCCCGCTTCCGCATTGGCAGTCGACGGTGGTGGCGCCGACGTGTTCGGGCAAGCCCGCGGTCAGCCACGCCGTCCGGGTGATGTTGTTGGACTGCTCGGCGTATTGCGTCACGCAGCCGCCGATGAGCTGCTCAACTTGGCCGGCTTCAAAGCCGGAATTGATGCCGGCCTTCTCTACGACTGCCTTCTGCACCGCGCCCAGCAGCTCGGTGGCGTGCAGTCCTGACAGCCACCCGCTTCGTTTGCCGATCGGGCTGCGGGTGGCTTCGACGATTACCGGGTTACCCATGGGGCCAGGCTAGAACACGTTCCATTACTATGACAAGCGACGATGCGCCGGCGCCTTTTTTCTGCGGTGAAGGCATGTTTTACTGGCAGCAGAGCATCACTAGGACAGCTAGTAAGGAGAAGCAGCGTGCCCAGCCCGAATCTACCGCCGGGGTTCGATTTCACCGACCCCGACATCTACACCGAGCGGATTCCGGTCGAAGAGTTTGCCGAGCTGCGCGCGACCGCTCCGATCTGGTGGAACGAGCAGGCTCCGGGCAACGGCGGCGGGTTCCACGACGGCGGCTTCTGGGCGATCACCAAGCTCAACGACGTCAAGGAGGTGTCACGGCGCAGCGACGTCTTCTCCAGCTATGAGAACGGGGTCATCCCGCGGTTCAACAACGACATCGAGCGCGAGAACATCGAGGTCCAGCGCTTCGTCATGCTCAATATGGACGCGCCGCACCACACCAGGCTGCGCAAGATCATCTCCCGCGGTTTCACACCGCGTGCCGTCGGCCGCCTGGAGGACGAGCTCAGGGAACGGGCCCAGAAGATCGCCCGGGAGGCGGCGGCCGCGGGTTCCGGTGACTTCGTCGAGCAGGTGTCCTGCGAGCTGCCCCTGCAGGCGATCGCGGGCTTGCTCGGCGTGCCGCAGGAGGACCGCGGCAAGCTGTTCGAGTGGTCGAACGAGATGACAGGCAACGACGACCCGGAGTACGCCCACATCGACCCGAAATTGTCGTCGGCGGAGTTGATCATGTACGCGATGAAGATGGCCGAGGAACGGGCCAAAAACCCCGGCGACGACATCGTGACGCAGCTGATCGAAGCCGACATCGAGGGTGAAAAGCTCTCCGACGACGAGTTCGGCTTCTTCGTGGTGATGCTGGCCGTGGCCGGCAACGAGACCACCCGTAACTCCATTACGCAGGGCATGATGGCGTTCGCCGAGTTCCCCGACCAGTGGGAGCTGTACAAGAAGGAGCGCCCGGACACCGCCGCCGACGAGATCGTGCGGTGGGCCACCCCGGTCACCTGTTTCCAGCGGACCGCGCTGGAGGACTACGAGCTGTCCGGCGTGCAGATCAAGAACGGCCAGCGGGTGATCATGTTCTACCGGTCGGCCAACTTCGACGAAGAGGCCTTCGAGGATCCGTTCCAGTTCAACATCATGCGAAATCCCAACCCGCACGTCGGTTTTGGCGGGACGGGTGCGCATTACTGCATCGGCGCCAACCTGGCCCGGATGACCATCAACCTGATCTTCAACGCCGTCGCCGACAACATGCCCGACCTGAAGCCGCTGTCGAAGCCGGAGCGGTTGCGGTCCGGTTGGCTCAACGGCATCAAGCACTGGCAGGTGGACTACACCGGAAAGTGCCCGGTGGCTCACTGATGGACTTCGACCTCACCGCGACGCAACAGGCTGTCGCCGATGTGGTCACGTCGGTGCTGGACCGGGACTTGACGTGGCAGGCGTTGGTCGACGGGGGAGTGACGGCGCTGCCGGTGCCCGAACGTCTTGGCGGTGACGGCGTGGGTCTTCCCGAGGTGGCGACCGTGCTGACCGAAGCGGGTCGCCACGGTGCCGTCACGCCGGCGCTGGCCACGCTCGGCCTTGGCGTGGTCGCGCTGGTCGATCTGGCATCCGAGGAACAACAGGACCGGTTTTTGGCCGGCCTTGTGAAAGGGGCCAAGGGATGATCGTGACCGCGGACAGCGCGGTCGCGGTGGTCTCGCCCAAGGCCGACGGTGTGCGGATGGTGCGTACGCCGACGTCGAACGGCTCCGACGAGTACACGGTCACGTTCAATGACGTGGCGGTTGCCGACTCCGACGTTCTGGCCGGCGGGGCGGCGCACCGGGTCAACCAGCTCGCGCTGGCGGCGGTGGGCGCGTATGCCGATGGGCTGGTAGCGGGGGCGCTGCGGTTGACCGCCGACTATGTGGCCAATCGGAAGCAGTTCGGCAAACCGCTGTCGACCTTCCAGACCGTGGCGGCGCAGCTGGCCGAGGTCTACATCGCTTCGCGCACTATCGATCTGGCCGCGAAGTCGGTGGTCTGGCGGCTGTCCGAAGGCCGAGACGCCGATGACGACCTCGACGTGCTCGGTTACTGGATCGCGTCTCAGGCGGCGCCGGTGATGCAGACATGCCATCATCTGCACGGCGGCATGGGAATGGACATCACGTATCCCATGCACCGGTACTACTCCACGATCAAAGACCTGACCCGGCTGCTGGGCGGGCCGTCTCATCGTCTCGACCTGGTGGGAGCGCAATGTTCATCGAACTGACTCCGGAGCAGCGCCAGCTGCAAGCCGAACTGCGCCAATACTTTTCGAACCTCATCTCGGCTGACGAGATGAAGGCGATGGGGGAGGACCGCCACAATGCCGCGTACCGCGCGGTGATCCGACGGATGGGCCGGGACGGCAAGCTCGGTGTGGGGTGGCCAAAGGAGTTCGGCGGCCTGGGCTTTGGCCCGATCGAACAGCAGATCTTCGTCAACGAGGCCCATCGGGCCGACGTGCCGTTGCCGGCCGTGACGCTGCAGACCGTGGGACCCACCCTACAGGTCTTCGGCAACGAGATGCAGAAGAAGAAGTTCCTGCCGGCGATACTCGCCGGTGAGGTGCACTTCGCGATCGGCTACACCGAGCCCGAGGCGGGCACCGACCTGGCGTCGTTGCGGACCACCGCCGTGCGCCAGGGCGACGAGTACATCGTCAACGGCCAGAAGATCTTCACCACCGGCGCGCACGACGCGGACTACATCTGGCTGGCCTGCCGCACCGACCCGGAAGCCGTTAAGCACAAGGGGATTTCGATCCTGATCGTCGACACGAAGGATCCCGGCTACTCGTGGACGCCGATCATCCTATCCGACGGCGCGCACCACACGAACGCCACGTACTACAACGACGTGCGGGTGCCCGCAGACATGCTGGTCGGCGAGGAGAACGGCGGATGGCGGCTGATCACCACCCAGCTCAACAACGAGCGGGTGATGCTCGGCCCGGCGGGCCGGTTCGCCGCCATCTACGACCGGTTGCACGCCTGGGCGTCCAAGCCGGGCGGTGACGGTGTCACGCCGATCGATCACGACGACGTCAAGCGGGCGCTCGGTGAGATTC
>Ga0318531_10000304_pt1 | contig 12914 bp, 11 predicted proteins | sample GRESIP053b4f25_FD_203486 | JGI IMG/M metagenome (GOLD analysis project Ga0318531, IMG submission 203486) | Tropical soil microbial communities from Luquillo Experimental Forest, Puerto Rico - GRE.SIPMG.053b4f25 | ecosystem: Environmental > Terrestrial > Soil > Tropical forest > Bulk soil... | reverse complement strand
CGCCGAGCGCTGGGGGCTCGATGCGATGTGGTTGGCGGAAATCCACGTCAACCCCGAACGGTCTGTGTGCTCGGCGCCGCTGACCCTAGCCGGCGCCATCGCCGCCCGCACCAAGCGCATGAAGGTCGGGACCGGTGTCCAGGTATTGCCGCTCTGCCATCCGCTCCGGCTCGCCGAAGAAGCGGCGACGGTCGATCAGATCAGCCGGGGTCGGCTGATTTTCGGGGTCGGGCGCAGCGGCTTTCCCCGGACCTACGAAGCCTATGGCGTGCCCTACGGCGAGAGCCGCGAGCGCTTTGCCGAAACGCTCGAAATCCTGAAGCGGGCGTGGACCGAACCGTCCCTGTCCTATCATGGCAAGTACTACAGCTTCGACAACATCAAGGTGTCGCCGAAGCCTTACCAGAAGCCGTGGCCGGAGATCCGCATCGCCGCCAACAGCGCGGACACATTCCCGCGCATCGCCCAGCTCGGTCATGGCGTGCTGGTCGCGGTGCGCCAAGGCACGCTCGAAGAGCTGGATCCGAATATCGGGGCGTATCGCGAAGCATGGAAGGAGGCGGGCCATCCCGGCGAGGGTAGGGTTTTCCTGCGGGCGCCGGTCTATGTCGCCGAGACCGACAAGGCGGCGCGTGAGGAGCCGGAAGAGAGCATCATGTATTTCTACCGCTATCTCGGCGAGCGGCTCGAAGACTCGGCGACCCGCGCGGGAGTGCAGCAAGGTGAGTTGCGGGCGGCGCGCGGACGGCGGCTGCAGAACATTACATACGAGGAAGCGCTGCGCGAAAAACTGATCGTCGGCTCGCCAGAGCGCGTCGCCGACCGTCTTATGGGTCTGCAGGAAATCCTCGGTCTCGACGGCATCCTGTGTGAGATGAATTGCGGCACCAAGATCCCGCACGACCGCGTGATGAAGTCACTGCAGCTGCTCTGCGAGAAGGTGAAGCCGCAGTTTCATTGACCCCTCAGGGTAGTTCGGCGAGACCCATCGCCTCGCCGAAGCGCCGGCTCGCCTCGAACGGGTCGCCGTATTTGCGGTGGCCGGCGGAAATGTGGGCGCAGGCCAGCAGCAGCCGCTCGCGATCCCGGCATTGGTTCTTGCCATAATCCTCGAGCATGCATTGTGGGATTTCTTGGTTGTGCGGATCGTTGCCGATCCGCGCCGCCATCAGGGCCAGCCGCTCGACGAGCCGTGAACGGTCCTCGCCGGTGTCGAGATAGGCCTTGGTCCAAGCCGCCGCCTCGGGCGGGTCGAGCGCTGCAAGGCTCGCCTCCAGGCGCTCGATAATCTGGCCGCCGCTCAGCCGCTCGACCGCGCGCGGTGCAGCGATCCTATTCGGTTTCAACCAGCCACTGCCTCGTTGGTTCCACGCCGCCTGGTTCACCATCGACCCCGCGACATAGAGCAATTTCAGCCGCTGCGGGTGCGCGAAATTGTCGTAAAACCAGCCGAGCGTATTGCAGTACTCGTAGGTGTGCTGCGGCATCGAGAAGTTGTTCGGACCGTCGGTTTCGAGCACCACTTGCGCTGCGGCGAGCTGGATCGCGTCGATGATCCGCCGCGGCGACTTGCCGGCCAATAGCAGCGCGCTGATCTTGTCGATGTATGCCGGCTCGTGCTGACCCACGAGCGCATTGACCAACTCCTCGGTCTCGGCTTCGTTCAACGCGCCGGTATTGGCCAACAGGGTAGGCTCGCGTTCGGCGGTGCCGCTCTGCGGGACAGCGTGGACTTCCTTGCCCTCGATGAAGATCGTGATGACGTTACAGGCCATCTCGTAGACCGAATGCCAGCGCGGCCCCACGGCGATGTCGAGCGCGCCCGCATAGATCGTGTCATGGGCGTTGTCCCAGCCGATCGCATTGCCGATCTCGACGACCGACCGCGCACGGTAGGCTTTGTGTCCGGTCGTGTAGGAGCGGTTGTAGAGCATGCGGTCCTGCACATCGATCATGCCGGCAAAAACCAGCTGCGCCAGCACCTCCTTGCGATGCTCCGTCTCTTCCATGAGGCCGAGAAACGTGCGGTAAGCATCGATCACCTGGCCGCGCTCGACCAAAGTCAGCCAGTGGTTGAGACGCTCATTGAGCGGGCCCGATTCCCTCATCGGCTCCTGATCGGGCCAATAGACGACCGGCTTTGGCGGCTCGGTGTTCGGCATCTTGTAGCCGCGCGTCGCGTAATGGCCGGGCGCCTTCAGGATCTTCTGGTTCCAGATGTCGAGCCCGGTCGGGATGTACCAGATCGTCTGGGCGAGCGGCAGGCCGGCGAGCTTTTCCGGCAGCATCTTCTGCAGATTGATCGCCGCCCGTGCCGACAGCAGGCAGTGATCATTGTTGACGAAATTGGGAAAACCGTCGTCGATGCGCTGGTGGTATGGCACGTGCGTATAGGGCGCGTGGATGCGCACCGCTTCGGCCATGATTTCCGGCAACGGCCGGCCGCGGCGCAGCAACTCGTAATAGACGCGGCTGCCGGCCTCCTGATCGCGCGCGAGAATGTGATCCTCCAGTTCTTGATAAAGGTGAGCCGCTTCCTGACGGCCATTTGCTGGGGTTGCGGCTTGGCTGGGCATCGGCTTATCTCGCGGTCGGTGGCATACTCCATGATCTTAGTCATGCGCCGCTTTGGGCGGCAACTGGCTTGCCCGCATAGCGCAAATGCATGCGAGGAGTAGAGGCCGATGGTTCCCGGCATCTTTCACCGCGATTTCGCTCCGACACCCTATTGGTGGGAGGCCTATACCCCGACGGCGGGGGAACCGACCGACGTGCCGCGAGAGGCGCGGGTGGCGGTCGTCGGCGCCGGTTATGCAGGGCTGTCGACGGCGCTCGAGCTGGCCAAGCATGGCATCGATGCGGTGGTGCTCGAAGCCGGCGAACTCGGCTTTGGCGCCAGTACGCGCAATGGCGGCGCGGTCAGCGGCGGGGTCAATATCGGCAAGAGCTTTACCGGCAAGACCCCCGACATCGATCCCGACCGCGTTCCCCGCCTGTTGTCCGACGCCTCGGACGGATTTGCACTGATCGACCGGCTGATCGAGGAAGAGAAAATCGACTGCTCCTGGGAAAAGCCGGGCCGCTTTGTCGGGGCCTGGGCAAAGAGACATTTCGAGTGGCAATCGCAGCGTCTCGCCGTACTCAATGCATCCGCACAATCCGGCGCCTACATGTGCCGCGCGAGCGGCAGCGCGACGAGATGGCAAGCGATTACTACTTCGGTGGCATGGTCGTCGAGCGATCGGGCAAACTGCACCCAGCGCTCTACTACAAGGGTCTGCTCAAGGCGTGCCGCCGGCGTGATGTTACGGTGTGCGCCGAGGCGGCGGTTTCGCGCATCGGCCGAGCCGGTATTGGATGGCGGGTCGAGACCAGCCGCGGTGCGGTGTCGGCCGGCGATGTCGTGATCGCCACCAACGGCTATACCGGCAGCCTCACCCCGGCGCTCCAGCGGCGGGTGATACCGATCGCCAGCCATATCATCGCGACCGAGGAGTTGCCGGATGATCTGGCGCAATCTTTGATCCCCAAACGCCGCACCTTGTCCGACACCAAGCGGGTGCTGTGCTATTACCGGATGTCGCCGGACGGTACGCGCATGGTGTTCGGCGGACGCGCGCGGTTCACGCAGGTCGATGCGACGGTCAGCGCGCCGATCCTCCACCGCTACATGACCGATCGCTTCCCACAACTTCGCGGCGTCAAACTGACTCACGCCTGGACCGGCAATGTCGCCTTCACGCTCGACGCGCTGCCGCATATGGGGCAGCGCGACGGGCTGCATTACTGCCTCGGCTGCAACGGCAGCGGCGTGGCAATGATGACCTATCTCGGCTGGCAGACGGCGCGCAAGATCGCCCGTGTCGCCAATTATGCCTGCAGCTTCGACACGGAAGAATTTCCCGACCACCCGCTCTATTCCGGCAATCCCTGGTTTCTGCCGGCGGTTGGCGGGTATTATCGGCTGCGCGACAGCATCGATCGGTTGCTCGGTTAATCGGGAGGAGGAGATGGATTTCGAGACCTACAAGAACTCGCTCGGCGGAGCATCGCCGCCTGCGGGGTTGGGCCTGGCGGCCCAGGCGCTGTGGTGGGAGGCCAAGGGCGACTGGCACCTGGCGCATCAATGCGCGCAGAAGCAGGCGGATGCCGAGGGCGCCTGGGCGCACGCCTATCTGCACCGCGTCGAAGGCGACCTGCGAAACGCCGGCGGCTGGTACGGCCGCGCCGGCCGCCCGATGTCGACCGCGCCCCTCAAGGAGGAATGGGAGACGATCGCCCGCACGCTGCTGGGTTAGTTCTGTCTGGCCCCGCGCCTCGCGCGCGTGCGCGCACGAGGCGAAAAGAAATCAGGACCAACCTGTTGCAATCCTTCGATTCCGGTTTCAGAAACAGGGGAATAACAGGTCGGAGCAGGCGGGTCGGCAACGGCTTCGGGCATCGGCAAGTCGGAGAGGCGAAACGGGTCGAGAGGAAATGAGTTCTCCGTTCGTTCCTGTCAAGCTCCCGCTCGCCAACGACGGTTGAGAATTTCGCTTTTCCCTGGCAAGGGTAGGCGAGCGGCACGGTGTGACGCTCCGCCAATTCGAGATGAGGCGTCATAGATGTTAAAGCCATGGCGGCGCCAAACGTCACACCCCGCTTTCTCGGGGCGCGATCGACGAGGATCGGCACCCACGCCAGATTACCTCACAACGCCTTGTTATTGGTGACGTCCCATTTGGCGGATACTTGGGTGTCTTTCGTCCCATCTGCCTTGAAGGGTGCATATTCGAAATCGAACGTACCAAATTTGATCATGATACTTTCTTGAGGCCGGTCTTCTTCTTTAGTTTCTTGGAAGATCATGGAGGTCACCATGACGTTCTTCATATTGATGACGAGATATTCCTGAGGGGTTTTGCCGGCTTTACGCACGGTCAGGGTCGCATCTGAGATGTTCTCGCTTCTGGCCGTTGCAGCCACCAGAAGCGGTGAGGCAAGATCGGTGAGTTTTTGGATCGACATTTCCTGAAAGGTAGGCCTCACGACGCCGGCGCCGCTGCCGCCTTGCGCTCCCTGTCCCGCCGAGAGACCCCAGCTCCAAGCGAGAACATCGATCTCACCCTTGTGCTTCGCGTCTTGGGACTCACCCGCGATGCCCGCGAGCTTGAGAAAGATGTCAGCAGGCAAGGTGTTCCCCCATTGTCGGACCGGATATGAGCCGTTCATGACGCCGAGCGAACCGATCGGAGGATCGCCGGCAGCACAACATGCATTATAGTCGACCCGTTGCCAGATGCCAGCGTGGGGTCGGCGGCGGAGGCCGTCGCGCATGCAGGATGTGAGATTTATGGGACAGAAACGATCCCCGGCGGATGCCAAAGGTAGGGAGCAGATTTCGGCGGCGAGCGGCTCGCTGCTGGAAGAGCTGAACAAGATGCCACGGGAGATGCCTCCCGCGGGTACAAACGAGGAGCAGATCCGCGCTTTTTTAAAACTCGCCATAGGCAAGCACCGGGACGGGAGCTTGGCCGAAGCAGAGCGAATGTACCGGCAGGTGCTGCGTTGGCAAACCGACAACGCTGACGCCTACCATCTCTTAGGGCTCCTGGCGGCCCAGCTCGACGAGTCCGACGACGCGCTCGCATTATTCGCCCGCGCGATCGAGCTGGATCCCGGAGTCCCCGAGTTTCATGCGAACCAGGGCAATGTGCTAAAGATCAAGTCGCTGCTTGATGAGGCTGAGACGGCATTCACGCGCGCGCTTTCGCTCCGGCCGGACTTCCCCGAAGCCTTGATGAACCTCGCGACCGTGCGCCGTAATCGGGGCGATCTGGAGGCTGCCGAGAAGCTGCTGCGGCGCTCACTGGAGCTGCAGCCAAATTCGCCCGCAGCACAAATCAATCTCGCGAATGTCGTTTTGGCGCGCGGCTCCTTCGACGAAGCGACGACGCTGTATACAACTGCGCTCGAGGCTGAGCCGCATTACATACACGCCTATGAAAGCTTCGCCCGAGCTGCGGCTCGGTCCGGAAGGATGGAAGAGGCAGCCGCAGCGTTTCGGCGCCTACTATCTTTTGAGCCCGGCAATATCATTGCACGATACCTGCTCGCTGCATGCCTCTCGGACCCAGATTGTGAGAAAGCGCCTGAGGGTTACATTCGGCGATTGTTCGACGACTACGCCCCCCATTTCGACGAGTCGATGGACCAGCTTCGTTATTGTGCACCTCGACTGATTGCTGAGGCGCTCGCGAGCTCCGTTGTTCCGAAGGGATCACTCGTTGTTTTCGACGCGGGCTGTGGGACCGGACTGTGTAGCCACGTACTTAGGCCTTTCGCTCGCCATCTGGTTGGCGTCGATCTGTCTGCCGGCATGCTAGCCGAGGCGGCGAAGCAGAACCTGTACGACGAGCTCGTCGAAGCCGAGCTTGGCAGCTACCTGGCTGAACACCCGTCCACCTTCGACATCATCGCGTCGGCAGACACCCTCGTCTATACTGGGCGGCTTGATGAATTGATCGACGCCGCAGCGGGCGCGCTGAGGACCGGTGGCCACTTCGTTTTCACTCTTGAAAGTCTGCCCGAGAACCCGCAGACGCCTTCTTACCGGCTGATGCCGAGCGGACGATTTTCACACAGCCCGGCGTATGTGCGCGAAGTTGTCGAGGATGCCGGTCTGATCGTCACCACCCTAGTCACTGTCGTCCCGCGCTTCGAAGGCGGACAGCCCGTCCACGGCCTGGTTGCGATGGGATATCGCCCACACTGACCCCGACCATCGGGCGCCATCTCTGTCAATCGCCCGCCTTCAGCGATTTCCAGTCGACGCCCCGCTCGAAGGCGGCGGCGGCGCGGTAGATCGTCTCCTCGTCGAAGGCTTTGGCGACCAGCATCATGCCGACCGGCAGACCGTCGACGAGGCCGCAGGGCACGCTCATCGCGGGATGGTGGGTGGAGTCGAACTGCGCGGTATTGGCCAGCATCTCGAAGCCGCGCTGCAGGATCTCCTGCACCGGCGCATTGGCCTCGGGCAGCGGCGTCGCGACGAGCGGCAGCGTCGGCATCAGTAGGAGGTTATAGCGCGACAGCACTTCGTCATAGGCGCGGCGCAGGCGTCGCACGAGGTTCTGCGCTTTGGCATAATGACGGCCGCGGTAGCGCGTCACCATGTAATGCCCGAGCAGCATCGTGTTCTTGAGGGTGTCGGAAAGCTCGTCTGCCCGATTGCGCCAGCCGCTGTGGAAATCGACCATCGAGGTGACGTAGAGCCCCTGCCAATTGAAGCCGAAGCCATTGCCGAGCATCATCTGCATCAGGGCGCCTTCGGCCGCGATCGGCAGCCAGATCGCCGAACCGTCACGGTGCATCGGTATCGATACGGTGTCGACCGTCGCACCCAACGCCTTGAAACGTTCGGCCGCCTCGCGCACGACCGCATCGACTTGAGTCAATGATTGCTGATGCCCGAACCCCTCTTCAACGATGGCGATGCGCAGCCCTGTGGCGCCTCTGCCCAATGCTTCTCGGTAGGGCTTGGCCGCAGTGCCGTATTGCCGTGGGTCGAGCCCGTCCGGCCCGGCCAACACTTCGAGCAACAGTGCGTTGTCTTCGACCGTCGCCGTCATTGGCCCTGTATGGTCCAAGGTCAGCTCGATCGGCATGATGCCGGTATAGGGCACCAGACCGTGGGTTGGCTTCAGTCCGTAGATCCCGCAGAACGAGGCGGGAATGCGGATCGAGCCGCCCTGGTCGCCGCCCAGCGCCATCGGCACCTCCCCGGCAGCGACGACGGCGGCGCTGCCCGAGGAGGAGCCGCCAGCCGAATAGCCGGTACGATGCGGGTTATGCACCGGACCCGTGGCGCTGGTATGGCTGCCGCCCGAAAAGCAGAAATATTCGCACACCGTCTTGCCGACGATCGTGCCGCCGGCGTCGAGAATGCGCGTCGCGACGGTCGCGTCGACATCCGGCACATAGCCTTCCATCGTCGAGGCGCCGTTCATCATCGGCACGCCGGCGAGGCAGATATTGTCTTTGAGCGCCACCCTTTTGCCCTTGAGCGGGCCCCCGCCAGCGCCTTCGATCTCGGTCTTGACGTACCAGGCGCCGTAGCGGTTTTCCTCTGGCGCGGGGCGCCGTCCCGGCAAACGCGGGTAGGTGACCGGCGGCAGCTCGTCGGGCATCCGGTCGAGGCGGTTGTACGCCTCGAATGCCGGCGCTAGAGCTTCGTGATGCGCGGCGAGATCGGCTTCGGCGAAGGTAAAGCCGAGCTCTGTCGCGATTTCGTCCAGCTGCTCGATTGTCGGGGTTTTGACCGTGTTGAGCGACATCGTCGTTCCCCCTAAGCCAGATGACTGTTAGTCGTTCGACCGATGCTGATAGCGCCGTCCGGCGAGATATCGCACGCCCGCTGGTCCCGACCGCTCGGCATGTCGGCACCCCGCCGCCATAGCGAAGGTGTCGCCGGTGCGGTAGGTCCGCTCCTCGCCGCCGCTGGTGACCGTCATCTCGCCTTCGAGGACGAGCAGCCGCGCGTCGAACTCGTGGGCATGTTCGGGGTTTACCGCGTTCACCTCCATGCTGCGATCGATGATTTCGCCGTATCCTTGCGTGCTTAGTTCGGTCTCGAATTCCGCCCTGTTCATCGGCTTTTTCCCCAGTGAGTCGGCGCATCGTACGCCACCGCGGATTATAGCACGATGGGCCGTCGGGACTATTCTTAGGCGCGGCCCGGCTCCGTTGCGCGGTGTCCTTGACCCCGTGGGCCGGGCGCTGTGTTGCGGGTCGCCAAAGTAGGAGCGCTGGCAGAATGAACAGCTCGTATATCGGGGCGGAACAGGTAACCGAAGAAGACCGGGCATACGTAGGGTCGCGCTTTTCCGAAGTGCGCGCCGCGTTGTTCGCTAATCCGTACCAGAAGGTATGGGGCGGCGCCAGTGAACCGCCGATGCCCGTCTATGATGTGACGCTGGCGAGCGTGCTGCGCGGCGCGCCGCCATTCGGCCCGCCCTATTTTTTCCGGCAGGCAGTCGCCAGAGCCGTCGATTCGAGAGCCGATCTGCGTTGGGGCGCCGAGCGCAGGGGGTTTCGGCGGATCATTCATCCGAACGGCATATGCCTGACCGGTTTATGGGAAATAACCGAGCAGACGTCGTATTCCGGTTATTTTCAGAGCGGCAGCCGCGCACTGGCGGTCGGGCGTTACTCGACCTGCTGCAACGAGACGCGGCGCGGTCATGAGAGGTCCCTGTCGCTGGTAGGCAAGCTGTTTCCGACTACCGATCCAGAGCACCGCGAGCTGCTGCGTACCGCCACCTTCATCACCCAGCAAGACCTCGGCGGCGACCGCACCGACTACATCAACGACGCTGAACTGCGCAATGCGCCCAATACAACCAGCTGGCGCCGCGGCTTCGGGGCGCCGATCCTGCTCGTTGAGGCAATCCTTTTCAATCTGACCGACAAGGAACCGACGCAACGCCAGCTCTACCAGATCGCCGAGCTGGGCAAACCCGACGAGGAACCTACCCGTGCGCCGGCTTTCATGAGGCTATTGGTCGATTCCGCCCAGCCGAGGATCCCCGGCGAAGGATTGGACTTTCGCGATGAAATCATGGCGCAAATCTACGATCGCGGCGATCCCGCGCCAAAGCGCAGCCTGACGTTTCACATCGAGATAACGGACGAGGGCTCGACACATGGCCCGGCGTTCTTTCAGCGCCGCCGCTTCGCCAACTGGAGGCGCATCGGCAGACTGGTATTCGGCGAAGCGGTTGCATCCTACAATGGCGACTTCGTCATCCACTTCAATCACCCCACTTGGCGCGATGATCGTAACGACCCGTCGACCGACACCCGCATCAATGAACGCAAGGTGCGGTGAGGCGAGATGACAGCGGCCACGCCGAGCCTGGCAGGACGAAGAATGTTGCCGCCAATCAGGCGGCCGTTAAACTCCGTGCTTCCGGCGTGAAGCGGGAGGTCGTGTTGGCAGGCGTGCTCGAAGGCATTCGGGTTCTCGATTTCGGGCGTTACATCGCGGGGCCGTTCTGCGCCGCGCTGCTCGGCGATCTCGGTGCTGAGGTCATCCGCATCGAGCGGATCGGCGGCGGTGAGGATCGCGGCATGATCCCGGTCGGCGCCGGGGCAGACGCGGGCGGTGCGATGTTCCTGGCGATGAACCGCAACAAGCTCGGGATGACGCTCGACCCGGCTGCACCCAAGGGCCGCGAGATCGTCAAAAAGCTCGTGGCGACCGCTGATGTCGTCGTCGCCAACCTGCCGCCGCGCGTACTGCGGTCGCTGGCTCTCGACCTCGACAGCCTGCGCCAGACCAAGCCCGACATCATCCTGACGACCGTGACAGGGTTCGGCTCCGGCGGGCCGCTCTCGCACAAGCACGGTTTCGACGGCATCGGCCAGGCGATGAGCGGTGCGGTGTACCTCTCCGGCACCGCCGAGCAGCCGATCGCGATCAAGGTGCCGTGGGTCGATTTCGGCACCGCCTGTCTCTCGGCGTTCGGCACCTTGGCGGCGTTGATCGAGCGCGGCAAGACCGGGCGCGGCCAGAAGGTCGAGGGCGCGCTGTTGCGCACCGCCATCGCCTTCACCAACGCGACTTTGATCGAGCAGGCACTGACCGGCGTCAACCGCACGGCAATCGTCAATCGTGGGTTCAATTCGGGGCCGGCCGACATCTTTCGCACCCGCGACGGCTGGATCGTCGCGACGGTAATCGGCGAGCCGATGTTCCGCCGCTGGGCCAGGATGATCGGCGAGGAGCATTGGCTGGCCGACCCGCGTTTCAAAGACGACCAGTCGCGCGCCGACCATGGCGAGATCATCTCGGCCCGCATGAGCGAATGGTGCGCGTCGCGAACCTGCGCCGAAGCCCTGGCCGCGCTCGAGGAGGCGAGCATCGTCGCCGGGCAGGTCTATTCGCCGCAGCAGGCGCTTGACGATCCGCACATCCGGGCCGCCGGCCTTCTCGAAGAAGTTTCGTTCCCCGGGCTCGAGGGAACCTTACCGCTGGTGCCGACCCCGATCGAGCTGTCGGAGACCCCCGGCAGCTATCGCCGCCCGGCGCCGCGCATCGGCGAACACACCGAGCAAATCCTGCTCGCCCTTGGCTACGACGAGACCACGATCGCCGTGCTGTGCGAGGAGGGCGTCATCTGAGCGGCGCGTCCCACGACAACGCGCTCAGAGCACGAGCTGCGTCTGAGTAACGAGGGCGACGAGGCGGCCCTCCGTTGTCGAGATGCGCGTCTGCCAGATCATCGTCCGCCTACCGCGATGGACCGCCGTCGTCTCCCCGATGATCCGCGTCCCGACCGGCGCCGGTGCGACGAAATTGGTCTTGCTCTCGATTGTTGTGGTCCCGGCGCCTTGCGGCAGGTTGAGGATGGTGCCCATGGCGCCGAGCGTATCGGCGAACGCCATGATCGCGCCGCCGTGAAGGATTGCCGGAATCGTGCACAGCTCTTCTCTCACCATTATCTCCGCGACGATTTTCTCGGGCGAGGCGCTGGTTAATTTGATGCCCAGGAGCTCGGCAAACGGCAGCTTGGTTCCGCTGATTCGCTCAAGATGATCCAATTGAGTTCCCCTTGATGAGCCGTGCGCCTTTTCCACGCAGCAGAGAAGCATCGGATGCTCCTTCCCGGCAAGGCCCCCAGCTGGACGGGGAGGCGCCGCGAAAATCATGCTAATGCCATGATTTTGGGGTACCGTCTCGATCAAGGATCGGCGCGATCCCACGGAGGACAGCTGCGCATGCGTAAAGTGGCGATCATCGCCCTGATATTCCCGCTCTTTTCGGCCGGCGCTTTGGCGCAGCCAAAATCCGGGAATGACACCGTCTATGAAGAACTCAATTTCTTTGACGAGGCCTTCGAACGGATTCGCCAGGACGCGGTCGACCCGATATCCGATACAAAACTGATCGGAGCGGCCATCTCCGGAATGTTGTCAGGCCTAGATCCGCGCTCGTCCTTTCTCGACGAAGCCGCATTCAAAGCCTTACAGGAACCGGCAAATGACAACCAAGCCGGCCTCGGCCTGGTGGTGACGATCGAGAGCGGACAGCTGAAGGTGATCTCGCCCCAAGACGGCTCGCCTGCCGCTGAGGCCGGTGTAACGCCCGGGGACGTGATCTTCGCAATCGACAAGGAGCCGACTTACGATCTGACGTTGAGTGAAGCCGAGCAGAAGCTGCGCGGCGCGGCCGACAGCGAGGTCGAACTGACCTTGCGCCGTGGCAACAGCGGACCGATCGAGCTCAAAATCAAACACAAGCCGTTCAAGCTTCAGACCGTAAGCTCGCGCGTGGAGTCGGGCAATATCGGCTATCTGAGGGTTGCCGGCTTCGATGCAGGGACCGCGGCGGCGCTGGGCGCGGCGGTGCAGGACTTGCGGCAGAAGACCGGCAATAAGCTGATCGGCTTTATTCTCGACTTGCGCAACAATCCCGGTGGCAGCTTCGATGCCGCAGTAGCGACCGCCGATGCGCTGATCGAGAAGGGCGACATCGTCGTCGTCAAAGGCCGCAAGCCGGCCAGCACCAAAAAGATCAGCGCCACTCCCGGCGACGTCACAAAGGGCCTGCCGATCGTCGCCCTGATCAATGGCGGCACCGCGCGGGAAGCAGAGCTCGTGGTCGGCGCGCTGCAGGACAATCATCGGGCGGTGATGCTCGGCACCAAGAGTTTCGGCGAGGCCTCGATCGAAACTATGATTCCACTCGGCAATGGTGGGGCGATCCGTCTGACGACCGCGCGGTTCACAACCCCCAACAGCCGCGAGATCCAGGGCAAAGGTCTCGAACCCGATGTCGGCGTCGGTGCGCTCAAGCTCGCAAAGCTCGGGCACGGCGAAGGGCGGCACGAGGCCGATTTGCCGGGGGCACTGAAGAACCCTGACGAACCCGA
>Ga0318531_10000303_pt1 | contig 12923 bp, 14 predicted proteins | sample GRESIP053b4f25_FD_203486 | JGI IMG/M metagenome (GOLD analysis project Ga0318531, IMG submission 203486) | Tropical soil microbial communities from Luquillo Experimental Forest, Puerto Rico - GRE.SIPMG.053b4f25 | ecosystem: Environmental > Terrestrial > Soil > Tropical forest > Bulk soil... | reverse complement strand
GAGGGGCACAAACGCACTACTGTACCGAGCACACAAGGACTAATCGCTCGGCCCTCTCGGAAAAAAGGGCTGCGCTTCTCGATTCGCCAACTGACCCCGCTCCTCATGAGGCGCTCGAAACGCCATGAACAGCGGGCTACAATAACATATTGGTCGAAATCCAGACGAGAAAATTGTGCCAGCCACGGCCCTCATGCTACCGTATATCCGTAAGCCCCGTTTGATCAGCAGTTTCGAGTCGCGCAAAAAATATTACTCTCTCAGTACACGCGCGAACAAATGGCTCTGGCTCCCCCGTTCAGCTGGCGAGATTCCGTGTTAGATCCCGCGCCTGATTTATCACCGACCGGTGCTGAGCAATGAGTTGTTCAGGGCAGTGACCGGAACCAGTTTTTTTCACCATTGGGATTTTGGTCAGGGGCCGAGATCGGGCACCAACTTGGTGAGAAGTCCGAAACCGGCAAGCTGGATGGCGTAAATCTCCAGAGTACGTCGGCCGATGAAGAGCAGTATGCCGGCAATGCCTTGTGGTGGTTGGATGCGGCTCGGGCCACGCCGAAACAGGGCCCTGATGCGCCTGCTCGCCTGGTTTGTCGCCACGGTCGTCTACGTCTGGCAGGAACAAAAGGAATTCTCGTTTTCTCAAATACAGCTCGCTGCCTTCATCGGACTTCAGCGACGAAGAGGGCGGGGGGACGGAAAAGTGTAGCAGACACCGGTCAAAGGAGGGATAGTTTCGAGTATTAGTCAGGAGTTCCGCTTCAAGCCGCAGCGGCGTCACTCGGATGGGCTAGCGAGCTCAGGAGAAAGTGCACGGAGCGCACGGGGCCGCCAGCTCAACAGCTGGTTTTGATTTGTTGAGTGAACCTCCTCTGCCACACCGAAGGTGCGGGCTGGTTAGGGGCCGGTGCGTCCGCGCCGCCCAGTTAGCGCGGTTCCGGCGCAGTGTCAGCTGCTATTGAAGAGAAGAGCCGCCCAAGGAATGGGCTCGGGGAGAGTGGCCACTTCGCGAAGCATGACCTCGACGATGTGCCGGATCGTGTCAGTCGGATCCTTCGGTCGGCGGCAACGACCCAGCCGCCGATAGATGAACAGCTGAAGCAGATTAAAAGCGAGCGTCCAAAGAAGTAGGACAGACATGAGCGCATTTTGCGTATGCCGGAACACGTGCGAGAGGTTCCAATATTGGACCCATTGATGAAACGCGGTGTTTTCGATATGCCAACGGGAACGGATGATCTGTAGCGCTGTTCGGCGAGCAAGCTGGCGCGCGCTGCCCGATGATGGCGAAGCACCAGGTCGAGGGATCTTCGCCCGGCTTGGTGACCACCGCGCGGACCGCGCGAATTTTCCCTTTGTAGCTGCTGAGCGTCTCAATATCATCCACATCCCAAAACTCCACATGCTCTTTCCGCCCCGGATCCTCGTAGCTCTCACACCGTCCCTCCATCTCCCAGAGGGTGAGTGCGTCTTTGAGCGGCTCGTTCTTCTCCTTCTTGAGCACCAGGAAGCCGCCGTAGCCGTGATCGGTGAGCTGGGTCATCACCGGCCCATTGGCGTAGAGAGCGTCGAGCACCAAGGCGTCGATGAACCCTCCATAGGTATCGTGCAAGGAATCGATGAGACGCCGCGCGGCAGTCAGTTCGCCTTCGTGACCGACATGTTCAGGGTCGATATCGCGGCGAGCTTCCTCGTTGCGCACCGGTTCGACCCCCAGCACCACATCGAGGACCGGCCCCAGCAACAGGGCCACCACATAGTGGTGGTAATACTGTTCCACTTCTTCGAGCTCTCCGGTGCGTCGCTTCACTTTGACCTTGCGCACTAAACAGTTCGGGCAATGCCGATCGTAGGAGGAGAACGGTTCCCAGCCGTCGATGGCCACACAGCGCAATGCCCCGTAAGAGCCGTCGCGAAAGGCCTTGTTGCGCTCGGCTTTGCTGATGACTTCATCGTTCGCTTTGCGGATGCCCTGCAGTTCGAGTTTGTCGAGAACGTTGGCCACCACGTCGGCACTGAAGGCCTTCTCCTCCGGAGTGGGTTGGCGACCAATGAGCTTCTGGAAGTCGCTCTCCTGGAGGTCCCCTTCCAAGGCGTTAATGCTCGGGATACGCAGCACCGCCGTGTGAAACAAACTGTTGACGACGTCGAAGGTCGGAATTTTCGGTGCTCGCCGGGTATCGATGAAGCTGGCTAATAAATCGGGCAGGCCAAAGACATTGCAGATGTACTTTTCAAACTGGTGGAGTTTGCTGCGAGAACCGTCGATCCACTCGGGTATGCCGGAGCCGCGCCGCTGCCGGCGAAGGGCTTCGTCCCGTTCCCCACAACACCGTTTGTATTTGCTGCCGCTACCACAGTGGCACGCCTCGTTACGACCCATGTGCGGCGGAAGGACCACCTCACTCACCCTGTCGGAAGCTTCCTGGTTCAGGGTGAGACCCATGGTCAGCCAAAACGTCCCAGGCGCAGGCTTAGCCGCGGGCCGCTCATTTCTTCTTGGGCTTCTTCTTCATGGATTGTCGACGCCAGAGCGCCAGCAGTTTGGCATTGGCGGCGAAGACCTCGGCAATAGCGTCTTTGAACTCGCGTCCCTGCTCCACCAGCGGCCGGATCTGCTCCACCCATTCATCGGGGATACGCTCGACACGCTTCCGGCCATCGTCTCGGAAGGTCAGAGACCAAACGGGATGTCCTTCTCCATCGGCGCACCGACAGTTGGGTTTTCCGCAGCGCCGGTGCGTGAGGGCGAGTGAGCCCGGCAGAGCGTCTGGAGGGATTCGGAGCATACGAAGCAAGGCGTGCTTGCGTTGGCGCAAGCGCGCAGCGGGATCGCCCTTGGCGTCGTACCAATTCACCTGAGTGTCGTATAACACACAGACTACCTTCTGTCAACACAATTCTTTCGGTGGGGGAATTTGCGCAAGGCTCCGCGGCAGGATCTTCAATGTCTATGGGGTGTTACAGGCTTGGGCCGGAACTCCTGAGTATTAGTAGCTTCCGGGAACCGACGACGGGGCCCCTGTGGGGTCCATGGAGACAGGCAGGGACGCTGACCCGCGAGGAGAGGAGTATCTAGGCAAAATAGAAAGTTCCTGTTTGGTTTTCGGTTTTGTTCTTGGCTGGTTTTTTGCTCCTGGTGCAACATGTCTCGCGGCGCTTGTGGGAATGTGGAAATCCCTTGCGTTTTTCTTTGAGGGATTTTCAAGCGCCGTGGAAACAGTAGAAAAATCGCCGTGACTCTTGGACTTTTCCACGGTGCGTCATTTCTACAGCTTCCTGTTATTCCCCCCGGCCATCACAACCCCTCCGTGGACGTCGGACGTGGTCCCCGTTCGGCTCGCAGCACTGCCCACAGCGGCCGGCTGAAACCCGGATGTTTCGCCACCAAACCCGTTGGGTCGCCGCTAAGTGCGCGGCTTTCATTGATTCGGGCCGTTCCATTCATGTAAGCTTCTCGGCCAATGATCGGCCAGACCATTCGCCAAGGTCCAGCGTTGAGTCGGGTCACCGTTGGACCGGTGGCCCCGGACTCGCGCATCGTCGAGATCGATATGGTCCGCGGCTTCGCTCTGTTCGGCGTGCTCCTGGTGAACATGTACGGCTTCGGCGCCGATTCCATCACCTGGGGCTCCGCGAGCGACAAGCTGGCGTTCGCGATCATGCACGTCTTCTTCGAGTCGAAATCGTGGACTCTTTTCTCCATGCTGTTCGGCTTTGGCTTCGCACTGCAACTCGAGCGCGCTCACGCAAGGGGCTTCCCCATCCTCCCCACCTACCTTCGGCGGCTGGCCGTGCTCTTCGCCCTGGGGGCCGCTCACGCGCTGCTCTACGACGGCGACATCCTCATGCTCTATGCGGAGCTCGGGCTTGGGCTCCTCGTGGTGCGCCGCCTGCCCACACGCAGCCTCCTTCTCCTCGCCGCCGCGCTCATGCTCGTCTTTCCCCTGGCCCGCCTCGCCTCGATCCGAGAAGGACCCGCCGGATCGAATGAGATCGAGAGGTCCCGTGCTCGACTCGAGCGGGAGCAGCGCTTGCACGTGTACGCCTTCGGGTCACTTGCCGAGGTCGCGGCCGACAACGCCAACGCCATCCCTGCGGATCCTCTCGAGGACGTCACCACGCCGGAGTCCGGTCTGGCGGTTTTCGCCATGTTCCTCCTCGGCTTCTCCGTCGGCCGATCCGGGTTCCTACGCGACATCCAGGGCAACTCGGCGACCCTCGCGCTGGTGCGGGCCTGGGGTCTGGGTATCGGGCTCGGAGCGATGGTGGCGGAGCGGATTCTGGCCGCCACCGCCGGGTACGAGGTGTTCCGAGAGCAGCGAGCCGGGCCGGCGGTACAACTCGCCGGTGATCTGCTCTTCGCCTTCGGGAGCACGGCTCTGGCCCTGGGCTATGCGGCGGCCCTGGTCCTCGCTGCGCAGACTCCCGGCGGAAGGGCCGCCCTCGCTCCTCTGGCCAGGGTCGGACGTCTGTCCCTGACCGTCTACCTGACTCAGACCCTGATGTTCACCACGTTGTTCTACGGCTACGGTTTCGGCCAGGCCTTCCGACTGGGTCCAGTCGCTGTGACCGGCTGGGCGGTGGCCCTCTTCGCCGTGCAGGTCGTCGCGTGTCAGTGGTGGTCCAGACGCTTCCGCTTCGGCCCGATGGAATGGTTGTGGCGCTCCCTGACCTATCTCACGAGGCAGCCGCTGCGCCTCCGGAGCGATTCGACGCACTAGCCATCTCTCGAGACAGCTCGGAATGTCCGGAGCCCGGGCGTGGCTCAGTTATGAAGGGAATCGAGTGTAGAGTGCCGCCCACTGGCTCCGCGGGGCTGCCCTCGTAGGTAGCCGTAGGCAAGTGCATCTCCTTCAGGACCAGGCTCAAAGGCAGGAGTGTCGTCTCGGGCTCGATGACCGCACCGCCCATGACCGTGGCGCCGAAGTTGACAGAGGTGCCGTTCTGAATCTCGGTTCGCTTCACCTTCAGTGTCATGTTCTCGAAGCTGTGGAGCTGCAGGAGGCCGGCGACGACGCAATCGTCGCCGAAGCTCACGGCGTTCCAGTCAGAGGCCTGCAGCGGATCGGTGAGAAGGGTTCGCTTCCCGATCCGGCACCCCATCCGTCGCAGGATGACATTCGCGAGCACGGTTCCGGCCAGGATTCTCAGGGGTCTCCCGCACCAGGCGAAGAAGCAGTCCTGAGCGAAGAAGTAGGTGAAGTGCCGCCAAGACCAAAACGACGTAGAGTGATCATTGCCCCATTTGCTGCCCACCAGGACCTTCTTGGCCAGGGCAGAGGAGCAGACCAGGAAGGCCTCAACTGGGATCAGAGCGGCCAGCCCGCTCAAGAAAGGGTGCCCGAACAACCGCAACAGGATGCTGTAGAAAACCGCAAAGGCGAGCGCCTCGGAGCAGGGCAATAGGCCGATGCTGAAGAGTCGTTCAGGGACACACGTCCCAGAAAGAGGGGGAAGCTGGGCAGTTCCTGGGCTCTGTTCTCTGCCGCGAAGTCCGCGCTACCAAACTTCACCGGCGGGTTTCCTGCCACCGTGGTGGGCACGCCGAGCCGCGACCGCATCTGGCGTCGGAACTGGATGTCATTCCCCGGAGTCGAGACTCCCAGGAGGAAGTTGGAGGGGAGCTGTCCGAATTCTGCAACGCAGTTGTTGCTGGCGAAGAAATTTGCTGGCATGTCGAGCCGGCAGAGCTTCAGGTACCGGGCTCCATGATCGAGCATGTTCGTGAAGCAGCCATGGGACCAGAACACCTGGGAGTCGGCGCTGGCAAGCTCCGGGACGAGGTTGATCATCAGGTTCACACTCAGAGGCACCGAGGCGCGGGAAGCCAACGCCAGCGAGGGCGCGGAGGTATTGCCCGGTGAGGGTCCAGGTCCACAGGCGCTGGATCTGATTCAACTTCCTCACTCGGTACAGGAGGAGAGCGCCCCTGAGCCCGCGAGTGGGATACAACCCCGGCGATGCAGACGTGCAGCGAAGAAAGACACAGTCCAGCACGGAGATCAGGACAAGGGTGACCCAGGTGGTGATGAACGCGTAGAGCCCGATGTGCAAGACGATCTCTTGTCGCAGCGCCACCTCGAAGTACCCACTTGGACGCTCCGCTTCTCCGACGAAAATGAAGGTGGCCGCCCACCACGAGACCGCGGCGGCGGGCAGGACCAGGAGGCAGAACTCCAGGACAACCTGCATGAGGATGTTGAGCGCCTCCAGGAGCCAGAATGGAAACACGTACTGGCAGCTGCTCGCCGTGCGCTTCAGCTCGGTGCAACGGCCACCGAATCGCGCCGGGGCTCCTTGCCACATCTCCTCCGGACCCACGTCGCTGAGGACGGGGGTCAAGGGAGTGATCCAGCTGCCGCGGCCCACCGTCACATCGTTGGCAACGCCCGCACCCACGCAGATCTTGCAGCCGCTCTCGAGGTGCACAGGGCCGACATGCAACTCCTGCCCCACCCACCTGGACATGGAGATATGGGCTCTGGTCTGGATGGCCACATCGTCCCCGATGGAGAGGAGGTCCAGTGGTCCGGAGAACTCGACGTCGTGGTCGCATTGGAGGTTGTCACCCACGGTCGCCCCGAGCCGGCGTAACGCCCATGCCATGAGCGGTGCGCTGCGGATCGTCGTCCTCAGCGGCCGGAGGACCGACTGTCCCAGCTGCTCGATACACCAGGTTAGCAAATGCACTCTGCTCCACTTGGGGTAGACACCTGGCCTCACGCCGCTCCTGTAGATGTCGCCACCCAGGAAGAGCTTGATCACCATGACCCAGAGCACGTTCGCGAAGGGCAACAAGAGGGCCAACGAATATATCAGAAAGCCGACCAGAATGAACTCCCAGAGGTGCGCGCTCAGGAAGAGCTCGCTGATTCGTACCACGGCGACGAGCGCGAGAAAGCCCATCAGGTGGGGGGAGTACAGCAGCAAGAGGAACAGCGCCTGAAGGGTGGCGAAGTGTCTTATGGAGAGCACCTCGGCCACTGCCTCATCGCGCTCGCTGCACCTGCGGTCGAACTGCGTTGCAGCCGGAGGGGGCTCGGAGGTCTGTTGGAGGTCTCGTGGGAGAGTGGACACTCTTCTCGCCGTATTGCAGCCACTGAGCAGGTCCCGGACGGTCACCTTCCATCCTGCCACCTGCAAGAGTAGCGTCAGTTCCGCGATCAGTATCGAATGCCCGCCATGATCGGCGAAGACGTCGTCCCATCCAAGCGCGGTGTTTTCGAACACCTCTCTACAGATCGCCAATACCTCATCAGTTCAGAGGCCGGTTCTGCGTCCGCATCGATGTCGGGGGGTATGCCCGCTCCTGGCTCTTCCACCTGGGTGCGTTTCGGCGAGCCACCAGAGATCTCCTCCGCCTGCGAGGCGGCGTTGCACCGTAGCTGAGAGAGATCGGGCAGGCACGTCCGGTCGATCTTCCCGGACACCGGATTCAAGACGAACTCCTCGACCAGGAAGATCCTCGTCGGGACCGACGGCGCGGGAAGCCGTCTCGCCAGGCTCTCCGTGACGCGGGCGGCCCACTCCGGCGGTGCTGGAGCGACGACTGGGATCTCACCTTCGCAGAGCGATGGCGCAACGACGAAGGCGACGAGCTCCTGGTTCTGGTAGTCCAGCACCGCCGCCTCGATCTCCCTGAACTGTGTCTGAAGAATGTCCTCAACAGCCTGTGCCTCGACGCGGTGCCCGCGCACTTTGAGCTGCGCGTCGATTCGGCCGAGAAAGTGCACGCGCTGCGATTGGATGTCGATTCTGCATTTGTCCCCGGTGCGGTAGAGGCGGCCGAACTGAGGGTGCGTGATGAATTTGTGGGCGGTTTGCTCCGGCAAGTTGCGATATCCGCGCGCCACGTGCACCCCTCCGATGCAGAGCTCTCCGACCTCCCCGTGAGGAAGCGGGCGGAGTTGGCCGGGCTCGAGGATGACATAAGTGACGTTGGGGAAGGGGGAGCCGATGGTGACGGGCTCCCCCGGCCGCAAGCTCTGGCGGCTCGTATCGGTACTCGCTTCGGTGGGTCCGTAGGTGTTGATGATCTGCCGTCTGCCACGGGTCCAGGGCTCCACAAGAGCGGGGGGAAAGGCTTCGCCTGCCGGAACGACGTAGCGGCATATTGGGTAGGGGAGATCCAGCTCGGGGGTCTCTGTGAGGGTGGTCAGCAGCGCGGGCGGACAGAAGAGCACAGTGACCTCGGCCTCACGGAGGACTGAGACGAGATCCGGGCCGGAACGCATCTGCTCCTTGGTCAGCAGGACCACAGCACAACCCGACACCCAGGCGCTGTACATCTCGGAGATGCTGCCGTCGTATCCCAGTGACGACGTGAGCGATGTGGCGTCCATTCCCGGAACGAGACCGAAATAGTCCGCGTAGCTCAAGGCGAGGTTCACGTAGCCGGCGTGCGGGCACTCCACCCCCTTGGGCATCCCGGTGGTTCCGCTCGTGTAGAAGATACTAGCGAGGCGCTCTCTTGGGTCATCCAGCCATGGTGGCGGCACGCTGCGACGTTTCGTCTCGGGCAGACCCAGCACATCGATCGTCGGCAGGCCGCGGAAGCCGTCTTGCCCGCGCGTGAGGACGACCACTGGCTGAGCGTCCTTCAGCATGTGGGTGATCAGGTCGTCCGGCAAGGTAGCGTCGAGGAACATCACGGTGCCACCAGCCTTAAGGATGCCGAGGTGGGAGGCCACAATCTGCGGGTTGTCCTGCGACATGGCCACCGCTACCACTTGATCCGGGCCTGTGAGGAAGGAAGAAACGGCCGCGGCAACGATTTCTGCCCGGGCATCGAGTTCAGCGAATGTCAGGGACTCTCCGGTGTGGGGGATCTGCAGGGCCGTGAGATCGGGGAACCTCGTGGCGGAGCGGCTGAAGACCTCGGTGAGCCACTGGACACCCTTCTGGTGCGGTACATTGACCACGCGGTTGTCGCCAAAGACATCCGTCAGCCTGTACGGACAGGTGTCCTCCTGCTCAACCGCCCTTTACGGGCCACCCAGAGGTAGCGCCGCCACGCCACGAACGTCAGACCAAAAAAGACCACGCAGAGGGCTGCCAGAGTAGGGCTTGTCATAACTTGGCCTAAGACAGTCGTCAATCCGGGTCTTCGCTTCGAACGGATCGTCTCTCTGTGGTTCGGTACCGAGACTCCAGGGTGCTCAGTCGAAGTATCGCTGCAGCGTTCCTCTTCTGCGCATGTCCAGCGTCACGCAATGGAATCCACCGCCCAACATCTTGGAGTGCCGGAGCTTAAGAGGGATACATACAACGACGCCGCGCCAGATCGCGTCGCGCATCATGTAATAGGCCCTGCGATCTTTGAGGCTGCCGACTACGCTGTAGTACTCAAGCTGGCGAAGATTCAAGCGTGGGTGCGCCAGGCGAGCCGCTATCGCTCGCCAGCTCTTGCTAGAAGTAAGCTTCAATTCGCCACGACGTCAGAGGTTCGTAACGTAGCAACGAAACCATCCGGAACTGACTACCTATTTCTCTTCGATATTGTCCGCTTGCCAGATCGCGCTGCTTGGACAGTCGAATGGGCCCTCTTCGTCTAGTTTGACCTCCCATTTCGCGACCGGAGAATCATCAGTGAAGGTATCCCAACCCTTGCCCCAAGCCGTGAACGAAGGCGTGGTCATCACGAAACTGAAGTCCCTCTCACCCATGTCGGTGACGGCCACTGGGAACCACACCTGGACCTTGACTCCCTCACTGCCAGCCATCGCCTTCCTTGCCTTGAGCAAGGCCTGGAGAGATGCTTCCACCTGCACTTCGGTCGCGTGCTCTCTCATGTGGCAGTGGTAGATGTGCACGACCTCGTACGAATTGGTCTTCTGCGAAGTGGCCTGCTGCGAATTCGCCCGAGCGACCCGATAGGCCACAGACGCGAGGACGATCAGCATCACGAGGAGGAGCAGATAACGCACCACATTCTTCATAGTGACCTCCCATTATTTTAGTGGCTCAACCGCGACAAAGACGCCACCTGCAACTTGGACGGGACAGGGTGCATCACACCCATACTTGAAATTGCACAGCGACGTGCGATCGGAAAGATAGCATCGATGGTCCAGTCTAGTCAATGACGGGCGAATCGGTTTTCGACACCAAGGATCACAACGGAGGTTTTTTCTACAGCTGGCCCGAACTCACATATTCGCCCCACCGACGAGAAATGCCGATTGTCTGGGTCACTTTCCGAAATGTTGAGCCGATTTTACCGAGCCACCAGAATGGGGTCAACGGGAGGGTAGGCCTTTGCCCTTGTCATTGACCCGCACCAAGGTCCTTCACTCTCTAGGTCCCGATTAACGGGGTGGATTCGACCGTCTGAGCCGACATGCGAAATCGTAAGCTTGGTGTTCTAGCCGCCAAGTTACCGCGTTCGCGACCAGGAGCTATTCGAGGTCAGGGCGTCAGAGTCGCTCAATGGCTCAAGGGTTCCAGGGGATGCAGCGGTAGTGGGGGAGAGTTCGCGCGACGAAATTAGCCGCTAGCACTAGACGAAGAAAGACCGATACTTTGCCTCGGGAATTTTTCAACTGCTCTATTGCATCAGATGTTGGAGTGCCTCTTCGCGCGCCGTTTCGAAATACTGAGTCGCGGTTTTCGCTTGCGACAGTATCACATCCGTAAATTTCTTTTGTCGTTCTGCGGAAAAGACTACGGAGTTGAACAACTCGGCTCCCATTTTGAAATTGTCGTTCCCCTCGGCACCTGCAAGCGTCGCGATACGGCGGGCATTGTACATTTGCACAATTTGCGGAGGATACCCGACACCTGTATCGATCGGCGGGAATACATATCTCACCGGTGCGTAGCCACCTTTGAGAAACTCGCAGCTTGCGGCGACCGTCTGGCTCCCTGCAGGAACCTCCAGCACGATCGTATCTGACGGACGCGCCACCTGCTGGTACGGCTCAGCAGTCACCACGATCGCGAAGCTCCGCACAGCAGATTTCGTATTCAACTCGAACCGGTTCCCTTTGGCTTCCATTGCTCCCAATTTGAATGTCTTTCCCGCTGGCGTAATAGCCCACACCAAGTAGGTCTCAAACTGGGCTCCGAAGCTGCCCGGTGCGCCCAATCCAATCGCTTGCGCTTCGACCGTGACCTCCACATCTCCCATTTTCAGTTTAGCCTGCCCGCTTGCGTTCGGCGCTAGTTCCGTCCCCTTGAGTGTCGTTGCGACAGACCCACGAGCCGGCGGATTGATGACGCTCACAGTCTTTTTCACAAGTTGCGGTTGAAATTTAAGCTTCTGTTCCACGGTCGCGCTCCCAGATTGTTGCGCCTGTAGAACACAAACGCCTGCCCAAAACAAACTCAGCAGGAAACCGATTGCAATCATGTGTTGGACTGAATTATTCATTTCAGCTCACCATATCGCGGCATGCGCGCCCACCATTGGGGTTTTCATAGCTCGGTCTCGGCCGTTCCACAGCGAGAGCGCGAAACAAAGGATCTGGTGATCGTCGGAAATTCCTGCCAGTCCATCTTCCCCCCATCGATAGGCTCGCGACCTCGCCTGGTCATGTGTGAAGTAGTTCCAGGCGTTTCCGTCGTGGCTATAGTCTTCCCGAACCGTGCCCCACTGGCGTTCACTGAGATACGGCCCCCACTTCTTCCAGGGAATTTTCTTCTCGCGGGCGTCGTTCAACCGGCGCTGCTCGTTCGTTTCCATGTATGCAATCCCAGGCTTCTGAGGGGGTGTCATGGGATCTCTCCTTTCGTGTTCCTAAACTTGATTCGTCAGTGGACCTCGCGGGCCCGCCCAGTGGGCGGTGCTACGTCTTGTCACTACGCAGGCATTGAAAGAAGTGATAGTTCCACGGGCCGAGTTCCACGTACAGACCCGGCGAAAGCATATCATTTCCGTTCCGCTCGTAGTTTGCGCACGGTGGCAGATCAATTAGGTTCCAGGTTGCACCTTCAGCACCAGGCCACCCGACTTGAACATTCGCCTGCGCGGGAGCGTCGCTGAGATTGACAACGATCACAGTGTCGCCTGATCTGGTTGATCCTGCATCAGGGACTTCATTACGAAGAACGGGGCCCAGCCGTCACCAAACAATCCAAGCAAAAGCGCACTGCGAGAATGATCCGCCAGCTCCGAAGCCTCGGTTATCGGATCGAGTCGCCTAATCCTCAACCCAGCCAAGCACAAGCGCAGTGATTTTCGAGCCGACATAGCGCTCGTCCTCTTTGACCCAGTTCCAGGCCACCAAGTTCTGAAAACTGGGGTTATCTGGCGAACCCGTTCGGGTGCACAAACTCCACTTGCCTTCCCGAAACACGGGCCGTTTGAGGACTCGCAGGAGCCCCCCATAGAACTCGGATAGTGCACAATCCGTGGGCTCATCCGGCCGCCGTCCCAGGAACACTGGCACCCTCACTCTGCGCCCTTCAAATTGCCCTTCATGAAATAACTTCGTTCCGGGCAGCGTTCACACACGCCGTCAAAGCCCAGTTTTGCGACGCGATCCCACTCTGCCGCGGGCACAGAACGTAATTCCACTCTCCTGCCGTAGCTTGCGCTAAGTTTAGCCAACCAGACCCACGTATTGATCTCATACAGCGTCGGAAATTGTGGCCACCTTGCCATCAGGACTCCTCTGCCGCCAGTCGCTTGGTACAGTAAGGTCGGTTCAGTAAATGCCGATATGACAGTCGTCACAAGGCAGAAAACCGCGCCCGAATTTTACGGGAAGTTCCAAGTTGGCGTTCTTCCTCGCGCACCTTAGCTTAGATTTTTCCTCGTTCGCAACGAGGTTATAGCACCCACCATCAAGTTTGAAATTCCAATTAGGCAGGTTGCGCACCCCCGCAACCAATTTAGGAATGAACAAAGGCTGAATCCGGCCTGTTCTAGCCCGATCTTATTGCGAGCTAGGCTGCCAGCTTGGCAGAGAACCGGATTG
>Ga0318531_10000290_pt1 | contig 13087 bp, 13 predicted proteins | sample GRESIP053b4f25_FD_203486 | JGI IMG/M metagenome (GOLD analysis project Ga0318531, IMG submission 203486) | Tropical soil microbial communities from Luquillo Experimental Forest, Puerto Rico - GRE.SIPMG.053b4f25 | ecosystem: Environmental > Terrestrial > Soil > Tropical forest > Bulk soil... | reverse complement strand
GCGGTAAGCACGCGAAGCCCGAAAACGGCGCTTCCGCCGATCCCTCGGGTTGGTAGATGGCAGCACCAGATCCGTCGGTCACCCGCATCCAGGGGCCGTGGCGCCATCTGGACGTGCACGCCAACGGCATCCGGTTCCATGTCGTCGAAGCGCTTCAGGCGGGCCAGGATCCCGGCACGCCGGCCACGGCGCGGCCCCTGGTCATGCTGCTGCACGGTTTTGGGTCCTTCTGGTGGTCCTGGCGTCATCAGCTGCGCGGACTGACCGGGGCGCGGGTGGTCGCGGTCGACCTGCGAGGCTACGGCGGCAGCGACAAGCCTCCCCGGGGCTACGACGGCTGGACGCTCGCCGGTGACACGGCCGGACTCATTCGTGCGCTCGGGCACTCGTCGGCGACGCTGGTCGGCCACGCCGACGGCGGGCTGGCCTGCTGGGCCACCGCACTGCTGCATTCGCGGCTGGTGCGCGGCATCGCGTTGATCAGCTCGCCGCACCCGGCCGCGTTGCGACGATCCACGTTGACGCGGCGTGATCAGGGTTACGCGCTGCTGCCCACGCTGCTGGAATACCAAGTGCCCATCTGGCCGGAGCGGTTGCTGACCCGAGACAACGCGGCGGAGATCGAGCGCCTCGTCCGAAGCCGCAGTTCCGCCAAATGGGTTGCTTCCGAAGACTTTTCACAAGCCATCGGTCACCTGCGGACGGCGATCCAGATTCCGGCCGCCGCGCACTCCGCACTGGAATACCAACGCTGGGCGGTGCGCAGCCAGCTGCGCGGCGAAGGCCGGCGATTCATGCGATCAATGTCTCAACAGCTCGGTCTGCCGTTGCTGCACCTCCGCGGCGAGGCCGATCCCTACGTGCTTGCCGACCCGGTCGTCCGCACCCAGCGCTACGCGCCACACGGACGCTACATATCCATCACTGGCGCAGGGCATTTCAGCCACGAAGAGGCGCCGGAGGAAATCAACAGGCACCTGATGAGGTTCTTCGAGACCGTGCCCGGGTCGCGGCTCAGCTGACGCAGGTCCCGGTGCCCACCTGAGCAGTGTCGCCGATCCTGGCAAGCTGGCCTGCCACCTCGTCGGCCGTCAACACGAAACCGGTGTCGGGGTCGTCGACGGCCGCGCCGAAGACCACGCCGAGCACATGGCCGTTCAGGTCGATCAACGGTCCACCCGAATTACCTTGCTCCACATTGGCTCTGATGGTGTAGACGTCGCGGGTTACCGGCGCCGGGTCACGGTAGATGTCGGGACCGCTGAGTCTGATGGCCTCGCGAATCCTGGCCGGGGTCGCCGTGAAGTTGCCGCCACCGGGATAACCCAGCACCACAACGCTTTCGCCGCTTTTCGCCTCGCCCTGGGCGAAGGCCAGCGGTGCCGGAGGCAGGTTGGGGACGGCCAGGATGGCGATGTCGACCGATGGGTCGTAGGACACCACTGTGGCATCAAGGGGATTGCCGCTGGCATAGATCTGAACGCTGTTGGACCCGGCCACCACGTGCGCGTTGGTCATCACCCGGTTGGGCGCGATCACGAATCCGCTGCCCTCCAAGACCTTTTGGCAGCTCGGTGCCAGGCTGCGCACCTTGACGACGCTGGGCGCGGTGGCCAGTACCACCGGATTGTTGGCCAGCGCGGGATCCGGTGATGCGACCGGAATCACCGGGGTGCGGCTGAACGGTTCCAGCACCGCGGGCAGCCCGGAAGTGTTCAGCAGCGCCGACAGCCGCTTGGGCACCGTCTTCAGCCAGGGCGGTGCGAGCTCATTGACCTCGGCGAGCACCCGCGATCCCCGGACCGCGGCGGCCAGCTCGGGCTGGTCCTTGGACTGTGTCAACGGCGTCGCCAACAACCAGGCCGCGGTCAGCACCACAATGAGCTGAACCCCCACCCCGATGCACGAGTCGACGGTCCGGATTGTGCCGCTGTGGATCGCGCCGCGAACGGCGCGCCCCAGCACCACGCCGGCGACCTCACCGACGACGACCAGCGCCAGGATCAAAAACAGCGCGGCGAACAGTTTGGCGCGGGGAGCGACAATGTGGCTGACGATGTGGGGCGCCAGCAGCACGCCCGCGATCGCGCCGAGCAACACACCAACGAACGACAGCAGGGAACCGAGCGCGCCCGAACGCCAGCCCGAAATGGCTGCGATGAAGGCGACCGCCAGGACGGCGATGTCGAGCCACTGCGACGGGGTCATCGAGTTCATCGAAGCCCGCCCTTGTCGCCGACCAGCACCATGGCCTCGTCCAACTCGCGGATGTCGGTGGTGTCCCAGGGCCGCGCCCAGCCGGCGACGTCGAGCACCGCAGAGATCACCTGGCCAGTGAATCCCCATACCAGCATCTGGTTCAACAGGAACGCCGGCCCGCACCAACGCCGGCCGAGGTTGCCGCGGTACACCATCAGCCGGTTGTCCGGATTGATGAAGGCGCGCACCGGAACCCGCGACACGATCGCCGTTTCGGTCTCGTCGACGACGGCCACCGGCCCGGGATCCGGCGAGTAGGCCAACACGGGGACGACGTGGAACCGGGATGGCGCGATGAACGTCCGCTCCATTGTGGCCAGTGGATGCAGCCTGCTGAGGTCGATCCCCGTTTCTTCGTTCGCTTCGCGCAGGGCCGTGGCCACCGGACCGCTGTCGGTCGGATCGGACACGCCGCCAGGGAATGCCGCCTGGCCAGCGTGGTGGCGCAATGTCGAGGCCCGCACGGTCAGCAATAGGTCAGCATCGTCGGGGAACCCCCCGTCGTCCGGGCCGGACTCCGGACCGGAGAACAACACCAGAACGGCTGCGTCGCGGCCGTCGCCGCGTAAAGACGCCAACGATGACGCCGCCTTGGCTGCGGTCACCATCGCGAGCACGGGGGCCGGCAGCCGGTGCCGATACGCCTCGGGAATCTGATCAAGGTTGTCGACCAGCGGACGTAACCAGGATGGGCTGGCGCCAGGCGTGAGCGGAACCGTCCCGCGCCCGCGGGTGAGGTCCCCGTTAGGCGGGATGGGGGCGTCCCCAGCGCTCACGGGCACCTCCCTGTCTCGGGCCTGTCTCGGGCTAGGCCTCATCCCGCGTCGTTTCCGACCGCAGCGGCGATCTCGTCGGCACTGGCGAAAGGCCGCGGAAGCGTCTGCGCAACGCTACCGTCCGGCCGAAGGACCACCGTTGCGGGCATCACATTTACCACCCGCAGCGCCGCCGCGATCCGACGACGACCGTCCTGCAGCGTCGGCAACCGAACGCCCAAGTCCGCCAACCGGAGTAACGCCGCCGTCTCGTTCTCGTCCTGATGCACCGTCACCACCATCACGTCTGACCCAACCCGCCGTTGATACTCGGCCATGGCGGGAAGTTCGGCTGTGCACGGCGCGCACCAATACGCCCACAAGTTCAGGATCACGCGGTGGCCGGCCAGCGCGCGGGCGACGTCGACGGCCGAACCGTCAGCGGCGCATTCCACCGTCACGTCCCGCAGTTCGGGTGGGCCCAGCCCACTGGAATTCGCACCCGCGGCGGGGCAGGGCGGGAGGTTGGCACGCTCCCTCGGACCCGCCAGCGCGGCGGGCGTGTCGGCGTCGCGATGCTCGCGCGCGGGCGTCTGGGTCGTCTGGGTCGTCTGGGTCGTCGCGGTCGGTGCAGGACTGTCGCGCAGCTGGGCGACCAGCGCCACCGTCAACGCTGCCACCACCGCCAATATCGCAATGGTCCAGCGGGTCTTCCCGGTCAACTTCTCCTGCCCTGGTGTTACAGCCCCGCCAGGGCCAGCAAGTGCTCGGTTTCCGGACCCTGCACGAGGGGCGCGGCGAGCAGGGGGTCGGTAGGCCCAAGACCGATGGAGGGGCAATCTTTGGCGAGCACGCAGACACCGCACGCCGGTTTGCGGGCATGGCAGACCCGGCGGCCGTGAAAGATCACTCGATGGCTCAACATGGTCCACTCACTGCGTTCGATCAGTTCGCCGACGGCGTGCTCGATCTTGACGGGGTCCTCCTCGGCGGTCCAACGCCACCTGTTCACCAGCCGCTTGAAATGGGTGTCGACGGTGATTCCCGGGACACCGAAGGCGTTGCCCAAGATGACGTTGGCGGTCTTGCGCCCCACTCCTGGCAGCGTCACCAGCTCGGCCAGGGTCGACGGCACCTCCCCGTCGAACCGTTCGACCAGGGCCTGCCCAAGGCCGATGAGCGACGCGGCCTTGTTGCGGAAGAAGCCAGTGGGATGGATGAGGGTCTCGAGTTCGGCGCGATCCGCTTGCGCATAGTCCAGCGCCGACCGGTACCGCTTGAACAAGGTCGGCGTCGTCAGGTTGACCCGTTTGTCGGTGCTCTGCGCCGAAAGAATTGTGGCCACCGTCAACTCCAGCGGCGTGGTGAAATCCAGCTCGCAGTGTGCGTCTGGAAATGCTTGGGCCAGTGAGCGATTCATCCGGCGCGCCCGTCGCACCAATCCGACTCGGGTTTCCTCGGCCCAGCGCCGGGCGGGCGTCGCTGGCATGGATTTCGTGCGCCCGGATGGCTTAGCCGCTGTCACCTACGACAGAGTACTGATTTCGTGATCTCACTGAGACCTTAGCCATGTTTACTCTCCTTGTGTCGTGGTTGCTGGTCGCGTGCGTTCCGGGGCTTTTGATGCTCGCGACGCTCGGTCTGGGACGGATGGAAAGGGAGCTCGCCCATGACACCGTCACACCCAACGATGTCGACGATTTTCTCGAGCACGCCGAGGCCGTGGATGTGCACACACTCGCCCGAGAAGGCATGCCAGAGGCGCTGGAGTACCTGCATATGCGACAGGCTCAGCGGCTAGCCGATTCGCCGCAGCCGGCATCCCACGGGGGGAAGCATCGGGCCGAGACGATCTTTGCCAGGGACTTCAATGGCCGCTATGAGGCCGGTTTGCCCACGCGGATTTACCCGCCTCCGCGTGTCAATCCGCAATTTAGGGCGGCTCAAGATGTCAATCGTGTGTAGCGTGACAGGTTGGACACATAAGGCCTGCCTCTAGACTTGCGTCACGCGAGCAGGGGTCGGCCTGCTCACATCACATAATTGGAAAGCTGAAGAGGCAACGTGGACGAGATCCTGGCAAGGGCAGGAATCTTCCAAGGGGTTGAGCCCAGCGCAGTCGCCGCACTGACCAAGCAACTGCAGCCGGTCGACTTCCCCCGAGGACACACCGTCTTCGCCGAAGGGGAGCCGGGTGATCGGCTGTACATCATCATCTCGGGAAAGGTCAAGATCGGGCGCCGCTCACCCGACGGTCGGGAGAACCTGCTGACGATCATGGGCCCGTCGGACATGTTCGGCGAATTGTCGATCTTCGACCCGGGTCCGCGGACTTCCAGCGCGACCACGATTACCGAGGTCCGGGCGGTTTCGATGGACCGCGACGCGCTGCGCGCGTGGATCTCGGATCGCCCCGAAATCGCCGAGCAGCTGCTGCGGGTGCTGGCCCGACGCCTGCGCCGGACCAACAACAATCTGGCCGACCTCATCTTCACCGACGTGCCCGGCCGCGTGGCCAAGCAGTTGCTGCAGCTCGCCCAGCGCTTCGGCACCCAGGAAGGTGGCGCGATGCGGGTCACCCACGATCTGACCCAGGAGGAGATCGCCCAGCTGGTGGGTGCTTCCCGGGAAACCGTGAACAAGGCATTGGCCGATTTCGCCCACCGCGGCTGGATTCGCCTGGAGGGCAAGAGCGTGCTGATTTCGGACTCCGAAAGGCTGGCCCGCCGAGCGCGTTGACGCCGGTTTGCGCCGGGCCTGTAATTTTGCAGGCCGCTACTCGCACCTCTCCTGCGAAATTTCAGCCTCGACGCAGATAGTCCAGTTGCGCCTGAACGGACCACTCGGCCGTATCCCAGAGTTTCTCGTCGACGTCGACATAGACGTATTCGACGATCTGTCGGACCGTGGCATCGTCCCCAAGGTTCCACAACGCGGCGCGCACCTGCTCCAAGCGCTCGTGCCGATGGATGAGGTAGCCCGACGCGACAGCTTCCAGGTCGGCCGACTCCGGCCCGTGCCCGGGCAACACCGTGAGCCGGCCCAGGCCACGTAGGCGGCGCAGCGACTCCAGGTAATCGGCCAGGCTCCCGTCTTCGTTGTCGATGACGGTGGTGCCGCGACCCAGCACCGTGTCCGCCGTGAGCACGGCTCCTTCGACGAGGAACGACAGGGAATCGGCGGTGTGGCCCGGGGTCGCCATCACTTTGATCGTCAGGCCGGCCGCGTCGATCACCTCGCCGTCGACCAGCTCGCCGCCGAGGCCCCGCAAAAACCCGCTGCCCGCCGATCGGACGGTCGCCCCGGTCAGCTCGACCAGCTTGTCGATGGCGTCGGTGTGGTCGGCGTGCCGGTGGCTGATCAGCACCAGCGCGATGCGCCCCAGCGTCGCGATCCCGGCGATGTGTTCGTCGTCGTCCGGCCCTGGATCCACGACTACCAGCTCGTCGCTGCCCGGGCCGCGCAGTACCCAGGTATTGGTGCCCTCCAGCGTCAGCAAACCGGGGTTGTTGGCCAACAGCACCGACGCGGTGTCGGTGACCGCGCGCAACCGGCCGTAGGCGGGATGGGTCAGCGACTCGGCGGCGTCGATCACGGCCGCTAGCCGACTTCCACGATCAATTCGACTTCCACGGGTGCATCCAGTGGCAGCTCGGCGACGCCAACCGCCGAACGCGCGTGGACGCCGTTATCGCCGAACACCTCCGCCAGCAGGTCCGACGCCCCATTGATGACGCCTGGCTGGCCGTTGAAACCCGGGGCGGAGGCGACGAACCCGACGACCTTGATCACCCGGGTCACCGCGTCGATGCCTACCAGGGAGTCCACCGCCGCCAGGGCGTTGAGCGCGCAGATCCGCGCCAGCGCCTTCCCGTTTTCGGGACTGACCTCGGCGCCGACCTTGCCCGTTCCCGCCAGCTTCCCGCGTTCGATCGGCAGCTGACCAGAGGTATAGACCAGGTTGCCCGTCCGTACCGCCGGAACATAAGAGGCCAGCGGCGCGACCACCTCCGGAAGCGCGACGCCGAGTTGCCCGAGCCGGGCGGAAGCAGTCATCTGGCCCCGCTACTTAGGTCGCTTCAGATACGCAACGTGTTGTTCGCCAGTGGGCCCGGGCAGCACGGCGACCAGCTCCCAGCCATCGGCGCCCCACTGGTCAAGGATCTGTTTGGTGGCATGCGTCAGCAGCGGGACCGTGACGTACTCCCAGGCGGTCGGTTGGCTCATGACGCGAGCTTATCGGTCGGTTTTGAATGGCTCTGGCCCGGTGGCCAGGGGCGCTCGGGCTAGCATGCTTTGGTGGCATCCACTTCTGGCGGCGTTAGCTCCGTCGGCTGGCCGGCGCGTTTGACGAAGGCCCGCTTACATTTCGTGACCGGCAAGGGCGGTACGGGCAAGTCGACGGTGGCGGCGGCGCTGGCGCTGGCGCTGGCGGCGGGGGGTCGCAAAGTTCTCCTCGTCGAAGTCGAGGGCCGCCAAGGGATTGCGCAACTTTTCGACGTCCCGCCCTTGCCGTATCAGGAGCTCAAGATCGCGACCGCCGAGCGCGGCGGTCAGGTCAACGCGTTGGCGATCGACATCGAAGCCGCGTTCCTGGAATACCTCGACATGTTTTACAACCTCGGCATCGCGGGCCGGGCGATGCGCCGCATCGGCGCAATCGAATTCGCGACGACGATCGCGCCTGGCCTGCGCGACGTGCTGCTCACCGGCAAGATCAAGGAGTCGGTGGTGCGCCTCAACAAGGGGGGCAAGAACCCGGTGTATGACGCGGTCGTCGTCGACGCACCACCAACGGGCCGGATCGCGCGTTTTCTGGATGTCACCAAGGCGGTGTCGGATCTGGCCAAGGGCGGGCCGGTGCACTCCCAAAGCGAGGGTGTGGTGAGGTTGCTGCACTCGGACCAGACCGCCATCCATTTGGTCACTCTGCTGGAAGCGTTGCCGGTGCAGGAAACCCTGGAAGCCATTGATGAACTCGCGGAGATGGAGCTGCCCATCGGCAGTGTGATCGTGAACCGCAATATCCCGTCGTACCTCGAGCCGCACGACTTGGCCAAGGCGGCCGAGGGAGATGTCGACGTCGATTCGTTGCAAGCCGGGCTGAAGATCGCCGGGATCAATCTCGAAGATACCGACTTCGCCGGGCTCTTGACCGAAACCATAGAGCATGCAACGCGTATCACGGCGCGCGCCGAGACCGCGCAACAACTCGACGCGTTGAAGGTGCCGCGGCTGGAACTGCCGGCGATCTCCGATGGCGTCGACCTCGGTAGCCTGTATGAGCTATCGGAATCGCTGGCGCAGCAGGGGGTCCGATGAGCACCGCCCCGAAAACCCTTGATATGGCCGCAATACTGGCCGACACCACCAACCGCGTGATTGTATGTTGCGGCGCCGGTGGGGTCGGCAAGACCACCACCGCTGCGGCAATAGCGCTGCGCGCAGCCGAATATGGCCGTACCGTATGCGTTTTGACGATCGACCCGGCCAAGAGGCTGGCGCAAGCGCTAGGAGTCAGCGACCTCGGCAACACGCCGCAGCGCGTGCCACTCAGTCCCGAAGTTTCCGGCGAACTGCACGCGATGATGCTCGACATGCGACGCACATTCGACGAAATGGTGGTCCAGTACTCCGGACCCGGTCGGGCACAGCAGATTTTGGATAACCAGTTCTATCAGACCGTCGCGACTTCGCTGGCGGGCACGCAAGAGTACATGGCGATGGAGAAGCTCGGTCAGCTGCTGAGCCAGGACCGCTGGGACCTGGTGGTGGTCGACACTCCCCCGTCGCGCAACGCGCTGGATTTCTTGGATGCGCCGAAAAGGCTGGGCAGCTTTATGGATAGCCGGTTGTGGCGGCTGCTGCTCGCGCCTGGCCGAGGCATCGGGCGATTGGTCACCGGCGCAATGGGTTTGGCGATGAAGGCGTTGTCTACGGTGCTCGGCTCGCAGATGCTGGGCGACGCGGCTGCATTCGTGCAATCGCTGGACGCCACATTCGGCGGCTTCCGCGAAAAGGCCGATCGCACCTACGCGCTGCTGAAAAGGCGCGGTACACAATTCGTCGTGGTGTCGGCGGCCGAGCCCGACGCGCTGCGCGAGGCGGCCTTCTTCGTCGATCGGCTGTCGCAGGAAGGCATGCCGCTAGCGGGACTCGTCTTGAACCGCACCCACCCGACGTTGTGTTCCCTGCCGGTCGAGCGCGCGATCGACGGAAGCGAGACGTTGGACGCCAAAGCCGATTCGGACACCGCGTCGCTCGCCAGTGCCGTATTGAAAATTCATGCCGACCGCGCGCAAACCGCCAAGCGGGAAATCAGATTGCTGTCCCGATTCACCGGAGCCCACCAGCACGTGCCGGTAATCGGGGTTCCGTCGCTGCCGTTCGACGTTTCGGATCTGGACGCGCTCCGCGCGCTCGCCGATCAGATCACTTCGGTCGGCGACGATGCCGCCCGCGCAGCGAGCCGCTGAGGAAGGTTGAAGGCTAGGGTCAGCCGATGCTCCGGTTTCGGCGCCTTTCGAAGAAGTCCGACCAGGAAACAACCTCTGGGTGTTGTTTGAGTAGGGCCCTGCGCTGCCGTTCGGTCATGCCACCCCAAACCCCGAACTCGACCTTGTTGTCCAGCGCGTCCGCCCCGCACTCCTGCATCACCGGGCAGTGACGACAGATCACGGCCGCCTTGCGCTGCGCCGCTCCCCGCACAAAGAGTTCATCTGGGTCGGTTGTCCGACACAATGCTTGCGAGACCCAGGCGATCCGCTCTTCCGCGTCGACGCTCCGCAATACCCCCTGTGCAGCCGCGATGTTCGTTCGACGCGCGGCCGGTCGCGATCCTGACACGAGCTGTTCCCTTCCTCCCGGTCGCTGGTTGCGACCGCCCTCCTCGGGTGCAGACCTCCTGCTGCGATCTACGCCACACTGTGCACATCGGTGTTATCTGAATCTCACTGTGTGTCTAAGTTAGGTGGTCAAGTGGCAATTGCGCAACAGTCTGATAACGGTTTTTTTGGGACGGGCGTGCAGTCTTGACGGATAGGATAGGTCCCGCCGTCGTATTGCGCGCCGCATCGCTGTGACCTCTCTGTAACGGAAACGAGAACTTTTCATCGCCCTCGACGATAAATTCGCTGGTGATGCCGGGGGAGGGTCTTTGGTCACATCGTGGCGTGGCCGGGTGGCGCGGGGCGGCTACCCTAGTACGCATGTCAGACCGCCCCCCGGCCGTTCTCACGGTCCTCAAGCTTGCGGGGTGTTGCCTGTTGGCCAGCGTCGTCGCCGCCGCGCTGATGTTCCCGCTGGTGGGTGGGGTGGGGCTGATGTCCAACCGGGCTTCCGAAGTCGTCGCCAACGGCTCCGCCCAGCTTCTCCAGGGTGAGGTGCCGGCTGTGTCGACGATGGTCGACAAAAAGGGCAACGTAATCGCGTGGCTGTACTCGCAGCGCCGCTTCGAGGTAACCACCGACAAGATCGCCAACACCATGAAGCTGGCCATCGTTTCGATTGAGGACAAGCGGTTCGCCGAGCACAACGGGGTGGACTGGAAGGGCACCCTGACCGGGCTGGCCGGCTACGCGTCCGGCGACGTAGACACCCGCGGCGGTTCGACCATCGAACAGCAGTACGTGAAGAACTACCAACTGCTGGTAACCGCTCAAACCGATGCAGAAAAGCGCGCGGCCGTCGAAACCACCCCGGCGCGCAAGCTGCGCGAGATCCGGATGGCCCTCACGCTGGACAAAACCTTCAGCAAGCCCGAGATCTTGACCCGGTACCTGAACCTGGTGTCGTTCGGCAACAACTCATTCGGGGTGCAGGACGCGGCGCAAACCTATTTCGGCATCAACGCGTCCGACCTGAACTGGCAGCAAGCGGCGCTGCTGGCCGGCATGGTGCAGTCCACCAGCACGCTCAACCCCTACACGAACCCGGACGGCGCCCTGGCCCGGCGGAACCTGGTCCTGGACACCATGATCGAGAACCTGCCCGATAAGGCCGACGAACTGCGCGCCGCCAAGGAAACGCCACTGGGGATATTGCCGCAGCCCAATGAGCTCCCCCGCGGCTGCATCGCGGCGGGCGACCGCGCCTTCTTTTGCGACTACGTCCAGGAGTACCTGTCCCGCGCGGGAATCAGTAAGGAACAGGTGGCCAGGGGCGGCTACCTGATCCGCACCACGTTGGACCCGGACGTGCAGATCCCGGTCAAGGCGGCCATCGACAAGTTCGCCAGCCCGAACCTGGCGGGCATCTCGAGCGTGATGAGCGTGATCGAGCCGGGGAAGACCTCTCACCACGTGATGGCGATGGCCAGCAACCGCACTTATGGGCTCAACCTCGACGCCGGCGAAACGATGCGGCCGCAGCCGTTCTCCTTGGTCGGTGACGGTGCGGGGTCCGTCTTCAAGCTCTTCACCACGGCCGCCGCGCTGGACATGGGCATGGGTATCAACGCCACGCTCGAAGCCCCGGGCCGCTTCCAGACCAAAGGCTTCGGAAGCGGCGGGGCCAAGGGCTGCCCCAAGGACACCTGGTGTGTGGTCAACGACGGTAACTACCGCGGCTCGATGAATGTGACCGAGGCGCTGGCCCAGTCGCCCAACACCGCGTTCGCCAAGCTGATCACCCAGATCGGGGTCGCGCGCGCGGTGGACATGGCCATCAAGCTCGGACTTCGGTCCTACGCCGACCCCGGCACCGCACGCGACTACAACCCGGACAGCAACGAGAGCCTGGCCGACTTCGTCAAACGGCAGAACATTGGCTCGTTCACGCTCGGCCCGATCGAGGTGAACGCGCTGGAGCTGTCCAATGTCGCGGCCACCCTGGCCTCCGGCGGGGTGTGGTGCCCGCCGAGCCCGATCGAGAAGCTGATCGACCGCAACGGCAATGAAGTCTCGGTGACCACCGACACCTGCGATCAGGTGGTGCCCGAGGGTTTGGCGAACACGCTGGCCAACGCGATGAGCAAGGACTCGACGGGCGGCACGGCCGCGGGTGCGGCCGGTGCGGCCGGCTGGAGCCTGCCGATGTCGGGCAAGACCGGCACCAGCGAGGCGCACAGATCCTCCGGTTTTGTGGGCTTCACCAGCCACTACGCGGCGGCGAACTACATCTACGACGACTCACCCAACCCGACGGACTTGTGCTCCTCCCCGCTGCGTCACTGCGGCTCCGGTGACCTGTACGGCGGCAACGAGCCGGCGCGCACCTGGTTCACCGCGATGAAGCCGATCGCCACCACCTTCGGTGATGTGAAGTTGCCGCCCACCGACCCCCGCTACGTCGAAGGGTCGCCCGCTTCGCGGGTGCCCAGCGTCGCCGGCCTGGATCTGGATGCGGCGCGTCAGCGCATCAAGGAGGCGGGCTTCCAGGTTGCCGACCAAACCAACTCCGTCAACAGCAGCGCCAAGTTGGGAGAGGTGGTCGGAACGTCACCCAGCGGCCAAACGATCCCGGGCTCGATCATCACGATCCAGGTCAGCAATGGCATCCCACCGCCACCTCCTCCGCCGCCGGAAGGTTTGCCGGTGCCGATCGGATCGCAGGTGGTGGAAATCCCCGGTTTGCCGCCGATCACCATTCCGCTGCTGGCACCTCCCCCACCGCCGGGGCAGCCGCCTCCTTAAGACCCCGTGGCGCAGCCGCGCCTCCTTAAGACCCCGTGGCGCAGCCGCGCCTCCTTAAGACCCCGTGGCGCAGCCGCCTCCGTAGACATTGTGGCGCAAGCGATACGCTGCCAGTCCGCAACCGGCAGTAGGCTGCCTGCATGGCTGATGTTTTGCCCGTCCTGATCCGCACCGGCGCCGCTGCGCTCGGCTCGGCCGTCGCCGGCATCGGTTACGCCTCGATCGTCGAGCGCAACGCGTTTATCTTGCGAGAGATCACGATGCCCGTCTTGACGCCGGGCTCCACACCACTGAGGGTCCTGCATATCAGCGATATCCACATGCTGCCCAACCAGCGCCGGAAGCAGGCCTGGCTGCGCGAACTGGCCAGCTGGGAGCCCGACTTGGTCGTCAACACCGGCGACAACCTGGCGCACCCCAAGGCGGTGCCCGCGGTCGTAC
>Ga0318531_10000264_pt1 | contig 13470 bp, 10 predicted proteins | sample GRESIP053b4f25_FD_203486 | JGI IMG/M metagenome (GOLD analysis project Ga0318531, IMG submission 203486) | Tropical soil microbial communities from Luquillo Experimental Forest, Puerto Rico - GRE.SIPMG.053b4f25 | ecosystem: Environmental > Terrestrial > Soil > Tropical forest > Bulk soil... | reverse complement strand
CGATGGCGGCGCCCGTGAGCGTGAACCGGTTGGGCACGTCGCCGAACACGAGGAAGCCCGCGGCGGTCACCAACACGATCTCGGTATAGATGAACGGCGACAACACCGCGGCCGGCGCCAAGCGGTGGGCCGCGATCAGCAGGTAATGACCGAAGCTCCCCATCGCGCCGGTCGCCACCATGAGCGTAATGACGATGGGATCGCTCGGCGTCGTCCACAAGAAGGGCACCACTGGAAGCAAGGCCAGCGCGCCCACGATGTTCGAGTAGAACAGGGTGGTCTCGTTGGAATCGGTGCGGGCGAGAATGCGGGTGGTGATGGAATACACCGCGTAGCAGAGCGCGGCAGTCAGCGACAGCAGCGCCGCCGGCTGGAAGCTTCCCGCGCCCGGACGGGTCACCACCAGCACGCCGACGAAGCCCACCGCGATCGCGGTCCAGCGCCGCCAGTGCACCCACTCCCCCAGCATCGGGCCCGAGAGCGCCGCAACGAAGAACGGCGTGGAGAACACGAGCGCGATCGCCTCGGCGAGCTGAAGGTATCGCAGCGCCAGAAAATTACACAGCGTCGACGCCAGCAGCAGCACCGAACGAGCGATCTGCAGCGCCGGCCGGTTGGTGCGGGTGAGACCCGGGCGGGTCCAGGGATTCGACACGATGAACGGGAACAGGAACGCGCCGGTATAGCGCGCCCACACCACCTGCAGCGTGCTCATGTAGAGATTGAGATATTTCGCCGTGGTATCGAGCATGGCAAAGCACGCCACCGCCCCGCACATCAGCGCGATGCCGGTGAGGCGCGAAACGCGCTCGTGCGATGCGTCGTGGGGCATGGTGGAGGATCGATGCGACAAGGCGTAAGATCCCGGACATCTGGCCCTTCCGAGGAGAAGACACAATGCGGAGTTTCGGCCGGCTCCCCTGCGTTGCGGTAACGCTGATCTCGCTTACGGGCATGGCTGCCGCGGCCGACGTCCGCGTGCTCAGCGTAGGCGCGGTGCAGAATGCGGTCAGGACGCTCGCCGCGGACTTCGGCGCGGAGACCGGCCACCACGTGGTTCTTACCTTAGGCTCGCCCGTCGTCGTCACGCAGAAGATCAAGGACGGCGAGGTATTCGATGCGGTGATCGTTTCCGAACCGGCCATGGATCGGCTCGACCAGGACGGCGTCGTGAACCCGGAGAGCCGCGTGCCGCTGGCCAAGACCGGCATGGGAGTGGCGATGCGCGCGGGCGCGCCGCTGCCCGACCTTTCGACGCCGGAGGCATTCAAGCAGGCGCTACTGGCAGCGAAGTCCGTGGTCCACGGCGATCCGACGCTGGCCAATCAGAGCGGCGAAAAGGCGGAAAGGATCCTGGCTCAAGCCGGAATTCTCGACGCGCTCAAGCCGCGGCTGAAGATCGTTCCGGCCCAGGCGGCGAGCCAGGACATGATCGCCAAGGGCGAGGTGGAGATGGGATTATATAATGTGAGCGAAATCCCGGAAGGCAAAGGCCTGGCATTCGCCGGTCCGGTGCCGGCGCCGCTGCAGCTCACGACGAGCTACGAGGGCGCCTTGATGTCGGACGGCTCGGAGCCGCAAGCGGCGCGGGCGTTCATCCGGTTTCTCGCCAACCCCGACGCGCGGGCCAAGTGGGTCGCGGCCAGGCTCGAGCCGCTGACGGGTCGTTGATGATGACGCCTGAAAGGTTCAACCGGGAGCGATCACCTGCTTCGACATGTGCCGCTTAGCACAACCGAACAGCGACGTGCACGACTTGGGGCTCACGCTTGATGCTAAGAGGCAATCCGCTGTTCTCGAACACTTTCAGCATCGGGCTATTGTCGGGTAAGACTTCAGCGATCAGTTCCCTCAGCCCGGCTCCCCGGGCAATCGCCGCGAGATGGTGCATGAGGGCCGCGCCGAGGCCTTGCCCTTGATACTGATCGACCACAGTGAAAGCGACCTCAGCCTTTCCAGGCTGCACGACGATGTAACGTGCGCCACCCGCGATCACGGGCCGGCCGCTTTCGTAAACGACTGCGACCAACGCCACGTGATCGACGAAGTCGACGTTCAAGAAAAACTCGATTTCCGGCTCCGCAAAGTCTCTCTTTACCGCAAAGAAGCGACGGTAAAGGGACTGCGCGCTGCTGCGGGCGACGGCCGCGATGAGGTCGGCCCGGTCGTCAGGTCTAAGCGCGCGGATTTCGACCCGGCGTCCATCGCGCAGCGTCTCGAATGCCGAATAGTTGGCCGCTTCCACCATGACCGACAACTTCACCAAGCGCCTAATCGACCGGCTTCAAACTCAATAACATCGTGCGATGGCAGGTGCCGCCGCTGCGGCGTCGGCCGACGCAGGCGGCGTCAATTGACCTTTGGAGAAGAGTTGGAGCACCGCTTTCCTCCGAGCCCTGGAATTCCCCATCGTGCTTACTTGTCACCCACCGAGGCATCAGCCGCCTTGATTTGCGTCGAAGCGATTGGTCTTCAGCCGGCCCTTATTTTATCTTTGTCTTCCGTTATGTAGGGGAAGGAGGTTGCGATCATGGGCGACCCATTTCTCAACTATTTCGCGCTCTTTCTGCTGATTTTCGTGGTCGTGGTGCTGTTCTACGGCATCATCGCGATCCACGACATCCCGGCGAAAATCGCGGAGTCACGCCATCATCCCCACCAGGACGCGATCCACGCGGCCGGATGGGTGAGCCTGTTCACGCTGCATGTGCTGTGGCCGTTTCTGTGGATCTGGGCAATGACGTACCGCCCTGATCGAGGCTGGGGATTTTCGCCTCGATCTACCGGGCCTGGCGCCGAACCGGCGGCCATCGTGAACGAGCTGGAGGATTTGCGACGCCGCGTCGCGGCGCTCGAAAGCAGCGTGAGGACGGGAGAGCAATAATGGAACTTCTGCTCATCCTGATCTACGTCTCGATCTGCTACGTAACCTTCAAGGTATTCAAGATACCGGTCAACCAATGGTCGCTTGCGACCGCGGCGCTGGGCGGGATCATCGGCATTGCATTGCTGCTGCTGATCATGAACTACAATCATCCCTTCACCACCAATGCCCGCATCTATTTTGCCGTGACACCCGTGTTTCCGTCGGTCAGGGGCCGCGTGATCGAGGTACCGGTGCAGGCGAACGTGCCGCTCAAGGAAGGGGATGTGCTGTTCCGCGTCGACCCGAAGCCGTACCAATATGTCGTCGACCAGAAGAAGGCTTTGCTCGCTGAAGCCGAGCAGAACGTGAGGCAGCTCAAGGCCTCGCTCGATCAGGCGACCGCCGGCACTGAAAAAGCCAACGCGCAATTCGATCTGGCGCAGCAGAACTACGACCGCCAAGCCGAGCTGTTCCAAAAGCGGGTCATCGCGCAGGCGACGCTCGATACCTATACCCGCAACCTCGAAACCGCGAGACAGTCGGTGACCGGGGCAAAAGCCGAGGAGGAGCGCGCGCGGCTTGCCTATTCGTCGAATATAGACGGCGTCAACACCACGGTCGCTCGCCTGAGTTCCGAATTGGCCGACGCCCAATGGGATCTCGATCAGACCGTGACGCGGGCGCCGGCGGCCGGATTCGTCACCCAGGTCAGCCTGCGGCCGGGAATGTACGTCGTCCCCGCCGCCTTCCGGTCGGTCATGGTCTTTGTCAACACCGACCCGCAGGACCAGGAGTTCTCCGCGGCCTTCCAGCAAAATTCCCTGCAGCGGGTCAAGGCCGGTGACGAGGCCGAGGCCGCCTTCGATGCCGTTCCCGGTCGCGTGTTCAAGGGCAAGGTGCGCTACGTCCTGGACGCGATCGCGGCCGGCCAGCTGCAACCAACGGGGGGGCTTGTGGACGTCGGTACGCGGACAGCCGGCGGCCGGGCGCTCGCCGTCATCGACATCACGGATGACATGACGCCCTACCAAATCCCGCTCGGCGCCGCCGCCCAGGTCGCGATCTATACCGAACACTGGCATCATGTCTCGCTGCTGCGCAAAATCTTGCTCCGCATGCGCAGCTGGCAAAATTACATCTTCTTGGAGGGGCATTAACCATCGGCAGATCATGAATTTTACGCGACCGATCCTGTTCTGGATTGCGATGCTCGCGGCGGTCATCGCGGTCGTTGCCTTGTTGCGCGAAGTTCTGTTGCCATTCGTCGCCGGCATGGTGCTTGCCTATCTGCTCGATCCTCTCGCCAATCGCATCGAGCGGCTGGGAATGAACCGGCTGGTGGCGACGCTTGCCATCATCGTTGTCGTGAGTACCGCGATTGCGCTGCTGATGGCTTTGATAGTGCCCATCATCATCAGCGAGCTTGCATATTTCATTGAAAGTTTTCCGCAATATCTTAGGCGGCTACAATCCTTGACGACTGATCCGACCCGGCCCTGGCTCAGCAAGCTAGTCGGCGAAGGTCTAAGCGAGTCCGAGCGTTCGCTCGGCGAGCTTACGACGCTTGCGAGCAGCTGGCTCGGCACATTCCTGCGCTCGATCTGGTCGGGAGGACGAGCGCTGCTCTCCGTCCTCTCGCTGGCTGTAGTGACCCCGATCGTTGCGTTCTACCTTGTCTACGATTGGAACAGGATGATCGCGGTGATCGACAACTGGGTCCCGCCCGCGCGCCGTGACACGGTGCGGGCGCTGGCCCGCGAGGTCGACGACACGATCAGTGGATTCGTGCGCGGTCAGAGCGCGCTTTGTCTGGTCCTCGCCATATACTATGCACTAGCGCTGTGGCTGATCGGTCTCAACCACGGTTTGGTGATCGGCTTTGCGGCAGGCTTGATAAGCTTCATCCCCTATCTCGGCTCGCTCTCCGGTCTCGTTATTTCGACGTGCGTCGCGATCGCGCAATTCTGGCCGGACTGGACATCGATCTTGCTCGTACCCGCCATTTTCTTTGTCGGGCAGTTTCTGGCGGATTATGTGCTGGCACCTTATTTGGTGGGCCGACGCGTTCATCTGAGTCCGGTGTGGGTGATGTTCGCGCTGTTCGCCTTCGGCTATCTGTTCGGCTTCGTGGGACTTTTGATCGCGGTGCCGCTTGCCGCTGCGATCGGCGTGCTCCTGCGCTTCGCGCTGCGACAGTACTATGCGAGCCCGCTATATGCCGCTGCCGCCGCCCCGACCGCGCCCCTGCGCGAGATGGATTCGTCAGCATCTACTTCCGACTCGTGCCACGAGCAGACTCACGCATCGCAACAAACGACGCGCATGGGCTAGCTCATTCAATCACTTCGTCGGCGCACCCGAATTGGGGGGTTGCGTGGTAATTCAAGAAATCCGCCGGCATGCGCCATTCACGATGGCGCCGGATGCATTGCTCGAAACTAATAGCGACCATTTGATTGCCCCTTGACGCCGGTGGGAGTCAGGACAAGGATGCTTCCCGTGGGTGTGGGAGAGGCTCGGGGTCGGTCCGCAGGAATGCGGGCTCGATCACCGAGTTTTTTTTGTCACTGGAGTTGTGGAGTCAGGGAGGACCGCTCATGAAAAAGCTCAGTATGCTTGGGATTATCGGTGGTACCGCGTTACTGATTGCGGCGCCCTTCTCGCTTCAATGGTCGCAAGAGAATGTGGGCTCTGCAGTGCCGCTGCTAACGGTGTCACATGCTGAGGCCCAGACGGCGGGGATGGTGCGGCGTGAAACGCGGCGCACGGCTCGCCGGGCCGGGCGTGAGACGCGCCGTGCAGTGCGGCGTGGCGCGGTGCCACAGTAAGTCCCCCTGCTCCGCAGCAATCAAGGCAACGCCTTTTGGGTCACCAGAGGTTGGCTCCGCGGGTCGAGTGACGTACTGCCGCGCGACCAGCCATCCAGAAACCACCAGACGCATTGAAGAGGTCATACGATGAAAAGGTCCATGATGTTAGGTCTCGCCATCGCGGCCTGCGCTGCGATAGCGACCCCATCCCAAACCGCCGCACGGTTGAGTGACTTGTTGGAGACCACACAAGCTCAACCAAATTATGTGCAGTACTATTATGGACCCTACCGAAGGCACGTTCGCCGGGTTTATCGTCGAGCCTATCGACGTGCTTACTACGGATATCCATATTCGTATGGAGGATATTCCCCTTACTCCTATGGAGGATATTCTCCTTACTCCTATGGAGGATATTCTCCTTACTCCTATGGAGGATATTATCGTCCGTCCTATTTCGGGAGATGGTACTAACGCTATTGGCGGCACTAAGCAGTAGAACATTCAGTGCCAACGGCGTGCTGACCGACCGTAGTCGGTTGCTTGCGCTCGCTGGATCGCGTGCTCGTGGTAGAGCCCGACCGGCGTGGAGAGTGGGCCTTGCCTCGCTGATCGATTGGTGACGTTGGCCCTTAAAGAGTACCGAGCCTTCGGCTGTTGCGGGTTTTCCTGTAACCCACAAGATGGCCCGACAACGGGGGACGTTCGGAGCGCCCCCCTTTTCGCCTCGACACATCCGGCAACAAGCGGGGCAATTTTGCTTGAGACGGCGCAATTTCAACGGACTCCTGGGCAGCGCGACCGTCTTCTGGCCGCTCGCCGCGTGCGCACAATGACCGCGAGCCGGTGGTGGCGTACGCAATGCTGCGTCGCTGGTGGAGCAAACGACGATGGAATGGCTTGATGCATTCAGGTCGCACGCCCTGGCCCTGCCGAACCTGGCAAAGTTCGCGATTGTCATGGCGATCATCGCGGGCGCACCCGCGCTTGCGCGCCGCGCCCGAATTCCAGAACTAGTCGTCCTGCTAGCCTGCGGAGTCCTTCTAGGGCCGTACGTTCTTGACGTCGCCGGCGTGAACCACCCAATCGTGCAGTTCTTCGGCGATCTCGGGAGGCTGATGCTGATGTTTACGGCCGGGCTTGAGATCGACATCAATCTTTTTCGGAAAGCACAGACCCGCAGCGTCACTTTCGGTGTCATCACGACCATCGTGCCGCAGGTGATCGGCACCGCGTATGGGCTGGCGTTCGGCTATGGGATTATTCCCGCCATCGTCATCGGCTCGCTGCTCGCATCACACACTTTGCTCGCTCTGCCGATCGTCACGCGCCTTGGCGCCCTTGGGCTGGAGCCGGTCGTCGTCACGATCGGTGCCACCATGGTATCGGACACTTTGTCGCTGATCATCTTCGGGATTTGCGTTTCAACCTACACGACCGGTTTTTCACCATCGGGCCTTGCGGTGCAGATCGTTGAGGTCGCCATCTTCGTGCCGCTGATCCTGATAGGAGTAAGCCGTGCGGGCGCCTGGGTCCTAAGCAAGCTGCGGGATAACGAGGCGGGCTATTTTGTCACGATGCTTGGCATCATGGCGGTGGCTGGCGTGCTCGCGGATCTCATCAACCTGCCAGACATCGTCGGCGCCTTTTTAGCCGGGTGGGCGGTCAATGCCGCTGTCGGTGACCACCCGGTGAAGGAAAAGTTGGAATTCTTCGGCAAGGCTTTTTTCATTCCAATCTTCTTCATTGTCACGGGCTTCCTGATTGTCCCCGTCGCGGTAGGGCAGACTATCGTCAACAATTTCTGGCTGGTTGCGGGCATGATTATTTCTCTGATCTTGGGAAAGGGAATCGCAGCGGCGATCGCCGGTCGCGCCTTTGGCTACCCGCGTCAAGCGAGACTGACGATGTGGGCGCTGACGCTGCCGCAGGTTGCCGCCACGCTCGCCGCCACGTTGGTCGGCTACAACACTCTCAATGCCGCCGGGGAGCGGTTGCTGGGCGACGAGATATTCAACGCGGTGCTGGTGCTGCTGGTCGTTACCTCGCTTCTTGGGCCGGTTCTGACGGAGCTATTCACCCCCAAGATGGTCACGGAGGAGACACGCACAAAGGCTGCGGCGACCTGAGGCGGTGTAAGACCTGGAAACGGAGAAGAGGTCATTTCCAGTGGGCCGCCGCACGGCTGCTTATGTCGATCGCACCCTCAAGGGCGCAAAGCCAGCAGACTTGCCGGTTGTGCAGTCGAGCAAGTTTGAGCAGGTCATCAATGCCCACACCGCCAAGATGCTCGGCCTCACCGTGCCGCCGTCGAAGCCGTGCGCGGCAATCATGTTGAGGAGAGCTGCAGAACCACGCCCCTCTCGACTTTACGTATTTCATGTCAGGCTAGCTCGGAGCATTTTCAGCAGTGCGCTGAATTTCTGCTGCTCCACAATGGCGGCCTTGGTCCGCTCGCCGACGGACTATCGCTCCGTACGATACTTGCCGAGCCGCCCGTCTTGCGGATCGAGTGGGCGGAACCATGTCTCCCACGTCACTTGTCCCGTCTCTTGCTTATCGAATTGGCGGTATATCACGATCTTCAAGAGGTCGATCACGAAAAGCCAAACAAGATTGTAGAGCCATATGAAGCCGATGAGGCCCCAGGAAATGGGGGTGACGAGCCAGCCGAAAGCCGCCATGCACGCGGCCAGGACTTGCGTGCCCATTATGGCGGTAAAGAATTTCCACTCGGGGAACGGCGGCTGGAAAAAGAAGCCGCTCGCGCGGGTCGAGAACAGGAGCAAGTGGCCGGCGATGACCAGTTGCATGAACATCGCCGTCTGCAACGGCTCCAGTTCAAAATGTTCATGGTGATGCAGGTAGCGCACGAGAGCGACGCTTTGCACAACCCCGATGAGAGCCAGCATCGAACTCACCATCAAGACACGGCGCATGTCCCATTTCGCAGGACGAGGGCTGATCTTGGCGTTGTCGAACGCAATGAGCATGACTGGCACATCGTCCAATAACGCCAGGAGGATGATCATGACCGGGGTCAAGATTGCCGCGGAAAAGATCGCCATGACCAACACGATGAAAAGCATGATGCTGACGGTCATCGCCACCCGATAATAGGCGTAGCCCATCATCCGTTCGAAGGTCTTGCGCGCCTCCTCGATCCCCCGAATGATGACTGAGAGTCCTGGCGCGGTCAGAATCAGGCCAGCGGCCGCGCGCGCGGCTTCCGTCGCGCCGGAAACGGCGACACCGACATCCGCCTGCTTCAATGCGGGGGAGTCATTGACGCCGTCTCCCGTCATGCCGACGATATGGCCGAGCTGCTGCGCCGACTTCACGATGGCCCATTTGTGTTCGGGAAACACCCTGCCGTACCCCTCGGCGACGTTGACGCGCCTCGCGACCTCCATCGGCACTTCGGTCTGGCCGACATCACCCGTGAAGATGTCCGAAGCGGCGATGATGTTGTTGCCGAGTCCCAACTGTGTGGCAATGGTCTTTCCGATCGCCACATCGTCGCCGGTGACCATCTTGACCTTCACGCCGTATTCGGCCGCCCGAGCAATGGTTTCCTTCGAGTCCTCGCGTGGCGGGTCGAACATCGGCAGGATGCCGAGCATGTTCCATCTTCCGCCTTCGTCCGACCGAGCGACGGCCAGGGTCCGATAGCCGTTCGCTGCATTTTCGCTGACGACCTTCTGTGCCGCCGCGAGATCGCTGCCAGCGAGGCCGGCCAGTTTGAAAATGACGGGCGGCATCCCTTTGCTGACTTTGAACTGCTTGCCCGTCGCATCCTGAATTGTCGCCTCCGTGCGCTTCGACACCGGGTCAAACGGGACGTACGCAATTTGGCGATAGGCATTGAGGACAGATGGATCCTTCAACGCCTTAATGACGGCCATATCGATGGGATCGTTGTCTTCTTTTTTCGACGATAACGATGCGGCGAGAATGACCTCGTCCGCTTTCGCGCCGCCCCAAACGACAGGCTCGCCGAGCGTCAATTTGTTCTGCGTGAGCGTACCGGTCTTGTCGGAGAAAAGAATGCTGATGCCGGCGAGCTCTTCGATGGATTCAAGCCGGGAGACGATCGCCTTTTCAACCGCCAGCGCTTTCGCGCCCATGGCCATTGTCATCGAGAGCACGGCGGGCATAGCCACGGGAATGGCGGCGACCAACAGAAGCAGCGCGTATTCGGCGATGCGGAGAAAATCTTCGCCACGGTGCAGCTGCACCGCCACCATCACGACCGCAAGAGCCACGGCCAGGACGATCAAGAAGTCGCCGATCGCGTTGTTGGCTTGGACGAAATGAGATTTTGACCCGGCCGACTGCACCAGGCTCGCCGTCCGCCCGAAGAAGGTGTTCGCGCCGGTGCCGATGACGGCTGCGGTCATTTCGCCTTTCTTCGCGATCGAGCCGGAATAGGCCAGCTCCCCTGGAGCCTTCGAGACGGGAAGCGATTCTCCCGTCAGCGCCGACTGGTCAACGTCGAGATACTCGCCTTCGAGCAACTTGACATCGGCGGGCACGACATTTCCGAGCCGGATGTGAACGATGTCGCCGGGAACCAGGGTGTTGGCGAGAATGGTCAGCCACTTCCCGCCTCTCAGCGCCTGGGCCTCCTGAGCCAGGGCGCCCTTCAAGGCGTCAAGCGCGCTCGCCGCCTGCCTCTCATGCCAGAAGCCAAGCACCGCGTTGAACAAGAGCATGACCATGATGATGATGAAATCGACGAGGTCTTTGACCAATATCGACATGATTGCGGCGGCCTCGATCATCCACGGCATCGGTCCCCAAAAGAACTTGCCGAACATCTTGAATGCGCTGACCTTCTTTTCCGCCAGTGCGTTTGGCCCGTACTTCTCCAGCCGCGTCTTCGCCTCAGCGTCGAACAAACCGGATTTCGGATCGACGCCGAGTTGCTTCAACGCGTCGGAAATCTCCAAATGCTCGTAATCGATTTTGCTGGAGGACTGGCTTTGAACCTGAGGCTCAGGCTTTTGCGATTGTGTCATGATAATTTCCTGTTTCCGTCGCACGACACCCCTCGCCGGGCGTTCGCCATCAGACCTCACTCGCGGATTGCTCGGTGGGGACTGGCGCCCGAGTTGAAGCCAGAGGGCGGCCCTAACTAGAGCCTATCACACCAATGGCCAGGGTCGGAGTAGCTGATGCGAAGCTCTGTGGGGCCTTGGCCATTAACCGAGCCTACGCCCTCTCCCGCTCGATTAGACACGCGCTAGGACAGAACCCTCGGAATTGGGTCAGCATCACTTTCGCCGTATGGACATCCGCGCGCCGCGGTACCTCAATAAGGGCGCGATATCATCATGGAGACCCGACCGGATCGGCCGCTTGCGCTCGCTGGATCGCGCGCTCGTGGTAGAGCGCACCGGTGTTGAGAGTTGGCCTTGCCTCGCTGGTCGATTGGTGACGTTGGCCCTTAAAGAGTACTGAGCCTTCAGCTGTTGCGGGTTTTGCTGTAACCCACAAGATGGCCTGACAACGGCGGACGTTCGGAGCCCCCCCTTTCGCCTCGACACATCCGCCAACAAGCGGGTCGAGCGCCAGGCGGTAGGCTAATCACGCCGCACCCAGCTGGCCCATGCGCGGTAGGTTGGAGTATGTCGAACTCCTCGGTTGATCTGGCCTCTGTGGCTTGCAAATTGTTACCGATCCTCGATTGGATTCCCGCTTATCGACGCGAGTGGCTGTTGCCCGACGTTCTTGCCGGCGTCGCGCTCTGGGCGGTTATGGTGCCTGAGGGCATGGCTTACGCCGGCATTGTTGGTGTGCCACCGATCATGGGGCTCTACACAATAGTGCCAGCGCTATTCGCCTATGCGCTACTCGGCACGTCGCGGCAGCTTGTCGTCGGACCGGATACTGCTACCGGTCTGATCTCCGCGCTGACCGTCGGCGCCGTCGCAACGCAGGGTACCGCGGACTTTAATACGCTCACCTCCACCCTCGCTGTCCTGATCGGCATTTTTTTCTTTTCTTTCGGAATTATGCGCATGGGGTGGGTGGCCAGTTTTATTCCTACACCTGTCATGCGGGGATTCATCGAAGGTCTCGTCTACGTCACCATTATTGGCCAGGTGCCGCATCTACTTGGTATCAGCGGCGCGTCGGGCAACTTTTTCACGAAAATCTGGAGCGTCTTGCAGCATCTGTCGGACCTCTCGGTCGGACCAGTGCTAACCGGTATGCTCTGCCTAACAGCGATGCTGTTGCTTCGCTATATGGCGCCTGCCGTGCCAGCGGCGCTCGTAGTCATGGCCGTGGCCACGATCTTGATTGGCCTGCTCGGCGGAGAGACGACTGGGGTGCACGTGGCCGGCCACATCCCGTCCGGGTTGCCTCACCTAACGTCACCGAACCTCGACGCCACAATATTGTACGAGTTAGCACCGGGTGCGCTCGCCATTGTGCTGGTCGGGTACGCGGAAGCGCTCGGTGCAGCAAAAGCGGCGGCTATGCAGGGCGGCGGCGACATTAATCCGAACCAGGAATTAGTCGCACACGGACCAGCAAACATCTTGAGCGGCCTTTTCGGGGGATTTCTTGTTGTGGGCAGCCTATCGAAGACTTCTGTGGCCATGGCCGCAGGCGCCCGCAGTCAGGTCGCCAATCTTGTCGCGGCAGCCTTTTGCCTCTTCACGCTAATTCTGCTGACGCCTTTGTTCCGAAACATGCCGCAGCCGGCGCTCGCCGCCATTGTCATTGCTGCAATGTTGCATCTCACGAAGCCCAGGTACTTACGGGACCTGTTCGTCCGAAACCGCTGGTCGTTTGCCAACGCGGTGATTGTCATCGGTGCGGAACTGACGTTGGGCGTGCTGCAAGGTATCGCCTTGGGCGTCGTGTTGGCGCTACTGACCTTGATCTACCGGACCAGCCATCCGCAAGGCGCAGTGCTCGGCCAACTACCGGGCACCGAGGCCTATCGCGATGTCCAGCGTCATCCCGAGGCCATTACTTTTCCGGGATTGCTAATTTGGCGAATAGGCGGCGATCTCTTCTTCTCGAGCATCGGTCACGTGGGCGAGGCGTTGAAAGCGTCGCTGGATGCGCGGCTGGACGTGAAGCGGGTGCTTCTGGACTTCAGTCAGGTCAACTTCATCGACATCAGTGCAAGCGACGAGTTGTTAAGCCTCATCAAAGAGCTAAAAAACCGAGGTTTCACCCTTGCCTTTGCGCGCGTGCGCGACGCTGTCCGAGACGATATGCGGCTCGCTGGGATAGAGGCTGTTGTGGGCCCGCGCAACTTCTATGAACGGATAACAGATGGGGTGCGTGCCGGCAGCTCTAAAGACCGGCTCGTCCCTTAGCGTAGCGCAAGGCTCATCGCTGTGCTGTCGCGGTGGAATCGGCTGCTCTTTCATTCTGCCGCCGCTGGCGGCCGTATCTGCTGGGACTCCACTGTGCGGTCGGGCTGGATTTTTTCGGGACGTTCCTTGGGACGGGCCGACGGTCTGAGCTTTTCCCGCATCGCCTGGAAAGTCACGTAGAGCGGCGGGATGGCGAAGATGCCGACCAGCGAGGCCAATATCATGCCGCCGAAGACGGGGGTGCCGACATTGCGCCGCGCGAGCTGCGAGGCGCCGACAGCAACCACCAACGGCAGGAGGCCAAGAATAAAGGCGAACGATGTCATCATGACGGGCCGGAAGCGCAGGCGAGCGCCTTCTGTTGCCGCCTCTAGAATAGGAACGCCATGCTCCCTCTTCTCCTTGGCGAACTCGACGATGAGGATGCCGTTCTTCGCGGCAAGCCCGATGAGCA
>Ga0318531_10000263_pt1 | contig 13494 bp, 12 predicted proteins | sample GRESIP053b4f25_FD_203486 | JGI IMG/M metagenome (GOLD analysis project Ga0318531, IMG submission 203486) | Tropical soil microbial communities from Luquillo Experimental Forest, Puerto Rico - GRE.SIPMG.053b4f25 | ecosystem: Environmental > Terrestrial > Soil > Tropical forest > Bulk soil... | reverse complement strand
GGACCTCCTCGAGCTCCTGAAACATTTCTCCGACGCCCATATCAACGAGCGTCTGTGCCGAGGGGGTCCCCCCATTCACATGTCATCTTTCAAGCCTTTTCCGCACCTAACCATCACAAACCATGCCGAACCCTTCCCACCGACACCATCGGCAGGGCAGGCTATCGGCATGCGCAAGCGCAGCATGATGTGGAAAGCGGCGGTGGTGCTCGCCGCAACGTTAATCCTCGGTGCCTGCGGCAGCTCGCCACAGGCGCGCAGCATCACGTTGACGTTCATCCGGCACGCACAGTCCGAGGCCAACGCCAGCGGGATCATCGACACCAGCGAGCCGGGTCCGGGCCTGAGCCCGGAGGGCAAGGGGCAGGCCGAACAGGTCGCGCACCAGCTCGCGCGCAATAACTACGACGCCGTCTACGCGTCCACGATGGCGCGAGCCCAGCAAACCGCTGCGCCGTTGGCCGCCGAACTCGGCAAGCGCGTCGAGGTGCTGCCCGGCCTGCAGGAGATCAACGCCGGCTGGTTTGAGGGCAAGCCGGTTTCGACGGCCCCCACGACGTACCTGCTGGCGCCGGCGGACTGGCTCAACGGCGACGTGCAGAACAGCATCCCCGGGTCGATCTCCGGCAAGGCGTTCAACGACCGGTTCACCGCCGCCGTTCAGAAGATCTACGACAGCGGCCACAGCAACCCGGTGGTGTTCGCGCATTTGTACTCCATCGAGTATTGGGTGCTGATGAACGTGAAGAACGCCAAGGACAGCCTGCTGACCAGCCACCCGCTGCCCAACACCGGCCGCGTGGTGATCACCGGCAATCCGTCGACCGGCTGGACGCTGGTGGAGTGGGACGGCATCCGCAACTTCAACGGCTGAGCTAGACGTCACAGTTGACGGTGCGGCCAAGAGCCGCAACGATGGCGTGCATGCGGTATGTCGTTACCGGCGGTACCGGGTTTATCGGGCGCCGCGTCGTGTCTCGTCTGCTGGAAACCCGGCCGGAAGCGCAGGTGTGGGTGGTGGTCCGCCGCCAGTCGCTGGGACGCTTCGAACGCCTCGCCGCCGAGTGGAACGAACGGGCGAAGCCGCTGGTCGGCGAGCTGCCAGAACTGGTATTGACCGACGAGACCATCGCCGAGCTGGGCAACGTCGATCATGTCGTGCACTGCGCGGCGATCTACGACATCACCGCCGACGAGCCGGAGCAGCGGGTCACCAACGTCGAGGGCACCCGCGCGGTGATCGAACTTGCGCGGAGGCTGGACGCCACGTTGCACCACGTGTCGTCGATCGCCGTGGCGGGCGACTTCGCCGGCGAGTACACCGAGGACGACTTCGACGTCGGCCAGCAGCTGCCGACCGCGTATCACCAGACGAAGTTCGAAGCCGAGTCGCTGGTGCGGTCGGCGCCTGGACTGCGCTACCGCATCTACCGGCCGGCGGTGGTGGTGGGCGATTCCCGCACCGGGGAGATGGACAAGGTCGACGGACCGTATTACTTCTTCGGCGTGCTCGACAAGTTGGCGGTGTTGCCGTCGTTCACCCCGGTCCTGCTTCCCGACACGGGGCGCACCAACATCGTCCCGGTCGACTACGTCGTCGACGCGCTCGTCGCGCTCACGCACGCCGACTGCTCCGACGGCCGCACATTCCACTTGACCGCGCCGAAAACGATTGGGCTGCGCGGCATCTATCGCGGCGTCGCCAAGGCGGCCGGACTGCCGCCGGCGCGCGGGTCGCTGCCCCGCTCGGTGGCCGCGCCGGTGCTCAAGGTGCGCGGGCGCGCCAGGGTGCTGCCCAACATGGCGGCCACCCAGCTGGGAATTCCCTCCGAGGTCTTCGACCTCGTCGACCTGAAGCCCACGTTTATCAGCGACGAGACCCGAAAGCTGTTGCGTGACAAGGGCATCCCGGAAGTTCCCGAATTCGCCAGCTACGCTCCCAAGCTGTGGCGGTACTGGACGGAGCACCTCGACCCGGACCGGGCGCGTCGCGACGATCCGAACGGACCGCTGGAGGGCCGGCACGTCATCATCACCGGCGCATCGAGCGGCATCGGGCGGGCGTCGGCGATCGCCATCGCGGAGCGCGGCGCAACGGTGTTCGCCCTGGCTCGCAACGTCGACGCGCTGGATCAGCTGGTCGCCGAGATCCGCGCCAACGGAGGGCAGGCGCACGCGTTCACTTGTGACGTCACCGACTCCACGTCGGTGGAACACACCATCAAAGACATCCTGGGCCGCTTCGACCACGTCGACTACCTGGTGAACAACGCCGGTCGCTCGATTCGCCGCTCGGTGGCCAACTCCACCGAGCGACTGCACGACTACGAACGCGTGATGGCGGTCAACTACTTTGGCGCGGTGCGGATGGTGCTGGCGTTGCTGCCGCACTGGCGTGAACGCCGGTTCGGTCACGTGGTCAACGTCTCCAGTGCCGGCGTGCAGGCCCGCAACCCCAAATACAGCTCGTATCTCCCCACCAAGGCGGCGCTGGACGCGTTCGCCGACGTCGTCGCGTCGGAAACGCTGTCCGACCACATCACGTTCACCAACATCCACATGCCACTGGTCCGCACACCCATGATCGTGCCGTCACACCGGCTGAACCCGGTGCCCGCGATCAGCCCCGAGCGCGCGGCGGCAATGGTGGTGCGCGGCCTCGTCGAGAAGCCGGCGCGCATCGATACCCCGCTGGGCACGCTCGCCGAAGCCGGCAACTACTTCGCGCCCAGGACTTCGCGGCGAATCCTGCATCAGCTCTACCTGGGCTACCCCGACTCGGCCGCGGCGCGCGGCCTGCCTTCCGACCCGGTTACGGCCAGCCCGTCGAAACGCAAGCCGAAGCGCCCGGTCCGCGCCGTCACCGGCGGCATCCGGACACCCCGGCCGGTCAAACGGCTCGTGCGGTTGGTGCCCGGAGTGCACTGGTAGACGTTTTACTCACGTCGAATTGCGGTATCCGGGAGTATGGCCCCGATTCTTTGCGACCAGTGGACGGACGCCGATCCGGTCGCGGCCGCGGCCGAACTGCTTACCACGACGGGCGTCGCCTTGATGTCCTCGTCGGACGTGACGCGAAGCCTAGGGGTGGGCGAAGAGGCATGGACCCGGTTCGACCGGTATTGGCGGCGTTTGGCACCAGACCCCCACGCGGCGGAGCGGGGGCTGCAGCGTTTGCGCCGTTACGGCCGCTACCTGGTGCTGGACGGGTTCGCGCACCGGCTGCCGGATCGCGAGTTCGAGCCGCTGACCGACGCGTTCGCCGAGAATCCCTTGCTGCACAACTTGATCAAACTGCTGACCCGGATGGCGGCGTGCCTCGACGACGTGGCCGAATGGAACGTCAAGGTGCACCCCTTCCGTATCCGGTCCTCGACGCCGGACGGCGGCGGCCATACGACACCCGAGAACCTGCACCGCGACGGTGTCACGCTCTTCAGCACGCTGCTGGTCGGGCGCCGCAACGCCACTGGCGGCGAAAATTCGGTGTGCGACTCGGGTGGTCGGGAGTTGCTGACGACCACGTTGGCCGAGCCCGGCACGTTGCTGCTGGGCGACGACCGTCGCACGTTGCACGGTGCTTCACCGATCCGACCGATCGACGGCGCCGAGCCGGCGCAGCGCGACGTCCTGGTGATCACCTTCGCTTCGGCCTGGCCGTAAAATCGCGGGCGCATCACTTTGGGGGAGGTCGCGGTGAACCGGGTCTTCGTCGATGTCGACACCGGCATCGACGACGCGGTGGCGTTGGTGTATCTGCTGGCTAGTGCTGATGCCGACGTGGTCGGCATCGCCTCGACCGGCGGAAACATTCACGTGGAGCAGGTATGCGCCAACAACCTGGGTTTGCTCGAATTATGCCGGGCGCCAGACATTCCCGTGTCCCAGGGCGCCGACGAGCCGCTGTGCGGCCAGTGGCCCCATCACTCAAAGTTCCACGGCCCCAAGGGTTTGGGCTATGCCGACCTCCCCGGCACCGATCGACGGCTCACCGGCTACGACGCCACCGCGGCATGGGTGGCTGCAGCGCGCTCCCATCCCGGGGACCTGGTCGGTCTGGTCACCGGCCCGCTGACCAACCTGGCGCTCGCCTTGCGCGCCGAGCCCGCGCTGCCGGCGCTGCTGCGACGGCTGGTGATCATGGGCGGGGCGTTCGGCGACGACACCAACCCGATGGCCGAATGGAACATCCGGGTGGATCCCGAGGCGGCGAGCGAGGTGTTCGCCGGCTGGGCCGGGCAACAACAACTTCCGATCGTCTGCGGCTTGGACCTCACCCGGCGTGTCGCCATGACACCGGAGATCCTGGCCGCGCTGGCAGCTGAGGAGAGCCCGTCGGCATTGATCCCGGTGATCGAGGACGCGATGCGGTTCTACTTCGAATCTCACGAGGTCCGCGGGCACGGCTATGTCGCGTACATGCACGATCCGCTGGCCGCCGCGGTGGCCTTGGACCCGCAGCTGGTGTCGACGCGGGCGGCGACGGTGGACATCGAGCTGGCCGATGTTCCGACCCGGGGTGTGACGGTCGCCGACTGGTCCGGAGACCGAAAACCCAACGCGCTCATCGGCGTTGGGGTGGATCCAGCGGTGTTCTTCGACCGGCTCATCGAGCGGGTGGGACCGTTCGCGCGCCGGCTCGCCCGTCACTCGTAGCTCCCCTCGAGGTACCAGCGCCGCTGGCGGTAGCACAGCAGAAACGCTCGCTCGCCCTCCAGCAAGACCTGGGCGCGGGCGGTGCGGCCCTTGGCGAGGCCGGGATCCCACCACCGCTCGTCGACCGGCCAAGGTCCGGCCCACCAGTGCAGCGGCTCGTCTCGACCGTGCACGGTCAGTCGCGCGGGGTCGGCCGAGAACATCCCCCGGCTGGTCACCCGTATCGGCTTTCCTTGGGCGTCAAGCAATTCCACCGGGTCGTCGAGCAACACGGCAGGCGACGGCTCCGGTAGTTGCCCGGGCCACGGCGGACCCGGGTCGGCCCGCGGTACCGGCTCGTCGCCCAGCGGGGCCAGCGTGATGCGCTCGGCGGGCCCGCGACCGCCGGACAGCACCGGCACCCGCACCGCCTCCGGGCCGAGCAGGCCCTGCACCCGCACCAGCGCCCGGCGGGCGCGCAGCCTGTCCTCCTCGCCCAGGCCGCCCCACAACGGCAGCTGCAGCGCCTCGGCGGACACCACCTCCACCGCCTGCAGTCGTAACAGCGTCACCGCCGCCGTCGGGCGGGGGTTGCGCGAGGTCCGATTGCTCAACCACCCGTCCAGTTGCCAGCGCACCCGGTCGGCGGTGGCGTCCTCGGTCAACGGCTCGGCGCACCGCCACACCCGTTGCAATTCTTCGCCGTTGGCGGTGACGGCATGAATGGCCAGCCGGGTGCAGCCCACCCCGGCGGCCATCAGCGTCTGGTGCAGTGTGCTGGCCAGCGAGCGCCCGGCGAATGCCGCGGCATCGACCCGGTCGATCGGCGGGTCGCAGTCCAGCACGGCCTCAAGTTCCGGCGGCGGCTCCCGCCCCGACGGTCCCCGCTCGGGTTCGCCGCGGGCGAACCGGTGCGCGGTCACCCCGTCGGCGCCGAACCTGGAGGCCACATCGGTACGAGACAGTGCGGCGAACTGCGCGATGGTGCGAATCCCCATCCGCCACAACAGATCCGTCAGTTCTTCTCGCCCCGGACCGGACAGGCTCGGCTCGGTGGCCAACTGCCGGACCGACAGCACCGACAGGAACCTCGCGTCGTTTCCCGGCTCCACGACGCGGCCCGCACGCGCGGCGAAGACCGCGGTGGACAACTGGTCGGCGATCCCGACCTGACACTCGGCGCCGGCCGCGGCCACCGCGTCGATCAGCCGCTCGGCGGCCTGGGCCTCGGACCCGAAATAGCGGGCCGCTCCGCGCACCGGCAACACCAGGAGCCCGGGCCGCAGCACCTCGGCGCGGGGCACCAGGTCGTCGACCGCCGCGATCACCCCTTCGAAGAAGCGGGCGTCGCGGTCCGCGTCGGCGGTCGCGACGTGCAGTTGCGGGCAGCGGGCCGCGGCCTCGCGGCGGCGCAGCCCTCGCCGCACTCCCGCCGCGCGGGCGGCCGAAGAGCAGGCGATCACCCGGTTGGCCAGAGTGACCGCCACCGGTGCCGTCGCGGATAAGCCCGCTGCTGCCGCCGCCGCGACCGCGGGCCAGTCCATGCACCAGATGGCCAGCACCCGGGAAGAAGACACCGTAATTCACCTGACTCGTGCCCGGCCGATCACCCGTCTGCCCGCGCACACCCCACTGATCTGCAGCCGTACCTTGCTGATCCGCCCAAAACCAGGGCGGCCACCCGCAGTGATCTCGTAGCCGCAGACCCGGGCGGCAAGCCGCGTCGGCGCCCCTTGCCAGTCGCCGTCGGTGACCAGCAGGGTGCACCCCCTATTGCGAGCCCGCGCCACCACCGCCCGCGCCCGTGTCTGCGGCACCCGGCGCCCGCCCAGGCCGAGCACCACCAGGTCCATGCCGTCGATGAGCACCGCGGCCACCTCCACCGGATCGGTCCCGGGATCCGGTATCACCGCGAGCCGGCTCAGATCCGCCCCCATCTCCGCAGCGGCCAGCAATCCGATATCCGGCTGGCCGACGATAGCCACGTTGCCCCCGGCCGCCGTCACCGCGGCAACCATGCCCAACAGCAGCGACCGGGCTCCCGACAGCACCGCCACCGTCCCCCGGGGCAGCTGGACCGGCAGCGACTCAGCAAGCCACTGGGGGATCGCCAACCGGGATTCCGATTCCGGCAGCGGGGACACCTTTTCGGACACGCCAGCCATCTGCCGGCGAAGCGATTCGAGCTGCTCAGCACGGTGATCGGAGGCAAAGGCCACAGTCATGACTAGCCTCCTGATCCTCGCTTTTTCGAAAGTATGTTCGATCTAATTGGAGTAAACACCTGCCCTCCGACAACCGTCAAGCGACGCAAGGGGCGGCGTTATGCGATCGATACAGGAGTGGCCAGTGGGGCGAATCAGGTGTCGATTTCACCCTCGAACGTGCGGCTGGCCGCACGTTCGGCCCCGAGTGTGCGGCCCGCCGCGCACTCGCCGCAGCGCATCCCGCGCGAAGCTACTCCCACTCGATGGTGCCGGGCGGCTTGCTGGTGACGTCCAGCACCACGCGGTTGACCTCGGCCACCTCGTTGGTGATGCGCGTCGAGATCCGTTCCAGCACCTCATAGGGCACCCGGGTCCAGTCGGCGGTCATCGCGTCCTCGCTGGACACGGGCCGCAGCACGATTGGATGCCCGTAGGTGCGGTTGTCGCCCTGAACGCCGACCGAGCGGATGTCGGCCAGCAGCACCACCGGGCACTGCCAGATCTGGTTGTCCAAACCGGCGGCGGTGAGTTCCTCGCGCGCGATCGCGTCGGCGCGCCGCAGCGTGTCCAGCCGTTTCGCGGTGACCTCGCCGACGATCCGGATGCCCAGTCCCGGCCCCGGAAAAGGTTGCCGCGCAACGATTTCCTCGGGCAGACCCAACTCCCGGCCAACCGCGCGCACCTCGTCTTTGAACAGCAGCCGCAGCGGCTCGACGAGTTTGAACTTCAGGTCGCCGGGCAGGCCCCCGACATTGTGGTGGCTCTTGATGTTGGCGGTGCCGCTGCCCCCGCCGGACTCCACCACGTCCGGGTACAGCGTGCCCTGCACCAAGAACTCAACAGCCTTGTCGCCCAGCACATCCCGCACCGCGCCCTCGAAGGCCCGGATGAATTGCCGGCCGATGATCTTGCGCTTGCCTTCGGGATTGATCACGCCCGACAGCGCCTTCAAGAAGGTCTCCGCCGCGTCGACGGTGACCAGGTTGGCTCCAGTGGCGGCCACGAAATCGCGCTGCACCTGATCGCGCTCGCCGGCCCGCAACAGCCCGTGGTCGACGAAGACACAGGTCAACCGGTCGCCGATGGCGCGTTGCACCAGCGCCGCGGCGACCGCGGAATCCACCCCGCCGGACAGTCCACAGATCGCGTGGCCGTCGCCCACCTGGGTTCGCACCTGCTCGATGAGCGCACCGGCGATGTTGGCAGCCGTCCAGTCGGCGCCGAGCCCGGCGAAGTCGTGCAGAAACCGGCTGAGCACCTGTTGCCCGTGCGGGGTGTGCATCACCTCCGGGTGATACTGCACCCCGGCCAGTCGCCGGGCGCGGTTCTCGAAGGCGGCCACCGCGGCACCCGGACTGCTGGCCACCACCTCGAATCCGTCCGGGGCGGCGGTGACGGCGTCGCCGTGACTCATCCAGACCGGCTGGACACCGGGCAGTCCCGAATGCAGATCGCCGCCAGTGACTTTCAGCTCAGTGCGGCCGTACTCGCTGGTGCCGGTGTGGGCGACGGTACCGCCTAGCGCCTGCGCCATGGCCTGAAACCCGTAGCAGATGCCGAACACCGGCAGCCCGAGGTCGAACAATGCCGGATCGAGTTGCGGGGCGCCTTCGGCGTAGACACTGGCCGGTCCGCCGGAGAGCACGACCGCCACGGGGTCACGGGCCTTGATCTCCTCGACGGAGGCGGTGTGCGGAATGACCTCCGAGAAAACCCGAGCCTCGCGCACCCTGCGGGCGATCAACTGTGCGTACTGCGCGCCGAAGTCGACCACCAACACCGGCCGGGCCGGCGTTGCATGCCCATCGACGTCAGCGGGTTCGGTCACGGCAGTGAGTGTAGTGGCCTCGCCCATCGCGCCGGCTCGTAGATTTGTTTACGGAGCCGTGGATAAGGAGCCATCCCATGAGTAGAGACGCATTGACCGGTGTCGGCAGCGTCGTTGCCGCGCGCGAACTGATCGGAGTTTCCGGCGAAGCGGTCCCGATTCCCGATCCCGACCGGCTCGTCCATCTGCAATTTCGGCGTTTCGCCGGCTGCCCCATCTGCAACGTTCATCTGCAGTCGATCGTGCGTCGACACGACGAGATCGCCAACGCCGGTATCCGTGAGGTCGTCGTGTTCCACTCGACCGATCCTGAGTTGCGTCACTATGTCGGCGAGCTGCCGTTCGCGGTAGTCGGTGACCCGGCCAAGGCGCTGTATGCCGAGTTCGGCGTCGAGTCCTCGCCGCGCGCCGTGCTCGACCCGCGCGCGGTGCCACCGGCACTGGTATCGATGGTTCGCCACGGATATTTGTGGAACCGAGGTGGGAAACCAGTGGCCAACATGCATCCGACCGGTGGCCACCTGGGGTTGCCCGCCGACTTTCTGATCGGCTCGGACGGCCGGATCCTCGCGTGCAAGCGCGGTACCCACGCCAACGATCAGTGGTCGGTGGACGAGGTGCTGGCACACGCTCACAGCGAGAATGCCTGACGCAGCGCATCAACGGCGTCCGGGTCGCCGTCAAACTTGATTCGCCGGCGAGCTGCCGTGCGCCTGGCTTCGGTGGGCCCAAGCCGCGCCGTGACCAGATCCACCGCACTGGCCGTGACCGTCACGGCCGGTTCGCCGTGCGGAGCTGCGAGACCGCCTTGCCTTACCGCGAACTCGAAACGGCGGCCGTCGATCTCGACGCGATAAGCCGCACTCAATTCCGCGGTCTTGAGCGGGTCGAAGGGAACCACGAACCCGGCGAGGAACCCCGTCAACGGCGACTCCGGATCATCCTCCATCAGGTCCAGCCGGTCCAGGCCAAACCATGCGATGGTCTGCAAGATCGGCATTACCCGCTGCCAGCCCGCGTCGCTGAGCGTGTACACGGTTCGCCCGATCGGGGCGGGCAGGTCGGACCGGTCGATTAGCCCGGCGTCTTGCAGCTCACTGAGCCGCTCGGCGAGCAGATTGGTTGCGATGCCCGGCAGCTCGGCACGCAGGTCGCTGTAGCGGCGGGCTCCACCGACCAGCTCGCGCAGGATCAGCAACGTCCACCGCTCGCCGAGGACATCGAGCCCGCGCGCGATCGGACAGTTCTGGTTGTAGTTCCTGCGGGGTGGCACCACGCCAGCCTACCAAGGTCAGATAACTTTTTCAAGTTACTACTTGATTTATTTGTCTATCAGCTTTAGTGTTCTGCCTATGCATACCGAACCAGTGTTCCGTAACCACCCGATTTCCGGGCTCGCCGTCATCTGCCTCAGCGTCTTCGTCATCAGCGTCGACGCCACCATCGTCAACGTCGCGCTGCCCACCCTTTCGCGCGAACTCGGCGCCGACACCGCCCAGCTGCAATGGATCGTCGACGCCTACACCCTGGTCATGTCCGGCCTGCTGCTCTCGGTCGGCAGCCTCAGCGACCGCTACGGCAGGCGCGGCTCGCTGAGCCTCGGTCTGGCCGCGTTCGCCATTACCTCCGGCGTCGCCGCTCAAGTGAATTCGGCGGACGCACTGATCGCAGCGCGTGCCGCCATGGGCGTGGGTGCGGCGGTGATCTTCCCGACCACGCTGGGGCTGATCACCAACATCTTCACCGAGCCGGCAGCGCGCGCCAAGGCGATCGGGCTGTGGGCGGCCATGGTGGGTGTCGGGGTGGCCGTCGGACCGATCAGCGGCGGCTGGCTGCTCGAGCACTTCTGGTGGGGCTCGATCTTCATGGTGAACATTCCGATCGCGGTACTGGCCATCATCGGCGGCATCTTGTTCGTGCCGACCTCGCGCGACGCGGCGGCACCGCGGGTCGACGTCCCCGGCCTGATCTTGTCCGCGGCCGGAATCACGACGCTGGTCTACACAGTCATCGAGGCGCCCACGTGGGGATGGACCAACGGCCGGACTGTGACCGGATTCGCCGTGGCCGCAATAGTTCTCGCCGGATTTGCGCTGTGGGAGCAGCGCAGCACCCATCCGATGCTGGACGTCTCGGTGTTTTTCAACCGCCGGTTCTCGGGAGGCAGCCTGGCGGTGACCGCCGGCTTCCTGACGTTGTTCGGCTTCATCTTCGTCATCACCCAGTACTTCCAATTCATCAAGGGCTACACCGCATTTCAGAGTGGCGTGCGATTGCTGCCGGTCGCCGCATCGATCGCACTGGCCAGCATCCTGGGGCCCCGACTGGTGGAGCGAGTCGGCACCACCGTCGTCGTCGCGGCCGGCCTCACGGTCTTCGCCGCCGGGCTGGCGTGGGCGTCCACGGCGGACGCCGCGACACCCTACATCGAGATCGCCATGCAGATGGTGCTGCTAGGCGGCGGCCTCGGCCTGACGACGGCGCCGGCCACCGAGGCCATCATGGGATCGCTGTCCGTCGACAAGGCCGGCGTCGGCTCGGCCGTCAACGACACGACGCGCGAACTCGGCGGCACCCTCGGCGTTGCCATCGCCGGCAGCATCTTTGCATCGGTGTACTCGGGACATCTCGGGGCGACTGCGTTGACGGGTTTGCCCGCCGAGGCGATGCGGCACTCGATGGCGCTGGCACACAGGGTGATCGAGCAGCTGCCTGCGCAGCAAGCCACCTTTGTCCGCGGCGCCGTCGATCGCGCATTCCTTGACGGCCTGCAGGTGAGCTCGCTGGTGTGCGCGGGCATCGCGCTGGGCGCGGCGATCATCGTGTGCTGGCTGTTGCCGGCGCGGGCGCGGCAATCGATACCGTCCCCCGAAACAACGGCCCTGGCCAAGGCCTAAAGAAAGCCTAATTCCTCCCAACACGGAAAGGTACGAAAAGCATGATTACGACGCCATCCTCGGCAGCCAGCGAGAGCACTTATGTCCTGGGCCATGCCGACGTGGAGGTGCAGCGGCGGCTTCTGCAGGGACGGCTGTACAACGACTACACCGAGCACGCCCTGCGGCTCGCCGGCCTGCGGCCGGGCATGCGGGTGCTCGATATCGGTTGCGGCCCCGGCGACGTGTCGTTCGTCGCCGCCCGGCTGGTCGGCCAGTCGGGAACCGTTCTGGGAGTGGACGCCGCGCCCGCGATGATCGAGCTCGCCCGCGCCCGCGCCGTGGAAAAGGGCTTCTCCACAGTCCATTTCATGCAATCAACAATCGATGCGATCGCCTTGGACGAACCGGTCGACGCGGTGATCGGGCGACTGATCCTGATGCACCTGCCCGACCCGGCTGCCACGCTGCGGCAGCTCAGTAACTGGGTGCGCCCCGGCGGCGTGATCGCGTTCTCCGAGAACGACATCACCGAGACACGCAGCATCCCGGACATGCCACTGTTCCGGCAGGTAACGCGAGGGATCGTCCGCGCCTTCGAGGCGATGGGGCTCAGCCCTCGGTTTGGCACCACGCTGCACGCGGTCTTCCAGGACGCCGGTCTTGGCGCGCCACACCTGACCCTCGGCGCGCCGATCGGAACCGCCGCCGACACCGACATACTCGCGTACGCCGCGGAAGTGTGGCGGTTGGTATCCCCGATCGCACAACAGACGGGCTTCGCCATCGACGAACTCGCCGACATCGATAACTTCGTGCCGCGATTCCGCGAGGAGGCGCTTGCGGCGAACGCCGTCATCACGATGCCTCCCATCATCACCGCATGGGCCCAGGTGCAGAAATGAACGACACGATCCAGAACCAGTATTCGACCGGCCTGTCGCGGAACAACATCGAGCGGGCCCTGATAGCCGCCGGCAAGGACCTCGACCACCTGGCACCCGCCGACCTGGCCCTGTTGGAGGACTTCCACACCATGGGCCGCTTCGCCACGAGCCAGCTGGTGGACCTGGCGCAGATCGCAAGTGCCAGCAGGGTGCTCGATGCCGGCAGTGGGGTCGGCGGCACCGCCCGCTACGTCGCCGACCGCTACGGCTGCACGGTCACCGCCGTGGATCTGACCGACGAGTACTGTCAAACGAGCCGTTGGCTCAACCAACTCGTCGGGCTCGACAACCAGATATCTGTTCGTCAGGCAGACGTCACCGAACTTCCCTTTGCCGATGGCACCTTCGATGTCGTTATCAGCCAGCACGTCCAGATGAACGTGGCCGATAAGGCATGCCTGTACCGGCAAGCACAGCGGGTACTGGTCGACGGGGGCCGGCTTGCCATGTGGGACATCACTATTGGCGAACGCGGCGAACTCGAGTATCCACTACCGTGGGCCGACCACCCCGCACACAGCCATCTGGTCACCGCCGATGAGCTGCGCGGCGCCGTCGAGTCCGCCGGATTCGCCGTCGACCAATGGAACGACCTGACCGAGCAGGCAACCGCGCTGATGCAAGCGATACTGGCCCAGCCCGCCAACCCGTTGGGCCTGCACGCCTTCGTCACCGACTTCAAGCGCAAGGCCGAAAACCTCACCCGCGCCCTGGCGGACGGGCGTCTTCGCGCCATCCAGGCCATCGCACGGCGATCGACGGAGGTTGAACATCATGCAGGCCACTGAGGTTCCAGACCAGAGCTACACAAAGACATGGAGCGGCAGCCGCGGCGAGGCCAAATTCCTCCAACGGTCCGACGGGTCGCGGTTGCGCTACTTCACCACAGGAACCGGCCCGCCGCTGGTCCTGCTGCACACGGTGCGCACACAGCTGGACTACTTTCAGCGAGTCATGCCCGCTCTTAGCGACGAATTCACCGTCTACGCGCTGGATTTACC
>Ga0318531_10000227_pt1 | contig 14176 bp, 11 predicted proteins | sample GRESIP053b4f25_FD_203486 | JGI IMG/M metagenome (GOLD analysis project Ga0318531, IMG submission 203486) | Tropical soil microbial communities from Luquillo Experimental Forest, Puerto Rico - GRE.SIPMG.053b4f25 | ecosystem: Environmental > Terrestrial > Soil > Tropical forest > Bulk soil... | reverse complement strand
GCTGCCCAGGCGCGTGCGATTGCCCGCTCGCGGTAAAGCGATGCAAGCTCGGCCTCGGCCTTCATCCTCGCCAGCGACGCGATCCAGCCTCTTTCGTGCGATTTTCCCGACTAGGCACCCGCGGATTTTCATTTGCCGGCTCCCTTATTTTGTGCCTTTCGCGCGGAGCAATGCAGCCAGGCGCTTGCGCTGGTGGGCTTCGCGTTCATTGAACGTGAGTCAGTGGCTCCGGTAACAGCGCGTCGAGCCGAGCCTGCAGGATGTCGATCAGCACGCGCTGACTGATCGCTTCCGTCTCCACCGCCTCGTGCGGGCGTCCGTCCTTGTAGCGGCGGTCGTGCTTGACGATCACCGGCAGGTCGTACTCCCGGACCTGCGTCTTGGTCAGCGCCAGCCGCTCCCAAGCGAGTGCACCGCTGATTTCGCGTTCAAGAACGTCCTGGGTATTGCCCTCGATCTGACCGCCCGAGAGATCGAGGTCCCCGAGGTAGATCACGCGATCGCCGGCCTTCAGCTGCGGTGCGATGTTGGTCCGCAGGAAGCCGCCACACTGTCCATTGGTTGAGGCGACGCGGGCACGATAGTCGACGACGATGTGACGCAGCACACCGGCGAGGGAGCGGCTTTCGGTGAGGATCATCGGCGCTTGGCCGCCCCACGGGTCTATGCCGACAGCAGTTTGGCGAGCATGCCCTGCTTGACCGTCTTGTAACCCGTGTAGTCGTCGAGCGAGCGGGTCTCGTCGACGAACCAGTCCCACGGGATGCGGCCATCCTCGCGAATATCGGTGAGCGCGTCGTGCAGGCCCTGATCGGGACGTCGTGCGCCGGTCTTCTCCTTGCTCAGGTGCCCCCGCTGTACGAGTTCGTAGAACAGGAACCTGGCGTTGGTCGGGATGGTGCCGGCCCGCTCGTGCTCCTGGAGCAGGTTGAACAGGAGGTCGCGCAGCGCGCCGATCTTGCTCATGGCGGTGATCGAGCGAGCGGCCCCTCCCGGTCGGCGCGAACAGACGGCCTTGCGGTCCCAGACACCGGGCGAAATGTGCTAATGCTGCCAATGTGCGCTTTAAGCGCACCCAGACAGCGCAAGCCCTTGGAATCACATGATTTGGATACAACGGCGCGATTTCATCATCTTGCTTGGCGGCGGCGCGGCGGCGTGGCCGCTCGCGGCGCGGGCGCAGCAGCCGGCGATGCCAGTGATCGGATATTTAAACCTCGGGTCGCCGGAGTCCGACACCCCCCGGCTGACTGGCCTCCGGCGGGGCTTGAACCAATCCGGCTATGTTGAAGGCCGGAACTTGGTGATCGAATATCGCTGGGCGGGAAACCAAGCTGACCGGCTGCCAGCGTTGGCGGCTGATCTGGTCCAACTTCGAGTGGCTGTAATCGTCGCAGCGGGCGTGCTTCCTGCTCTCGCGGCTAAGGCTGCGACCACCAACATCCCAATCGTGTTCCTCGTCGGCGCTGACCCCACACAGCTCGGACTTGTTGCGAGCCTTAATCGGCCGGGAGGCAACCTGACGGGGGTCAACGTGTTCGTCGGTGAACTCGGGGCCAAGGGACTCGCGCTGTTGCACGAGTTGATACCCAGCGCCACGACGATCGGCTTTCTTGAGAATCCGAACAATCCGGTATTAGAGCTAACGACCAGAGACGTGCTGGCGGCGGCTCCTGTCGTGGGGTTAAAGATTCAGATATTGAAAGCAAGCACCGACCGCGAAATCGACGCCGCCTTCGCGAGCCTGGTCCAAGCACGAACCGGGGCCCTGCTCGTCGGGGGTGATATTTTCTTTAACAATCGGATCGAGCGGCTCGTTGAACTTGCGGCACGCCATGCGATTCCAACCATGTACTTGACTCGTGAGTTCGTAGCGGCGGGCGGGCTCATCAGTTACGGAATTAGCCTGACAGAGCAATATCGACAGGTCGGACTTTACACCGGTCGCATTCTCAAGGGTGAAAAGCCCGCCGACCTGCCGGTCATACAGGCCACGAAACTTGAGTTAATCATCAATCTCAAGACCGCGAAGGCGCTCGGCCTCCAAATTCCTGACAGGCTGCTCGCCCTCGCCGACGAGGTGATCGAGTGAAGCGGCGCGCGTTCATCACGCTTCTCGGCGGCGCAGCCGGCTGGCCGCTCGTGGTGCGCGCGCAGCAGCCGGCGATGCCGGTGATCGGATTTCTGCACAGCGGTTCCGCCGAGCCATTCGCGGAGCAAGTCGCCGGTCTCCGCGAGGGGCTGAATTAATCCGGCTATGTCGAGGGACTGACCTGACCATCGCATTTCGCTGGGCCGAGGATTACGAGCGACTGCCATCGCTGGCCGCTGACCTCGTCCCCGTCAGGTGGCTGTCCTCGTCGCTGCTGGCGGTGCCCAATCGGGACCGCAACGATATCACTAGTCTTCGTGAACGGCAGCGATCCAGTCAAGATCGGCCTCGTCAGTAGTCTCAATCGCCCAGACGGCAACATCACAGGCGTGAGCCTTTACAGCGTCGCACTGGCGCAGAAGCACAGCGTCGCACTGGCGCAGAAGCGCCTCGCGCTCCTGCGCGGGCTGGCCGGTAATGCAGCGACCGTCGCCGTGCTGGTGAACCCAAGTTTTTCCGACACCGCGCCTCAGCTCGCGGATGTGCAGGCGGCGGCGAGTGCACTTGGCCAAAAGCTCATCGTCCTCACCGCTACCGGGTTGACGGACTTTTGATCGGCAGCGATGTGTTCTTGTCCAATGAGCACGCTCTATCGTTGCACTGGCTGCCCGCCACAAGATTCCCGCGATTTATGGGTGGCCATCGCGGCCCACGACGGTCATTCCTTCGCGCAAAATGGCCTCCCGGCACTCCTGCGCCCTTTGATGGGCCGTTTTGGTTGAGAACTCGTAGTCTGAAAATATATCCCCCCTTAGATCCGCTGTTCCGCTTCAGCCGAAATGAGACAGCTGTGCCGGCGCAAAGTGAGACCGCCGCCGCGTCTGTGACGGGCTGAGGTGACTACCTCCAATTCGCCGGCCAGCCCCGGAGACCGGATGGTAAGGTTCGGGAAGAAGGCGGTGGCACAAGCGCGAGGGACGATCATGGCGCCGTGAACGCTGAGGCGAGGCCTCCATGCAGCTGGTCGGTGGTATCAAGGTCATCGGGTTGCCTCGCGGACGCCCCGCAGCAAGGTGCGGGAGTTGATGACAAATAAGGTCTTCCGGCAGGGACCCCCGAGGGTGATGAGAATATCGTTGCCATCTATCCCGATGAGGTTGCTATCGATGTGGTGGAGCAACGCCCCGTCATCTCAACGGCGACTGGCGGCCGGGCGAGTAGCGATAACCGCCCGAGGCTCAGAGGAAGAAAGCCGACCTCAGTGCGCGATAGACATGCCGGGACATCCCTGCGAGCAGTAGCGGCGCGGAGGGGAAGGGATGAAGACAGATACGGGCGATCTGGACACGGCGCAAGAGCTCCAGCAGAAGAGCGTGGTCACCATGACGCGCGTCGTCAGGTGTTCTGCTGTGGTCGTCGACGTCCCTCCTGCAAAGCGTCGCGCAGTTCTCGGCGATCAACTGGGAACGCGATGATCTCAGGAGACGCCTACAGCATCTCGACGATCAGCAGCGTTGCGCGATCTCGAGACCGCGACCGTCAAGGTCCCACCGTTCGCGCGCGCCGCCAGGCGGTGGGCGAGAAGCCGTTGCACGGCACGGCGGTCAGATTGCAACTCGTTCGCGGCAACGGAGGCATGCCGGAGATCGTATGGTCGATGAGGACACCGAGATGCTCCCCGGCGATGTCAGCGAAGCGGCGCTGCATGCCGAGCATCTGCTTGGGTGCCGGCGCAACAAGGTGCCACTGGCAAGGACGTCGCAGCCCAGGCGCAGGCTAAGTAGGATCGACCACCATGCGGCGAAACGGGCAGGGCGTGCCGCCGGCTGGCTTGTCCGATTCGCCTCGCTCCTCAGCGCAGCGATGCTTGCCGCAGGCACGGCTGCGCCTGCTCTAAGCGGCGGGCGCCTGCACGTGTCGATGAGCGGGAGCGATGTGAATGAGGGGACGGCGAACGCGCCGTTGCGGACGATCCAGAGGGCGGCGGACCTGGCGCAGCCCGGAACGACCGTCCACGTCGCGCCGGGCGTCTACGACGAGACGATCCACAGCTATATCGACGGCACCGTCGACGCACCGGTTCGCTTCGTCTCGGACCGGCAAAAGGCGGCGGTGATCAGGCCCTCCGCCGCAGACGGCGCCATCTGGGAGAACTCGGCCGACCACGTCATCATCGAAGGCTTCGAAATCGACGGCAGCAACAGCCCGGCGGTGAGGGTCGGCATCGCGGCTCATGGCAACCACATCCGTGTCAGGAGCAACAAGGTCCACCACATCCTCCAGGAGGGCGCCAACGACAGCAACGGCGGGGCAGGCATCGTGCTCAACGGCGGCTACTATGGCGAGGTGGACGAGCATGCCGTCGGCAATGAAGTCCACCACATCGGCACCGCCGGAAGCAACAGGGTGCACGGCATCTACCACCAGAGCACGGGCTCCATCGTCAACAACCTCGTGCATTCCAATCCCGGCCTGATCGGTATCGTGCTGTGGCACGACGCAAAAGACGTCACGATCGCCAACAACACGGTGTGCGGCAATGCGGTCGGCATCAGCGTCGGCTCCGGCGACTGGTATCAAATGCGGGCGCCCGCCGACAACGTCACGGTTGTCAACAACCTCGTCTACGACAACGCGTCGGTCGGCATCCAGGAGCATGGCGTCACTGGCACCCGCAACGTCTACCGGAACAACCTGGTCTACGGGAACGGCGTAAACTGGTCCCTGCAGAACGGCCTGACCCATCACGGCACCATCTCGGCCGACCCCGGCTTCGTACGCTATGCGGCGGGCGAGCGCCGCGACTACCGGCTCTTACCCAACTCGCCGGCCATCGACGCCGGCACAGCGGCAGGCGCGCCCCCCGATGACATGGATGGCCTACGGCGGCCCTACGGGGCCGCTCCTGATATCGGCGCCTATGAATGGCGGCCTGCCCGAAGCCCGGACTGAGCTTGGGGTCAGAGGCTGACGGCGACGCGCTCGCCCCAGATGCCGATATTGACGATCCGCCAGAGGGTGAAGTCAACGGGCCGGCGCCCTTCCAGCATGTCGGCTGCGAGTGCCCGCGTACCACGCGGGTTGAGGAGATCCGGGAATCGCTTGAGCGTCGCCTCAACGCCCTCCACGATCATCGGCTTGAGGGGGCCGCGAAACCACGCCTCCTCCGGCGTGGCGAAGCCGAGCTTGTCGCGGCGCTCGCGCACCACCTTCGGCAGTAGATCGGCCATGGCGCGGCGCAAGATGCGCTTCGTATCGGAACGAACGATCTTGTGATCGTTGCCGAGCGCCAGGCTGAACTCGACCAGCCGATGATCCAAGAAGGGGACGCGCGCCTCGATCGAGTGCGCCATGGAATTGCGGTCCTCCCAATGCAGCAGCATCTGCAGATTTGAGGCGAAGGTGAGGACGACGCAGAGCGACGCGATGTCCGTGATCGGCGGCAGGCCGTTGAGCGTGCTTGCGATCTCAGGAGCGGGCGGCGCCGAATTGAAGGAGCGCAACGCTTCCGAATTCGTCCAGTCATGCTTGACAAGGTTCTCGCGCCGACGCAGCAGGAAGGCGCGCAGCGGCGCCGGCAGGGCGGGGCCAATAAAGCGCTGCGCCTGATCGGCGAAAGAGGCGCCGTGCACCCGGTGGCGCTCAATCATGGTGCGGACGAGCGTCGCGTAGTCCTGGCGCCGGAGCAGATCCGACATATAGTACATATACGCCGCATGATAGCCGGCGAGCTGCTCGTCGGCGCCCTGCCCGTCTAGCATGACCTTGATGCCCGCCTCGTGCGCCGCCTTGAACACGCACCATTGGGCGAAGATCGAGCTCGAGCCGAAGGGCTCGTCCTGGTGCCAGGTGATGTCTTCGGCGCGCGCGAAGACGTCTTCAGCGCGGGGGAAGATATAGTGGGGCTGTGCGCCGGCGTGTTCGACCACAGCCTCCATGAACGGCTTCTCGTCGACGGTCTTTTCGGCATAGCAGGCAGAGACCGTATTGACGCGGGCGTCGCAGCCTTGCTCGCCGAGCGCTTGCGCCATCAGGCCGACGATGGACGAGGAATCGAGGCCGCCCGACAGACACGAGCCAACGCGCACGTCCGAGCGCAGGTGCATGCGGACCGAATCGGCGAGCAGCGCGCGAAAGCGCTCGGCCGCCTCGTCCTCCGACAGGTTCAACACCGAATAGGGCGGAATGGCATACCAGCGTCGCGGCTCGAAGCTTCCATCCCACGCGCTCGACGCGTCGATCCGCGTGTAGCAACCCGGCTGCAGCTGGAGCACGCCTTCGAACATCGTCTCGGCCGTGTGATCGCTCGTGCCAAACGCAAGGAAATCGCGCACGCGCGCGAGATTCATGCGGGCCGCAAGGCCGGGCAGCCCGAGTAACTGTTTGATCTCCGAGGCGAAGGCGATCCCATGACCGTTGGCCAGCACGTAGAGCGGCTTGATGCCAAAGCGGTCGCGCGCAGCGAAGAATGTCTTATCGCGATCGTCCCAAATGAGGAAAGCGAACATGCCGAGAAATCGGTCGAGACAGGCGCTTCCCCAGGCCTGGTAAGCGGTGAGCAGGACCTCGCTGTCGCTGTCGGAGCGGAAGACGTGGCCCTCCGCCTTTAGCTCATCGCGCAGCTCAAGGTAGTTGTAGATCTCGCCGTTGAAGACGAGGTGGAAGCGGCCGGTCGCGTCTGCCATCGGCTGCATGCCGCCGTCGGAGACGTCGATGATCGCAAGCCGGCGATGGCCGAGCGCCGCCCGTCCTCCTGGAGATTGGAACTCTCGCCATCCCGCCCCGTCGGGGCCGCGGTGGGCCACGATATCGATGCGTGCGCGATCGGGAGCGAATGCAAGGGATCCGAAAAGCCCGCACATCAAAACCATCCAAGCTGCCGCGGGATGGTCAAGCACCTGGAAACAAGAGAAAGATCGGAAGTGCCAATCTGCCGCCGAGGTGGCGCGTCGCTCAAATCATCTACGTCGTATGTGGTCTCGGGCCCGCTCATAAAGCCCGGCCCTGACGGGTCCCGATCGATGTCACGAGACCTTCGGTAGAGACCGAGAGGACGCGCACATCGTTTGAGTGCCCTGCGCATCGGTGCCGGAACATAGGCACGGAACGGTAGGAGCCCTGCCCTCCGCGTCTTGGCCACGGACGCGGAAAAGTCATACGCGACGTGGCGCGCCGTCACGCACTTGCGTGCGAAATCCACGACAAGATACGTCGCCGGACAACCAAGATGACACGGCTGGCCCACAGTGCCGGGGTTGATCAGATAGTAAGCATCGTCGCGGATCTGGATCTCTTCTGCTGACAGCGTCCGGACGACGTTATCCCGAAACTCGAAAGTACCGAGCTGATGCGTATGACCGAAGGCGCAGATGCGCGCTCCCGAGGGATGTGCGACGAGCGCCTCGAAGCTCAGACGCCGCCGTTCCTCGCTATCGAGGCGGACGGTTTCGCGCCCGCCCTCGGAGTGCAGCGCACCGTGCACCGCCACGAGGCGATCGCCAATGCTCGCCTCGAGCGGTAGCTCGGACAGAAATCGAACTGCATCGCAATGTAGTCGTCGCCGCGTCCAGGCAACTGCCCGGGCAGCCGTACCGCTGAACTCTGCGGTGGTAATTTGCCGAGTGACCGCCCGGTCGTGATTGCCGGCAACGCACAGCGCCTCGACACCGCGCAGCAGCGCCAGGCATTCGGCGGGATTGGTATTGTAGCCGACGATGTCGCCGAGGCACACCATGCGGTCCGCGCCTTCGCCGGAGATCGCCAGCAAGGTCGCCTCCAGCGCTTCCAGATTAGCGTGGATGTCCGAGATGATGGCGACCTTCATGCGTCGGCCCGTGCATCGGATGGTGCCGCGTGCTGCGGTTCCTTCGACGCGGCTAGTCTGGCGAGCCAGTGACGCAGCGCCACACGCACGAGTGGCATCGGATCGTCCCAGGCAAGGAGCGGCTTGGCTTCGCAGCGCAGCGCCCAGGGGAGCCAGGTCACGAGCGGAATGCCCTGCGCTCTGGCGGCGTGCACGTCCGCCCACACGCGGCACCAGCGAGCGCCGCATCGGGCGCGTGAAGCAGGCGGTCGCGGCAAGCCGATCAGGTCACCGTAGACAAGGCGCGGCACATTCACGCCGGCGATGGCGCCCAGATGGTGCCAAAGGTTGAAACGAGGATTGACCTCGAGGAGACGGAGCCTGCCGTCGGCGCCGCGTTTGAAATCGACCTTGGCTACGCCGCGCAGATTGAGCTTGCGCGTAATCGCACGGCCCTGCGCTCTCACGTCCTTGGCATCGGAGATTTCTAGCGCGGTGCTGGCCCCGTAGCATTCAGGGTAGGTGCGTATCTTCCGTCCGGTGAACTCCGCGGCGATGGCGCCGTGATGGTCTACGTAGACGTGATAGCTCTCGATGCAGGTTTCCGGTCCGGGGATCAACTCCTGGACGAGAAGATCCATGCCGACGGCAACGAGGCGCGGCCAGAGCTCCCGCAGCGACTCCGCGCTCTCCACGCGCAACACTTTAGCGCAGCCGCCGATCGCTTGCCACGGCTCGCGTCGGACCGGCGGCTTGATGACGATGGGAAAGCGGATGCCGGGATCGGCAGGTCGAGGACCGGTCGGGCGAATCCGGCGCGTGGCCGGGACCGGCAGGTCCAGCCGCTCCGCCAGTGCGTGAAACCGTATCTTGTCGACCAGATCTTCGACCAGGCTCGCGCCGGCGATCACGAACCGAAAGGCCTTCGCCAGTTGCTCGCGCTGTCGGGATACGAACAGCAGTTGCGCATCGGTGACATAGAACAGCACGGGCGGCTCCGGCTGTGCCAACCCGAAGCGCACCAATGCACCGACGTGCTCCTCCATCGGCCTTGGGGGCCCATCCCAACAGGCGTTCTCCCAAGCCGGGTGCCTCTCGGTGAAACGCGAATAGTGTGCCGGGTCGCCGGGCCGTGCGAGCATCATGCAGCGAATGCCGGCCAGCCCGAGCGGCCGCACCAAGTCGATATCGCCCATGACGCAGGCCAGCGGCCGGCGTGGCCGGTTGGCGCTTGTGACCGACGTCCGCGGAGTACGGATCGCCTCGCTCTGTCGCATGTCAACCTGCCATGCTCGTCATTGCGGGCCGCAGCCTCGGTCCGTCGATGTCACATCAAACATGCTCATTTCGGCGGAGCCGCTGTGTCCCCCCTCTTGCTCGCCCGCATCCGCGCGAGCAGGCGATAGCCGCGGCCCAGGAGCGTCCGCGCAACCACCGCCGTGACCTGCGGTGTCTGGACAGCGCCGAAGTGGCGGAACGAGCGCTCGATCTCCTCCTTCATCGAGCCTTCGAAGTCGAACACGGCTGAGCGGCCATGCGCGCGCTCGATGGCGCGCCACAAGAGCAAGCTTTGAGCACCGCTCGCGCGGAGAAACGGATCGGCTCCCCCGGCAGAGTAGATCGTGTGACGGGGATCAAAGGCGAGCAGGGCGAACGCATGGGACCGCCCGGCCTGATCGCGCGCGATCAGCATCTCCCGGTGCGCCTTCAGCGCGGGCGAATCCAGAATGCGGGCAATGGTGGCAAGGATCGACGGCGGCGCCAGGCCCTGGCGCCAATACGTGCCGACGATCAGCCGCCCCACCTCGTCAATGTCCTCTGAGACACTAACGACGAGCTTCTCGGCGGCCCTCCGGACCCGGTTGCGGATCTTTGCTTCGGCGCCCCGCCAGATCGCCTCGAGCGGCGCATCGAGCGCGATCCGATACGTGTAGCCAAGGGTTAGATCGAAGCCGTGCCAGTAGAACGGCAACAGGTTTCCTTGCTCCGGAGCGGCCGGTATTACCGCAGCGTCGACGCGCGGCAGCTGACCGATCAGCCGACGGAGCAGCTCATGCTCCCGAGACAGGCACGTCGGATACTTGCCGCTGTCAGGCGCGATCCACGGCCCCAGCCACGGCGTCAGCGGCGGGACCGTGAGGATACGCAAACCGGCGCGCGATTTCATGACATAGGGAAGTCGGGCGAGGACGCGACCATTGTCTTCGATCGTCGCGGCGGCCCATGCGCGCGGCGCCACAGCATCGAGCCATTCGGCGGTTTCGAACAAGGTGTGGCTCGTAGGCTCAGCCGCCAGCATCGAGGTCGGCCTTGCATCGACGGTAACCCGGATTATGGGGAGAGCCCTCTTTGCGGGTCGCGCCGCGTCCAGAGTGGCAGCCGAAGTCTGCATCCGAATGCTCCTCCTCCAACCGCTTCGGGCGCAACTGGCCACGCCGTCACAGCTTCTGGTTCGAATAGACGATCAAGCTCGAGAACGCCCTAGGCCTGCGCATGATCAGTCGTGGCAGCTTGATAGGTTTCTTGTATGGGAGCGCGCCCGAAGCATCCACTAGTGAAGAAAAGATCGCTTCGCAGTAGATCAGATACACCTTTCGGCGCGCAGCTACCTTCTCGATGTTCCTCAAGACCTTGGCGAGCACGACTCCGTCGAATGGATTGGCCAGGTATATGACCAGATTGGCATCCGGCAATTCGTATTCGGTCGCATTGGCGCAAACCGACCGGCGATGCGCGCATCTAATTCGCCGGCTCTTGTGAATCGCCAGATTCCTCTGGGCGATGCGATGCAGCTCCTCCGAGAATTCTACGCCGATGACCTCAGCGAAAGGGAAGCTGGAGGCCATCAGCAGCGTCCGGCCTTTGCCCGCACCGAAGTCGACGAAGATGAAGTCGGCGTGATCGATCGACAGGCTCGCCATGCCCTGCTTGAACAGATTGGGCGGACTCGGTTCGTATTGCCGCCCATGATCGACGTCCTTGCTGCCGATGCGGAGATCCTTCAGCTTAATCGTCCCGCTCGTATCCGTGCCGTTCCGATAGTCGAAGATGCGGTCGAAGAACCACACCGCCCGATCGAAAACGATGCCGCCGGCACGCCGCACCTTACGCACGAGGCCGACGGACAGGGGAGGGTCGCTCGAACTCGCGATCCGACTTTCCATGGCAAGCACTTCTTGCGCGGGGCCCGTTCTGGGTGGCGAGCGCCAGACCGTCAAGACGCCCTTCGGTATAACTCCCCCAGGGTGCCGCCTCTCAAGGCCGGCCCGCTCGCAGGCGCGACCGTTGCCGACCTTCAGAGCGGCCCCGCTAACGCTCAGTCGAGCCCATGGGCTAGACCCCCTCCCCGCTCTCGGGCGGGCCTTCGATGGGCACAACCTCTCCCGCAGGAGCGGCGCGGCCGGGATCGTCCGCCATCCCGCATGCTGGTTGATGTACTTGACCATGCCCAAGATTGCCGCGGCCATCCCGACGGCGATGATGGCGAGCGACACCGTCATCCCGACGAGCGGTCCCAAGGCCAGCTTGCAGAGCGCCGCGAGTGAGGCCGCCGCGATCGCCGATGCGCCGAGCAGAGCCATGCAAGCGATCGCCTGACTCGTGCCCAGCCGCGTGACCCGATAGGCGGTCACCAGCCAAAGTGCCGCGTGCGCGATGCCGATGATTGAGATGGTGGCAACAACCGTCGTCACCGACGCCGTCGCCAGCCACAGAAATCCGAGGCCTACCAGCGCCGCAACGTCCCCTGCCATCTGCAGCATGGCGTCCAGCCTCTGGCGACGTTCGACGTCGAGGAGACGCCCCTGCCAGCCGACCAACGAGACAGCGGCCGCGTGCGCTGCGATCCACGGCATCAGTTGAGCCACATCTAGCCATCGGTCGCCGAGGAGCATGAGGGTGACCGGCGTCGCATGGAGACAGAGCCAGCCTAAGCCAAGACCCGTCGTCATGGCGATCGCGCGTGTCATCGCGAGCAGAGGCCGCTTGGCCCCTGCGACGCCTTTTGCGGTCTGGGAGACATATGGGAAGACGACCTGGTTGATCGAGCTGGTCACGAGGTGGACCAGGCCGAACAGCAACTGGCGCACCGAGTAGAAGCCGCCGAGCGTCCCGAGCGAGAAGGCGCCCGAGAGGTAGAGCAGCAGAGCGCGATCGGAGGTCAGGGAACTGATGGTTAGCGGGAGGGAGTATGTCGGGTAGACGCGATACTTCGCCAACAGAGGCCAGATGCGGCCGGACTGGACGCGGCGGAAAAGCCTGCTTCGGGGCGTTACCGCCGCGAGGATCAGTGCGCTCAGCAATGCGCCTCCCGCATAGCCCCACACAAGTGCCGTGAGCGTCGCCTCCACGACAAAGGGGGCGCCGAGCACCAGAACGGCGGTTCCGAGCGCGCCGACGAATTGCGAGGCCGCAATGGTTCCGAAGGCTTTGTGCTTCTGCAGCCATGCAGTGAGCGAGACGATCACGATGGTCGCCGCGAGTTGAAGCAGGACGGGCGCCCGCAGACCCACAATGGCGTCAGGCGGGATGAGGCCTGCGAGAAGGCCAGGGGCCGCGACGACCACCAGCGAGACGACGGCATAGATACAGAGCGCAATGCCAAGGGCGCCATACACCAGCGAGCGCGCGGCCTGGTCCGTCCGGGCCAGAACGACGGCGATCTCGTAGCGGAGCGTCAGAAAGGGCTGGACCAGCCCCACAAATCCAAGCGCGAGGGCGAGGCCGCCGAAATCGTCCTTACTGTAGAGCCGTGCGGCCAGCAGCAAATTGGCAAAAGAGAGGACCCGTGCCGCCGAGGCGCCGAGCAGCATCAGGCCAAGATGTCTGACGAAGTTGGGTTTCATCAAGGGTCGGGCACACAAGGGCCGAGACGATCCGCCTGTAAGAGTAGCGCACCGGATGAATACGCGTCCCCGATCCGGCCAGCTCCGTCGGGGTACCCCCACCGGGCGAGCGCGACAATGGCCGGCGGATGGCACACTTGCCTCCTCGTGCTCAGCAAGAGGGTTCGATCGGCGCATCCGATGAGACCCCGTCCGGGTGTCGTTCGTTCCAGCGACTCCGGCCGTCGCGCAGGGTTCGAGGTTGGAAGGAGTGCGGTCATCGCCAGAATGGGCTGACGACGGATGGACATGTCGGGGAGCAACGTTCAGGTTCAGGTCATCTCCACGGCGGAGGAGTTCACCCTGCTGCAGGCGGAGTGGGACGATCTTTATGAGCGAGCCGAGGCTCCTCGCCTGTCCCAGAGCTTCGAGTGGTTGCGGTATGTGTGGGAAACGCTTGCCCTTCCGGCAGGCGGCCGCCTGTTCTGCATTGCCATCCGACGCTCGGGCCGGCTGGTGCTGGCCTGGCCCATGGTCATCGCGCGGCACAAACGCTTGTGGACCGTCGCAACGTCGCTGGGGAGCCCCGAGGACTATGCGGCCGATTTGCTGGTCGACAATTCCCTCGCCAGGACTGAGCTCGCGGCCGCGGCGTGGCGGACGCTCTGCGATCGGTGCCGTGCCGATTTCGTTCACCTGGAGCGCGTCAGGACCGACTCCCTGTTGCATCACGTGCTTGCTGAAGGAGGCGCGCGCACGGTTGCGATCCAGCCTTCACCTTTCCTGAACTGGGACAGGTACGAGGACTGGCACGCCTACTGGAAATCACGCGGCAAGACGTTTCCGAGTAACGTCGATCGCAAACATAGGCGCTTGAGCGAACTCGGCGAGCTCTCGTTCGAAATAGCGACCGACCCACAAAGGTACCGCGAGATGGTGGAGTGGACGTTCCGGCGCAAGGAGGAATGGCTGGTCAGGAAAGGCATGACCTATTCCTCAAGCGTCGGATCGGCACGCTACATGTCCTTCCTCACGAATGCGTCCAGCCGCGTCAACACGTTCGGGCAGGTGATCGGATTTGCGCTGCTTCTCGACGACAAGATCATTGCCACGCAGATCAGCCTTCTCAATCCGCACATGACCGAGAACATTCATATCGCTTACGACTTTGCCTATGCCCGATTTTCGCCAGGTCTGCTGCTCGATCGCTACGTGCTGCAATGGGCTTTCGAGCGCGGGATCGCCTACGACTTCCATTTCGGCACCGACGACCGCAAACGCGCGCTCGGAAACGCCAACTGCGATGTCGTCACCAGCAATTACTACAGGACAGCATGGGCCTGGGTTTACGAGTACCTCCGGCTTTGCAGAAGCGCGCAACTCGTTCGGCGATTGCGCAGATGGTGGTTTTCGCCCAGGCGATGCGAGCAACCACCAGGAACCGAAACGACCCGTCTC
>Ga0318531_10000220_pt1 | contig 14231 bp, 11 predicted proteins | sample GRESIP053b4f25_FD_203486 | JGI IMG/M metagenome (GOLD analysis project Ga0318531, IMG submission 203486) | Tropical soil microbial communities from Luquillo Experimental Forest, Puerto Rico - GRE.SIPMG.053b4f25 | ecosystem: Environmental > Terrestrial > Soil > Tropical forest > Bulk soil... | reverse complement strand
AGACGACGCCGACGCCGCGACGAAGCGTGTCAGCGATCTGGTCAAGGACACGCGCGTCAACGACGACGTGTCAAGTCAGCTCGCGGCACAGCGATATTGGGCCAGGGCGCAGCGCGGACTCGACGCCGCCAAAGACCCAGCCAAGACCGTCGCCGCCGCACAGAGTCTGATCAACAGTGCCGACAATACCCAAATCCCCGTTCTCGTAGAGGAACTTGGCGACTACCTGGCGAGCCGCAACATCCCGACAGGCTGGCTGTCAGATGCCCTGGTGTCCAGGATCCCCGGCCTGGCCGATGCCACCGCCGCCGCCACGCAAAAGGCCAGGCAACATGCGATCCTGCTCCAGAACCACAACGCTTTGACGAACGCATTCGCGAAAGATGTTGCGGCACCGCAGTTGATCGGCCCGGCGACCGCGACCGCGCAGCCGTACGGCGGCTAGCTGCGATGGTTCCAAAGTTAGCACAGCACACAACGGTGTCCACATGACCGATGAGGATCTAGCCGCTGAGAAGGACCGGCGCATAGGGCAATTGGAAGCCGAGAACCTGAGACTTCGCCTATCCGCCGAAACGGGTGTCCCTGCGGCGCTTCTCAGCGATGCCTCGACAGAGGCCGACATCCGCACTTCTGCCAACGCTGCCCTGGCCTGGAAGGCAGCAACCGCAGCGCCACCACCGTCCAGGCCGATCACCTCGGCGGTCCCGGCCAGTGTGGTCACGTCGGCAGACCGCATTGCGATGCCCCACCAGGTGACGACGCACGACGAACTGCGGCGGCTCACGCCCGAACAACGCATGCAGGCGTATCGGGAAGGTCGGCTTATGCATCTGGGGGCGAATCCGCCAGGACCGCGCCGCATCGGCATATCCGGCAGCCCGATGGGCGGGTGACATGCCGCGCCGTATCAAGCATTCGAAGGTGCCATCCCGCGTCGTCGGCATCGTTCAAGAACGCCGCGCTGCCGAGACCGTCGAGGAGGCCCTGCGCCAGGACCGAATCAGCGAGTTGATGAACCCTCCACCGGCCAAGCGTCCGAGGCCGAAACATGCCGAGGCCCGAAAGAACCCGCGACATGAGTAGGCGTACGCTGCGGGCCGATCACTTGTCGGGCGCGACCGCTGATGTGAATCATGCGGGGCGTCAGAGGCATTCCGCCGACCGGCGTGACCATCCCCGGCCCGGACCATCTGAGGAGGGTGCCCGGTGGCGGGATCTCCTCAACAGCCTCGACATCCCCGCTGACGCCGCAGCCTTGATCGCCTACGGTATGCAACAGCGCGTCAGAGCAGCACTCGCGCAACGGATCTCGCAGACACCTACACCTCACGCGGTAGCCACCTCAACACGCTCTGCTGAAATACCCTGTGCCACAACATCACACCAGATGCTTGGACGTACAAGATATATCTAGCGATAGCTCGATCAGGTGCGATGAATCTCATCGTCCGATGACCATCGCGTCCTCGGCCATCCGGCCCCCCGCCGACCGCCGCCGCCATCCGGCTGAGCACCATCCCACCGTCGCATTCTGAGACGCTGGGCACCACCTGGGAGTGCCTGTGGCACAGCACCATCCAGCCCACTCCACAGCGCACCATCCCGAGACGACCGGAGATGTCCTCTACGCCAAGGGATCTGGTACCCACCTCGACGCCAAGGGAGAGCCGGACCACCGACCACCGGCAAGGCGAGGCCGCCATCCCCCCGTCCCCCCTGGTCGCCACTCACATGGCCGAAACAGGCGATCTGGCCGGGCACGCTGCGGCGGCAGGATCGCGTCTTCGTACCTTCATTCGGGCATCCGCTCCGCTACGAAGAAGCGACGGCGGATATGTGCCATTCGCCGGGCACGCCCTTGAGTTGGTGAGCGCCGCGATCCTCGAACTCGAGTCCCGACCCGATCACGAGGTCGCGCAGGGTGCTGGACACGAGCACCTCGTTCGGCCCCGCCAGTCCGCTCACACGCGCCCCGATATGCACGCCGATCCCGCCGATGTCATCGCCGCGAATCTCGCACTCGCCGGTGTGCAACCCGGCGCGCACCTCGATGCCGAGCGCCTGAACCGCGTCGCGGATCGACATGGCGCAGCGGATCGCTCGCTGAGGGCCGTCGAACATCGCGAGGAAACCGTCTCCCGACGTGTTCACCTCGCGGCCCCGGAACCGAGCGAGCTGCGACCGGACGACGGCGTCGTGCGCGTCGAGCAGTGCACGCCAGTCACGGTCGCCCATCTCCGCCGCCCTGCGCGTCGAGTCCACGATGTCGGTGAACAGCACGGTGGCGAGCACCCGATCCTCGGCCACTTCCGCCTGGTGGCCGGTGAGGAACTCGTAGATCTCCCGGAAGGACTCGCGCCACGGTTCCACGAAGTGGTATATGTTGCGCCCTGGCAGCTCAACGTATTTCGCGCCGGGTATGCGATCAGCGACGTCCTTGCCCGACTCGGGCAGGATCAATGGGTCGTCGGCGTGCTGCACTACAAGGGTCGGCACGCGGACTGTGGGAAGCAGTGCGTGCCCGTGCAGCTGGGACATGAGCGGCATCATGAGAGCGACGGTCCCCGGGCTGGCCGCGAGGCGTTCGTGTCGGGCCCAGGTTGCCCGGATTTCCTCGTTCCACGGCATGTCCGGATTCATCACATGCTGTAACTCCCCTGTGCCCCACATCGCCGCTGCCGCAGCCTGGAATTCCTCGGGATCGATCCCATCGGCGCGTTCAGCCAGCGGATCCGCGTAGCCCTCGAGCACGACCAGCGCGGTGGTGCGAGACGGATGTGTTGCTGCAAGAAGCGCCGTTGGCGCGAGCGCGCCGGCGCTGGCGAGGAGGACTGCTTCGCGACTGCCGAGATCGTCGAGCACCCCGGTGATGCTGTCGGCCCATTGCTCCAAGGTCGGCAACGCGCCCGGCGTGACGAGATCGGACGCTCCCATGCCCGGCTGGTCGAAGAAGATGAGCCGCCCCAGCGATGTCATCGCCTCGACCCACCCTTGAATGGGCGGTAGCTCTGGAAGGACCTCACAGTTGCTGAACCACATCGGGACGAACACGATGTCGCGCGGACCTTCACGAGACGTGCGATAGGCGACGCGCAAGTCGCCGTTTCGCGCATAGCGCGTCTCCGAGAACATTGTCGAAGTGTAAGCCGAGGAACGGGCCGAGTTCGGTTGTTTGCTGCTGTCGAGGCTCGGCGGGCGGCTGAACAGCGCGCGATTGCGGCGTCGGCGACGACGTGAACCCGTGGCCGCAGCCGTGGCCGTACACCCGCCGCGCCGCGCCGACGCCGCGACCCGACTGGGTGGGGGGTCGCAAAGTCAGCGCGCGTGAGAGCGCGTCAGAGGGGGGGCCGGGCCTGGCCAGCGCCGCGCTGAGCATGCCGAGCGGTATGCTTGGCCGATGGAAGCGAAAAGCGAAGAGGCACAGGGCGTTCTGTGCGCGTTAAATGCTGAGCTTGCGGCGACTGCGAAAGAGGCTGGCCGAGAGCTGGTTTGGAGCGCCGCTGAGCGTGAGGTGCTGGACCTCATCACGGAGCAGATCGACCGCAAGGTTGAGTTGGCGCAGCGGTACGACGAGGCCGACCAGGTGCGGGTGAAGATCGCGCTGGCGACTGAGGTGCGTCTGACCGAGGTCGCGATTGCCCGGCTGCTGAAGACGATAAGCACCGAGGTACCGGTAGATCCGCCGCTGTCGGCAACGTCGATGAAGGCCCGGAGGGCGGCGCAGTCACGCTGGGACAGGGAGCGCGCACGCCGTGCCGCGCAACGCTGAGGGCAGTAGCGCCTCACTGCCAAAAAATGTGGCAGTGAGCCACCATCTTCCAGGCGTTTACGCCAGGCTGCTAGCGCTTGAGGAATTGGTTGACGGGCAACAAGATCCGCGCATCAACCACAACCACCTGGACGACGACGACCCGGAGCGCCAGTTCTGGCCGGTCGAAAGATCAAGGCTGCTGCCGCTTTTGAGGGCCGGTGAGCCGGTGCTGGTGAAGCGGACGCACGCTGTCATCGTCGGCGGCTGGCCGCAGCCGTCCGGGTCTGGTTCCAGTGGCCGTGCCGCGTTGGAGGGCATCGACTTCTTCGCTGGGCCGAGGCTTTCGGTGCGTGACATCTCGCTGGACATCACCGGCTGGATTGTTCGCCCTGACGACACCATCACTGCGAGCTACGGTAGAGCACCGGGGCCGCAGCGGTATTGGGAGCTTGACGGGATCGAGGTGACTTCGTCGGGTGTGCCGATGGCGCAGTACCTGGCCGGTGGCCGCAACGGGCATCAGGTGAAGGTCAGATGAGCGAAAGACCTCGCCATGCACCGACATTCACCATCGAGCACGGGCCGCAACCAGGTGAGACACAGACCGGCCCGCTCGATGAGGACGAACACCTACGGCCCGCACCGCCGCCACACCCGCAGCCGTCATCGCCGCACTCCGGGCGCTTGTGAGTGGAACTCCGTACGGCGGTACGGAATCGCAACTTGCAAGCATGCTTGCAAATCGTCACTGCGGTGACGAATTGTTCCAGGCCCCTGGAACAATTTCGCGACCGAGGGCCAATTACGACACGCGTGTCGTAATCCGACCCATTGCGCGATGCGTCGCGCAATTGGACGACCGCACCCAGGAGCGCCGCAAACCGGCTGAGCGCCACGCTGAGCCACGAACAGGCCCTCGGTGGTCCCAGTACCGGAGAAGGGGTTTCAGTCGGCGGAGTCATGCGTCGTAATCCAATCTCTAAGCGCCTCGTCCAGGGAGTCACCTTTAGAGGCATACCGAGCGCCTGCGATCTCTTCAAACCTGCGTATCAGCGGCGTGCTGGCGCGTATCGAAATCCTCTCGCGCCCAGTCTGTCGCGGCACGGGCCTCTGTCTCAATTCGTCGGCGGGAAGGTCCGTTAGAAGCTGCAGGTAGTTCTCAGGTGTGGGGATCATCAAGTCACCTTCCGAGAACCACGTGAGCTGCGTGCAATGGGCTGAGTTACTACAGACCCCGCGATTGTGAACGTAGTCCTGCCTCATGCGATTCAGGTCGCCGAAATAGTCGATCTGAAAGTCGCGCTTGCTGCACTGATGCGCTCTAGCGAGTTCGGCGCGATAATACTCTTCCCAGTCAGTGTAGAAGTCCACAATGGCCTGTGCCGCAAACTGTTTCATGACCGGCGGCTGCGACGTGTTGCTGTCGGTCTTTTCACGAACCGGGTTCAGAATGGTTTTGATTGCGGCCAGGCTTAGCGTCGTCGTGGAGGGAAGGTCAACCATTCTGTTCGTGGCTAAGTCGTAAGCTCTTTCCGGCGCTCTGAACGGGGCAGCGAAATTCACGTAGCGCCTTGTGATTTCGCTCGCTATCAGTGTCATCGCACCGAGGTTGCCAGTTCCCGCGATTAGCAGGGTCGTTTTCAACGACAACATCATTTCGGCGATGATTTCGTCCACCGTCGGTTCGCCCATCGGCTCTGTGTCCAGTGCCTGACGGGCGGCTTGCACCACCGCGACATAGTCGTCCCATTGGGGCAACAATTCTTTCCACGGCGTGAAGCCGATGGCTGCGTTGATGACCGGCTGCAATACATTCACCAGCGCAGGGTCTGTCGGGGCGTCGACGGACCACAGGTCGGTCACCAGGGTGGTTAGCGTGCCCCGGACGATGCCGTACACGGGGGTGGTGTTGACAGTAGTCCAGTTGGTTCTGGCCTGTGGTGTGCCTAATTTCGCATGTGTCCGTTGTCCACTCGGCAGTGCGTGGTACTGCTCGATTTCCAGCAGCACGCTCTGCCAGCGCTGGATAGCCTCACGTGTAGCCACGGGGATCAGCGTAACTTCATGCCCGCAGTCGTTGAGCTTGTGCGCGGCACAGACGAGCCGGGCCACGGCGCGACCTGGACGCCGACGACGGCGCAGCGGTCGGCCTGGGCGCTGGCATGTGCCGCATCAGCAGTGCCGCCCAGTCGGCCTCGCTCTGCTGAAGGTGCGTGCCGTCGAGCTGGCGCATGAATTCTGCCCTCGCAGCGCGGATCTTGGAGGCGCGACTGCGCGTCGTCTGGCCGACAAGCGAATTGAGCACCGCGCTGGTCTGCTCGTCCAGGCCGTTGCATTCGGGCGCTGCGGGTCATGCTGCCGTTGAGGATGCCTATCAGCACCTGCTCAAATGTCCTGTACAGCACTGTTTCTGACGGCGGCTCAAGCAGCCTCAATGCTCTCCGTCGCCGTCTTCATCTTCGCGCTCGAAATAGCTTTGGGCCTGGGCATTCTGGGCCTCCTCCTCAAGGTGAGTGAGGTACTGCTCCTCGCATGCTGCGACCATCGCGTCGTCGTCGTATTCAAAGGCGATCAGGTTTGGCTCTGGCCCAACACAGGCCGTGCCGACCGGCTCGGAGAAGGCGATCACATTCGCGACGAAATCTGTTGCGTCCTGGATGAGGGAAGAGTCGTCGCACACGAAGCCGACTTCGAGATGCGAGCGGGAGGGGTCGGTGCAGTTCGCCGAACCGAACCAAATCGACTGCGGAACAAAGCCATACCGCGAGTACTCGCCGGGGGCGTCCAGGTAGTAGGTATCAAGTTGACCAAGAACCAGCAGCTTGGCATGAAGAAGCGGCTTCCCGGCACCTCTCAACCAGCCAAGACGCCGCACAGGTCCGAGGTCGTACTCCGTTGCCCCTTGTGGGGTGTAGGGGCCGACGATCAGTGGCCCTCCGTTCACGGCGGCGGCTTTGTCCTCTAGTTGCGGGAGGGCATAGTTCGGGAAGCCCACCCCGGAATTGACGAGTCGCTCAGGAATGATGCAAGCGCCCTTGTCCAGAACGACACAGCAAGCGGTCATCTTCAGCAGACGGTCGACAACCGCCTCTTTGTTCAGCCACGGGACGCACCCAATCACAGCCGGAAAACCGTCGCGCTCTGCGGCGAGGTGCTCATCGAGAACCTCGCAGAGGCCGTCTACTACCTTCCCCCCGAACCAGGCACGCCACCCGGAATCCTTCGCACCCCACGATCTCGGATGTCCCGACCAGGATCGGAAGGGTTCATAGTCGCCCAGCGGCAAGCGGTCCATCGGGTTCGTCATGAGTCAACACTATTGCGTCGGGCCGACACGCCAAACAGATCGGGCGCGGCGGCGAACGTGGGCACGGTCAGATCGCCAGCCCCGGGGGCGACGGTGTACAACATCGTCAAGTGGGTGCGGGAAGCGGAGGGCGTGACCTCGCAATGAGCATCGAACTGCATTACGACGGGAAGATCACCTGCGATCTCGGCGAGGTGGCGGCAGTTTTTGGCAGCAGTAGGACACACGGCATCGTTCACGATGTGGCACCGCTAATCCTTGTGGATGGAAGTCGCGGCTGGGATGACATTGCCCGTGGTTGGGCCCTCGTCGGTGTAGATGTGACGTGTGATGGCCGGTATCTCCGTGTCACCGCTGACAATGGTTCGTGGGTGTGGGAGCTGGTGGTTGCTCATTGGGATAGCGGCTGGTCACCGTTGCCGAATTGGAGCAGTAACGTTCTGGTCGGGAGGTGGCGTGACTGATGGGTTTCAATCCCACTGCCCGCCATGTCCGCGTCCCTGCACCTACCGGCGACCTGAGGGAACCGCATCGGCAACGCATCGGCAGACCCATCCGACGACTCCCAAAAATGCCATATGAGCTGGTATTTCGCTTGTGCCCCCGGCAGGATTCGAACCTGCGGCCTTCTGCTCCGGAGGCAGACGCTCTATCCCCTGAGCTACGGGGGCGCTACTACATAGTTGTTGCGCCATTGGGCCCCGACAGACTAACGCATCGGGGTGACCGCTCGGGCACCGCAATGGATTCGGGGCGAGGGCACCGCAGCCCATAGGATGGACGTTCGTGACCCCCGCCGACCTGGCTGAGCTGCTCAAAGCCACCGCTGCAGCGGTGCTGGCCGAGCACGGGTTGGACGCTGCCGCGTTGCCGCCAACGGTCATCGTGGAGCGGCCGCGTATTCCCGAGCACGGCGACTACGCCAGCAACCTGGCGCTGCAGTTGGGCAAGAAGGTCGGCGCAAACCCGCGTGAGCTGGCCGGATGGCTGGCCGAGGGACTAGCCAAGGCCGACGGCATCGCCTCGGCGGAGGTGGCCGGACCCGGCTTCATCAATATGCGCCTCGAGGCGTCGGCGCAGGCCGTGGTCGTCGACAACGTCATCGACGCCGGCGACGCCTTCGGGCACTCCGACGCGCTGGCTGGGCATAAGGTCAACCTGGAGTTCGTCTCGGCCAACCCGACGGGACCGATTCACATCGGCGGTACCCGTTGGGCCGCCGTCGGCGACGCGTTGGGGCGGCTGCTATCCACTCAGGGCGCCGACGTGGTGCGCGAATACTATTTCAACGACCATGGCGCCCAGATCGACCGGTTCGCCGACTCGTTGATCGCCGCCGCCAAAGGCGAAGCCGTCCCGGCCGACGGCTACGCGGGAACCTACATCAGCGACATCGCCGCGCGGGTGTTGCAGAAGGCGCCCGACGCGCTGAGCCTCCCCGAACCCGAGATGCGCGAAACCTTCCGCGAAATCGGTGTCGACTTGATGTTCACCCACATCAAAGAGTCGCTGCACGAATTCGGCACCGACTTCGACGTCTACACCCACGAAGACTCGATGCACACCAGCGGTCGTGTCGACCAGGCCATCGCCAGGCTTCGCCAGACCGGCAACATCTACGAGAAGGACGGTGCAACCTGGTTGCGCACCAGCGCTTTTGGTGACGACAAGGACCGCGTCGTGATCAAGAGCGACGGCAAACCGGCCTATATCGCCGGTGATATCGCCTACTACCTGGACAAGCGACAACGCGGCTTCGACCTGTGCATCTACATGCTCGGCGCCGACCACCACGGCTACATCGCCCGGCTCAAGGCCGTGGCCGCGGCCTTCGGCGAAGATCCGGCCACCGTCGAGGTCCTCATCGGGCAGATGGTCAATCTGGTCCGTGACGGCCAGCCGGTCCGGATGAGCAAGCGGGCCGGAACCGTACTCACGCTAGACGATTTGGTCGAAGCGATCGGCGTCGACGCGGCGCGCTACAGTCTGATCCGCTCGTCGGTGGACACCCCGATCGACATCGACCTGGCGCTGTGGTCCTCGGCCTCCAACGAAAACCCGGTCTACTACGTGCAATACGCGCACGCGCGGCTTTCGGCGCTGGCCCGCAACGCCGCCGAACTCGGCCTGATCCCCGACACGACGCACCTCGAACTGCTCACCCACGACAAAGAGGGCATGCTGCTGCGCACCATCGGCGAATTCCCGCGAGTCGTGAAAACGGCTGCGTCCCTGCGGGAACCGCACCGGGTATGCCGCTACCTGGAAGACCTCGCCGGTGACTACCACCGGTTCTACGACTCCTGCCGGGTGTTGCCCCAGGGCGACGAGCAGCCGACCGATCTGCACACCGCGCGCCTGGCGCTGTGCCAGGCCACCCGCCAGGTCATCGCCAACGGGTTGGCGATTCTCGGCGTCTCGGCCCCGGAGCGAATGTGAACGTCCATCCCGCCGGCCCCCGGCACGCCGAAGAGACCCGGCACGCCGAAAGCCCGCAACGGCCGCAGTCCCCCGAGGAGCTGCTACGGCTGGCGCCGAATGTTTGGCCGCGCAACACGACTCGCGACGGCACGGGAGCGGCGGTCATCGGGGGAGTGACGGTGACCCAACTGGCCCAGGAGTATGGGACTCCGTTGTTCGTCATCGACGAGGACGATTTCCGCTCCCGCTGCCAGGACATGGCGGCGGCCTTCGGCGGCGGCCGGAATGTGCACTATGCCGCGAAGGCATTCCTGTGCAGCGAAATAGCGCGCTGGATCAACGAAGAAGGCCTCTCGCTGGACGTGTGCACAGGCGGGGAACTGGCGGTCGCCCTGCACGCCGACTTCCCGCCGGAGCGGATCACCTTCCACGGCAACAACAAATCCGTGGCAGAGCTGACCGCCGCGGTCAAGGCCGGGGTGGGCCACGTCGTGCTGGACTCGATGACCGAGATCGAGCGCCTCGACGCCATCGCGGGCGAGGCGGGAGTCGTCCAGGATGTGCTCGTGCGCCTCACCGTCGGTGTCGAGGCGCACACCCACGAGTTCATCTCCACCGCACACGAGGACCAGAAGTTCGGGCTGTCGGTGGCCAGTGGCGCGGCGATGACGGCGGTGCGACGGGTGTTCGCCACCGATCACCTGCGGCTGGTCGGGTTGCACAGCCATATCGGTTCGCAGATCTTCGACGTCGCCGGGTTCGAGCTAGCCGCCCACCGCGTCATCGGCCTGCTGCACGAGATCGTCGACGAGTTCGGCGTCGACAAGACGGCCCAGCTTTCGACGGTCGATCTCGGTGGCGGCTTTGGTATCTCGTACCTGGCACCCGACGATCCGGCGCCGGTGGCCGAGCTGGCGGCCAAGCTGAGCGCCATCGTGCGCAACGAATCGGGGGCCGTGGGGTTGCCCACCCCCAGGCTCGTGGTCGAGCCCGGACGTGCCATCGCCGGACCGGGCACCGTCACGCTGTACGAGGTCGGCACCGTCAAAGACGTCGACGTCAGCACCACGGCCCACCGGCGCTACGTCAGTGTCGACGGCGGCATGAGCGACAACGTCCGTACCGCGCTGTACGACGCCCAGTACGACGCCCGATTGGTTTCGCGAATCAGCGACGCGCCGGCCGAGCTGGCCCGTATCGTCGGAAAGCACTGCGAGACGGGCGATATCGTCGTGCGCGACGCCTGGGTCCCCGGCGACCTGCAGCCGGGTGACCTGCTTGGGGTCGCCGCCACCGGTGCCTACTGCTATTCGCTGTCGAGCCGCTACAACATGATCGGCCGTCCCGCCGTGGTAGCCGTGCGCGCCGGGCGCGCGCGCCTGATCCTGCGGCGCGAGACGATCGACGATCTGCTGAGTCTGGAGGTGAGGTGACCCGTGTCCGGTGACGAAAAGCCCGTCGGTGTAGCAGTACTCGGGTTGGGTAACGTCGGCAGCGAGGTCGTCCGCATCATCGAGGACAGCGCCGATGATCTGGCGGCCCGGGTTGGCGCCCCGTTGGTGCTGCGCGGTATTGGGGTGCGTCGCGTCGCGGCCGACCGCGGCGTGCCGGTCGGTCTGCTCACCGACGACGTCGAGGAGCTCGTCGCGCGCGAGGACGTCGACATCGTCGTCGAACTGATGGGGCCGGTGGAGCCCGCGCGCAAGGCGATCCTGGCCGCACTCGAACACGGTAAGTCCGTCGTCACGGCCAACAAGGCCTTGTTGGCCACGTCCACCGGCGAGTTGGCGCAGGCGGCCGAAAACGCTCATGTCGACCTGTATTTCGAGGCGGCGGTCGCGGGTGCCATCCCGGTGATCCGCCCGCTCACCCAGTCGCTGGCCGGCGACACGGTGCTGCGGGTGGCCGGCATCGTCAACGGCACCACCAACTACATCCTGTCCGCTATGGACAGCACCGGCGCCGACTACCACAGCGCCTTGGCCGACGCCAGCGCGCTGGGTTACGCCGAGGCCGATCCCACCGCAGACGTCGAGGGCTACGACGCCGCGGCCAAGGCCGCGATCCTGGCATCCATCGCCTTTCACACCCGGGTGCACGCCGACGACGTCTATCGCGAGGGCATCACCGAGGTCACGCCGGCCGACTTCGCCTCCGCGCGTTCCCTGGGCTGCACCATCAAGCTGCTGTCCATCTGCGAGCGCGTCACGGGAGACGATGGGCAGGAACGAGTTTCGGCCCGCGTGTACCCGGCGCTGGTGCCGCTGTCACATCCGCTCGCCACGGTCGGCGGAGCGTTCAACGCCGTGGTGGTCGAGGCCGCGGCCTCCGGGCGGCTGATGTTCTACGGCCAGGGGGCGGGCGGCGCGCCCACCGCGTCGGCGGTGACCGGCGACCTTGTTATGGCCGCCCGCAACCGGGTCCTGGGCAGCCGTGGGCCGAAGGAGTCCAGGTACGCCCAACTTCCCATCGCACCAATGGGTCTCATCTCCACCCGCTATTACGTCAGTATGAACGTGGCCGACAAGCCCGGCGTGTTGTCCTCGGTGGCAGCGGAATTCGCCAAGCGCGAGGTGAGCATCGCCGAGGTCCGTCAGGAGGGCGTCGCGGACGAGGGCGGGCGACGGGTAGGTGCCCGCATCGTGGTGGTCACCCACACTGCCACCGACGCCGCATTGTCCGAAACCGTCCGTGCGCTCGCGGATTTGGACGTCGTGCAGAGCGTGACGAGCGTGCTGCGATTGGAAGGAAACGGCCTGTGAGCGTTCCACGGACGGCCACGCACCAGCCCTGGCCGGGGGTGATCGCGGCGTATCGCGACCGCTTGCCGGTTGGCGACGACTGGACCCCGGTCACCCTGCTCGAGGGTGGTACCCCGCTGATCGCCGCAGCCCGACTCTCGGAGAAGACCGGCTGCACGGTCCATCTGAAGGTCGAGGGCCTCAACCCCACCGGTTCCTTCAAGGACCGGGGCATGACGATGGCGGTCACCGACGCCGTGGCCCGTGGCCAGCGGGCCGTGTTGTGCGCGTCGACGGGAAACACCTCGGCATCGGCGGCGGCCTATGCCGCCCGCGCCGGTATCACCTGCGCGGTGCTGATACCGCAGGGCAAGATCGCGATGGGCAAACTGGCGCAGGCGGTTATGCACGGCGCCAAGATCATCCAGATCGACGGCAATTTCGACGACTGTCTGGAACTGGCCCGCAAGATGGCGGCCGACTTCCCGACGATCTCGCTCGTCAACTCCGTCAACCCGGTGCGCATCGAGGGCCAGAAAACTGCGGCGTTCGAGATCGTCGACGCGCTGGGCGCCGCGCCGGACGTGCACTCGCTTCCGGTCGGCAACGCAGGGAACATCACCGCGTACTGGAAGGGATATACCGAGTATCACCGCGACGGCGTGATCGACAAGCTGCCCCGCATGCTGGGCACCCAGGCGGCGGGCGCCGCGCCTCTGGTCCTCGGCGAACCTGTCAGCCACCCGGAGACCATCGCGACCGCGATCCGCATCGGCGCGCCGGCGTCGTGGACCGCCGCCGTCGAGGCCCAGCAGCAATCCAAAGGTCGCTTCCTGGCCGCCACCGATGACGAGATCCTGGCCGCATATCACCTGGTGGCCCAGTCCGAAGGCGTCTTCGTCGAACCCGCTTCCGCCGCCAGCATCGCGGGGCTGCTGAAGGCCGTTGACGACGGCTGGGTGGCGCGCGGGTCGACGGTGGTGTGCACGGTGACGGGCAATGGTCTCAAGGATCCCGACACCGCGCTGAAGGACATGCCGAGCGTGTCCGCGCTGCCCGTTGATCCGGTGCTCGTCGTCGAGAAGTTGGGCCTCGTTTAATGAGAGCCTGTTGGTGACCCGCATGCTCCCTGCCGGGCTGGTGGCGAGCGCCGTCGTGTCGGCGTCCAGCGCCAACCTCGGTCCGGGTTTCGACAGCATCGGCCTCGCGTTGAACCTTTCCGACGAGATCGTTGTGGAGACAACCGATTCCGGCTTGGTCGTGGTCGTCGAGGGTGAGGGTGCCGACCAGTTGCCGCTGGATGCCGGACATCTGGTGGTGCGCGCCGTCGAACGCGGGCTGCAAGCCGTTGGGGTCCGCGCGCCGGGCCTGGTGGTGCGCTGCCGCAATGCCATCCCGCACTCCCGGGGTCTCGGCTCCTCCGCGGCCGCCGTGGTCGGTGGCATTGCTGCAGTGAATGGCCTTGTCGCACAGACTGATTCAACGCAGCTGAGCACCGTTGCGCTGATCCAGCTGTCCTCGGAGTTCGAGGGGCATCCCGATAACGCCGCGGCCGCAGTGTTGGGCGGTGCGGTGGTGTCGTGGATTGACCGCACCGGTGATGGGCCCGACTACCGGGCGGTACCGTTGCGGCTCCATCCCGATATCCGGTTGTTCTGCGCGATTCCCGAGGAGCGTTCGTTGACCGCGGAGACCCGCGTGCTGCTGCCCGCCCAGGTCGGCCACGACGACGCCACGTTCAACGTCAGCCGTGCCGCGTTGCTGGTCGTTGCCCTCACCGAACGCCCGGATCTGCTGATGGCGGCTACCGAAGACGTGCTTCATCAACCGCACCGAGCCCCGGCGATGCCCGTCTCAGCGGAATATCTGCGGCTGTTGCGCTGTCATAACGTTTCAGCCACGCTTTCTGGGGCTGGTCCCTCGCTGATCGCACTGAGCACAGAACCCGAATTGCCCCTGGAAGCGATGGAGTATGGTGCCGCGAACGGATTTACCATCGCGAAGGTGA
>Ga0318531_10000204_pt1 | contig 14501 bp, 16 predicted proteins | sample GRESIP053b4f25_FD_203486 | JGI IMG/M metagenome (GOLD analysis project Ga0318531, IMG submission 203486) | Tropical soil microbial communities from Luquillo Experimental Forest, Puerto Rico - GRE.SIPMG.053b4f25 | ecosystem: Environmental > Terrestrial > Soil > Tropical forest > Bulk soil... | reverse complement strand
ACGGAACTCGAGCTCGCGCAGGCGCTGGAAGCGCTGACGCACCATGCCGAACCAATCCTTGGCCCGATGGTCGACGCGTTGTTGAAGCTAGCCCTGCGACATTCGGTTGAGACGGAGGCGATCAATGCGGTTGAGCGCACCGCCGGCACCCTGCCGGGCGCGCGGGAAGTCGCGGTGGCTTTCGCCGACCTTGTGGGTTTCACACGGCTGGGGGAGCAGATGCCGCCGGAAGACCTGGGACTGCTCGCCTTTCGGCTGGCAGACCTTGCACATGACGTTGTCGCAAGTCCCGTCCAATTCGTCAAGACCATCGGCGACGCCGTGATGCTGGTCTGCTCCGATCCGCTCAAGCTGCTGGTGACGGTGTTGGACCTCGTCGACGCCGCGGCCGCGGAAGACTTTCCGCGGCTGCGGGTGGGACTTGCGTTCGGTCACGCGATCAACCGCGCCGGCGACTGGTATGGCAGCCCGGTCAACCTCGCCAGCCGGGTCACCGGCGCGGCACCGGCCAGCACAGTGCGGGTCACCGAGCCTGCGCGCAGAGCGATTGGCGATCCAGCCGGCATCGAGTGGTCGGCTCCGGAAGCGCGGCACCTCAAGGGGATACGCGGTGAGGTGCTGATCTACGGCGCTCGCCGAGTTCCCGGTTGATACCAACGGCTATGTGCGGCAGACGGTTACGGCGTCGGGGGTGAAACTCAGTAGGTAGTGGCGCGAGTCGACACCTTGCCGGTCGCGTCGGCATGGAAGAGGGCGTCGTTGTAGTGACACCCCGGAGGCACCCAGTTGAACGTCTTCTCCTCGGCGAATTTGTAGTAGAGCGCCCGCCGCCCCGCGTCGGGGGCCGTGGGTGGAGGCGTGCTGTGCATGGTGTCTCCATAGTGAAGGGTGAGGTCGCCCGGCTCGGTCTCGAGCGCCACCCGCGGGAGATTGCCCTCCTCGCCCCAGCCCAGCCAATGCTTGGTGTACCGGTGTGACCCCGCCAGCACCATCAGTTGGCCGTTTGCGGCGTTTGCATGGTCGAGTTGAATCCCTGCCTGGATCAGAGGGCACATGACGGGGTGGCCGCCGATGCCATCATCGACATGCCAGCCGAGATCGCCATCACCTTTGACAACACCCGGGTTCTTGATGAAGACCATGGGCCCGTCAAGGCGGTCGTCACACACGCGGAACTCGGCGTTGCCGAGGGTCGCATATCCGGTCATTCGAGGTTCGAAACTGAGTTGTTGCAACATGTCCGAGTAGCGACCCAGGTAGTTGATCCGGGTGACGACTTCGTCGCCGGCAGCATTGAGCGACCACCACGAGAACGGATCGCCGGGAGACGTCTTCGCGCGAACGACCTCGACCTCGGCGCCGAACGTGGCGGCTTCCTCCGGCGTGTAAACGCCTTTGATGTGAAGGTATCCAACGGTTTTCAGGAAGTGACGCATCTCATCGCGGTTGCTATCGGGGCGAAAGGCCTGAAACAGGTCGAGCGGCCTGCCATCGCGGTCGACGAGGGTGTCCCACACGGCTTCGGTGTAGATCGGCTTGCCGGTTAGCAACGTTCGGGTGGCAGGTTCCCAGCGCTTCCAGCCGGTGAGGTCGCCGCGTGCGAGGGTCGCGCGATCCGTGCGAATTGATCCGCTTGCCGTCAGCAGGTCGTGGAGATACAGCGAGAATGTGACCTCGTCGAGTTCGACGAGCGTGTCGGCATCGGCATCTCCCTCGACGGCGCGGATGCCGTCGGGGGTCGACAACCACGTGTAGGCCGTACCGCCGGGTATGCGGAAGGCGATCGGTGGTACGCCGGGCAGATCGTCGACGACGAGTTCCTTGTTTCGGGCGCTCAGCGCGGGCAGCTGGCTGGCATGGAACTCAGCGAACGAGTACTGCGCGAACGAGGCTGCGATCGCCTCAACCCAAGGGAGGCCTGTCCCCAGCGTGTCGGTCGCCACTAGCGGCTCCTTCCAGTACGTGTTACTATGTAACACATCTGTGTCTCACTACCACGTTATGGTGTCCGATGTCCTCAGTCAAGGAGATTCAGTCGGTGCGCAACGCGTGCCGAGTGCTCGAAGCGATTGCGCGGACGCAACCCGTCGGCGTCAGCGACCTTGCGCGAGCCATCGGGATCGACAAGAGCGCCGCGCACCGTCTGGCGATCACTCTTCATGCCGCCGGGTGGCTTGACCGCACCGAGGACGGACGTTGGAGTGTCGCGCCCACGCTGATTTCCACGATCCGCGAATCGGGGACGGTGTCCCTTGTGGGTAGCGTCCGTCCGCTTCTTGAGGCCGCTCGTGACCGCACCGACGAAACTGCGATGCTCGTTGTCCCGGACGCGGGCCGCCTGATGATCGCCGATGTGGTCGAGAGCCGCCACAACTTGCGGGTCTCGGCGACTGTCGGGGCCGAAATGCCAGCGCGCAGTAGCTCCGCGTTGCGCGCGCTCGCAGCGCACCTACCCGCGGACGAGCTCTCGATTTGGCGTGGGATTGACCCCGACCTGACTGATGGAGCACTGAAGGCGATCCGTGCACGAGGATGGGCCTTCAACGATGGCGAAGTCATCCCCGAGACGGGGGCGGTAGGAGCCGCTTTGCGCCGGGCAGACGGCCTTCCGGTCGCGTCATTCGTGCTGTGCGGACCCTCGAGCCGGTTCAACCGCGAACGCTTGCCCGAGCTCGGCGAAATCGTCGCACAGCTCGCCGCAACCTGGTCAGCACGCGCCACGAACGCCGCGCAAACGCCCGATTCGATCACATGAGCTTGGCTCACAGCCGCGTGCGGTCACCACCGACGCCGGCCGGGTGACTACTGTCCTGCCATGCCTTCGATACCAGAGACCGCCGCGGCTCGCCCGCGACACTTCGCGCAGCTGCTCGGGTTCAGCTACGTACGCGCCGACGCACACGAGGCCGTCGTCGAGGTCATGCCGCGACCCGAACACTGCAACGAGCGTGGGATAGTGCACGGCGGATTTCTCGCCGCGCTCCTGGACACCACCACCGGATGGGCCGTCCACGTAGCCCTGCCCGAGGGCACCGCCGCACCCCACTTTCAGCTCACGGTTCAGTACCTCAACGTTGCCGTTCCCGGTGTCACGCTCACGTGTGTGGGTCGCGCAACCAAATCCGGGCGACGCACCGCAGCCACCGATGCGGAGATCTTCCAGGATGGCAAGGTGGTTGCTCGTGCGATCGCCGGTCACGCCGTTCTGTAGCTTTCCGACGTGAACTCTGTTGCATCCCAACCGGTTCCGTGCAAGTGGGTCGCCGCGCCGGCGCAGAACCGAATCCAGCGCTTGCGACTTCCGAGCCGGTGACCCGCGGTCAAAGTGTAGGCCGCTGATGGTGGACGGCGTAGGGTACGGGATGCGCGCCAGGCCCGTAGCATCCGGCCCTGCCGGACTTCGAAGGGAGGAACGGCATGACCTATATGGGCAAGGAGTACTACCCGGTGTGGTTGGACGACCTCGCTGACGATGTCACCTTGGAAGCCGCGGCGATGGACGGCGCAGCGCACGGCGCGAAAGACGTCGGCGCCATCTTGGTAGTCGCGCGCCAACAGTATGAAAATCAGGTGTTCAGCTACGCCGGCCCTTGCGGCGACTACGGCTTCGTCGAGGACTACACCGCAGAAGTACGCGGCGTAACCACCAGGGTTGTCGTCCTCGTCACCTACAACGCGGCCGGGCAGACCCAGCGCGTCGTCGTGAACCATCGGCCGCGCAGCGCGCTGCTGTCCTTTTCCCGCTTGATGCTCGAGAAGTTCGGCGGCACGCCCCTGGCTAAGCATTGGGAGGGTACTCCCTAAGGGGCACAACACTTCTCGTGAGCAAATGCCGAACGGAGGGAAGGCGCAAATGACCGTAATACGAGCCGCGGCTGTGCAAATCAGCCCGGTGCTCTACAGTCGCGAAGGCACCGTTGGACGGGTCGTCGCAAAAATCGACGAGCTGGCCGAAAAGGGCGTGCGATTCGCGACTTTTCCGGAGACCTTCATCCCGTACTATCCGTACTTCTCGTTCGTGCAGCGTGCGTTCGAAATGAGTTCTGAACAACTGAGATTGATGGGTCAGGCGGTGACGATACCGTCGCCGGTGACCGACGCGATCGGTGAAGCCGCCCGCCGAGCCGGGATGGTGGTGTCCGTCGGAGTGAACGAACGCGACGGCGGCTCGCTGTTCAACACCCAGCTGCTCTTCGACGCGGACGGCACCTTGATCCAGCGCCGTCGCAAGATCACCCCGACTTACCACGAGCGGATGATTTGGGGGCAGGGCGACGGCAGTGGACTGCGCGCCATCGACAGCGCCGTTGGTCGTATCGGTCAGTTGGCCTGTTGGGAGCACTACAACCCGCTGGCGCGCTACGCCCTGATCGCCGACGGCGAGCAGATCCACTCGGCCATGTTCCCCGGCTGCTTCGGCGGCGACTTGTTCGCCGAACAGACGGAGATCAGTGTGCGCAACCACGCCCTTGAGTCCGGCGCATTCGTTGTCACGGCGACCGCCTGGCTTGATGCCGATCAGCAGGCACAGATCATGGCCGACACCGGCGCGCCGATCGGACCGATTTCGGGGGGCTGCTTCACGGCGATCATCACGCCGCTGGGCCAGCTGCTGGGTGAACCCCTGCGGTCCGGTGAAGGCGACGTGATCGGTGATCTGGACTTCTCATTGATCGACAGGCGCAAGGCGCTCATGGACGCCAGCGGGCACTACAGCCGTCCCGAAGTGCTCAGCCTGCGAATCGATCAGACACCAAGGGCTCCCGTCTACAAGGAAAGTCACGACCACCAGCCGACGGCCAATGCCGTGGACATCGACCATGCCAGCCTCTGATTGACGCCTGGTAAGAACCGAGTCGGCTACAGCCCCTTGGGCGCGTCGCGTACCGCCTGTACCGCCGACGCATCGCCCTCGAACTCGACGCGCGCCTCTCGCCCGACGGAGAACAGCAGCAGCTCCTCGGGTGCACCGGTCACCGTCACCGCAGGGCCGTGGCCGGCCGTCAGCAGCGTGTTTCCGTCGGGGGTGCGCAACGCGACGCGGCCGGGGACCTTCGCTAGCGTCAGCCGGCCCATCAATGGCAGCGTGCGCCGCAGCGAGCCGACCAGCGCTTGTTCGAGCACGCGCGGCTCCCAGTCGGGCTGCGCGCGCCGCACGTCCTCGTGGTGAATGAACATCTCGGCGACGTTGACCAGCGGGTCGAGCAGTTTGAGCGGTGAGTAGACCGGCGGACCGGACGCGACCTTGTCCACCAGTTCGTCCCAATCGGTCCGCTCGGCCACCTCGTTTTGCAGCTTGGCGGTGCGGGAGGCGAAGAAGGGAATCATGATGCCGGGTGCGGCGTCCGGGCGGTACTCCCGGATCATCAGGTGGGCGGCCAGGTCCCGTGTCTTCCAGCCTTCGCACAGCGTGGGCGCATCCGGCCCGACGGCCCTCATGGTCTCGACGAGGGCGGCACGTTCGCGTTGAGCAACGGACACCTGATCTCCCTTCAGTGACGTCGGCTAAATTCGGATGATATGCCGTCGAAGGAAGTCTCATGAATGCACGTGTCGAGCAGTTGGAGTTCCAGGCAGAGGCCCGGCAACTGCTGGATTTGATGGTCCACTCGGTCTACTCCAACAAGGATTCGTTTCTGCGGGAGTTGATCTCGAACGCCTCGGATGCGCTGGACAAGCTGCGCCTGGAAGCGTTCCGCAACAAGGACCTGGACGTCGACACCTCCGACCTGCACATCGAGATCGATACGGACAAGGACGCGCGCACCCTGACGGTCCGTGACAACGGCATCGGCATGACGCGCGGCGAGGTCGTGGAACTGATCGGCACCCTGGCCAAGTCGGGCACCGCCGAGCTGCGTCAACAGTTGCGCGAGGCCAAGAACGCGGCGGCCTCCGAGGAACTGATCGGCCAGTTCGGCATCGGTTTCTATTCGGTCTTCATGGTGGCCGACAAGGTCGAACTGCTGACGCGCAAGGCCGGCGAGAGCGACGCCACCAGGTGGGAATCCAGCGGCGACGGCACTTACACCATCGAATCGATTGACGACGCTCCGCTGGGAACCTCGGTCACTCTGCACCTCAAGCCCGAAGACGCCGAGGACGAGCTGCACGACTACACGGCGGAGTGGAAGATCAAAAACCTGGTCAAGAAGTACTCCGACTTCATTGCCTGGCCCATCCGGATGGAGGTCGTGCACACAACCCCCGCCTTGGAAAAAGAGGGGGCGGAGGGGGGCGAAGAGACCGTCACCATCGAGACCGAGACCCTCAACTCGATGAAGGCACTGTGGGCCAGGCCCAAAGACGAGGTCTCCGACGAGGAGTACAAGGAGTTCTACAAGCACATCGGACACGCCTGGGACGACCCGCTCGAGGTCATCGCGATGAAGGCCGAGGGCACTTTCGAGTACCAGGCGCTGCTGTTCATTCCGTCCCACGCCCCTTTCGATCTGTTCAACCGTGACGCCCACACCGGGGTCCAGCTGTACGTCAAGCGGGTGTTCATCATGGGCGATTGCGACGAGCTCATGCCCGAGTACCTGCGCTTCATCAAGGGCGTGGTCGACGCACAGGACCTGTCGCTCAACGTTTCCCGCGAAATCCTGCAGCAGGACCGGCAGATCAAGGCGATGCGTCGTCGTCTGACCAAGAAGGTGCTCTCCTCAATCAAGGAGCTGCAGTCCGAACGGCCGGAGGACTATCGCACGTTCTGGACCCAGTTCGGCAGGGTCCTCAAAGAGGGACTGTTGTCGGACTTCGACAACCAGGACACCCTGCTGCGCATTTCGTCGTTCGCCTCGACACACAGCGACGAGGAGGTCACCACCCTCGCCGAGTACGTCGAGCGCATGAAGGACGGTCAGGAGCAGATCTTCTACGCCACGGGCGAGACTCGTCAGCAAATCTTGAAGTCGCCGCACCTGGAGGCGTTCAAGGCGAAAGGCTACGAGGTCCTGGTGCTCACCGACCCGGTCGACGAGGTGTGGGTGGGCAACGTGACGGAGTTCGACGGCAAACCGCTGCAGTCGGTGGCCAAGGGCGAAGTGGACCTGGGTTCCGATGAGGACAAAAGCGAGGCCGAGCGTGAGGAGCAGCAGAAGGAGTTCGCCGACCTGCTGGATTGGCTAAAGGAGACCCTGAGCGAGCACGTCAAGGAGGTGCGGCTGTCTTCCCGGCTGACCGAGTCGCCCGCCTGCCTGATCACGGACGCCTTCGGGATGACACCTGCGCTCGCGCGCATGTACCGGGCTTCCGGACAGCCGGTTCCGGTCGGGAAGCGGATTCTCGAACTGAACCCGAGTCATCCGCTCGTCATCGGCCTACGGGACGCGCAGAAGAAGGCGGACAACGACACTGCGCTCACTGTGGTCGCTGAGACCGCCGAATTGCTATACGGCACAGCCCTTCTCGCCGAGGGCGGCGCTCTCGAGGATCCGGCACGGTTCGCCGAGCTGCTCGCAGACCGTTTGGCTCGCACGGTGTAGGCAGCGCGAAGGATCCGTGGGTCTCCTACATGATGGGCTGATTGCCGCATCTCCTGCCGTCATCTTGCTTCGGTCGACAGCACGTGGGGCAGGTCGAAGCCGCGCAACGCATCGATGTCCATGAAGGCCACGACTCGACCGACTCCATGCGACGCGATAGTGAGCACGTGTAGGGCATGCAGGCGATGTTGTCCGTCAGCGGTCGCCGGGTACAGCGCCACCGCGGGCTGCCCATTGGCCGTGGTGCGTATGACTGGGGTCTTGCCGAAGCCGCGCATGCGCGGGCCCAGGAAGGCGCCGATCGCCGCGCTGCCCTGAAACCATGTGAGAAACGGTGGCATCTCATAGCGCGCGTCCTCGGTTAACACCGCGACCAGTTCATCAACGTCGGCGTTTTGAAACGCGGCCACATACCGTTCGAGCAGTTCACGCTGCCGCTGCTCAGACGGCTGCACCAGCGAATCGGTGTCTGCAGGCAGATGCGAGCGGGCCCGCTGTAACGCGCTGTTGACCGCGGCGACGCTCAAATCGAGCAGCGCCGCGACTTCGGCCGCAGACCAACCCAGTACCTCTCGCAGAATCAGCACCCCGCGCTGCTGGGGCGGAAGAAGCTGCAAGGCGGCGATGAAGGCCAGCCGCATGGTTTCACGCGCAGTCACTACCGTGGCCGGGTCGCTGGTCGTTGCCGCCAGCAACGAATCGGGGGCGGGCTGCAACCAGGTCAGCTCGGGACCGCCGGCTAGAGGGCGCGTGGTGGGGTCGGCGGCCGGCGCAGATAGGTCCGCGGGCAGCGGTCGGCGCTTGCGGCGCTCGATGGCCTTGACGAACGCCCGGGTCGCGATGCGATACAGCCAGGTGCGCAGCGATGAGCGCCCTTCGAAACCCTCGTAGGCCCGCCACGCGTCTAGGTAGACGTCCTGCACCACTTCTTCGGCGTCGTCGACCGAGCCGAGCATGCGGTAGCCGTAGGCGACCAGCTCACGCCGAAACGGCTCGGCCAGCCGGGCGAAATCCTCTCCGCCATCAGTGGTGGTGCTCATGACGATCCGGTGCCCCATACGTGTCGTGCCATGGCCATTCGTTGATGTAGCGGTGCCGCGCCGCCAGCCACTCCCCGCGCGCCGCGGTATGCGCAATTTTCATTTTGACTCCTTTCCTTCGCCACTGAAGAGTCCACCGGTCCAAACTCATCGCTGTCACGTCAGGTCAGCGCGTCATCTCGCCAGGCTGGCGGCCGTGATAGGAGCCGATCAACGCCGCATACCTCACCACCGGCGGTGTGGCCAGACGCTCGGCGAGTGCGCGGTGGAATTCGCGGTAGGCGGCGCAGTCCGCGAAAGGATCCGTGGTGCCGTCGAACACGACGACATGCATGAATCCGACCCCGTCATCGAACATCAACACCTGGTACTCGACTCCTCCGGGATCTCGGGCAGCCAGTTCGCGTAACACGTCCTCGATCAGCTCGCGGTTGCGTTGCGCGCCCTCGTCCGTCGTGAAGTACTGCACCACCGCGGCTTTCCTCAACGCACACCTCCCACAACTACAGAGGCCCGATGGTTACCAGACTCATCGGCCAAACCACTGCGCCGATGGTGCAGGGCCCGCGAACTGGAGCCGACCAGCCAATGCACTCAATGCCGTGACGCCCCGCCTGTTGCGGAGGCCTCGCCCGCGGCGCCCGAGCACATCCCTCCTAACGCGCATGATCGCGGCATCTGCGATGAGTTTCAGCCACTCGCTTCCTCCATATAGACGAGGGCTCGCTCAGCGAGCCGTATACAGCAGACAACCGCCACTAGCCACAGGAGCAGAAATGAACGATCTACTCGAGAGCGCCATCGCCGCGCACGGCGGCATCGACCGGTGGAGTCAAGTCACCGCGATCACCGTCAACGCCTCCGTCACCGGAGCCCTCTTCCACGTCAAGGGCAAGCCTGACGCCCTCAAGGACGTGCGCTTCGAAGCGGACACCAAACGGCAGCTGCTCACAATGGACTACGTCGGTCAAGACAAGCAGTCGGTCTTCGAGCCCTCTCGCGTCGTCATCCAGCGCCGCGACGGCGAACTCATCGACGCGCGCGACGAGCCGGAAGGGTCGTTTGGCGGTCATCAGCTCGAAACCCCATGGGATGACATTCATCTCGCATACTTCACCGGGGAGGCGCTATGGACCTATCTGAATGTGCCTTTCCTTTACAGCTGGCCCGGGTTCACCACCGAAGAGATCACCCCGATCGAGGTCGATGGTGAAACCTGGCGGCGGCTAACAGTGACATTTCCCGAACACGTCAAAAGTCACACCCGCGAACAGATCTCATGCTTCGGCCCGGACGGCCTGCTGCGCCGCCATGATTTCACCATCGACATCCTCGGCGGGGCGACCGGCATGCTCTACGCGACCGACAGCCGCAACGTCGACGGCATCATCATCCCCACCACGCGACGAGGCTACGCCTGGCAAGGCGACTACCAGCGCATCCCCGAGCCCCTGCTAGTCGCCATCGACATGGGCGAGATCACCATGCGCTGATCGCACATCGCGACCAAACCCGGGACGAGCCTTTGGAACGGTCAACGCCGATAACGCATCTCAGGAAAAACTATGCCGCTTGGCGGCGAATGGAGAGAACATCATGTTGTTGGAAAACAAGAACGCGGTCATCTACGGGGCCGCGGGAGCCGTCGGCGCCGCGGTCGCGAGTGAGTTTGCTCGCCAAGGCGCTCGCGTCTTTTTGACCGGGAGAAATCTCGACGCCCTCGGCAGCCTCGCCAAAGAAATCCGGGCTGGCGGCGGAGCCGCGGAAACCGCGCAGGTCGACGCGCTCGACGAGCAGGCGGTGACCAGCCACCTCGACGGCGTCGTCGATAAGGCCACGACGGTCGATATCTCGTTCAACGCCATCGGGATTCCGCAGCACGGTATGCAGGGGATTCCCTTGACCGAGCTCGCGGTGGACAGTTTCTCACTGCCGATAACCACCTATGCGCTGGCACATTTCGTGACCGCACGAGCCGCTGCACGCCACATGATCGCTCAAAAGTCGGGGGTGCTCCTAATGCACACGCCCGAGCCTGCCCGTTTGGGGATACCGCTGCTGGGCGGTATGAGTCCAGCCTGGGCGGCAATGGAGTCGCTTAATCGGGCGTTTTCGGCGGAGTGGGCGCCCTACGGCGTGCGCGCGGTCTGCCTGCGAACGACCGGCATGGAGGAGACGCCGCAGATCGATGTCGTCTACGGGCTGCACGCCAAGGCGTATGGCATCACCGCGAAGGAATTTGCGGCCACCATGGCCGGAAACAGCCACCGCAAACGGGCAACCACCCTGGTCGAGCTTGCGCAGGTGGCGGCCTTTGTCGCCTCCGATCGGGCCACCGCGATGACCGGCACCGTTGCCAATCTGACCGGTGGAATCATCGTCGACTAAGTGACAGATCGAGTGCGATTTCACAATAGTTCTTCGATCCGGGTGTGCACGGCCAACCGGAAGGCACGGCCGGTGTTGAGCACGGCCGACGGCGACGACGAGCCAGTCACCGCGCATCTGCACGAGTACCAGACGATCAAGTCGGGTCCGCGTGTCGCATTTCGGGCCCAGACGGCGAACCGACATTTCAAGTGATTGAAAACTGGTCGCGGGGGATAACCACATCCCATGGTTGAGTTTCGGGTCATCGACCCACACGGCAAAATTGTCGCGACGAAAAGTTTTGCCAACGCGGAGGCCGCACACGCATGGTTTACCGGCTCCTTCGGGGATAAATCCGAGCTGGGCTGGCGTATGGAGGTCAACGACGAGGGGAAATGGGCGTTCTTCGACGACACCGCAGGCTTCACCGCCCCGGGCAGCCGCCCCCCAGCCAGACATCGGCGGATCAACTGTTGAATGTGAGGCGCGTGCGCTTCGTCCGCGCGCTCGGCCCCGTCACTCCGTCGGGTGTGCGGCAAGGAAGTCCTCGATGGCTGTGACGAGCCGGTCGGGCTGGTCTTCGGGGATGAACGTGCGACTGCCGGGGATCAGCTCGAATCGCGCTTGCGGCAACAATTTCGCCAGCCGTCGTCCGTGGTCGCGGGGGAAGATCTTGTCGTTTTCGGCCCACAGCACCAGCGCGGGCTTGTCGAAGTCGGTGAGCCGGGCTGCGGCCTCGAACGTGTACTTCGTGTCGACTGCTCGCAGCATGCGCCGGAAGTCACGCCTGACTCCAGGGTTGAGGCGCACTGGGCCGGTGAAGGAGCGCATGATATCCGGCGGCATCGCCCGTAAAGTGACAAACCCGTAGGCGGTCGGCAGGCGCTGGATGGGCTTGAACTGCGCGGTGTAGGCGACGATCCAGGTGAGCAGCCGTGAACGTGCCGTCACCTCCAAGTACTTCTGCGGCGTCGGCGGGAACTTCTCGAACGCGTCGCATGAGGTGAGCACCAGGCGAGCGATCCGCTCGGGGTGTAGACCAACCAGGGCCTGGGCGACGGCACCACCGGTGTCGTTGGCGACGATGGTGACGTTGTCGAGGTCCAGGGCCTCGAGGAAGTCCGCCGTGATCCGGGCCATGCCGGGCAGGGACAGATCGGCATCGGGATCTAAGGCGATCGAATGGGAGCCCCACGGCAGGTCTGGGGTGACGCAACGGTGGCTGCTCGCCAGGCGCGGCACGACTTTCCGCCACAGATCGCCATTGACGCCGACGCCGTGAACGAACACGATCGGCGAGCCGTTGCCGCTGTCGCGGTAGCTGATCGCGCCCTGCGGGATGGCGACGCGGTGCTCTGGGCCGAGCTGCGGACTGATCGACATGTGCGACGACGATACTTGCGTCGTGCGCGAGTACATTTCTTGACACATCTAACTTGGAGGAGCGATGAGCCGGGACATTGCGACAGAGGTAGCCGACGACGGCGTCGCGACGCTAACCCTGGCCCGGCCGGAACGCCGCAACGCACTGTCTATCAAGCTCCGCAACGAGATCACCGAACAGCTTGACAGCTGGGCGACGGATCCGGCCGTCCGCGCGGTTGTGCTCACAGGCGCGGGATCGACGTTTTGCGCCGGCTTTGACCTCGACGAGTTCGCGCAACCCGATCTCGCGTCAAGCATCAAGGACAGCTCGCATCGCTACCACCTGGCCGTGTGGCACTTCCCCAAACCGCTCCTGGCCGCCGTCAACGGCGCCGCGGTGGGCGGCGGCATGGACCTGTGCGTGCTGTGCGACTTCCGGATCGCTTCGGATACGGCAATTTTCGGACATCCCGAGATCAAATTCGGTGCACCGCCGTTGTTTACGCCACTTCAATGGATCGTCGGCGTGGGCCTCGCGCGCGACCTGTGCCTCACCGGACGTCGAATCGACGCCAGCGAGGCGATGCGCATCGGCCTCGTCAACAGCATCAGCCAACCCGCGGGGGTGCTCGACGACGCTTTGGCGTTGGCACGCATAATCATCGAGGCCCCCCAAGCCACGCTCGAGTTCACAAAGCGCTACCTGATCAGCAGCCCCAGCGCGACGTTCGAGGAGGCCTTCGCCGTCGAGCACGACGCGGTCTTCGACGAGTTCTTGGGGGGTCCCGTGGGCCCTCGAACAAATTCATGACCGCCGAAGCGCCGGTGCCCGTCATCGACATGTGGGCACCAATCGTTCCTTCTGCCGAGATCATTGACGACCTCCGGGACGGGTTTCCCGCCGAGCTGCTGCCGTACTTCGAGGTCTTCACCAAGACAACGATCAGCCCCGAGCAGTTTGGCGCTTACATCGAGACACTTCGCTGGACCGACGATCAAATACTGGAATCTCTGAACAGCGCCGGCATCACTCGAAGCTTGATCACGGGGTTCGACGAAAAGTCCACGTGCGGTGTCACTTTCGTGAACAACGCCCCAGTGGCAGCCCTCGCGGCCCGGTATCCCGACCGGTTCATCCCCTTCGCCGGTGCGGACATCATGGTCGGCAGCGCAGCTGTCGACGAGTTCGAGCGCAGGGTGCTGGAGCATGGATTCCGCGGACTGAGCCTGCGGCCGTTCATGATTGGACGGCCCGCGAGCGACCCCGCCTACTTCCCCTTCTACGCCAAATGCGTCGAACTCGGTGTCCCCCTTTCCATGCACACCTCGGCCAACTGGACCCGGACTCGACCCAGCGATCTCGGCCATCCCCGCCACATCGACGACGTCGCCTGTCGCTTCCCCGAGCTCACCATCCTGATGAGCCACGGCGGCTACCCCTGGGTGCTGGAGGCATGCCTCATCGCATGGAAACACCCGAACGTTTACCTCGAATTGGCCGCGCACCGGCCCAAGTACTTCGCGTCGCCCGGCGCCGGATGGGATCCGCTGATGCGCTTCGGGCAGACGACTATTCGCAACAAGATCATTTACGGCACCGGCGCTTTTCTCATCAATCGCCCGTACAAGCAATTGTGCGACGAGATGCGCGCGCTGCCGCTGCAGCCGGAAGTCCTCGAGGACTGGCTGTGGCGAAACGCCGCTCGTCTACTGCAGCACGACAAGTAGCTCAGCGGCTGAGCTGGACGGCTTTGACCACCAGCAGCAGCGCGCCGATGACCAGGTAGGAGCGCAGGGCGATCATCCCGAGTCGGGTGCCAGGGGACCAGGTGACCGGCTCGAGCAGGGTCAGGGGTGGCATCCGCCAGGTGCTGCGGTCGACGCCGCGTGCCGGAAGTTTCGGGGCCGGTGGCGCGGGTTGGCGGCGGGCCATCCAGCGCAGCGTTGGTCCCGCGGCGGCGGCGAGGATGACCAGGGCCAGGGCCAGGCCGCCGGCGACCGCGACGACGTTGATCTTGGGGAACAAAGTGGTGGCCATCAGGATGCCCGACAGCAGCAGGAGCGTGCCGACGATCAACCCGGCGACCCAGTTGAGCCACGGCCGATTGACCCACGGCCCCAACACTTGCGGGTCGTTGCACAACAGCAGCAGGAACACGCTGGCGCTGGGCAACAGCAGACCGGCAAGGGCCTGCACCGCGGTGGTGATCAGCCCTAGCGGGGCGCCGGGGATCAGCAC
>Ga0318531_10000195_pt1 | contig 14624 bp, 9 predicted proteins | sample GRESIP053b4f25_FD_203486 | JGI IMG/M metagenome (GOLD analysis project Ga0318531, IMG submission 203486) | Tropical soil microbial communities from Luquillo Experimental Forest, Puerto Rico - GRE.SIPMG.053b4f25 | ecosystem: Environmental > Terrestrial > Soil > Tropical forest > Bulk soil... | reverse complement strand
GAGCGTCAATGGGGTTCGACCATGGTGCTCACCGAGCCGGACGCCGGTTCGGACGTCGGCGCCGGGCGGACCAAGGCGATCCAGCAGGACGACGGCTCCTGGCACATCGACGGCGTGAAGCGGTTCATCACCTCCGGTGACTCCGGCGACCTGTTCGAAAACATCTTCCACCTGGTGCTGGCCCGCCCCGAGGGCGCCGGTCCCGGCACCAAGGGCCTGTCGCTGTTCTTCGTGCCGAAGTTCCTGTTCGACTTCGAAACCGGCGAGCTGGGCGAGCGCAACGGCGTGTTCGTGACCAATGTCGAGCACAAGATGGGCCTCAAGGTCTCGGCGACCTGTGAGCTGTCCTTGGGCCAGCACGGCGTGCCCGCCAAGGGCTGGCTCGTCGGCGAGGTCCACAACGGCATCGCGCAGATGTTCGAGGTCATCGAGCAGGCCCGCATGATGGTGGGCACCAAGGCGATCGCGACCTTGTCAACCGGCTACCTGAACGCGTTGGAGTACGCCAAGTCCCGGGTGCAGGGCGCCGACCTGACCCAGATGACCGACAAGACCGCGCCGCGGGTGACCATCACGCATCACCCCGACGTGCGCCGGTCGCTGATGACCCAGAAGGCCTACGCCGAGGGTCTGCGTGCGCTGTACCTCTATACCGCGACCTACCAGGACGCGCCGGTTGCCGAGGCGCTGCACGGTGCGGACGCCAACCTGGCCGTCAAGGTCAACGACCTGCTGCTGCCGGTGGTCAAGGGCGTGGGCTCCGAGCAGGCCTACGCGAAGCTGACCGAGAGCCTGCAGACGTTCGGTGGGTCCGGCTTCCTGCAGGACTACCCGATCGAGCAGTACATTCGGGACGCCAAGATCGACTCGCTCTACGAGGGCACCACCGCCATCCAGGCGCAGGACTTCTTCTTCCGCAAGATCGTCCGCGACAAGGGTGTGGCGCTGGCCCACGTTTCGGGTGAGATCCAGGCGTTCGTCGACAGCGAGTCCGGCAACGGGCGCCTGAAGACCGAGCGCGAGCTGCTGGGCAAGGCGCTGGTCGACGTCCAGGGCATGGCGGCCACGCTGACCGGCTACCTGATGGAGGCCCAGCAAGACGTCACCAGCCTCTACAAGGTGGGCCTGGGTTCGGTGCGCTTCCTCATGAGCGTCGGCGACCTGATCATCGGCTGGTTGCTACAGCGTCAGGCGGCGGTGGCCGTGCAGGCACTCGACGCCGGCGCCAGCGGCGCCGAGCGGTCCTTCTACGAGGGCAAGGTCGCGGTGGCGTCGTTCTTCGCGAAGAACTTCCTGCCGCTGCTGACCAGCACCCGCGAGGTGATCGAGACGCTGGACAACGACATCATGGAGCTCGACGAGGCTGCTTTCTAGGCTGCCTTCCAAGAGCACAGACACCAAAAAGACCGCCGCTGGATCCCCTCACTCCAGCGGCGGCCCTTTTCGTACGCCGGTCAGCTGGCCGGCGGTCGACTAGGGGATGCCCCGTGTTGCCGTCGGGGTCGGGGGGTCAGACCACAACACGGGGCTATCCGCGCCCTCGGGTACCCAACGGTTGGCGTAATTAACCGCATGTGACGCAAATCATTCGGGAGTCATTCGGGCCTGGCGCCTCATGCCTCGAGAATCGCGGCCACGCCCTGGCCGCCGGCGGCGCAGATCGAAATCAGCGCCCGAAGAGGTGCCTTGGTACGAGTCTGCTTCGCCGCCTTTTTCTCGGCAAGCTGCTTGGCGGCCTGAGCGAGGATCCGCCCGCCGGTGGCCGCGAAGGGATGACCGGCGGCCAACGACGAGCCGTTGACGTTGAGCCCGGACCGATCGATTGACCCGAGGGCGGCGTCGAGACCCAGCCGCTCCTTGCAGTACTCCTCGGACTCCCACGCCTGCAGGTGTGCCAGCACCACCGACGCGAATGCCTCGTGGATCTCGTAGAAATCAAAATCTTGCAGGCTCAGCCCGTTTCTCGCCAGCAGCCGGGGCACCGCGTAGGTCGGCGCCATCAGCAGGCCGTCGCGCCCGTTGACATAGTCGACCGCGGCGGTCTCGGCGTCCACCAGGTAGGCCAGCGGGGTCAGCGAGTGGCCGGCCGCCCAATCCTCGGAGGCCAGGAGCGCGACGGACGCGCCGTCGGTGAGCGGAGTCGAATTGCCGGCCGTCATCGTCGCGTCGCCGGACTTCACCCCGAAAACCGGGCGCAGCGTGGCCAGCTTTTCAACGCTGGAGTCGGGCCGCAGATTGTCGTCGCGGTACAGCCCCAGGAACGGCGTGACGAGGTCGTCGAAGAAGCCACGGTCGTAAGCGGCGGCCATGTTGCGATGGCTGGCAACGGCCAGCTCGTCCTGGTCGACGCGTTTGATCCCCATCTCCTTGGCGGTGATGGCGGCGTGCTCGCCCATCGACAGCCCCGTCCGCGGCTCACTGTTGGCCGGGATCTCGACCCCGAGAGCGGCCGGCAGCGTGCCCACCAGCTTCAGCCGCTGGAGATTGGACTTGGACCGGCGCAACCTCAGCAGGTGGCGACGCAGGTCGTCGCCAAGGCCGATCGGCGGGTCAGACGTGGTGTCCACCCCGCCGGCGGCGGCCACCTCGCAGCGGCCGGACGCGATGCCGTCGGCCGCGGCAATCGCCGCCTGCAGGCCGGTCCCACACGCCTGTTGAATGTCGAACGCCGGTGTGTACGAAGACAACTCGGAGCCCAGCACGCACTCGCGCACCAGGTTGAAGTCGCGGCTGTGCTTGAGCACGGCGCCGCCGACCACGACGCCGAGCTGTTCGCCGGCCAGCCCGAAGCGGTCGATCAGGCCCCCGAGAGCCGCGGTGAACATGTCCTGGTTGGAAGCCTCGGCGTAGGCGCCGTCCGACCTCGCGAATGGGATGCGATTGCCGCCCAGTACGGCGACTGGTCGCCTGGTCGCAGAAGTTTCAGGGGCCACGTTTGTCTCCGGTCATCGGTGTTTGAATCGGCCGTCGGAGGCCATACTACCCACTGTTCTTACTCTGAAGTAAGTTCGTCCCCGATACGGTTGCCGTATACGGCACGTCCGAAACTCGAAAGAAACTCGAAAGAAAATGGAAGGCAGCTCAGTGGCTCCCCAGCGCTCGTCGGATCTGTTCTCGCAGCTGGTCAACTCCGGCCCCGGATCGTTTGTGGCAAAGCAACTCGGCATTCCGCAACCCGAGACACTTCGCCGCTACCGGCCCGGCGATCCGCCGCTGGCCGGATCCCTGCTGATCGGGGGCCCCACAGATCAACAAGGCCGGGTCGTCGAACCGCTGCGGGCGGCGCTTGACAAGGACTACGACCTGGTGGGCAACAACCTGGGCGGCCGCTGGGCCGACCAGTTCGGCGGGCTGGTTTTCGACGCCACCGGCATCACAACGCCGGCCGGGCTGAAGGGCTTGCACGAGTTCTTCACGCCCGTGCTGCGCAACCTGGGCCACTGCGCCCGCGTCGTGGTCGTCGGCACCACGCCCGACGCCGCCGCCGGCACCGACGAGCGGATCGCGCAGCGCGCGTTGGAAGGCTTCACCCGCTCGTTGGGCAAGGAACTGCGCAACGGTGCCACCGTGGCGCTGGTGTATCTGTCGCCGGCGGCCAAACCCGCCGCCACGGGCCTGGAATCCACCATGCGGTTCATCCTGTCGGCCAAGTCGGCCTACGTCGACGGGCAGGTCTTCTATGTCGGGGACGCCGACTCCAGGCCGCCGGCCGACTGGGAGCGGCCGCTGGACGGCAAGGTCGCCATCGTGACCGGCGCCGCGCGGGGAATCGGTGCGACGATCGCCGAGGTGTTCGCCCGCGACGGCGCCCGCGTCGTCGCAATCGACGTCGAGTCCGCCGCCGAGTCGCTGGCCGAGACCGCCAGCCGGGTCGGGGGCACCGCCCTTTGGCTGGACGTCACCGCGGAGGATGCCGTCGACAAGATCACCGAGCACCTGCGCGACCACTGCGCGGGGCACGCCGACATCCTGGTCAACAACGCCGGTATCACCCGCGACAAGCTGCTGGCCAACATGGACGACGCTCGCTGGGACGCTGTATTGGCTGTCAATCTGCTTGCCCCGCTACGCCTTACCGAGGGGCTGACCGGCAACGGCAGCATCGGCGAGGGCGGCCGGGTGATCGGGCTTTCATCGATCGCCGGCATCGCCGGCAACCGCGGACAGACCAATTACGGGACCACCAAGGCCGGGATGATCGGGATCACTCAGGCGCTGGCAACGGGACTAGCCAAGAAGGGCATCACGATCAACGCCGTCGCACCGGGATTCATCGAAACCCAGATGACCGCCGCCATCCCGTTGGCCACCCGCGAGGTGGGCCGCCGAATGAACTCGCTGCTACAGGGTGGCCAGCCGGTAGATGTCGCGGAGACTATCGCCTACTTCGCCAGCCCGGCTTCAAACGCTGTGACGGGCAATGTTATTCGCGTCTGCGGACAGCAGATGCTGGGGGCGTGAAACTAATGAACCAACCAAGCGGCCTGAGAAATATGCTGCGCGCGGCGGCCGGGGCTCTGCCGCTGGTACCCCGCGGAGGGCAGCTCCCCACCCGCACGGTGACCGTCGAGGAATTACCCATCGACCAGACCAACGTGGCCGAGTACGCGGCGGTCACCGGCCTGCGCTACGGCAACAACGTGCCACTGACCTACCCGTTTGCGCTGACCTTCCCGGCCATGATGTCGCTGGTGACCGGATTCGACTTCCCTTTCGCCGCAATGGGATCGGTGCACACCGAGAACCAGATCACGCAGTACCGGCCGATCGCGGTCACCGACACCGTCGGTGTGCGCGTGCACGCCGAGAACCTGCGCGAGCACCGGAAGGGCCTGCTGGTCGACTTGGTGACCGACGTCAGCGTCGGCAACGAAAACGCGTGGCACCAGGTGACGACCTTCCTGCACCAGCAACGCACCAGCCTGTCCGACGAGCCCAAACCGCCGCCACAGAAGCAGCCCAAGCTTCCCCCGCCCAGCACCGTGCTACGGATCACCCCCGGTCAGATCCGCCGCTACGCTGTCGTCGGCGGAGACCACAATCCGATCCACACCAATCCGATCGCCGCCAAGCTGTTCGGCTTCCCGACGGTGATAGCCCACGGGATGTTCAGTGCCGCAGCGGTATTGGCTAACATCGAAGGTCGCTTCCCCGACGCGTTGACGTATTCGGTGCGCTTCGGCAAGCCGGTGCTGCTGCCCGCCACCACTGGGCTCTACATCGATGATCGCGGCTCGAGCGCCGCCGGCTGGGATCTCGCGTTGCGCAACATTGCCAAGGGATATCCGCATCTCACCGGCAGCATCCGGGCTCTCTAGCCCGGATGCGTCGGGCCGCGACCCTTAGCGAGCACTTTCAATCCGTGTGCGCCGCAAGCGGTCACGAGGAAGACCAGAAACAGCCACAGCGGTGGCCGCGCGAGCTCCCAGACGAAGATCGCGGCCCAGATCGGTGAGCCCTGGGTGACCGCGAGCACCCCGGCGGCGCCGGCCAGCGAGGTTGCGGGCACCTGCAGGTGCGTGCCGGTCGCCCAATTGATCGCCAGCACCAGCACCGATCCCGCCGCTGCGCCGGTGGCGAGCGAGGGCGTGAGCATTCCCCCCGCTCCACCGGCGCGCAGGAACAGGGCCGTCAGCAACGGTTTCAAAACCAGAATCGCGGCCGCTGTCGACAGCGTCATCCCACTGACCAGGCTGACGGTCAGGATGCTTCGGCCGTTACCGGGCAACTCGGGCCACCGGTGCGAGCAGATGCCCATCACCAATCCCGCGCCCGCGAGGGCGGGGATCAGCACCCAGGTCGACATCAGCTTGGCCGGCCGCGCCGCCGCCATGATGCGGTTGAACGCCAATCCCACCGCGAGGGTCAGCGGCGCCAATATCAGCGCGTGCGCGGTCAGCAGATACGACGATTCTTGGTGATGCCAGTCCAGGGTGGGCTGATCGTGCGTGACGGCCGAGCAGACCGCGACGGCCAGGCTGGAGGTGAGGCACGCCGCCCCCACCGCCCGCGGATGCCAGGTGTTCAGCATGATCCGCAACGAAAACAACGCGCCGGCCAGCGGGACGGCGTAGACCGCACCGAGCCCGGCCCCGGCCGCGCACGCCAGCAAGATCTCGCGGTCGCGAGCGGACAGCCGCTTCAGCCATCCGGTAGCGAAATCGCCCAGCGCCGCGGCGAATTGGCGTGGGGCGCCTTCGCGGCCCAGCGATGCCCCGGCACCGACCAGCAACACCTGCAGCGCGGCGTCGATGCTCCAGGCCAGGCGCGGTATCCGGTCATGGCGGGCGATGGTGTCCGCGAGCGGCGGCACCTTGGTGCTGCGCCGCAGGATCCACCAGCCGAATCCCGCCAGCGCGCCCCCGAACATCGGTCCCAGGGTGCGGCGCATCTGACTGCTGCCGGTGATGCCGGTGAGCAACGTGCCGAGACTGTAGTGGTACGTGAGGTGCTCGACGAAGCGCAGCAATGTCGTCGTCGCCAACCCGGCGACCCCGGCCAGCAACCCGACGATGAGCACCGCACAAAAGAAATCGAGGTTGCCTTGCGAGAAGGAGGGGTGCGATCGAGCCGATTCGGCCACCCCACGAATCTAAGGTCTGGCCCCCTCTAGCCGGTAGCCGCGCTGGAGTCGCCCGCATCGGCCGCGGCCTCACGGTCCTCGGGCGCTCCCCGCAAGCCATGCCAGAACAGGTCGATCATCAGCTCGCCCGCCTCGTCCGCGTCGATGTCGCCGGTGCTGAGCTGGTTGGCCATCGCCTCGCCCGCGCCCACCAGCGCCACGGCCATCATCTGATGCTCGGCGTCCGGCCGCGGCGTGCGACTGCCCGCCCGCACCAGCCCGGCGACCAGTTCGATGATCTGCTCGCGTCCTTCGCGCACGGTGTGGGCGAACGCCTGCGAGCTGATGGCCTGGGTGTACATCACGATCCACGACGCGCGGTTGGCGTCGATGTAGCGCAGGAACGACACGATGGTGTTGCGCAGCATGTCCCTCGGGCCTTGGGTGAAGTCGATGTCGGCGCGCACCACGTCGATGAACCGGTTCAACTCCCGGTTCAGGCAAGCGCCGAAGAGATCCTCCTTGGAGCCGTAATACAGGTACAGCATCGGCTTGGAGATCTGCGCCTCGGCGGCGATGGCGTCCATCGAGGTCTCGTGATAGCCGTTGACCGAGAACATCTGCACGGCGGCGTCGAGCATCTGCTGTTCGCGGACGGCACGCGGTAGCCGCTTGGTACCACCTGCCATCGCTGTGCCTCTCTAGCCCGTCTATCTGACTCCAGGGTAACGATCCCGCAATGCATCAGTGGCCACACGCCTTATCGGGGCCCTTCATCGTCGCCACCCGCACCAGCGATTGGTCCACCGCCGGCATCGTCAATTCGCCTGCGGCCAGCGCCTTTTCGAGCCGGTCCAGGACCGCGGGCACCTCTTCGATGCTGACCCACAGCGCGACGTCGGTACCGGCCTGCAGGGCGCGCAGCACCGCCTCGGCCACGCCGTACCGATCGGAGATCGCGGCCATGCTGGACAGGTCGTCGCTGAACACCGGGCCGTTGAAGGGCGGCGCGTTGTAGCCGGTGCCGGTGCGCAGCAACTGCACCGCGGCCCGGCTGAGGCTCGCCGGGTCGTCGCCGGTCAGCCCGGGGACCTGCAGGTGACCGATCATGACCGCGACCGGGAGCTGGGTCACCAGCGTCCGGTAAGGCACGAGGTCGTTGGTCTGCAGGTCGCTCAGCGGCGGCGTGACGACGCCGCCCTTGTGTGAATCGCCCGAGCCATGTCCATGGCCGGGGAAATGCTTGAGCACCGGCAGCAGCCCGGCATCTCGCAGGCCCTGCGCATAGGCCCCGGCGTAGGCGGTGACCGTGTTGGGATCCGCGCTGAACGAGCGGTCACCGATCACGCCGTCCGGGGCGTCGGTGACGTCGACCACAGGGGCGAAGTCGATGGTGATGCCCAGGTCGCGCATCTTTTTGCCGCGCTCCACTTCCAGGTCGTGGACTTGCTGGGGCGTTTTTGTCTGCGCCAGCTCCCGGGGCGACGGAGCCACCCCGATCAGCGACTTCAGCCGCGACACCCGGCCCCCTTCTTCGTCGACGCCGACCGCCAGCGGCAGCGGCCCGGCCTTGCCCGCGACCTCGGCCAGCCCGCCCTTGAAAATCGACAGGTCCGTCCAGCCGCCGATGATGATCCCGCCGACGTGGGAGTTATTGACGACGGTCCGGGCTTCGTCGGCGTTCCTCACACCCACCATCAGCAGTTGTGCCAACTTGTCGCGGGGCGGCAACGTCGTCGGATCACCGCACACCGGCCGCGCGGGAGCGGCCACCGGCTTGCTGGGCGAGGCGCCTTGGGGTCGTGCGGCATGGTGGCCGCAGCCCACCACCAGCGCTGACGTGACGACGAGCACGGCCAAGGTGCGCGGAAAAACCATCGGGCCATGCTTTCATGACGGGCGTTTCCTGCTCCTCTCCGGGGCCATCGGCGGTACGTTGGCCCTGCACTCATTTGACTGGCAAGGAGGAGCCAGCGATGACCGGGTTCACGATGGCCGCCGCGGCCAGCATCGCCCTGGGACTGTCGATGGGAGCGGCCGCGACCGTCGGCGTCACGCTTGCCGTCGAAGGCCGCGAGGCGGCGCCGACGCCGAGCCCACCGGCCCCGCGGAACCCCGGCCCGTACCTGGTGGACTACGGCGGCCGCCTGCCGTGCAACAGCGTGCAGGGTTGCCTGAACAGGATTCCGGGGCTACCGCACTTCTAACGTGAAACTCACGGTCCCAGGGCCGCGACCGCGTTCTGCTAGGTTGGCAAAGGTTGGAAGTCACGACCGCAGAACCCCGAGGAGCCATGGATGAACCGGATCATTGCGCCCGCCGCAGCGAGCGTGGTGGTCGGTCTGTTGCTGGGCGCGGCCGCGATCTTCGGGATCACCTTGATGGTGCAGCAAGACACGAAGCCGCCACTCCCCGGGGGCGATCCGCAGTCGTCAGTTCTCAACCGGGTCGAGTACGGCAACCGTAGCTAGCCGCGCGGCAGGGTCGGGGCCGGTCCGGCAGGCTGCCGGAGCGGGATCGGTCCTGGTGCCGCCGGCTGCGCCGCTGTCACGCCGGTGGTTGCTGTTGGTCGGCGCGATCGCGCTGGCGTTGACGTTTGCGCAATCGCCCGGGCAGGTGTCCCCCGACACCAAACTCGACCTGACGGCCAACCCGCTGCGTTTTCTGGCTCGCGCGACCAACCTGTGGAACAGCGAACTGCCGTTCGGCCAGGCGCAGAATCAGGCCTACGGCTATTTGTTTCCGCACGGGACCTTCTTTGTGGTCGGCCATCTGCTCGGGCTGCCCGGCTGGGTAACCCAGCGGCTGTGGTGGGCGCTGCTGCTCAGCGTTGGCTTTTGGGGGCTGCTGCGGGTTGCGGAGGTGCTGGGGATCGGTAGCCCGGCGTCGCGGGTGATCGGCGCGGCGGCGTTCGCACTGGCGCCGCGGGTGCTGACCACCCTGGGATCCATCTCGTCGGAAACCCTGCCGATGATGCTGGCGCCGTGGGTGCTGTTACCGACGATCCTGGCTTTGCGGGGAACGGGGCGGGCGTCGGCAGGTAGGACCGACAGGTCGGTGCGAGCGCTCGCGGCGCAGGCCGGGCTGGCAGTCGCGTTGATGGGCGCGGTCAACGCCATCGCAACGCTGGCCGGTTGCCTGCCCGCGGTGATCTGGTGGGCATGTCACCGGCCGAACCGGTTGTGGTGGCGCTACACGGCGTGGTGGCTGTTGGCCCTGGCCCTGGCGACGCTGTGGTGGGTGGTGGCGCTGGTTCTACTGCGCCATGTCAGTCCCCCATTCCTGGACTTCATCGAATCCTCCGGCGTGACGACGCAATGGTCGTCACTGACCGAGATACTGCGTGGCACCGACGCCTGGACCCCGTTCGTGGCGCCGACCGCCACCGCGGGTGCGCCCCTGGTGACCGGATCGGCGGCCGTCTTGGGCACCTGCCTGGTCGCGGCGGCGGGGCTGGCCGGGCTGGCCAGTCCCGGGATGCCCGCACGGGGACGGCTGGTGACGATGCTTCTGGTCGGGGTGGTGTTGATGGCCGCAGGCTACAGCGGCGGGTTGGGTTCGCCGGTGGCTCACCAGATCCAAGCGTTCCTGGACGCCGGCGGCGCACCTCTGCGCAACGTGCACAAGCTGGGCTTGGTGATCCGGATCCCGGTTGTGCTGGGCATCGCACAGCTGCTGGGACGAGTACCGCTACCGGGCAGCGCGCCGATGTCGGTGTGGCTGCGCGCGTTCGCGCACCCCGAGCGCGACAGGCGGGTCGCGGTGACGGTCGTGGTCCTCACGGCGCTGGCGGTCAGCACCTCACTGGCGTGGACCGGTCGGCTCACCCCGCCGGGCACGTTCAGCGCGATACCCCGGTACTGGCACGAAGCCGCCGACTGGCTCAGCGAACACAATTCTCGATCTGGGACCGCCGGCCCGCAGCCCGGACGCGTCCTGGTCGTCCCCGGGGCGCCGTTCGCCACCCAGGTGTGGGGCAGCAGCCACGACGAACCGCTGCAGGTGCTCGGCAACAGTCCGTGGGGGGTGCGCGACTCCATCCCGTTGACGCCGCCGCAGACAATCCGCGCGCTGGATTCGGTGCAACGCCTGTTCGCGGCCGGGCAACCGTCGGTTGGCCTGGCCGATGCCCTTGCCCGCCAAGGTATTTCGTATGTGGTGGTGCGCAACGACCTGGACCCGGAGACGTCGCGCTCGGCGCGCCCCATCCTGGTGCACCGCGCCATCGACGGCTCGCCGGGGCTGCGCAGGGTGGCGCAGTTCGGCGAACCGGTGGGACCAGGCACGCTGGCGGGCTTCGTCGCCGACAGCGGGCTGCGGCCCCGATACACCGCCGTAGAGATATACCGGGTAGCCGTCGAAGGTGATCCCGGCGCGCCCTACTTCGTCGACACCGACCGGCTGGCCCGGGTCGACGGCGGGCCGGAAGTGCTGCTGCGCCTGGACGAGCGGCGACGGCTGTTGGGCCAGCCGCCGATGGGCCCTGTGCTGATGACTTCGGATCTGGAGGCCGCCCGGAGCGCGGGGTTGCCGGCCCCCCGACAAGGCGGCGTCACCGTCACCGACACCCCAGTGGCCCGCGAGACCGACTACGGCCGGGTCGACGGACATTCGTCGGCGATCCGGGCGGCCGGTGATGCCCGGCGCACTTATAACCGCGTGCCCGACTATCCGGTCCCGGGCGCGGACACGGTGTTCGGCGCCTGGAACGGAGGCCGGATCACCGTGTCGAGCTCGTCGTCGGATTCCACTGCGATGCCCGACGTCGCGCCGGCGACCTCGCCCGCCGCCGCCATCGACGGTGACTCGGCGACCGCGTGGGTGTCCAACGCGCTGCAGTCCGCCGTCGGGCAGTGGCTGCAGGTGGATTTCGACCATCCGCTGAGCAACGGGGCCATCACCGTCACGCCGAGCGCGACCGCGGTCGGCGCCCAGGTCCGCCGCATCTTGATCGAGACCGCCAATGGCAGCACCACGCTGCGGTTCGACGAGCCCGGCAAGCCGCTCGCCGCGGCGCTGCCCTACGGCGAAACCCCGTGGGTGCGGATCACCGCCGCCGCCACCGACGACGGGTCCCCCGGTGTGCAGTTCGGCATCACCGACCTGTCGATCACCCAGTACGACGCGTCCGGATTCGCTCACCCGGTCAGCCTGCGGCACACCGTGCTGGTGCCGCGCCCGCCGCCGGGTTCGGCGGTCGCGGACTGGGACCTGGGATCGGAACTGCTCGGCAGGCCGGGCTGCGCCCCGGCGCCCGACGGCATGCGCTGCGCGCCGTCGATGGCGCTGGCGCCCGAGGAGCCGGTCAATTTCAGCCGCACCCTGACCGTTCCAGCCCCGGTGTCCGTGACCCCGACGCTGTGGGTGCGGCCTCGGCAGGGCCCGAAGCTGGCCGACCTGATAGCTGAGCCGAATACCACCCGCGCGCAAGGTGATTCCGACGTGGTGGACATCCTGGGGTCGGCATATGCGGCCACCGACGGCGACCCGGCCACCGCGTGGACGGCACCGCAGCGGGTGGTGCAACACAAGTCCCCGCCAACGCTGACCGTCACGCTGCCGCGGCCCACCGAGGTCACCGGCCTGCGCCTGGTCCCCAGTCGGTCGACATTGCCGGCGCATCCGACGGTGGTGGCCGTGAATCTGGGCGACGGCCCACAGGTCCGGGACTTGAAGGCGGGCGAGCCGCAGACCCTGCCATTGAAGCCCCGGGTGACCGACACCGTCAGCATCAGCCTGCTCGACTGGGAAGACGTCATCGACCGCAATGCCCTGGGCTTCGACCAGCTCAAGCCGCCGGGACTGGCCGAAGTCGCGGTCCTCGGCGCCGACGGCAACCCGATCGCACAGGCCGACGCCGCGCGCAATCGGTCCCGTGAGGTCATCGTCGACTGCGACCACGGCCCGGTGATCGCGGTTGCGGGCCGGTTCGTGCACACCTCGATCCGCACCACCGTGGGCGCGTTGCTGGACGGCGGACCGATTCCCGCGCAGGCGTGTGAACGCGACCCGATCGCGCTGCCGGCGGGCCAACAGGAGCTGTTGATCAGCCCGGGCGCCCAGTTCGTCGTGGACGGAGCCCGGCTGTCGACCCCGACCGCCGCCGAATTGCCCTCCACCGGTCCCGCCACCGGTCCCTCGCCGGTTCGCGCCGACACGGGAGCCTGGGGGCCCAGCCGGCGCGAGGTGCGCGCTGCGCCGTCGGCCACCTCCCGGGTGCTGGTCATCCCCGAAAGCATCAACCCCGGCTGGGTGGCGCGCACCGCCACGGGTCGGCGATTGACGCCGGTCGCCGTCAACGGGTGGCAGCAGGGCTGGGTGGTGCCGGTGGGAAACCCCGGCACCATCACGCTGACCTTCGCCTCCAATTCGCTGTACAGGGCGGGTCTGGCCGTCGGGCTGGCGTTGCTGCCGCTGCTGGCCATGCTCGCGCTGTGGCGCACCCGGCGGGGGCGGGCCGACGACGAACCCGCACAACCATGGGCATCCGGCCCCTGGGCGGCGGTCGCGGTGCTGGCAGCCGGGGCAGTCATCGCGGGCGCGGTGGGAGTCCTGGTGGTCGGCGCCGCCCTCGGTCTGCGGTACGCGTTGCGCCATCGGCAGCGGTGGCGCGACGGCGTGACCGTGGCGTTGAGCGCGGGCGGGCCGATTCTGGCCGGGGCGGCACTTTCCCGGCATCCTTGGCGGTCGGTCGACGGTTACGCCGGACATTCCGCGAATGTGCAAGTGCTGGCTCTGATTTCGCTTGCGGTAGTCGCGGCATCGGTCGTGGCGGTGTCGGGCCTGGCACGCCGCCCCGCCGACGAATAATTCCTCGGGGTGTTGGCTAGCGGTTTTCCTGCTGGTTGACTGGATGTGCGGCTCGGCGTGATCGCCACCGTCCAAGGAGTTACCGCCATGGGATGGTTCTCGGCGCCCCAATACTGGCTCGGGAGACTGGTGCTCGAGCGGGGTGTCGCGGCCATCTACCTGATCGCATTCGTCGCGGCCGCACTACAGTTCCGGGCGCTCATCGGCGAACACGGAATGCTGCCGATACCACGGTTTTTGGCCGGGCGGTCGTTTTGGAGATCGCCGAGCATCTTCCACCTCCGCTATTCCGATCGGCTGTTCGCGGGCACGTCCTGGCTCGGTGCGGCGCTGGCGGCCGCCATCGTCGCCGGCGTGGCCGACCTGGCGCCGCTGTGGACCGCAATGCTGATGTGGCTGACGCTCTGGGTGCTCTACCTTTCGATCGTCAACGTCGGGCAGACCTGGTACGGGTTCGGCTGGGAGTCGTTGCTCCTGGAGACCGGGTTCCTGATGATCTTCCTCGGCAATGACCGGGTGGCGCCCCCGGTGCTGACGTTGTGGATGGCGCGGTTGCTGCTGTTCCGGGTGGAGTTCGGTGCCGGCCTGATCAAGTTGCGCGGCGACCCGTGCTGGCGCAACCTGACGTGTTTGTACTACCACCATGAGACCCAGCCCATGCCCGGACCGTTGAGCTGGTTCTTCCATCACCTGCCCAAGCCGCTGCACCGCGTTGAAGTGGCGGGCAACCATTTCGCCCAGCTCATCGTGCCGTTCGGGTTGTTCGCGCCGCAGCCGGTGGCCGGCGTGGCCGGGGGCATCGTCGTGATCACCCAACTGTGGTTGGTGGTATCCGGCAACTTCGCCTGGCTCAATTGGGTGACGATTATGTTGGCGTTCAGCGCCATCGACGACTCTTCGTTGGCGACGCTCTTCGGGGCACCCGCGCATCCGGTGTGGCCGGCGCCGCCCGTGTGGTTCGCCGGGTTGGTGATCGCGTTCAGCGGTGCGGTGCTGTTCATGACCTACTGGCCGGTGCGCAATATGCTTTCGTCGCATCAGCGAATGAACATGTCTTTCAACTCGTTTCACCTTGTCAACACGTACGGCGCCTTCGGCAGCATCGGCCGCGTCCGCCGAGAAGTGGTGATCGAAGGCACCGAGGACGAGCGGCTCACCCCGCAGACCCTCTGGAAAGAATACGAATTCAAGGGCAAGCCCGGTGCGGTGCGCCGGCTGCCCCGACAATGGGCGCCGTACCACCTACGCCTGG
>Ga0318531_10000194_pt1 | contig 14685 bp, 15 predicted proteins | sample GRESIP053b4f25_FD_203486 | JGI IMG/M metagenome (GOLD analysis project Ga0318531, IMG submission 203486) | Tropical soil microbial communities from Luquillo Experimental Forest, Puerto Rico - GRE.SIPMG.053b4f25 | ecosystem: Environmental > Terrestrial > Soil > Tropical forest > Bulk soil... | reverse complement strand
ATTACATCGAGCTTGCCGAGAAGGCCGGACCGCATCTGCGTAGTCACCAGCAGATCGCCTGGGCGTCGGCCCTGGCCCCTGAAACCGACAACTTCCGTGCCGCGCTCGACTGGGCTGTCGAGGCAACACTCCCTGACGAAGGGCTGCGCCTGGTGATCCCACTGATGGCGACTGGCATCCCCACCGGATGGCTCTCCACCGACTGGGCCGACATTGCGCGCTCGATCCCGAGCGCTTCGACACACGAACTCTTCCCGCTGGCAGTCGCGTACGCGGCAATGGGGGAGGTCTTTCGCGGTGATCTGGACCGCGCCGCCGAACTCGTCGCCACCGGCCAGGAGGCCCAGACCGCTCTCGGGACTGGGCATTTGTGGGTGCACGCGGCGGCCGGATGCTTGGCGTTCTTTCAGGGTGACATGGAATCAACCCGACAGCACGCGGAGGCCTGGCTTGAGCTCGCCCGGGCTCGTAACGATCCCTTCGAGCTCGCCCATGCGCTCATCTTGCTGGCCACAGCGTTATTCGGCGATCCTGCCCAGGCTGCAGCGGTAGCGGAGCAGGCTGTGCGCGCCGCCCGACAGGTCGGTGCCGCGGGTACCCTCCTATACGCGTTGCTGACCCACGGCTTGGCACTGACTGAACAAGACCCCGAACGGGCGCTCAAGTCTCTCGAGGAAGCCGTCGATGTTGCCGCGTCATTGGGAGATCGTTCCGGGGCGGCCAGCGCTATGACGACTCAGGGGGCGATAGCGTTGCGGCGTCGCGACTGGCGCACCGCCCTGCGCGCATACGCGACCGGGGTCGAGCAGCGTCTGCAACTGGGCCAGCCGATCGCAGTCGAGCTCCTTGGCCTGGCGACCGTGTTCGCCGGCATGGGGTGCTACGAACCCGCGGCCGTGATCTTCGGGCTGGCCCACGAAATGTTCGCGGCACATCCGTCAACTGTCACTGCCCCGGACGACCTGGTGCAGGGCGCCGAAGACGCCGTCTCCGCCGTGTTCGACCCAGATCGACTCGTGGAACTCACAGCGCGCGGCGCGGCAATGGATCTGGCCACTGCCGCCGGGTACCTGCGCCGCGAGGTCGATCGAATTCTCGCCTAGCGTGCGCGTCGCAGAGCTCTTGACGAGCGAGGTTAGGCGGCCAGCGCGGCACGGGCGGCGGCATGCGTCTGCGCTGCGTACCCGCCACCGAACAGCACCACATGCGCCAGCAGCGGGAATAGCTGGTGCAGCCCAATGCGGTTGCGCCAGCCGGGTTTCAGAGAACGCACCCGCCGGTAACCGTCAAGGACGGCGTCGTAGTGCGGGCAGCCGAAAAGCGCCAGCATCGCTAGGTCGGTCTCGCGGTGACCGGCGTGCGCGGCCGGATCGATCAACACCACCCCGTCAGGTGTCCACATCACGTTGCCGCTCCACAAATCGCCATGCAGGCGGGCCGGCGGGTCATCGTCATCGAAGTCGCCCGCACGGCAGCGCGCCACGACGGAGTCGATCATGGCGTGCGTCGGAGCATCAAGCCGCGCCGCCGCGAGCTCGGCCATCGGGACCAGCCGCTCCGCGGCGTAGAAATCGCCCCAGCGTCGGTGCCGCCGCAGCGACATCGGCAATGGCTGCGATAACGGCCCGAAGAATCCCGGCCCGTCCCATCCGTCGGGCCCCGCGCCGAACGCTGCGGCTCCGGCGTCGTGGGTGATGGCGAGTCGGCTGCCGAACGCGCGCGCCGCTTGGGGGCTCGGAGTCACCGAGTCAAGCCGCCGCAAAGTCAGGCTGTCCGCGCCGAAGGAAACAACCTGTGCACAGGGCACACCGTCGTCAACGCTTGAAAGCCACCGCAGCCCTGCGGCTTCCCAAGCGAAGAAGCCGGTCGGCGCGGCCGGATGGCGCTTGACGAAGTCGCCCTTCGACATAGGCGCAGTCATCGTGCAACGGTAGCGTCGTTCGCCGGAGCTAAGGAGCGCGCATGGATCTGCATCTTTCGGGTAAGACTGCGCTGGTCACCGGCGCCAGCAAGGGCATCGGTTTGGCGATCACCAAAGCACTCGTCGACGCGGGCGCGCAAGTAGTGGCCGGGTCACGGACCCGCGGCGACAGACTGCCGGCGCTCGAGGAGGCCGGTCAGGTGTCGTTCGTGCCCGTCGACCTGTCAAAGCCCGGCGCCGCCGAAGAACTGGTCCCGAACCCCGGGATCGCTGACTACTGCGCCACCAAAGCCGCCGTCGCCAATTTCGCCAAGGCGCTGTCGAACGAATTGGCGCCGAAGAACATTCGAGTCAACGCGGCCAGCCCCGGCCCGGTGTTGACCGGGTTGTGGACGGACCGGGGCGGCGTGGCCGATGGGTTCGCCGAGGCCGCCGGCCAGGCGGCGGACGGTGTTCGGGCGATGATCGAAAACCGCACTCCGACTGGCCGTTTCAGCACCCCGGAACAGGTCGCCGACCTTGTCGTCTTCCTTGCCAGCGACCGGGCCGGAAACACTACACCGTCCGACTACCGCATCGACGGTGGCTTCGTCACTACCCTGTGATCATGATGCAAGACCGCACCCGGACATCACCCATCTTGGCGTTGGTCGCCGCGGCCCGCGTCGCTGTCGGAGCCGGCATGCTCCTGGCGCCCGACCGGTTCTTCAAGCCCGAATCCGGCACGGAGACGCTGCTCATGCAGACGATCGGGATTCGCGACCTGGTGATCGGGTCGGGCGCGTGCGCCGCCTTGTTGCGCGGTGGCGACGGCCAGTTCCGGCGCTGGGCGGCCGCCGGTTTGATCAGCGACAGCGCCGACCTTGTGCTCGGATTGCGCAGCAGGCCCCTGGTGGGCACCAAGAGCGCGCTGATCGCGACGCTGGCCCCCGTGCCGTTCGTGGGCGCGGCCGTGCTCGGATTCGTCCGCAGCCGCGAGCGGCCCCAGCCCTAGCCGCTTGCGGCTTGGAGGGCCTCGAAGGTGTCGGCCATGGTTTCCTGCGGATCCCGATAGGTGATGCCAAGTTCCTGCTTGCTGGGCGAATCATCGGACGCCGGCATCTGGGTGTAGTACTGCATCCCCGCCGAGGTGAAGGGCGTGTCGAAGGGCAGGAACCGGCCGGCTCGATCGAGTACGGCGCCCGCGACCCGCAGCGCGGTGTCCGGAATCGGAATGGCGACCATCGGCGTCCCGGCGACTTCGCCGAGCATGCTCGCGAGCTCGGACGCGGGAACTCGGTGGCCACCCGCGGTGTAGCGATGCGGCCCGCGCCCGGGCTGCAATAGCGCCGCGTGCAAAGCGGCCAAATCCCGGACGTCCACAACCAACCATGCCGCGCTCCGCCCGGGGATCGCATGCATCTGGAGCGCCGCCCTGACGCCCTCGCCGGCCTCACCGAATTGGTCGCCGACCGGCGGGCCGAGAACCATGCCGGGGTAAGTGATGTTCACCGGTGCGCCGGCGTCCTGCAGGCCGCGAGCATAGATTTCGACCTGGGCCTTCGACGTCCCGTATCCGTCCGCTCCACCGACGACCGGCAGATCCGCCGTCAGCACCTCCAGGCCCGGATGAAACAGCGCGGTGAAGCTCGACACGTGGATGATCGGATCCAGGCCGAGTTCGACTGATTGCCCGAGGACGTTTTGTGCGCCCTGCATGTTGGTGGTCAGCATCTCATTGGTCTGACGCGGATCGGTTGCCACCAGGGCGGCGCTGTGCACGACGGCGTCGCAACCGCGCAGCGCGTCGCGCACCGAAACCCGATCGGTGATGTCCCCGACGGCGAAGTCCGACACGTCGACGCCCAGCTTGGCGACGGAGGTGTGCAGCCGATCGGGATTTCGCACCAGAAACCTGACGGAGTGACCCGCATCGGCCACCGCCTTGGCGGTCCACCCACCCACGAATCCCGTACCGCCCGTGATCAGAACGTGCATGGGTGCGATTCTGCTACGGACTACAGGTGACTCGCCGCGTAGGTCGCGGCCTGGCCCGTCATGCCGTTCACCGCATAGGTCGCGTGCGCGATGGCGTCGGTGCCGTCACCGCAGATTCCGTCGCCCGGGGCGCACAACTCGAGGGTCTTGGGCTGATAGAGCGGGCCGATGACAATCGCCGGTGCGCCATACTTCTGCAACCATGGACCCGACGGTGTCCCGAACAGCGTGACCGCGGCGACATGGTTCGCGATTTCCGGCGGCATGGGCGGGGGCACCATTGCAGCCGGTACGCCCGGCGGCACGGCCGCCGAGGTGACGAAACCGGCTACGGCCGCGCCCTGGGAGTATCCGCCCAGCACCTCCCTGGTCTTGGGACAGTTCGCCGCCATGGACTCGATGTGAGTTCCGGCGTCACGGATGCCGTCGATGACCGTCACGGGGAAATCGGGACTGCTGAAGTCGGTACTGGCCTGGTAGTTGACGGGGTAAACGCCGAGCGAGCGCCCACCGATCTCTCCGCGCAACGCGTCGACGAATGGTCCGCCGACACCGCCAACGCCGGGCGGCTCACCGCTGCCGCGGGCGAACACCACCTCGACGTCGGGGCACGGGTCGGCAGCCGCGGAGGGGATGGGCGCGCTCAACAGCGCCGAGGTGGTGACCGCCGCCGCTGCTGCAACCACCGTTGCGAGCCGGCGCACTTGCGCGTTGATCAACTTGCCGACGCCCATTTTTTTGCTCCACGGTTGCAGTGCTGATTGCTGAAGGCTGAAGACCAGCGGGCTCATCGATCTTACCGATAAGCCCGCTGGTCAGGGGTGGCTACTTCTTGAAGGCGTCCTTCACCTTTTCGCCGGCGTCTTTCAGGCTGGCCTTCGCCTGATCCGCGCGGCCCTCGTCCCTGGTGTCGCGATCGCCGGTGGCCTTGCCGACAGCCTCCTTGGCCCGGCCGCCCAGGTCCTCGATCTTGTTCTTCACTTTGTCTGCACCGCTCATGTCCTTCTGCGTACCCGGTACCGGGCGACCCTGAAACGCGGGCGGCGATCAGCAATCATGGAGTTTGTGAGCACAGCGATCGTGTTGGCAATAGTGGCGGTGCTCGGGCTCCTGGGCCTCGGCATGGTAGTTAACCAGCTTCTTCGCCTGAGGAAGTGGTTGAACACCTCGCCCCCCGACAAAGCGCCCGGCGAGGAAGCCGGCAAACCCCCGGAGTGACTTGTGTGCGGGGTTCTTCCTGCCTGATAACGTCATTCTCGTGATGGCGACGCGTCCAGGATCAGCGCTCCTGGTAACCGACGATGGCTTGCCGCGCGGTGTGTCCGGTGCCGCCGACCCGCATTTCGGCAACGTCATCAAGATCTTCTCGCGGCTGTTCCCCGGCCGCCGGTTCGGCGGTGGGGCCCTCAGCGTCTACATCGATGGCGTACCCGTCGTCGACGTCTGGACGGGCTGGTCGGACCGGGAGGGCACCGAGCGCTGGACCGCAGACACCGGTTCGATGGTGTTCTCGGCGACCAAGGGCGTCGCATCGACGGTGATTCACCGCCTGGCCGATCGGGGCCTGCTGTCCTACGACGATCCGGTCGCCGAATACTGGCCCGAATTCGCGGCGAATGGCAAAGCCGAAATCACGGTCCGCGACGTTTTGCGGCATCGATCCGGGTTGTCGCATCTGAGGGGCGTCACCAAGACGGAGTTGATGGATCACCTCCTCATGGAGGAGAAGTTGGCCGCGGCGCCCGTCGACCATTTGCGCGGCGTGCAGGCGTACCACGCGCTGACCTACGGATGGTTGTTGTCCGGACTGGCCAGGGCGGTGACGGGCAAGGGGATGCGCGAGCTGATCCGCCAAGAGATCGCGCGCCCGCTGAACACCGACGGCCTGCACCTCGGACGTCCGCCGGAAGGGGCGCCGACTAAGGTGGCGCAGATTCTGCTGCCGCAGGGAAGACTGCGCGCGCCGGTATTCAATTTCGTCATACCGAAACTGGCAGGACTACCATTCTCGGGCGCGCTCGGGGCGATGTATTTCCCAGGCGTCATTTCCCTCGTCAAGGGAGATACTCCGTTCCTGGACGGCGAGGTGCCCGCGGCCAATGGCGTGGTCACGGGCCGCGGGCTGGCCAAGATGTACGCCGCGCTGGCCAACGACGGCCGAATCGACGGCAAGAAGTATCTGTCCAAGGAGCTGGCACGCGGTCTGACGGGAGAGCCGCGACGCAAGTGGCCCGACGCGAACATGGTGGTGCCCATGCCTTTTCACCTGGGCTACCACGAATCACCGGTTCCCGGTTTGCTCAACGGGTTCGGTCACGTGGGTCTGGGTGGAACCCTCGGCTGGGCCGATCCCGAATTCGGCAGCTCCTTCGGGTTCGTGCACAACCGGCTGTTGACGCCGTTGCTGTTTGACATGGGGTCGTTCGCGGGCTTGGCCGGTCCGCTGCGCAATGCCATTGAGGCCGCCCGTCACCAGGGTCCGCTCGAGGTGCCGCAGCTCGGTGCGAGTTACACCAAGCCCGCGCGGCGACGGGCGGCGGTTCCGGCGACGGCGGCGTCGGGCGACGGTTAGCCCTTTTCGGCGCTACACCTTCGCATAGCCGCGGGGAAGCGTGAGCGGGAGATCGGTGTAGGTGACGATGCCGGGCGGTGCGGCGACGACGGCCGGGATCGCGTGGATGGTCGGCATTGCCGTCATGATGTGTCCGAGCGCCATGAAGTCGGCGATCGTCTCTGCCTGGAAGTAGGGCGGTGGCAGAAAGCCGACCTTGGTGGTTACCGACGGCTGCCCGTCGATCTGGATGACCCAGCCGTCCTGCTCGATCTTCCAATCGGGTTCGAGCGTCTGTCCCTTGCGCCAGCGGACATTGAGGTCGATCAGGGTTTTGTCGCCAACGACGCCCTGCCAGCTTATGTAGACGCCCGCCACGCATCCCGCGGCTATAGTCCACGAGCCGAGGTCGAGATCGGCTGTGGTCTGGGCGAATTCGGCCACGCACCGCACGTCGTCGAGCTCGACGCCCAGCGCGTCGGCCACCAGCCGGACGGCCTCGCCGAAGATGGCCGTCCCCTTTCGAGCCATGTCCTGCAGCTCCGGGTGGTCGATCGGCTGGCCGAAGCCCACCGGCTTCTCGGTGTCCGGCGAGTCGTAGAACGTGGTGTCGGCGGCTTCGTTGACGGTGACCTTGTCGATCCGGTTGCACACCATCGCCGAGACGATGGCCAAGAGCTCGGCGAAGCCCGGGCTGATCCCGGATCCGAATATCGTCGACTCGCCCTTCTGGCAGGCGTCGACGATTCGGTCGCGGCCGTCGCCCAGGTTCTGCCCGTTGATAAAGGACGCGGTTGTCACCACGTTGACGCCGGCGGACAGGATGCGGACCAGCTCGTCGACGTCGATCCACATCGGGTTGTAGACGACGCAGTCCGGTTTGAGGGCGAGCAGCGCGTCGACATCGTCGGTGGCCGTTACACCCTGGGGCGGGATGCCGACCAGTTCGCCGACGTCGCGGCCGACCTTCTCCGGTGACCAGGCATAACACCCGACCAGTTCAAGCGCGGGATTGTCGGCGATCGATTGCAACGAGCTCTTGCCGATGTTCCCGGTGGTCCACTGAACGACTCGATAGTTGTTTGGCACTCGCTCAGCATAGGGAATTGCCGGCGCGATAGGGCTCAGTATTCGGATTCGGCGGCCACAATCTCGGCCAGGAATGCTTGATTCCTGGGGTTGGCCGGACGGTCCAACCGCGCCCGTGCCCAGCGTCGAACCCGCTCCCGCGTCTCGCGCGTCTCCGTCTCGCCCGACACCTGGGAGCCGACGATCACCAACGTCGCCGACCAGTCGTGGTCCCAGGCCGCCGGTTCCGTCAGCGGCTCCTGACTGCCGTCGACCAGGGGGAGGGTGGCGCGGCCGTCGGCGTCCAGGACGCCGCTGCCGCCGATGGCTCCGGACCGCAACCGCACCTCGACTCCGGTGGCCGGGTCGGGTCCGATGACGGCCGCCCGCACGACGGCGACTACCGAAGTACCGACCACCTCGATGCTCCAGTCGACGGTGTCCTCGCCCGCGTCGAATATTCCGGGGGGCACCGCACCCCAGCTCATCGACGCGGCCCCCCGGGCGATCCGAACCTTGCCGCTCGGTCCCGTCTCGGCGCCGGCGGCGAGCGCGTAGTCGTCACGACGTCCGCTCGGCATCGACATGGTCATGCTCGAATCATCGAGGGCCGCATGCAGTTCCGGCCATCCGACGTCGTCGATACCGACCTCGTCGGCGAGCCCGGCACCCGCGCGCACCAAATCGAGTATCCGCGGATCGCCATCCCGGACGTGTGCGATCAGGGCGGGGGCGTGCGGCGCCAGCAGCTCGACCACACCCGAATCCAGGGTGTCGTCGAAGAAGTACCCCTGCGCGCCGACGGTCAGCAAGGCGATCTCGACGTCGAGCAGGGCGCGGTCGAGGCCGGCGATACCGTCTCGTCGACTGGCGGGCCACCACCGCCGCAGCCAATGGCCTACCGCCAGCCTGCGGAGCGGGTCCACCGATCCGGGCATGATGTCGACGCCCGCGAGCTCGATGCTGCGTGGTTCGCCGGCCGTTGGGGCGGACCCCAACGCGGAAGCCAGAGCGACGTGGCCGGATTCGCCGAGGACACGCCAGAGCCAGTCGGCGCTCGATAGATCGGTGAACGTGATCTGGGTTGCCGTGTCGCCTGGGTCGTCCACGGTCCACGACAACACCGCGCCGCTGACCTCCAGCAGGGCGACCAATGGCGTCGCCTCGGCGACGGGGCCGGTGCTCCACAAACCGGAATCGGCAACCAATCTCATCCGGCCACCTGCAATTCCAGCATTGCCTTGATCCGTTGGCGGTGGTCGAGGCTCACCGAGCGCGCGACGCCCTCGAGCAGGGACCGCACCTCGTCGACGTCATCGCAGGGGTCCTGCCAGACGTCGCGTCCGTGCAGTCGCGCCCAAAGCCGGCTCAGGTAGGGCTGCGCGTAGGCGGCCAGGTCGTCGACCACTTGCCGTTGGCGTGGATGGATCGGGCCGCCCTCGGCGAGATAGCGCCGGGCGTGCAGCACGTAGGCCTCCTTGCGCAGCCGGGCCTGGATCTGGGCCGCCAATGCGTAACGGCTCGAGACGGATCGGTCCAGTGGAGCCAGCTCGACCGCCACCTCGATGCCGGCCACCAGCGTGGCCTGCTTGTCCTCGGACAACAGCCCCCATGGTGCGCTGGCCCGATCCACTTCCTCCTCGCACAGCAGGGGGATGTCGGGCAACGCGTCGCGGTCCAGTGCACGCCGCAGTGTTGCGCGCACCCGGTCCACCACGCTGCGATCCAGCGGACGATCGCTGTCGGAGCCACCCGAGATCTTCGGTTGTCGTTGCGGCTCAGCCGAACTCAGGCCGAGGCGGACGATCGACCACGGGAGCTCGCTCTTTTCGATGCGGGCCAGGGCGCCCAGGTTGTACGGCGTCGCGTCGGCGATCACGGCCGACCAGACACGCTGCCGCGCCGCCGAAGCGCTATGGCCGCTGGCGGGCCCGAGCACGGTGCCGAGCTCGGCGAGGAACGGACCGGTCACGGTCGCCGTGGCCGTTTCCGAGGCCTGCACGTCGCACCAACTGTGGTCGAGCTGGTCGGCAAGCCTGGTGACCACCTCCGGGCTGTCCACGTATTCGTTCAATACCTCGATCGCGGTGCGGTCCCGGCCCTGGTGAACGTCGGCGAGCACCGCGGACGCCGTCTCGTAATCTTGCGGCGCCGGTGAGCCTTTCGTCACCGCGAGCTCAAAGCAAACCGGAAAGTACAGTTCCTGCGCGTTTCCGGTGCGAATCCGTTGCCTGCGGCGCTCGAGTTTGAGGGTTTCGAACCACGCGGCGGCGGAGCGCAATTGGGGTCCGCTTCCCACGATCAGGTCATGCATCGCCGCGGCCGTCTCGGGTGCGACGACGGGGGTCGAATATTGGGGGTTCGATCGCAGCCGGAGCACCAATGGGTCGATGATGCGTTTGACGGTCCGGCTCAACGGGCCGCCATCATCGCTGCTGAGCACCTCGACGCCGGGACCGATTGCCCGCCACGCCGCCTCGATCACCGACCGGCGTGGATGGCCCACGCCGACGACCATGGCGAGCTGCGAATCTGCGCTCATCAGCACAGGATAGGGGCATTGCGAAAATATCCGTAGCCGAAAAGTTGGGTTCGGTAGCCGGCCGGAGGCTACAGCCTGGTCGCATGAGCAAGCTATCGGTTTTGGTGGGCCGGCTTCCGTTCGCCCGGCGTCGGGTCGCGCGGGGCCGCGCGGTCGGGGTCGGCACCGTGCAGAAAGTCGGCAACGAGCGTCACGTTTTCATCGAGGTGGTGGCCGTGTCCGGAGAGACGTTCATCGGTAAATTGGCGCGTTCCAACCGCGATGACAACTTGTCGATGCTGCGCCCCGGGCTCGTCGTCTTGGTGGCGTTCGATCCCGCTGCCCGCGAGGAGCTTTCGCTGCCCGACGATATGCTGGCCGTCCACGCGTCCTGGCTGGCTTCGGTCTGAACCCTGGTCTGAACGCTATCGCGCGCCGTCCACCGCGAAAGTGACCAGGGCACCCCAGTACAGCGGGTTGGCGGTGACGTCACCGTCCCGCCAGCGGCGCATCTGCACGCGCTGCCATTGATTGACCGCACAACCGGCGTCGGCGGCTTCGTGCGCGCGATCCACGGCGATGACCACCTCGGCCATCGGATCGGCCGGTTCACCGGCTCCCGGAACGGCCGCAGCCGCAAACTGCCGATAGGCCGCGGTGGTCGGCAGCGACCATAGGGTGGCGGTCACCAACTGGGCGCCGCCCAGGATCATCGCCGCCACCAGGCCGGTGGCCTCGTCGAATTGATAGTCCCCGCCCGACCCGCAAGCCAGCAGAGCAACCCGCGGTGGCATCGGCAACTGCAACGACATGAGGTCCGATGCGGTGAGCGGGCGGTGGTCACCGATGGTGTCGGCGTCTCCCGGGATGCCCGCCGCACAGGCCAGGTGAAGGGCTGCCCGGTCGGCCTGGTCGGCTCCATGCGGATCGCCGCGGCCGGAGCTCGCGTGGCCGACGTACATGAGCCTGCTCGGAGCTTGAGCCAGTAGCTTGGCCAGCCACGTGCGGTCGGCGTCCTGACGGCGGAACAGCTCGACGGCGTCGCCGACATCCGGCAGCACCGGTCGACGTCGGGTCAGCTCGCCGAAGTGCTGCGCCAATTGCGTTTGCGGCGACGGCCTGCCGAGCACGGAACCGAGCGCGGAGTCCGGGCGTTGTCCGGGCACCCGGGGGTCGAGGACCAATACCGGTGGGCCGTCGCGCCTGGCGTCCCAGCCGGCCGGTGCCCGCGGGGAGTGCACGATGTTCGGTGGCACCGCGATCAGCACGTCGACCAGTTCCATGAGCCGGTGCCCGTCGGTGCGGGCGCTGATATCGTCCAGCTGCCAAGGGATTTGGGCGGCCACCCGGCCGCTGCGGGTAATCGCATCCTGGCGGGCGCGTACCAACTCTTCCTTGCTCGGTCCCGATTTCGGCACCGCCAGCAGCCCCCACGGGACGCGCGCCAGACGAGCGCTGGGCGAGACGAACAGCACCGCACGTGGCGATGCCATGCACTCCGTCAACAGCTGCCACCCCGGGGTGCCGATCAGCAGCACACCGAGGATGTAGGCGGCCGTGAGTTCGGTGTCCGGCGTCGCGAAAGGACCTCTGCTCAGCGCCCGCTCGATCGCGTCACGCCGACTCTCGGAGCCGTGCGGCTCGGGAAGGGCGTCGGTCAGCTCTTGCAAAGCGGCGAGCAAGATCGGGTCCTCCACCACCCAATTGACGGTCCGCGACGGCTGCCCCACGATGCGCAGACTGCCGTAGGTGACGATCCCGACGTCGGCATACCGCAGGACCAGAGTCAGCCGGTCCGGATCGCTCATGGCCAGGTCGACCAGGCCGGTTCGGCGGCGGTGACTTCGCGGCCGTAGCGTTCGAAGGCCAGTGCGCGATAGTGACTCATGATCGGCGGGCTATCGGGTTGCATCTGTAACGGTGGCAATGGACCGAGCCGCGTCAGCGAGCGGTGCCCACTCACCGGCGCGCCGGCCGCGGCCAGCGCCAGTTCCGGTTCCGAGTCGTTGTCGATGACCACGGTGGCGGTGGCCGTCGACGCCCATTCGCCGATCGTTGGCCGCTGCAGATCCGTGTCGAAAGTGCCTCGCGCACTGTGGTATTCGACGAGCTCGCTGATCAGTTGGGTATTCTCCCATTCCCACGCGACGGCGAATGCGCTGGCCAGGATGGGCGCCGAAATGCTGGCAGCCCAGCGCGATCGCGCGTCGGCGTCGGCGATCGAATACCGGACTGAGTCGACCGCCAGTGCGGCCGGCACCTTGAGCTCCGCCGCCTGTTCGAGCTTGGCCATCCCGCGCCAGTACTCCGGCGTGCCGACCTCGCCGCGGAGGATACCGATTCCCTCGGCCTGCCGCGCCTCGGTCTCCTCGAGCGTCTCGTCGGGATCACCCGAACTGTCGAAACCGAGGTCCGCCAAAGCATCCGCGCGCCACACGGTGCCGAGATGATTGTCGAGCTTGGCGTACTGCAGCCAACTGCTGCGCGGCGACGAGTCGAGGAGTTCCCGGGCCTGGGCGATCAGCTCGACCGCGTCGGCGAAGTGGCTCCAAAAGATCGCAATCCAGCTGCGCTGCAACAAGATACGGTGCAGGTGCAGCGGCTTGCCCAGTTCGCGCCAGTGCCGCTCGGCGTGCTCCCAGCACTCGTCGGCGGCTTGCAGTGCACCCGATCCCAGTCGGATGAATCCCAAGTACAGCCAGCAACGGGCGATATCGTGTCCCCGCGCGTATCGAGTGATGACAGGCTGCGCCTCGGTTACCAGCTGCTCGGTTGTCGCATGGTCGCCCACCGACCAGCAAGCCGCGGCGCGCTCCAACTGTGTTCTGGCGGTGGCCAATTCCCACCCTCGCGCCTGGGCCCGGGCCCCCGCGCGGCGGAGCCAGGACTCGGCTTCGGTCAGCCGCCCGGTCTCGACGCAGAATCTGCCGTAAGCTGTGGCCGCGTCCACCCGGAGTTGGTCGTCGAATTCGGTGTCGTCGAGGCGGTCGATTGCACCGAGCACCTCTTCCCACAATGGAATCGACCGCACGTGCAGGTCGTCGTCGCAGAGCGCGGTCGCGCACAGGACCTGGGCGTGCGTGATCAGGCGGGCGTGTTCGTCAGCCAGGTCGGGGAACGCGGCGTCTGTGTCGCTGGCGCTCAACTCCGTCAGCGCCGCTTGGGCGCCTTCGTGATCACCCTCCGCCGCGGCTAGGCCGGTCTGCAGAAACTGTGCCCGTCGCGAATAGCGGCGGATCATGTGCGCCACCTCGGCGTCGGGCATCCGCACCCGGTCGGCAGCTTCCGGCATGGTGCCGGCGGCGATCCCCGAATAGATGGCCAGGCAGTCGCGGATGCGCCGGATAGACTCGCGCACTCCATCATTCGCTCCGCGCGCAAGGTAGACCTCGCCGAGCTGCGCGAAGACTTCCAGCCCGAGATCGTCTCGGTCCTCGTGCTCGATCTCAGGCATCAGGGACAGCAAGAGTTCCTTGGCCGCGGCCTCGTCGGCGACCAGCGCCAGGCGGCGGGCGCGCTCTAGCTCACCGGGGATCGACACGGCTGCATCATAAGTCCGCTGTCGTGGACCTGGCGAGAAGTCCGGGCGGCGGACGCGTGAGTGAGGGCACGTCCGCCGCCCGGAGTCCGATGGATTAACCGCAAGTCACCTTGATGCTGAAGTCTTTGGTGACCATTCCGGCCATCGGGTTCTTCATGTCGGCGCCCTGCGCCTGACCGGTGATGGTGTAGGTTTTGCCGTCCACCGCCACGTTGGCCGAGCCGGCCTTCACGCCCATGGTGTTGGTGACCGACAGTGCGCTGCCGTCGACGAAAAGCGCCAGCGACTCGACCTTCGGGGTGGCCTCATCGGTCATCACCACGGCCAGCGCCTGCTGGGCACCGGCGGCCGTGGGGGCCCCACTGCCGATGTCGATCTTGCCGCCCGTCCTGACGCAGGTCACGGCGGAGGGGTTCAGGCCCGCGAGGTCGGTACCGCCCACCTTGACCTGTGCGCCGGTGCCACCGCCGGTGGCGACGCTGGGCGCCGTGTTCGGCGCCGGGCTCGAGGCCGGGCTGGCCGTGTGGCCGCCGCTCGAGCAGCCCACCAGGGCAGACGCAACGCCAAGGGTTCCAATCGCACCCACGAGGAGACGTTTCACAGCATTTCCTTCCTTCATGCGCCGCCCCAGTGGCGTCGTCATGGGCGCAAGTACAGCCGTCCGGCGTTGCTACCGATCCCAATTTTTCCGTCGACCGGGTAGGCTGCCAGGACCCAAGCGGTCACAGTCCCACGAAGGGAGACAGGCGATGGCAGAAGTGCAATGGCTGGAAAAGCCTGAGGCCCATGACTTTCCGGCAGCAGCCGACTACCTCGCTTTGCTCGCGGATGCGGATACCGTCAGCAAGTTGACGGAAAAGTTGAAGGCCGGGGCAATCGCGCACAAAAAGGCAAAGGACATCCTGCGGGCGGCGCAGCTACGACTGCTGCCCGTCGACAATCCCCACGTCGCCAGGGATCTAGCCAAGATCAAGAAGGAACAAGCGTTGTCGCCCATCCTGCTGGTACGCGGTGATTTCACGAAGGGTGTCCCGCTGCAGATCGCCGACGGCTACCACCGGGTGTGCGCGAGCTATCACACCGACGAGAACACCGACGTCCCGGTC
>Ga0318531_10000193_pt1 | contig 14732 bp, 12 predicted proteins | sample GRESIP053b4f25_FD_203486 | JGI IMG/M metagenome (GOLD analysis project Ga0318531, IMG submission 203486) | Tropical soil microbial communities from Luquillo Experimental Forest, Puerto Rico - GRE.SIPMG.053b4f25 | ecosystem: Environmental > Terrestrial > Soil > Tropical forest > Bulk soil... | reverse complement strand
GATGTCCACCGACGGATCGTTCAAGACCTGCACGGGAGCTTCTTGCCTAGGCAACGCCGGCCAAGGCACGCCTACCCTCGCCTACGGCCAAACTGCTGCAGTCGGCCCCTTTAACTGTCGGTCGGCGGCCAGCGGCGTTACCTGCACTGTTACCTCGGGCCGTGGCTTTACCCTTTCCAACGCGGGGATTACACCTGTCGGGTGACGGCAACTAACCCTGTCCTGAAATGTCAAAGACTTGTCCTCTGGTGTCAAGACTAAAGGATTCGTGCTGCCGCAGAGTGGAGAGCACAGCCTCAGAGAACAGGACGCACGCATGAACTCCACCAGCATCGAACACGTCGACGTGATGATCATTGGTGCCGGCATCTCCGGCATCGGCGCCGCCCGTTATCTGCGGACAATGCAGCCTGGCAAGACGTTCGCAATCCTGGAGGCCCGCGTCGAGATCGGTGGAACGTGGGATCTGTTCCGCTACCCCGGGATTCGCTCGGACTCCGATCTGCACACGTTCAGCTACGAGTTCAAAGCATGGGACAACGAAAAGGCGATCGCCAGCGCGGACTTGATCATGGACTACCTGCGCGAGACGGTGGACGAGAACGGGATTGGCCAGTCGATTCGATTCCACCACAAGGTGATCAGCGCGGCCTGGTCCACCGAGGACGCACGCTGGCTGGTGGAGATCGAGCGCCTCGACACGGGCGAACAGACCACCATGAGCTGCGGATGGTTCTTCTGCGCCAGCGGCTACTACCGCTACGACGAGGGGTTCACCCCGGAGTTCCCCGGGCGGGAACGCTTCACCGGCGAGATCGTGCACCCGCAGCACTGGCCCGAGGACTTGGACTACGCCGGCAAGCGGGTGGTGATCATCGGTAGCGGCGCGACGGCGGTCACGCTGGTGCCGGCCATGGCGAAGACCGCCGGACACGTGACCATGCTGCAGCGCTCGCCGACCTACATCGTGCCGGTGCCGTCGGAGGACCGCATCGCCAACACGCTGCCCAAGCTGATCGGCCGCGACCGGGCCTATGCCGTCACGCGGCGCAAGAACATCGCCAAGCAACGGCTCGTCTGGCGGCTCTGCCAGCAGTACCCCCGTGCCGCCCGGAGACTGATCCGTCACCTCAACGCCAAGCAGTTACCGGCGGGATATCCGGTCGACGAGCACTTCAGGCCGGCCTACAACCCGTGGGACCAGCGGCTGTGCACGGTACCGGACGCCGACATGTTCAAGGCCATCCGTGACGGCCAGGCCTCCGTGGTCACCGACCAGATCGAGACCTTCACGGAGCGCGGAATCCGGCTGCAATCCGGGCGCGAACTGGAAGCCGACATCATCGTCACCGCCACCGGCCTGAACCTGCTCGCCTTCGGCGGCATCGAACTCTCGGTGGACGGCGTCGCCGTCGACGTGGCAGAAAAGGTGGCGTTCAAGGGCTTTCTGCTCAACGACGTCCCCAACTTCGCCTACATGTTCGGGTACACCAACTCGTCGTGGACGCTGAAGGTCGGGCTGGTATGCGAACACTTCTGCCGGCTGTTGGCGCACATGGACGCTCACGGCCACACCATCTGCTACCCGGAGCTGCCCGGACCCATGGAGACCCGCCCACTGCTGGAGGTCACCTCCGGCTACGTCAAGCGGGCGGCCGGCCAGTTCCCCCACCAGGGTGTCGAAGGCCCGTGGCGCACCAGCATGGAGTACCGCACCGACCACAAGCTGCTGCGCGAGGGTTCGGTCGACGACGACAACCTGCGCTTCGCAAGCGCGTCGCCCGCCGACGCACTCGAGCCGGCCTTAGTCGGATAACCCCGGTTCAAGCCCGCGCCGGCGCCGGCGTGCGAGTTCGGTTGCGGTACGCGGCCGGCCCCGCGCCGAACCAGCGTTTGCACGAGCGCGTCAGCACGCTCTGCTCGGCGTAGCCGAGCTCACGCGCCAGGTGCGTGAGGCTGATGGCGGTGTTGCGCAGGTAGCGCTCGGCGGCGTCCTTGCGGACCTGGTCCACCAGAGCGGCGAACGTAGTGTCCTCCTCGGCGAGCCTGCGCTGCAGTGTCTTTGGGTGCAGGCTGAACTGATCGGCGACGACCTCTAGCGTCGCCGCCCCGGTGGGCAACAGTTGGCGAACGATGGTGCGCACCGATTCGACGATTCCGGCGCCCCGAGGGGTGATGCCGTTCAGGTAGTCGACGACGGCCCGGTGTGCGACGTCGTCGCGGTGCAGAGGGCGACCCAGGTCCGCGGTGCGCACGGTGAAACCCGCTGCGCGCGAGGCGAACTCGGGCGTACAGCCGAAATACCGCACGTAGTCGGCCTTGGGCGTGAGGGGGTCGTGCGGCAGATGCACCTTCAGCGGGGTGTAATCGGCACCCATGAGTAGCCGGAACACCCGTAGCGAGACACCCAGCGACAGCTCCGTGGTCTGCGGGTGCGGCGGCGGGCTGTCCAGCAGGAACTCGACCGCGAGGAGTGAACGCTGCGGGTCGGCCAGCGGCAAGACACGGATCGTGATCGCCGGGCTGTAGGCCGCCATGTAGGTACCGAAGATCCGCAGGGCGTCCGCCACCGTCGCGGCCGTGCGGGCCGCCACGCCGACCGGCCCCAGAATTTCGATGCCTTGGCGCTGTGCCAGCCGTCGCCCGAAGTCCGGTGTGCCGGTGGTCTGGGCGGCGGATTCGATCGCTTGTATCGCTGCGCGGTAGGGGATAAAGGCGTCGTAGTTGCCGGCGTCCCGGTCGCGGATGCCCGCCGCGCGCAACAGTCCGGCCGGGTCACCGCCCAATTCGGTGACGAGGCTCGGGTAATTCGAGAGCGCGGTCCCGCGTACCACGGACATATGTCTTGAATTGTCAAAAGCCTGTCGCGAACTGTCAAGACGTTGATCGGGTCGGTGATGGATCGTGGAATCACCTCGAGAAGGAGTTGCAGCCATGACCGCATTCCAGACGCGCCACCTGGTGGTCAACGGCGTCCACTCGCCGGTGCTGATCGGCGGCACTGAGGCGACCGGCGAGGCCGTCGTCTTCGTGCATGGCAACCCTGACGCGGGCAGCGACTGGGAACCGCTGATGAAACACGTCGCCGAATTCGCCGCGGTCGTCGCACCGGATATGCCCGGCTTCGGCGGTGCAGACAAAGACGCAGCTCAGGACTACACCTTGGCCGCCTATGGCGCGCACCTGGGCGGGGTGATCGATCAACTGGGCATCGGCAGGGTGCACCTGGTCGCCCATGACTTTGGCGGACCGTTCGCGCTGACCTGGGCCGCCGCCAATCCCGGAAAGGTCGCCAGCGTCACGCTGATCAATACCGGAGTCCTACTCGACTACAGGTGGCACCGGCTGGCCAGGGTCTGGCGTATTCCGGTCGTCGCGGAACTGTTCATGCGCGCCACCACCCGCCGCGCGGCGCGCTTCGTGATCCGGCACGACAACCCGGGGCTTCCCCAGGAGTGGGTGAACCGGATTGTCGAACACCTGCTCCCGGCCGGGACGAAGCGCGCCGTGCTGCGGCTCTACCGCTCGACCCGCCAAGAAGACATGGACGCGCTTGTCGAACCCCTCCGCGACCGCGATCCCGACACGCTGGTGGTGTTCGGCGCCGCGGATGTCTACATCCCGGTCGAGCAGGCCGAGCGCCAGCGCCGCGTGTTCCCGCGCGCACGAGTCGAAACCTTGCCCGGTGTCGGTCACTGGGCGTGGCTCGAGCAACCCGACCAGGTTGCCAGTTTGGTTGTGCCGTTCCTGCGTGAGCGGGTGGGTACGGTTGTCCAGAAACCCCACTAAGACAGGGAGATTCACATGAGCACCACGTTGGGACCCACCGCAGAGCAGTTGACGGCGCTGACTTCCCGCCCGGCGGACGCGCCGGTGCTGATGGTCAACCTGTTGAAGTTCGAGACAACCGGTGGCCTGGAGTCCTACCAGCGCTACGCGCGGGAGGTCGCGCCGCACCTCGAACGTGTCGGCGCCACGCTCCGCTATGCGGGCACTGCACCGGGTGTCGTCATCGGCGATGGCGAACGGCCTTGGTGGGACGCGATTCTGGTCGTCGAGTATCCGACGCCGCAGGCGTTCATCGACATGGTGACGACTCCGGATTACGCCAACGTGCACCAGCATCGCGCCGCGGCGCTGGAACGCGGCGATTTGATCGCGACGTCGGCCTGGTCAATCGCAACGGACTGATCAGCCCAGGACCGGGAGGCGGCGCTGGCTCCCCAGTCGGTCGAGGGCGTGCTGCATCACGGAGCGCACGTAGGCGTCGACCGCATTGACGTCGGCGTCCTCGCCGAACTGGGCGACGACGTCGATCGGCTCCAGCAGTTGAAAGACGATCTTGGCCGGTAACGGCATGTTGGCCGGGAAGAATCCCGTCAGGCCGAAGGGGAGGCCCAGCGTTATCGGCAGGATCTCAATCCGAAACCGCTTGAGTCCCAATCGCTTTGCCAGCCGATTGCCGCGCGTGAGGAAGAGCTGGGTTTCCTGACCGCCGATCGACACGGCGGGCACGATCGGCACGCCGGCTTCCATGGCGGTCCTTACATATCCGGTGCGGCCACCGAAGTCGATGACGTTCTGACTCAGCGTCGGGCGGAACGCGTCGTAGTCACCGCCCGGGAAAGCGAGCACGACCGCACCCGAGCGCAGCACTTCGCCGGCGTTTTCCCGGCTGGCGTGAATAACGCCGAGGCGGCCCAGCGCGGCACGAAACGGTGTGAAGAACACGCCATAGTGGGCAAGGGTGTACAGCGGACGGTCGTAGCCGAACCTGCCGTACAGGGCGGGGGCCAGGACGTTCCAGTCGGGCGTCAGCACGCCGCCGGAATGGTTTGACACCAACAAAGCGCCCCCGGCCGGGGGAAAGGTTTCTAAGCCTCGCACCTCCGGCCGGAACCATCGGTTGATCACGGGCGTCACCGCGTTGATCAGCATCTCGGTGAAAGTGGGATCCCACTTGGCCATCTCGGGATGGGCCAATTCGTTGCTGGCCACTCTGACTCCTGGGCTGTGTTCCGGTGCTGCCATGCTCCCGCGGCGAGAGGCGTCAGGGCAGAGCCGCAATTCCCCGGCTGCGGGGACTAAAGACCTTGCGTCGTGCGCCGTTCGCGGTCTAATGGGTGGATGGAACTGATGTCGCCCACCGACTCGATATTCCTCTTGGCCGAATCACGCGAGCATCCCATGCACGTGGGCGGATTGTCATTGTTCGAGCCACCGGAGGGCGCCGGTCCGGAGTTCGTCCGGGATTTCACCGACGCACTGATTGCGAACGAGGAATTCCAGCCCACATTCCGCAAGCACCCCGCGATGGGCGGAATCACCCCCATGGCATGGGCCTATGACGATGAGATCGACGTCGACTACCACGTTCGGCGCTCGGCGTTGGCGTCGCCGAGACGGGTGCGCGAACTGCTTGAGCTGGCCTCCAGGCTGCATACCAGCCTGCTCGATCGCCACCGCCCGCTGTGGGAACTGTACGTGGTGGAGGGCTTGAACGACGGCCGGTTCGCCATGTACTCCAAGATGCACCACGCGCTCGTCGACGGTGTGTCGGCGATGAAGCTGATGCAACGCACGATGTCGGTTGAGCCCGACGACACCGAGGTGCGCGCGATGTGGAGCCTGCCCCGGCGACGGCGTCCCAAGTCGGCTGGTTCCTCCCCGTTGGGTTCCGTAGTCAGGACGGCGAGATCCGTTGCGGGACTTGCCCCATCGACCGTGAAGCTCGCCCGCGCCGCCCTGCTCCAACAGCAGTTGACCCTGCCGTTTGCGGCACCGCACACCATGTTCAACGTCAAGATCGGCGGCGCCCGCCGGTGCGCCGCTCAATCCTGGTCGTTGGATCGCGTTCTGAGCGTCAAGAAGGCTGCCGGCGTGAGCTTCAACGACGCCGTCCTGGCGATGTGTTCCGGTGCGCTGCGTTACTACTTGCTCGAGCAGAATGCGCTGCCGGACGCACCGCTGATCGCGATGGTTCCGGTGAGCCTGCGCTCGAAGGAGGAGGCCGACAGCGGCGGCAACATGGTTGGCAGCATCCTGTGCAACCTCGCCACCGACGTCGAGGACCCTGCGCAACGGCTAGAAACGATCAGCGCGTCGATGCGCGGCAACAAGAAAGTCTTCGCCGACTTGCCGCGAATGCAGGTGATGGCGTTATCCGTGCTCAACGTGGCACCGCTGATGCTGGCGCCCGTCCCGGGCCTCCTCTCCGCCACGCCGCCGCCGTTCAACCTCGTCATCTCGAATGTGCCGGGTCCGGCAGAGCAGATGTATTACGGCGGCGCCCGGCTCGACGGCAGCTACCCGCTTTCCGCTCTCCCGGAAGGGCAAGCACTGAACATCACCCTGGTGAGCAATGGGGGCAATCTCGACTTCGGTCTGGTGGGATGCCGTCGCAGCGTGCCACACCTGCAGCGCCTACTCGCTCACCTGGAGTCCTCGCTCAAGGACCTGGAAGCCGCCGTCGGAGTCTGAACGCTTGAACAGTCACAAGCCCAAGCTCAGCGCGGGTGTGCTGTTGTATCGGACCCGCGACGGCGTCGTCGAAGTCCTGATCGCGCATCCGGGTGGGCCGTTTTGGGCCCGCAAGGACGACGGGGCCTGGTCGATTCCCAAAGGCGAGTACAGCGACGGGGAGGATCCTTGGGCCGCCGCGCAGCGCGAGTTTTTCGAGGAGCTCGCACTGCCGGTGCCGGCGGGGCAGCGCGTCGACCTCGGTTCGCTCAAACAACCCAGCGGCAAAGTGGTCATCGCCTTCGCAATCCAGGGCGACCTCGACGTCACCGACACGCGCAGCAACACCTTCGAAATCGAGTGGCCACGGGGTTCTGGCGCCATGCGCGAGTTCCCCGAGGTCGACCGCGTCGGCTGGGTTGCGGTGGCGCAGGCACGCACGAAGATGCTCACGGGACAGCGTCCATTTCTCGATCGATTGATGGCCCGTCCGGAGTTGGCGGGATTAAGCGAAGGGACTTGAAATGCAAACATTGCGCACGCCCGACGACCGATTCGACGACGTCCCTGATTTCCCTTATGCCCCAAGGTATTGCGAGATATCGGACGCTGAGGGCGGTGAGCTACGGGTCGCCTGGGTGGAGGACGGGCCGAAAGGCGCCGATCCGGTACTCATGTTGCACGGCGAGCCGTCGTGGTCATACCTGTACCGCAAGATGATTCCTATCCTGGTCGCCGCCGGGCATCGAGTCGTCTGCCCCGACTTGGTGGGGTTCGGCCGTTCGGACAAACCGACCCGCCGCGAAGACCACAGCTATGCGCGCCACGTCGAATGGATGCGCACCTTGGCTTTCGACATCCTCGACCTTCGCAACGTGACCCTGTTCGGCCAGGACTGGGGCGGGCTGATCGGTTTGCGGCTGGCCGCCGAGCACCCCGAGCGGTTCGCCCGGCTGGTCGTCGCCAACACCGGCTTGCCCAACGGAGACCAGCCGATGGCCGAGATCTGGTGGCGCTTCCGTGAGGTGATCACGACGGCGCCGGAGCTGAACATCGGCTGGTTTGTGCAGGGCGGTTGTCGCCAGCAGCTGAGTGACGAGGTGCGCGCGGGCTACGACGCGCCGTTCCCCGCCGACGAATATTGCGCCGCGCCGCGCGCCATGCCCGGACTGGTGCCGACCTCGCCGGACGATCCCGCAGCGGCGGCCAACAAGGCGGCGTGGGCGAAGCTGTCCGTGAGTCCGACGCCAATGCTGGTCGCCTTCAGCGACAGCGACCCCATCACAGGACCGATGGCCGCGATCTTCCAGCGCGAGATGCGGGGCGCGCAGGGTATCGATCACCCGACGATCAGCGGCGCCGGACACTTCCTACAAGAGGATGCCGGCGAAGAACTGGCCAACCGCATCGTGGAGTTTCTCCGCCGCTGAGCCGGTCGCTCGGTGCGGGCACAATGTGGGGATGACGACCGCGCCCGCCCAGCCCTTGCTGCTGCAGCTCCTGGACCCGGCCAACCGCGCTGACCCGTATCGGATCTGCGCGCAGTTTCGCGACGGCGGGCCGTTGCAGCTTGCCGAGAATAATGTGGCCGTCTTCTCGACTTACCGCGACTGCGACGAGGTGCTGCGGCACCCGTCGTCGAGCAGCAACCGGTTCAAGTCGACGATGACGCAGCGCCTTCTGGCGAGCGGGGCGGTGCCGCGACCGCAGGGGCCGCCGAGTTTTCTGTTTCTCGATCCGCCCGATCACACCCGGCTGCGGAAGTTGGTCAGCAAGGCGTTCGCCCCGAAGGTAGTGAACGGGCTGCAACCCGAGATCAGCGCGCTGGTGGACGGATTGCTTGATCGGATCGCCGAGAAGGGTGAGTTCGATGTCGTCGAAGACTTCGCCTATCCGCTGCCGGTCGCGGTGATCTGCCGGCTGCTGGGTGTGCCCCTCGAGGACGAGCCGAAGTTCAGCCGCGCCTCGGCGCTGCTGGCGCAATCGCTGGACCCTTTCGCCCAATTCACCGGCCAACTGCCGGACGGTATCGAGGAGCGGCAGCGGACGGCTCAATGGCTGCGCGAATACTTCCACGGCCTGATCGAACAGCGCCGATCGCGGCCCGGCGACGACTTCATCTCCGGCCTGATCGCGGTGGAGGAGTCCGGTGACCAGCTGACCGAGGAAGAGATCATCTCTTCCTGCAACCTGCTACTCATCGCGGGACACGAGACCACTGTGAACCTCATCGGGAATGCCATCTTGGCCATGTTGCGCAACCCCATTCATTGGACGGCGCTGTCCGCCGATGCCGGTCGCGCGCCCGCGATCGTGGAGGAAACCCTGCGTTACGATCCGCCCGTGCAACTCGTCGGCCGAATTGCGGCCGACGACATGACAATTGCTGGCATTGAGGTGCCCACGGGCGATGTGATGATCCTACTGCTGGCCGCTGCCCAGCGGGATCCCAGCGAATTCGACCGACCAGAAACCTTCGATCCGGATAGAGAGTCATTGCGGCACTTAGGATTTGGTCGCGGCGCGCATTACTGCCTGGGTGCGCCGCTGGCGCGGCTGGAGGCCGGCGTGGCGTTGTCGGCGATAACCGCGCGGTTTCCGAACGCGCGGCTGGACGGCGAACCACGCTACAAGCCGAACGTCACGCTTCGCGGTCTGTCGGAGCTGACCGTCGCGGTTTGATCGCGTCCACCCCTGCCTGTCTCCGCCGGGGGCAGGGGTTCACGTCGTCGCCGACATCAGCCGCAATCACCCGGAGACGAGCACGGGCCGGCGGGCAGCCCATCGGACCACTCGCCCCGTTTCGGGGAGGCTCAGAGGTCGAGCGACTGCGCGGCGTACGTCCGCCAGGTCGCGAGCTTCCCGGCTTCCCGTAGCAGGGCCTGTGCCTTCGGGTCACCGAAGAACGCCTCTTGGAACTGGCCGTACTTGCTCCAGTTCTCGGAGCTGGTGAGGAACACCAGCTGGTTCGTCGCCTCGCCGCCGACGATAGTGGCCAGCACCGTGGTGTTCTCGCCGCCCTTCTTCACGACCATCGCTTTGATGCGCTTGAGCACCTTCTGCAGGTCGTCCCACACCTCGGCTGAGCGCGGCTGGATCGTTGTCGCAGTCAGAATCGCCATTCGATCATTCCTTTCCATCGGGACCGGGATTGGCCGAGTGCCCATCCCGAGTGGGCCGCGATCGCATATGACATTGCGGCACCTTCTCGTAAACCTCGGGTCGTAATCGAATCGGATTATCCGGCGTCGGGAGGCCAACATCCGCCGTTATGCGTAGATCTGCGCGCTCGGGGGTCTAGATACGCCGCGCGTGCGAGCGGCAGCGACGCGCGTCGAGCTTCGCGTGTCCAAGCCTGCTCTGTGGTCGCCTATCAGCGAAATATCCACTGCGCCAACGGCATAACGATCATCCGCCGTTCTAAGCCGGGCCGAGGCCCGGCACGATCTCGCTGAGGCTGAAGGTGACTGGCTGTTCGAGTTGGGCGTAGGTGCATGAGCGTGGGTCGCGGTCGGGGCGCCACCGGCTGAACTGTGCGGTGTGGCGGAACCGCGGACCTTCCATGTGGTCATAGCGAACCTCGACCACCCGCTCGGGTCGTAGCGGCACGAACGAGAGGTCCTTGCCCGCGTTCCAGCGCGAGAATTCGTTCTTGCGCGGTGTTCGTTCGCCGGCCTCGTGGGCGGCCCAGTTCCACGGATGGTCTTCGAAACTCGTTACCAGCGGCTGCAATTCGGCGAACAGCCGCCGCCGTTCGGCCATGGGAAACGCGCCGATCACGCCGACCGATGCGAGTTGGCCGTTATCCTGGTACAGCCCGAGCAGCAGCGAGCCGATCGCTTGACCTTCTGGGCCGCCGGACTTGTGTACTCGATAGCCGGCGACAACGCAGTCGGCGGTCCGCTCGTGCTTGATCTTGAACATGACCCGCTTGTCGGGCTGATAGGTAAGGGACAGTGGCTTGGCGATGATGCCGTCGAGGCCGGCGCCCTCGAATTCCTCGAACCAGCGCTGCGCGGTCTGAAGATCGGTGGTCGCCGGCGTGACATGGATCGAGGGCCCCGAGCCCGCCAGCGCGTCGACAAGGGTGGCGCGCCGCTCGCTGAACGGTCGCCGGGTGTAGTCGTCGTCGCCGAGGGCCAGCAGGTCGAACGCGATGAACGATGCCGGCGTCTTCTCGGCGAGCATCCGCACCCGCGAATCTGCCGGGTGGATCCGCTGTTGCAGCGCCTCGAAGTCCAAGCCGTGGTCGGTGGCGACGACAATCTCACCGTCGAGCACGCAGCGTTCCGGCAGCTCGGCCCGGACCGCCGCGACGAGCTCGGGGAAGTAACGGGTCATCGGCCGCTCGTTGCGGCTGCCGAGCTCGACCTGATCGCCGTCCCGAAAGCAGATCGACCTGAATCCGTCCCATTTGGGCTCATACGACGCATCCAGGGGGATCGACCGCACCGGCTTGGCCAGCATCGGCGGGACAGGCGGCATGACAGGCAAGTCCATTGGCTCATTGTGCTGGAATCGAGATGTGGCGGCTGCAGCAGAAGAGATCGACGTCGACGGCGTCCCGGTGCGGCTGACCAACCCCGACAAGGTGTACTTCCCCGGGCTGGGGTCGAACGGGACCAAGCGACGCCTCGTCGAGTACTACCTGGCCGTGGCCGGCGGTCCGATGCTGACCGCGCTGCGCGACCGGCCCACCCATCTGCAGCGCTTCCCGGACGGCATCGACGGCGAGGAGATCTACCAGAAGCGGGTGCCGCAGCACCATCCCGACTACCTGGAGACGTGTCGGGTCACGTTCCCGTCGGGACGCACGGCCGACGCGCTGAAGGTGACCCACCCGGCGGCCATCGTGTGGGCGGCGCAGATGGGCACGATCACGTTGCACCCGTGGCAGGTTCGCTGCCCGGACACCGAGCATCCCGACGAGTTGCGCATCGACCTGGATCCACAGCCGGGCACGGGCTTTGCCCAAGCGCGAGGGGTTGCCGTCGATGTGCTGCGGCCGCTACTCGACGAAATCGGTTTGGTTGGTTACCCGAAGACATCTGGGGGCCGCGGGATCCATGTGTTTCTGCGCATCGCCGCCGACTGGGACTTCGTCGAGGTGCGCCGGGCGGGCATCGCGCTCGCCCGCGAAGTGGAGCGTCGCGCACCGGACGCGGTGACCACGTCCTGGTGGAAGGAAGAACGGGGTGCGCGGATCTTTCTGGACTTCAACCAGAACGCCCGGGACCGCACGATGGCGTCGCCGTATTCGGTGCGGCGCACGCCGATCGCGACCGTGTCGACGCCGTTGACTTGGGACGAGCTCGCCGGCGCCGATCCGGACGACTACACCATGGCGACCGTGCCCGATCTGGTGAAGCGCCGCGATGACCCGTGGGCCGGCATGGATGACGCGGCCCAGTCGATCGCACCGTTGCTGGCGATGGCCGAGGCCGACGAAGAGCGCGGACTTGGCGACATGCCGTATCCGCCGAACTACCCGAAGATGCCGGGCGAGCCGAAAAGGGTGCAGCCGAGCCGAGATAAGGACCTGAAAGACAAGCGGACCTAGGGGTACTCACCGTCGATTTCGCCGGTGCCAGTGGGTACCGCTATGCCTCTGGCGCTTACCGCGCGACTCCTTTGTCCCCACGTAGCCGCACCGCACGCTTGTTTTGTTCATCGGCGAATCCATCCAGCGCCGCACGAAGTCATCGATCCCTGCCGTCAGTGCGGCGATGATGGGGACGTCTTTGCTGGTTTGGCATTGCTGGGGCCGCAATCACACATATGCTTTCAGCGGTTCGTGGGTCTGCCAGGCAGGACCGGGTGATGTGATGCGCACGTGCGACGGCGCTTGGTGGGCACCGGTGGTTTGTTCGCCGTCTTTGGTGCGGTGAGGTGGCGCGCCGGTGTCGCGGATCTTTGTGAGTCATTCCAGCAAGGACAACCGCCAGGCGGAGGCGTTGCGGGGGTGGCTGGTGGCCCAGGATCCGCCGCTGGCCAGTGAGATATTCCTGGACACCGATATCGGCACCGGCCTAAAACTGGGCGTGAAGTGGAAAAACGAACTCATCCGCGCGAATTCGCGCTGCGAGGCGGTGATCTGTCTGCTGTCGCACAATTGGGAATCCTCGCCCGAGTGCCTGGCCGAGTACCGGACGGCGGAAAACCTGGGCAAGCAGATCTTGTGCGCCCGCCTGCAGGATCGCACCGGCCGACACACCAGCGAGTGGCAGCACACCGACCTGTTTCCCGACGAGCTGCCTGACGAGGATGTGGAGACCATTCCGGTGCGCGGCGGGCCGCCGGTGCTGTTCGCCAAGGCCGGTTTGCATCAGCTGCGCGATGCGATCCGCGGCGCGGGGATCGCGGCAGAAAACTTTGTCTGGCCCCCGCCGGCTCAACCTGACCGGGCGCCGTATCGCGGGTGGGAGCCGTTCGAAGAACTCGACGCCGGGGTGTTTTTCGGCCGCGACGCCCAAATCGTGCGGGCGGTGGACATGCTGCGCGCGATGCGCAGCACCGGTGTGGACAGCCTGTTCGTGGTGCTGGGCCCGTCGGGGTCGGGCAAGTCGTCGTTTCTGCGGGCCGGGCTGCTGCCGCGGCTGCGCCGCGAAGATCGTCACTTCGTGCTGCTGGACATCTTGCGCCCGGAACGGCACGCGTTGACCGGTGATACCGGGCTGGCGCACACGGTCTCTGCGGGTCGGCGGCGTCTCGGGCTTGAGCGGCCATCCTTGGGCGACATTGAAATCGCTTGTACCGCCGATGCGGCTGCGTTGCGTACCCTGCTGGCCGAATGTCGTCACGCCGCCGCACACCGGGCGCCTGATGTGGGCCCCGATGCGGCGCCGCCAACCCTGGTGTTGCCGCTGGATCAAGCCGAAGAGTTGTTTAGCGCCGACGCCGGGCCGGAGGCGGCGGCGTTTCTGCAGCTGATTGCCGAACTAGCCAAGCCTGATGTTGACGGGCAGCGGCTGGGGCTGGTTGTGGTGGCCACCATCCGCACCGACCGCTACGAGGTGATGCAGACCGCCCCACAGCTGGCCGGATTGACCTCGGAGGTCTTCGACGACCTCAAACCCATGCCGGACAACCAATTCCGGGAGGTCATCACCGGCCCCGCGCACCGGGCCGGCGCCGGGTGCCGCGGGTTGCGCATCGCCCCGGATCTGGTCAACGACCTGCTCGAGGATGCCGCCGAGGGTGGGGACACGCTGCCGCTTTTGGCGTTGACGCTGCGTCGGCTGTATGACCGATACGCCGCCACCGGCGAGCTCACGCTCGCCAGCTACCAGGCGATGGGCGGCATGGGCCGGGTGGTGCAAACCGCCGTCGACGAGGTGCTGGCGGCCAATCCGGCGGAACGCGGCCGTCAACTTGCGGCGCTGCGCGCGGCGTTCGTCCCGTGGCTGGCCACCATCGACCCCGACAACGACCAACCCATGCGTAGGGTCGCCCGCTACGGCGACCTGCCCCAGCCCAGCCGGGCGCTTATCGACGCGTTCGTAGAAAAGCGGCTGCTGGTCAAGGATCAGCGCGGCGGCGAGGTGGTGGTGGAGGTCGCGTTGGAAAGCCTGCTGCGCCAATGGAACGAGCTGGCCGGCTGGCTGCGCGAGGAGCGCCAAAGCCTGGTCGCCGCCGACGACATCGAACACGCCGCCACCGCCTGGCACACCCACCATGACGACCCCGCCTGGCTGCTCACCGGCACCCGGCTAGCCGACGCCGAAGCACTGGCCGCCAAACCCGGGTACCGCGACCGCCTTGCCCAGCGGCCCCCCTGCGACTACCTGGCAGCGTCTCGGCTGGCGGAAGACCAGAAGCTGCAGGAAGAAGAAGAACGCCGCCAAGAGAAACTGCACCACGCCGAAGAAGTGGCACGCCTGGCCCAGGAACGCCAACAAGCCGCCGAAGCCCACGCCGCCGACCTACGCCGACGCTCGCGCATCTTGCGCGCCGTCCTCGCTGGCACCGCCATCATCGCGGTGATCGCCATCGTCGGTGCCGTCGTGGCCGCGGTCGACTACAACCGAGCCAATCGCGCTGAGCACGAAGCCACACGCGAAGCGCGCGACGCGCTGGCCGCGCAACTCGACACCAAAGCCGCAGCGGTATTTTCCCGGGTCACTGCCGATAGTGACATTCAGGCGCTTACGGACACCCTGGCCGCGCGACTATTGCGTTCCGACCCCGCTGCCAGCCGCGGCGCGTTCTACACCGCCACCACCGCGCTGGACACCACCCGCATCATCATCCCAACGCTGGCATCCATGTGGTCT
>Ga0318531_10000167_pt1 | contig 15403 bp, 11 predicted proteins | sample GRESIP053b4f25_FD_203486 | JGI IMG/M metagenome (GOLD analysis project Ga0318531, IMG submission 203486) | Tropical soil microbial communities from Luquillo Experimental Forest, Puerto Rico - GRE.SIPMG.053b4f25 | ecosystem: Environmental > Terrestrial > Soil > Tropical forest > Bulk soil... | reverse complement strand
GATCATCTGGCCACACATGCCCTGGCACAACACGACATTGCTGCCCGGGTAGGGAAACCACACCTGGTTGCGGTACATCCCGCCGGGCATCTGGTTGTCCTCGGGGCTGGCGGCGAACGCCTGACGCGAGTCGGGCCCGCCGTCGAGAGTGTCGGCGATCCACGCCGCCGGCACCACTTGTTGGCCGGTCAACGAGACACCGTCGTGCAAGAACAGCGACCCGAACCGGATCATGTCGGTAAGACAGGCGTTGATGCCCCCGTCGAAAAATCCGGTGCCGCCCGTGTCCACGCCGATGGTCGCGTCGCATTGGGCGCCGATGCGGCTCCACAGCAGTTCCGACATCAGTTCGGGCATCCGCCGGCCCCCTGCGACCTCGCAGATCCAGCCGAGCACGTCGGTTTCACACGAGCGATATTCGAACGGGCCGCCGTGAGCCGACTTCTGCCGCAACGTGAGCAGGAAGTCACGCAGCGTGGGAGGGGCGTCCGGACTGCTCCGGGGTGCCCACCCCATCGTCTGGTCGAGCACGTGTACCTCCGCGGTCGGGTGGAGGTAATTGTCTGAGAAGGCGATGCCCGACCTCATGTCCAGCAGGTGGCGCACCGTCGCACCGGCGTAGCCGCAATTCGCCAGGGCAGGAACATATTTCGTGACCGGCGCGTCAAGCTCGATCGCACCGGCCCCGTGCAGCGCGCCGACCACGGCGCCCACCAGCGACTTGCTCACCGAGAACAGCAGGTGCCGGGTCTGGGGCCCCATGCCGTCGAGGTAATCCTCGGCCACCAGCGAACCGCGGTGGGCGACGGCCCACCCGTCGGTGGCGGTGGCGGCCATCACCGCGCCGACGGTGGTGGCAGCCCCCTCAGTGCTGGTCGCGCCGATGTCGGCTATCGGAGCGGTGGCGGCGGGCAACTCAGCGGGCGGCCCGGTCCCGCGCGAAATCACCGCGGTCGGCACGAAATCTTCGACGTGCTGGAACGACCAATGCGAATACGGCGCCGACAGCCAGTTGTCCAGGGAGATACCGGCCGGGGCGCCGCTCACGCGCGTGCGACAAGCCGCGAGACGATCGGCGCGACCGGCGTTAGGGGCGTTGAGGTGAACTTCGCCTTCATACCCTTGACCCAGCGCTGGCAGCGCTCGCTTAGCTGATAGTCGTCTGTCTGCAGGTGTGAGCGGGTGACGAGCACGCCGAGTTGGGCGCCCTCGGAACGTAAGTCGCCAGGCGCCGCGACACGCATGTAAAAGGCCTCGGACCCGTCGAGCAACGTGGCAAAGTCGTTGGCGGTCCGCGCGAAGGAGACACGACCGTCGTCGTCGATTCGCCAGACACCGGTGCGTGGCGTTGCGGTGAAGAGCTCAATATCTGGCGAGGTCTCCGTAAGGATCACTTGACCCCAGACCTCGTCCTCGCCATAGCCCCGCTCCCAGCGCGCGTTGATCTCCTCGATGTCGAGCTCGTACTCGACGTCCATGTACTCGAGCAGGTGAAAGAGGAACAGCGGCATGTCGGCGTAGGCCTCGGCGGTCAAGTTCGTCATCGGGCTGGCGCCGCTGAGGCGCGGATTCACCTCGCCGAGGTAGAGCTCGTCTGAGTCGAGGTCATGCAGAAGGTCCACCTCGAAGTAGCCGCGGTAACCCTCGCGGCGCATGACGTCGCCCAGCTTTGCCACCATTTCTCGCGCGGCGTGCGTCTGCGCGGGCGGCAGTACCTCGCGCCAGATGTCATTGCCACACCAGCTGCCCCGGCTCGGAGTCAACTCCGAATAACCGACGAGACTCGTCATCGCGGGGCCGACCACGGTGCCGTGGCGGGTCACGGCACCCTCGAGGCACACCTCGACATTGCGGATGCGCTTCATGACTTTGACTTCTTGCTGCGAGGTCAGGTCACCGGCATGCTCGTCCCAGTCCCGCTGACCGTGCACAAAGAACGTCCCGCTGCCTGCGGCACCATAAGCGACCGAGATGACGAGATCGTCTCCTAATCCGGCGCCTTGCGCGAGCGCCAGCAGTTCGTCGTAGGAGCCGGCCCGTCCGATTGCGTGCGGCACGCTCGGTATACCCGCCTCGTTGGCCAGGCGCGTCATGATGATCTTGGAGCCCAGGCGCTGGCGCAGCTCGATCGGCGGATGCATGACCTCGAGACCTGCCGACCGCGCGAGGGCCTGGATCTCCTCGTTCATCATCACAAAGCAGCACTTGCCACCGGGACCTTTGCCCGCGATGAACTCGAGCGTCTCGGGATCAGACAGGAGGTGGCTGCACACCTCGTCCATGGAGTCAAAATCACGGCGGTCGCGTCGCCGGGGCACGAACACGCGCGAGTGTGTGCCCTCGAAAGAATCAAAGTAGTTCAGGTAAAAGAAGTTTCGTATCCAGCGGTCAACGCCGAGCAGGTTGAACGGGGTCGGAGAGATGAAGTACAGCGGCACCTTGTTCGTGTGAAAGAACGCGCGTATGTCCGAGAGACCGTTCAGCACGGGGCGCGGCTGGGACTCAAGCCCGTCGGCGGGCACGATCACGCCACCCGCGGTGACAGCGACGGCATGGGCGCTGCGGTCAGCGCGACGGCGGCGAGATCACATGGCTTCATGCCACGAGTGTGCACCAGCCCACGGCGTGGTGTCAGGGTTCGGCAAGAGGCGCTTCCAGAAATTCTTCTCAAAAAGTTGTCCAGGTTCGGCGCGGTTGGTGCTCCTACCTGTGAGCGCGGCCAACACGGGCCGCGACCGACACCGAGGAGAGATCGTGAGCACAAGTCGCAACACCCTGGCGCTGCGCCGGCAGAGCATCCGCACGCTGACCGCCGACGAGCTGCGTGTAGCACACGGTGGCCGGGTCAACGGCACCGTTACCTCGGCACCCCCCACCACGGGTCCCACCATCAAGACCGGTACCTGCATCCCCACCAGGCCCACCGTTACCACTCGGCCGACGCAGACGACGAAGCAACCGTGAATAGCGCTGGCATGTTGCAATCGCCGGACTCAAATGGCGAACGGGCCGCGGCCCGGGAACGCAATGGCCACATTGTGGACCGGGGCCAGCTCGCCCCTAAGGACAATCCCGTGACAGCGGACGACTCGGATGTCAGCGCCCGTCATGAGTCGGTTTTTCGCGAGCGTTGGCGCGACCGCCAGTCGGCGGGGGCCCGGCCGGGTGAGCTCGTCAAGCAGCCGGGGTGGATCGACGCCGCGCTTGTCGTGCTGGGCGTCTTGTTGACCGCAGGCGCTGTCGCTGCCGGCACGATGACCATCGCACGGACGCAGGCGCTGCCGGCGGTGGTGCAGGGTACTTCGGTGACCGCGGCCCGCGGCGAGGCGTCGCCTGCGCTGGGCAGTGTTGTGCAATACCGGGACGCGTCCGGGACCACGTTGAGCGCGACCGTCGTCGAGGTGACCGAGACCGAAGTGATGGCGCGGCTGGACCAGCCCGGCCCGGCGTCGACCGGCGAACTGCTCGTCCCCGCCCATAGCCAACGCCTGATCACCGTGCTGCTGCCGAGGCTGCAATGAGCCGCCGGCGCGCGATTCCCTATATCGCGCAGGCCGAGATGGCTGATTGCGGTGCCGCCGCACTGGCCATGGCGCTGGGCTATCACGGCCGCCACGTATCGCTGACTGAGATGCACGACGCCACCGGCACCGGGCGTGACGGCGTCGACGCGCTGCGCCTTGCCGAAGCCGCGTCCTCCTATGGCCTGCGCGCCCGAGGGGTGGCCACTGAGCTGGACGATCTGCGTGTGCTCCCGCGTGGCACCGTCCTACATTGGGGCGCAGCGCATTTCGTCGTACTGGACTCGGCATCGCGGCGCGGTGTCACCGTGGTCGATCCCGCCGCAGGCCGCTATCGGATCCCATGGCAGGCCGTCGACGATCTCTACAGCGGCGTCGCGATCATGTTGGAGCCCACCGACGCGTTTGCGGCGGGCGGGCGGCGGACGCCGGGTGCGCTGCACCATGCTCGCCGAATGTTGGTTCGTTCCAGTGGAATCGGCAAGGTGCTGGCGACTTCGGTGGCGGTGCGGATGATGGTGCTGGCGGTGCCGGTGCTGACCGGCGTGGTCGTGGACCGGGTCGTTCCCGCCGATGACTCGCACCTGCTCAAAGTCCTTGCCGCGGTGATGGTCGCGCTGATCGGCTACTCGATGCTCGCCACCTTCCTGCGGGCTCATCTGCTCCTGCGGCTCCGTAGCCGACTGGATGTCGACATGACACTGGATTTTCTCGAACACCTGGTGGACCTGCCGTATGCGTTCTTCCTCAAACGCTCATCGGGAGATCTGATGATGCGGCTGCGCAGCAACGCCACGGTCCGCGAGATCCTGACAACCGGTACCATCGCCGCATTGCTCGACGGCGGGCTAGCCACCTTGTATTTGGCCGTAATATTCCTGCTGTCACCGCTTCTGGGAGTCCTCGTCACGGTGTTGGCCGCCGCCCAGGTCACCGTTTTGCTTCTGACGCGACGGCGCAACCAACACCTCATGGGCGAGTCGCTGGCCACCGAAGCCAAGTCGCAGTCCTACGCCTACGAGATGTTCTCCGCGGTGGAAACTCTCAAGGCCGCGGGCGCAGAGCGCCGCGCCGTGTCGCACTGGACGAACTTGTTCGTCGCCGAACTGAACGTTTCGCTGCGCCGCGGGCGTCTTGCGGCGGCGGTGGAGACGGCCATGCACGGGCTGGCGCTGCTGTCGCCGATTGTGGTGCTGCTGGTGGGCGCGTATCTGGTTGGCAACGGCCAGCTTTCGTTGGGCACCATGCTGGCGCTGGCCGCGCTGGCGACCGCGTTCCTGGAACCGCTGGCGACTCTTGTCGTCACCGCCCTGCAGATCCAACTGCTCGGCAGCTACCTCGCCCGCCTCGACGACGTCCTCAGTACCCCGACCGAGACCGCCGGTCGCGACCTACGGCACGCACCCCAGCTCACCGGCGCGGTACGCGCGGAGCGGCTCACTTTCAGCTACACCACTCACGGGACGCCCGCCATCGACTGCGTCGATCTCGAGGTGAGGCCCGGGGAGGTTCTGGCCATCGTCGGGCGTTCCGGCTCGGGCAAGTCGACACTGGGCCGGCTGCTGTTGGGTCTTTACCAGCCCTCGGATGGACGGGTCTTGCTCGACGGGATCGACCTGGCCACAATGCATCCGCGCAGCGTCCGCTCGCAGATCGGTGTGGTCACCCAGGACCCCTACATCTTCGGGTTGTCGATCCGCGACAACCTCGCTCTGGGCGACCCCAGCCTGCCGCCGGACCGGCTCCAGACCGCCGCCGAGCTCGCCGGCGTCGCCGACGACATCCACGCGATGCCGATGGGATGGGACACCCCGCTCGTCGACGCGGGGGCCTCACTGTCGGGTGGTCAACGCCAACGACTGGCGCTCGCGCGCGCGCTTGCTCCCCAGCCGCGGATACTGCTGCTCGACGAGGCCACCAGCAACCTCGACACCGTCACCGAAGCCAAGGTCCACGCCAACATCGCTCGGCTCGGCTGCACGGTCATCCTGATCGCGCATCGGCTGGCCACCGTGATCGACGCCGACCACATCATCGTGATGGACGCCGGTCGTGTCGTCGAAGTCGGTTGCCATCGTGAGCTTTTGGACGCCGGTAGCCACTACGCACAACTGGTCGCCGGACAACTCGTCGGCCAGACCGAGCGGTAGGAGTCAGGAATGGGAACGGAACTGAGCCCAACCGGTTTCTTCGTGCTGCGCGCCCCGCTGCTGCCGGTGGAGGAGTTGGATCGGCTGCGCGCCGACCCCACCTACTGGCTCCGCTTGGCAGAGCAACCGGAAGTTCGTGAGGCGCTGCACCTGGCCTCGCCGGGCCTGATGCGCCGTTTGGCGGCAGGCAATCCGGATGACAAGGTGGCCGCATCGGTGACCGCGTATCTAGTTCGGATGTGCACCCGTGCAACCCCTTTCGGCTTGTTCGCGGGCTGCTCGCTGGGCGAGGTGGGCGATGCCACCGCGTTAGTGGTCGACGGTCCGGAGGGCACCGCGCGGCACAGTCGACCCGACACCGAGGTGCTGGCGACGATGGTGGATCGCCTACTGGCAGACGCGTCGACGCGCCCGGCGATGGTGGTGGAGCCCAACTCCAGTCGCTACCACGCGGCGGGAGCCATGCGCATCATCGAAAGCCGGGTGCGGGAAGGCCGTCGCAGCCATCACCTCGTCGTGGTCGAGGACGACGCGCCCCTGCGGTGCGCTTTGGATGCGGCCGCCGGTGGTTGCGCCGTCGCGCAGGTCGTCGATGCGGTCAAGTCCCACGCGGGCGTGGAGCACGACGAGGCCCGCAACTACGTGGACGCTTTGATCGACGCCAAGGTGCTCACCGCGGTGGCCGAGCCGGCGGTGACGGGCCCAGAACCGTTGGCGCATGTCGTCTCGTCTCTTAGCGGCCACGGTTTGGCTGCGGCATCGGAGGCGTTGGCTCGGGTATCCGACGAACTTGCCAGGCTGGACGGCGCCGGGCTGGGCAACCCTCCCGAGGCCTACGACTCGGTGGCCGAAACGCTGCTCGATCTGGTCGGCGAGGGCGACGACGCGCGGCTGGTTCAGGTCGACCTGCACCGCGCCGGGTCGGGTCTGACCCTGGGGCCTGACACGGTTGCGCTGCTCACCGAGGCGGTGGATCTGCTGCACCGCGTGTCCCCGAACTTCGAGGATCCTGCGCTGCGTCGTTTCAAAGCCGACTTCGCGGCCCGCTACGAGGAGCGCGAGGTTCCCCTGATGGAGGCCCTGGACGAGGAGATGGGCATCGGGTTCGATCGGACGACGCATCCGGCAGCCGACGAGTCGCCGCTGCTGGCCGGTATCGACCTCGGCGGCGTGTACGGGAACTCGCTGTTCACCGCGCGCGACGCAACCCTGCTCGACATGCTGATGCGCGCGCGCGACAGTGGCGCGAAAACCCTTGAGCTCGACAAGGATACGGTCGCGCGTCTCGCCAATGCGACGCCATTGCCGTTGCCCGATGCGCTGGCCGTATTCGCCAGTGCGCTCGACGATGGCGTGGAGATCCACAGCGTCGGCGGTCCGTCGGGCGCGGAGCTTCTCGGACGGTTCTGTCACGGCGATTCCCGATTGCACGAAGCCGTTCGTGCGCACCTTCGCGCCGAGGAAGCCCATTCGCCCGGTGTTGTGTTCGCCGAGCTCATTCACTTGCCGGAAGGGCGTGTCGGCAACATCTTGGCCCGGCCCGTGCTACGCGATTATGAGCTGGTTCTTTTGGGACGGTCGGGGGCGCCCGCGGATCGCCAACTCAGTGTGGACGAGCTGACGTTGCGCCTCGACGGTGAGCGGCTCGTCCTGCACTGCCCGCGGCTGGGCGCCGAAGTCCGGCCGCGGCTGACTACCGCGCACAATCCGGCGTGGCGCGGCTACGGCGTGTACCGGTTCCTGGCGGCCCTGCAAAACGACGGCGTGGCAGGCGGACTCGCGTGGGACTGGGGCGCGTTGGCGAACGCGCCGACGCTGCCGCGCGTCACCGCCGGGCGACTGGTGTTCGCCCGGGCCCGCTGGCAGCTTTCGGCCGCAGAAGTGAAAACCGTCGCCGGAGCCGACGCGGCGGCCGGGTGGGCGGCCCTGCGCCGCGACCGCGGACTGCCCGGCGAGCTGCTGATCGCGGATGGCGATAACCGGCTCTACGTCGATACCGCCAGCGCCGCCCTGATCGCCGCCGCCGCGAAGGTGCTGCGGGGTCGGACCGCTGCGGTCGTCGAGGAGGTGCTGCCCTCCGGGGTCGCCGCGGGGCCGCAGGGCCGATTCGCCCACGAACTCATCGTGCCCTTCCTGCGCAGCGGCGATCCCGAACCGGCCCCGCAGCCGTTTGAGGCACCCCGGCTGCAGCGCGCCTTCGCGCCCGGCAGCGAGTGGCTGTACCTCAAGGCCTATACCGGTACCGCGTCCGCCGACCGCATCCTCACCGACACCGTCGGCCCTGTCATCGATCAGCTGCGGGACGCGGGCGTTCTCGACCACTGGTTCTTCCTGCGCTACGCCGACCCCGAGCATCATCTGCGGCTCCGGTTGCAGGGTGAGCCGGCGGCGCTGCGCGAACGCGCGCTACCCGCGCTTACCGATGCGCTGGCCGACCATCTTGGCGACGGGACGATATCGAAAGTCGCAGTCGACACCTACGACCGCGAAATCGAGCGCTACGGCGGCGACGCCGGCATCGAACTCGCCGAGTTCATCCACGAGGCCGACAGCGGAGCCGTGCTGAAAGTGTTGGGCCTGCTCGACATTGACGACGGGCCCGAGGCCCGCTGGAAGCTTTGCATGTACGCCACCGACCGTCTGCTCGCCGACGCCGGGCTCGACATGCAACAGCGTCGCGACTGGGCCAAGAGCGGCGCGGCGGGGTACCGGTCCGAATACCCCAACGCACCCAACCTCGAAGCCGGCGTCGGACGGCGCTGGCGCGACGAGCGCGCCGACCTCACTGCGCTGCTCGACGACACCGCCGAGCATCCCTACGAACCCGCGCGCCAGGTGTTCAGGCAGCGATCAGAAGTTCTCGTGCCGCTGCTCGGTGAGTTGGCGGACCGGTCCAGGCGGGGCGAGCTGACCCAGCCGTTCGCGTCGCTGCTGCACAGCTTCGACCACCTGCACGCCGTCCGGTTGCTGCGTTCGGCCGCACGCACTCATGAGCTCATCCTCCTGGGCTTTATGGACCGCTATTACGCCAGCCAGATCGCACGGACGCCCAGTGCCAAGGTTGCCGGGTCCTAGTCGCGGCGCTTCGCCGAGATTCACGCTGGCGCGGAGAATTTCGAGGCGAGTGAGCAGCACGCTGACGTCGATTTCGACGCCGAAAAAGTTCTCCAAAAAGTGTCCGGGTTTGGCGCGGTTGGTGCTCCTACCTATGAGCGCGGCCCACACGGGGCCTCGACGACAACAATGAGGAGAAGTAATGAACACCAACCCCAGCAAGCTGGCCCTGCGTCGGCAGAGCATCCGCACACTGACCGCGGACGAGCTGCGCATCGCACACGGTGGCCAGGGTGGCAACGGGACCGGCGGCGGCACCGGCAACGGCACGGGCACCCACACCAAGCACACCACGGTGCCGACAACGGGGACCCACACGGGAACCGGCACCCGCACGAAGACAGATTTGCCGCAGCAGTCGGCGACCATCGCCTGACGTCGTCACGCACGAACCGCCCCATAACCGACGCGAAATCGGTTGTGGGGCGGTCTCGTTGCGTAGAGCGGCGTCGCCGGCGTGGTCGTTGGTTGCCGGTTCGAACCCGACACTGCAGCCTCGAGTTAGACCTTGGTGGCGCCCATATCGACGGTCAGCTGTGTTGCCGTCACGGCACGAGACAGATCCGAGGCCAGATAGATGACGGCATCGGAGATGTCATCGACAAGTGCAGGAAACGGCGAGGGAAGCACGCACCCAAAGGACATTAGGTAGTTCGGGTGAGCGGTGAGCATCTTTTCGACGCTCGGGTCTTCAGCTGGCGCTGTGGCGACCCCCCACGGGTGGATCGAGTTGACCCGGATGTTGTATTCCCCGAGCTCGATTGCGGCTGACTTCGTCAGCCCGACAACGCCGTGCTTGGCGGCGGTGTAGTGACTCTGACAAGGTAACGCTTTAATTCCTGCGACCGAGCTGACGGTGATAATCGAGCCACCATTTCCCGCCGAAAGCATATGGGGAACTGCGGCTTTCATCGTGCGCCAAACACCGGTCAGGTTGATGTCGATCATCGTCTGCCACTGCTCGTCCGACATTTCCCAGAAGCGCGCCCAGTTGCTGATACCTGCGTTGGCGACAACAACGTCCAGGCGTCCACCGAAGCGCTCGACCCCTTGTGCTAACACCGCTTCCAGCGCGCCGGAGTTCCGTACGTCGGCGATCTCCATCAAGCATGGACGTCCCTCGGCCTCCACCAGACGTGCGGTTTCCGCGAGGTCCGCCTCGGTGGCGGCGGGGTATCCGTTGTGAGGTGAAACGTCGGCCGCGACATCAATGCCGATGATCGAAGCGCCTTCGCGCGCGAGGCGCAGCGCGTGGTTACGCCCCATGCCGCGCGCCGCGCCGGTTACGAACGCGACCCTGTCGTCAAGCAGACCCATGACAACCCTCCGATTCGCTGCCGCAGCCGTTCTGGGCTCCTGACATAAGACGCGTTAGTCAGCCGCGACGGGCGGCATTGCCGACGCCGCCGTCGACTGGGTTCTCCAACGAAATGTCCTTGGTTTCACGCATCAGTAGTAGTGCGATGAGCGTTACGATCGCTGCCACGCTCACGTACCCCCCGACCCAACCCACTCCATGCTTGGTGGCCAGCCAAGTAGCGATGAACGGCGCTACCGCGGCGCCAAGGATGCCTGCCACGTTGTAGGAGATCCCGGAGCCGGTGTAGCGCACGTTGGTCGGGAACAGTTCGGGCAGCACCGCGCTCATCGGGCCAAAGGACAAGCCCATCAACGTCATTCCGATGACCAAGAACAGAGCCGCGGAGCCCTTCGTCGCGCTGTCGGGCGCCAGCATGAGACCGAATGACGCACCGTAGCCGATGATCGCCGTGGTAACGACCAACAACGTGCGCCGTCGGCCGAACCGGTCGGCGAGCGCGCCGGCTATCGGCACCATCGCAGCAAAGAACAATACTGCGATCAACTGAATGTGCAGGAAGTCCGCATAGCCGAAGCCCAGCCCGCTCCCGCCCGGTGGTCGCTTCGAGGTGCCGTAGCTCAGTGCCCACGTGGTGACGGTGTAGAAGAGGGTGTAAGTCGCGAGCATGACGAATGTGCCGATGATCAGTTCGCGCCAACTGGTGCGAAAAACCGCGGTCACCGGGCTCCGGACTCGCTCGCCGCGCGCGAGTGCCTTTGCGAACACCGGCGTTTCCGTCAGTCGCAGCCGGACATAGAGCCCGATCGCCACCATGACAGCGCTCAGCAGGAAGGGGATCCGCCATCCCCAGGTCAGGAACGGGCCCTCCGGGTTGAGCTTGACGTTGCTATGGCCCAAACAGCTGATCAGTACGAGAAACAGTCCGTTAGCCAGCAGGAAACCGAATGGCGCGCCCAACTGGGGCCACATCCCGGCCCGCGCCCGCTTGTCGCGTTCGGCGGTTTCGGTGACCAACAGCGCCGCCCCGCTCCACTCCCCGCCCAGCGCCAGGCCCTGGCTGAACCGCATAACTGCGAGCAGCACCGGCGCCACGACGCCCACCTGCTGGTAGGTCGGCAGCAGTCCGATGACGAAAGTCGCGATCCCCATGGTCAGCAGCGAGCCGACCAGCGTGGCCTTGCGGCCCGCACGATCGCCGAAGTGCCCGAACAGCATTGACCCCAACGGCCGTGCCACGAACGCCAGACCGAAGGTCGCGAACGAGGCCAGCAGCGCGGTCGTATGGTTGCCCTTCGGGAAGAACAGGTACGGGAACACGGACACCGCGGCCGTGGCATAGATGTAAAAGTCGTAGAACTCGACGGTGGTGCCCACCATTGAGGCGACGGCGATCCGACGTCGCGGAACGGAGCCGACCATCTTGGCGTCCACAGCGCTCATGGGTGGCTTCCTGGTCGGGGGAGAGATACGACATCATCTCATCCGCCCTGTCGTCCAGCGCCGGCCACGTCTGAATTGCCCAAACCGGCCTCGGCGGTCGCGGTGGGCATTACCCATAGTTAGAGTCACACACTAGGAGTCCTGGCCGCTTGTGATCACGGAGCGAATTGTGAATACGGAGTGTTTCGAAGCGGTCGTCGTGGGGGCCGGCTTTGGGGGTATCGGCGCCGCGATCCAGCTCAAACGCCTCGGGTATGACAACTTGGTCATTCTCGACCGGGAGGCCGACCTGGGTGGCACCTGGCATGTGAACCGCTATCCTGGCGTGGCCGTTGATATCCCGTCCACCACCTATTCGTACTGGTTCGAGCCCAACCCGTACTGGTCACGGTTATTCGCGCCGGGTGCTGAGCTCAAACGATATGCCGAACACGTCGCCGACAAGTACGACGTACGCCGCCACATGCGGTTCAATCAGATCGTCGAAGGTGCCCGATGGGATGAGGACGCCCGCATGTGGCAGGTGGCGCTCGCCGGCGGCCAAGCGTTGACGACCCGCCTTCTCATCACCGCGACCGGCTTCCTTTCCCAACCGCGCATTCCGGTCATCCGCGGGATCGACAGCTTCGACGGCACGGTGATCCACACCGCCGCGTGGGACGACGACTACAGTTTTGCGGGGCGTCGGGTAGGGGTGATCGGGACCGGGGCGAGCGCGGTGCAACTCATCCCTGAGCTGGCCAATCAGGTCGCCGATCTAACCGTCTACCAACGCACCCCGATCCACACGGTGCCCAAGATCGACTTCGCGATCCCTGCCGGGATTCAATGGCTGTTCGCGCGACTGCCCTTGGCGCAGCGCTTGTTCCGCTGGATGACCGACACCTTTTTCGAGCTGATAACGGTGACTGCGGTGTACTACCGGCAGTTCCGCCGACTGGGCGTCGATGGCGGCGACCTGGCCATGGTCCACCGGTTCGTGTCGGTCCGTGACGCGGAGCTGCGCCGGAAATTGACGCCGGACTACGACTTCGGCTGCAAGCGGCCCACCTGGTCCAACGATTACTACAGTGCCTTCACCAAACCGCATGTGCACCTGCGGACAAACCCGATCGAGCGGATCGAGCCGGACGGTGTCGTCACCGCCGACGGGCACAAAGACGTCATCGACGCCCTCGTGCTGGCCACCGGTTTTGACTTGTGGGACGCCAATTTTCCGGCGATCGAGGTGATCGGCCGCCGGGGCCGCAACTTGGGAAAGTGGTGGCGCGAGAACAGGTTCCAGGCCTACCAGGGCGTGTCCGTTCCCTGCTTCCCTAACTTCCTGAACCTAGTCAGTCCGTACGCCTTCTCCGGGCTGTCGTTCTTCAACACGATCGAATATCAGATGCGACACTTGGATCGGCTGCTCGGCGAGGTAAAGCGTAGGGGCGCAACCACTTTTGAGGTAACCGAAGACGCCAATGCCCGATTTCTCGATCGGATGACACAGTTGCTGGGCGACTCCGTGTTTCGTTGGGGCAACTGTGCCACGTCACGGTCGTACTACTTCAACCACAGCGGTGAAGCAACGCTGCTGCGGCCGACGTCCACACGAAACGCGGTACACGAAGCCTCGACCTTCCCGTTGCACGACTACACGATTGCCTAAGTCAACTCATCGGGTTTGCCGGGCTCGAGAATCAGGGTTGCAGCAGTCGTACGCCGACGCGGTCTCCGGTCCGGGCCATGAATGCCAGCGGGGCGGTCATCGTGGTGATGAGCTGGCCGCGCAACTTGCTTCTGCGTTGGCCGAGGCCGCCGCCAATTCGGCGCATCGCGGCGGTGGTCGCCGGCAATGGTCGGAAGAACACGGTCATCTCCTCGATTAGACCGTCGCCGCGCAGCTTCAGGTAATCGCAGAACTGGATTCGCAGGCCGTCCACGCGCGCTTGTCCGATAAGGACCGCGGCCCGGTCGGCATGCAGCTCGTCGGTATAGGTGAGATCTTCTAGCACCGGGAGGATTACGGTCACGAGCTTGTCGATCTGGTCGCGGCCTTCGAACGCCAGGTTGTCCGTGAATGGGGAGCGGAGCACCGCGTTATCGGCGAACGACTCCATCACAGCGCGGTGGTCTCGGGCTTCCATTGCGACTCGAAGCGGGAGCTTTGTGCCTATCACGACTCCATCCACCTCCGTGCCGGCCATCGATGTGCGAATCAGTCAGGATAATAGGTTATCCTGACTTATATGCGGCCCGCAACCCTGAACCCGTCGGACTACGTCGTTCTAGGAATGACCGGCCTCGGTGCCCGTTCTGGTTACGAGATCAAGCGAACCGTCGAGCTCTCGATTCGGTTCTTCTGGACCATCTCGCCGGCGCAGGTCTACCCGAGCCTGGCGAAGCTCGAGGAGGCTGGGCTGCTGGCCGGCCGCGATGAGCCTCAGGGCAACCGACCGCGCCGGGTGTACGAGCGCACTCACCAGGGCACGCGAGCTCTCCGCGACTGGCTCACCCGCCCCGAGGCGATGCCGTTTGAGCTGCGCGACATCGCAATGGTGAAGCTGTTTTTCGCCGACGCGCTCGACCCGGTCGACGCGCATCAGCTGCTTGCCCGGGTCAGGTCGCGCAGTGAAGAACTCGCCGCGACCCTCCGGGCGATCCGGCCGGAGGCCGACGAGGTCGCTCGCGCAGGGAACGACCATCCGCGTCTCACCCTCGAGATGGGGATCGCCTACCACGAAGCAGTCGTCGACATCTGCCGTCGGTTCGAGCGGTCAGCGACCTAATGGCCACCCTTGCCGCCGCCATGGTCGCACTTAGCTCAAAGGAGCTTCCGCAGCCGGCTTCGCCGAGCGTTGATCGGCCGCCAACGCGGCGAGTTCGGCTAGGGCCCTTGGGATCCCGTCGGTAATCTCCGAGACGTCAGGCACGCTTTTCTTGCACGCCTGCATTCCGATGGTCATCTTGTCGAGGTAGCTCCAGCCCGTCACATTCAAGCCGTATGGGTAAATGATCGGACCCACCGAAATGATGTTCTCGATCGGCGCGCCCGCGAAGTACAACTGCTTCTTCGGGCCGGGAACGTTCGACACCGTCATGCTGTACGTGGGGCGCCGCCGTGCCATGGCACCCAGAATGGGCAACCCGCGAGCGTAGAACCAGAACAGCGGCCAGTAATCCATCCAGTCACCGAAAAGCCAGAGGTCACGCTCGGCTTGCACCTCCCTGGCGGCATGAGTATTGGCGGCGATGCACTTGAGCCGATCGACCGGGTCCGCCACATCGGTGGCCAACGAGACATTCCATATGGTCACTTGATTGCCCCAGTCGATTTCCTCCCCGGGTGGGCGAATCGCCACGGGCACAACGGTGGTCAGAGATTCAGCGGGCAGCTCGCCGTGGCGGTCCAAATAGGAGCGGATAGCGCCGCTGCACCCGGCGAGATAGACATCGTTGAGGGTTACGCCGAATGCGCTCTTGATTTCCTTCATCGTGGCCATGTCACACCTGACATAGGCGAACTGCCGATCGAGGGTGAACCGCTCGTTGAAACACACGGCGGGCGCCGCGAACGCGTCGGCGAAGCCGGGCCGGCCGGCCTTGCGGCGCCTGCGGATGGTCCCGACCGTCCGCGCCGAGCGCATCAGAACACGGGGAAATCGAAGCACCGCGCCGCCCTCGTGGATGGCAAGCAATCGAAGCCACGTCGCGGCGTTCGGCGGCCGTTCGTGCACCAAAGTTCGTTTAGGCACCGGCAGCGGTTCGGCGGGGTCTGTGCTGAAGATGGTCTCGAGAAGCCGCACCGAAGCCAGGCCGTCGGCCAAGGCGTGGTGAAGCTTCAGGACCAATGCGATGCGGCCGTCGGCCAGGCC
>Ga0318531_10000155_pt1 | contig 15822 bp, 18 predicted proteins | sample GRESIP053b4f25_FD_203486 | JGI IMG/M metagenome (GOLD analysis project Ga0318531, IMG submission 203486) | Tropical soil microbial communities from Luquillo Experimental Forest, Puerto Rico - GRE.SIPMG.053b4f25 | ecosystem: Environmental > Terrestrial > Soil > Tropical forest > Bulk soil... | reverse complement strand
GGCATCGCCGCCGAGCTGACGGATCGCGATGCGGTCGCGGATGTGCGGCGCGCGCTTTGCGAGCATCACAGCGACGCGACACTGCTGGTAAACGCGGCCGGATTCTTCATCCCGAAGGCGTTTCTTGAGTACGACCCGCATGTCTACGACTCGTACATGGAGCTCAACTATGCCCTGTTCTTCCTGACGCAGACCGTCGTTGCGGGCATGATCGCCCGCGGGGACGGCGGCTCCATCGTTAACATCGGCAGCATGTGGGCATATCAGTCCCTGGGCCTGACTCCATCGTCTGGGCACTCGATGCAAAAGGCCGGCCTGCATGCGCTCACCCATAACCTGGCCATCGAGCTTGCCGGGCACAAGATCCGCGTCAACGCGGTGGCACCGGCCGTCGTCAGGACCCCCGCTCTCGAGCGGTTCGTCCCGAAGGACGAGATCGACGCCACGCTTGACACTTTCGCGCCGTTTCATCCATTGGGGCGAGTCGGCACCCCCGCCGACGTCGCCAACGCCGTCACCTATCTGCTCTCCGACCAGGCCTGCTGGGTCACCGGCGCGATTCTCAACGTCGACGGCGGCATCATGGCCGGCCGCAACTAACCCGATGGAGGTCCCGAGCCGGTAGGGAAGCCCGAAACATTCTGGCGCGCTGGACAACCGACCGCGGGGACGAGGTCAGTACGAAATCAAAGTAACCAGTCAAACGCAATTCTGAGAGGTTCATCATGAAGATCGTAGTCATCGGCGGTCGAGGGCTTATCGGCTCGAAAGTAGCGACCAAGCTCTGTGCGCTGGGACATGACGTGATCGCCGCCTCACGCCGATCAGGTGTCGATTCGCTCACCGGTGAAGGCCTCGCCGACGCCGTCGCCGGTGCGGATGTCCTGGTCGACGTCGCCGAGTCACCATTGTTCGACGATGAACCTGTGATGCACTTCTTCACGACCACGACCACGAATCTGCTCTCTGCTGAACGGGAAGCGGGAGTCAAACACCATGTGGCGTTGTCGGTGGTGGGCGCGCAGATCATGCCAGATAGCGGCTACAACACCGCGAAAGCAGCTCAGGAAAACCTGATCAAGGATTCGGGCCGGCCTTATTCGATCGTGCGAGCAACTCCGTTCTACGAATTCGCGGTTGGCTTGGCCGATTCCGCGACAGACGGAGACGTTGTCAGGTTGCCCCACGCGTTGTTCCGTCCTATCGCCGCCGACGATGTCGCCACCGCGGTGGCCCGCGCGGCTGTCGGGCGCCCTATCAACGGAGTGACGGAGATCGCCGGACCCGAAGCAATGGGGATGGACGACTTTGTCCGCACGAGCCTTGCTGCCATTGGTGATCAACGTCGGGTCGTCACTGACGCCCAGGCACCATACTTCGGTGCGGTGATCGACGATCACACCCTCGCACCCGACGAGAACGCCACCATCTTCACTACTCGATACTCCGACTGGATCGACGCACACTCCAGCCGGCGCATTTAGGCAAATTGACTGGGAATTCAAGTGATCCAACCGCACCAGCCCTGCACTTGCTTGAAGAACAGGCAGGTTCCCAAGTTTCCATTGCCCGCTCCGAGCGTTAGCTTGCTTCGCTCCGATCCGGCGTGGTCGCCTTACTAGGCGTTTGACGTCGACGGGGGTCCGGCTGTGCGTCCGTTTCGCAACCATAGAGGGATAACGAATGTTGCAGGATACGACTGACTCCGAATCGAAATCAACAATAACCGTGGTGCAGGAAGTACGGTCACCGTCGATTCCTGAAGATGCCCATGTGTTGACTGTTCTTATCAACCATCCACCGGGCGCCCCCGGCTACCCGCCACATCGCCTTCCTGGCGGTCCAGGATTCGGTTACATGATTGACGGTGAGATGTTGTTCGAGCTCGAGGGTGAAGCGCCACGCGTCCTCCGCGCTGGAGACGCGTTCTGGGGACCCGGCGGCGACGTGATCCACTATCAGGACGCTAACAACCGCACTGACATTCCTTGTAGCTTCGTCCTCACAATATTGTGCGTGCCCGGGCAACCGATGCTCGAACGGATTACCGAAGAGGAGCTTGAGGAGCGAAAGGGACTGCGCGTCACCAGTTGACTGGCTCGGGTCTGCGGTGGCGCTGTCGGACAGCGCGTTTCGCAGTGTCGCCGACCTGCTTTCCCCGCGTGGAGTTCGTTCCGGTCGCTCGGCGCTTAGTGCGCGAACTGCGGTCGGCGCTTTTCGAGAAACGCGTTGATGCCCTCGTTTCCGTCGGGGGAATCGGCGCATTCGGCGATGAGTCGACCCTCCCACTCCATCTGTTCCTCGAGCCCGGTTTTGAACGACATCAACACCAGCTTCTTCACCGCTGACGCAGATTGCCTTGCGCCAGAAGCGATCTTCTCCGCGAGCGCATCCGTGCGGGCAGCCAGCTCCGCACTGTCGGCGAGTTCTGTCACCAAGCCCCAAGCCAACGCCTCAGCGGCGGACAGCGTTCGATTGGTCAACATCAGCTCCTGCGTCTTGCGGACGCCGATGAGCCGGGGCAGGTAGAACGACGAGCTGCCGTCGGGGCTTAAACCGACTGTGGTGTAAGCCATCGTGAATGACGCCGACTCTGCTGCAAGCACCAGGTCACCCGTCACCGCCAGACTGAAACCGGCTCCAGCCGCAACCCCGTTGACGGCGGTGATCAATACCGCGTCCATCCGGGCGAACGTGGAGATGGCGCGGTGCAGGTCGTCGGCCATCGCCTTGACATAGTCGCCGGGCGTGCTCGATGACGATGCCATCGCCCTGAGGTCTCCCCCGGCGCTGAAGAATCGTCCAGCACCGGTGAGGACGACAACCCTGGTGGCACCGCGATCGCAGCGCTTGGCCGCATCAGCAAGCTCGCGGAGCAGTGTGTCGTTCATCGCGTTGGCGGCATCGGGGCGATTCAGCGTGATGCGGGCAATGGGCCCGGATGACTCCAGGACGATGGCCTCGTATTCGGTCATTGCGCAACTCTAACGAGCAGGTTCTAGCGGGATCACGGGGTCAGCACGGCTTTGAGGATCTCGCCGCGGTGCTGTGCCTCCACCGCCTGCCTCCACCGCCTCGTTGATCTGGGCCAGCGGCATCGTGGTGATCAGCTTGTCGAACGGGAATTTGCCCTGACGACCGGACGCCCGCAGAGATGCCAACGGAAGTTGAGTAGTGCACTACTCATGTGCTCCCCGTGATCTTGCGTAATCATTCTGACACCGCAATTAAACGTTAACGGAACTGAGAGCGGGAGCATCATGTGCACGTCAGACCGGGGCGTAGTGCCCCAACGTCAATGCGTGTATGACACCCCCGCGATCAGTGCGATCGAAGACGTCATGCGGCAACACGACTATTACTACAAGCTCTGCGTACGGAGGTAGAGCAGCCATGTCATCGCACGCACATCGCCCAAGCGCCTCTAGGTCGACACCCAAGGCAAAACTGTACGGTGGGATCGCCGCAGCGTTAATCACCGCCGGCACGCCCATCGGCGTTGCCTTGGTGAACCACATCGGCTCCGATTCGCCACCGATCGGCTCCGTTTCTGCGCCACCGCCACCGCCGCCAGTGCCTAGCAGCGCCACGGCCTCTAAGCCATCGACGTGGACGACCATCACACCGACCCCCGTGAGCCAGGGATCCGACCAGGGTCCGGTTGACAAATATGCGATCAACGACTCAGGTACTGAGGTCAAAGTATGGGGCCACGCCGATAAAGACGCCGACGGCATGATTGTTCTGATAGGCCCACAGCCGTCGGGTGGGTTCTGGCCTGCCTTCGCGAATGTCGTCAACCACCAATGGCAAGTTGATGTCAAGACCGATCCACAAATTTCGGAGGGCTACAAAGTATGGGCCATCCCCCACATACCCGGCGGCGGTGCCCCAGGTCAGCGTCCTGTGAAGTTCACCTTCCAGGCGACCGGACCGACATCGACAACGCCACCACCACCTCCGGGCCAGATAATGGACTGCGCGGCGCAACACGGCCCCGACTGCTTTAACGGCCCGGGCTGGGGACCGCCCTCGGTCTACCAACCGAATCAATGACTACCTACCGGTCGCGCCGGCGCGTTGGGCCCGACCACCCGTAGCCAAACCCGGTCAAGGACGACCGACACACTGGCGTCTGTGCGCACTCTCTGCGTCGTGGATGCGGCAGCAACGTAATTGGCCAGCTGCCAGTCTGTCCCCACAACCGAGGTTGCTGCTATGGGATTACCGGGGTGAGCAGCAGCTGTGATCCCATTCCTACAGTGCTGCCGAGTGTTTCGACGAATGCGTCGAGCAGATCGTTGACCCGTCGTAATTCCCACAGCGTCTGTGCGGTCAGCCATGCGACATCACGCGTCTTCTCGATGTCCCACGAGCAGATCAGGTGCGCCACGGGTTCCAAGTGGTTGTCGATGGATTTTTCGACTTCTGTCAGGAATGACTGCCGAATTTCGGCCTCGACGCTGGCCAGCACCTTGTTGACTGTGTCGTAATCTTCGCGTACGCCTGGGTCGTCGGGGGTGCGGCCTCGCGCCGTGCACGTGGCGACGACGGCAAGCGGCAGATCGTTTTCGATGTGCGCGTTCATCCCGGCTAGCGCGAATTGAATCGGCACGATCTTTCTGTTCGCGCGAGCGGTGAATAGGGGAGCCCACGCCTTGGGTTTATCGCCGGGGGCGTCGTACGCGCTGAACCAGTAGGTGGCGAAGCGGACGTCCAGGTCGGTGACGAACGCATCGTCGCGAAAAACACCGCCTTTGGTCAGCTGGTCTCGCATCATTTCGGTGACCTTTAGATATACGTCGTTGAATACGCTGGCACCGTCGCTCGCGGGCAGGTCTGAGGCGATGTCTCGCATGCGTGCGAGGACCTGGGCGACTGTGGTTGGACTCATATCTGCACCTCAACGAAACCGTGGGCCTCCGCGATGGTTTGACATTCGTTCGTGGTGATCGACACGCGACCGAAGAACGAGGTCGCCGGCGCCATAGGCTGTTTGGCATGCGCGCGACGCAAGTCGATCGGTCGTACCGCGGTAGTGCTTCGGCTGCGCCGTGGTACCAGGTCGCGCACTTCGTCGTTGCACCAGGCGCCGGCCGGTGTCACTTCTTGCATGTCCGCTTCCTCCGCCGCGAATAGGTTGGACGTCGAGTCCATCTTGGCGTTGCGACGCTGGAGACGCACGCGTAGCGGAATACCCGATCGTCAGTAGCGTGAATGGCCGCGGTTCTCGGCGAGGTCACCAGCTCACCGTGGCAGTTCTTCATTCGTTATGCCCGGGGGCGTCGCAAGGCCGGCCGTTTGGTGCTGGTGTGGACCACCGGGCTGAATCAGACTTGCGCCGCACCGTTGAGGCCGTGCACGGACAGGCCCCAGTCGGCAATCAAACTGAGGCTTTCGGCGATCTGTCCGGTTACTTCGGCCGCGCAGTCGCATAGCGCCACCACCGCCTCAACAATCTCCTCGATCGATTCGAATAGCTCGCGGGGGAGTTGATCGCCGATCAGCGCCTCGAATCCTTCGCTCATTACCGCAATGCGCGGTCCCACCGCGTTGACCCGGATGCCTGTGCCATAGAGATCGCCCGCCAGGCCGCTGGTGATCCGGTTAAGCGCCGCTTTGGTGGTGCCGTATAGCTCCATCGTCGAACCCTGCGGTCCTAGGTAGAAGGGCGGCCCCTGGTGTAGCCGCGCGCCCGCGCTGGTGAGGTTCACGATCCAGCCCGCACGAGCCGCGCGCATGCCGGGAATTACTGCCTGCGCGAGTTCGAGCGGCGCGATTACATTGCACTCGAAGGCGATTCGCTGCTGTTCGGCGGAGACCTCGGTGATCGGCACGGCGACCGCGGCGACTGCGTTGTTGACCAGAATGTCGATGGGGCCGCCGAGAATTTCGACGGCCTCGGGGATGACTCGGGCACGGGCGTTCGGATCGGTGAGATCGGCGGCGATGGTGCCGACGCGTGTGCCGTAGGTGCGACATGCCGCTTGTGTCGCGCGCAAGCTGCCCGGTAGCTGATCTTGTTGGTCGAGTGTGCGGGCGACGAGCGCGACGTCTGCGCCGTGTGCAGCCAGTCGTTGCGCGATTCCGGCGCCGATACCGCGGCTGGCGCCGGTGATGACAGCGCGTCGTCCCTCAAATCGCTCCGTCATCATTGGCTCCTTCCGGGTCATGCGAAGCTTCCCGCTGGCGGGCGGAGGCGGTGCTGCCGGCAGCGGTGAATGCTTTTAGGTCATAGGTGCGGCCGAGGCTGTACGACGTCTCCGCCGCGAGGGCGCCTGTCAAGGACATGTCCGCGCCACGAGCGTAGAGGCTAAGCATTTCGCCGACCGCTGCATTGGCGGGAACCCTGCTCGCGAGTTCGAGCGTGAACGCCATCAGATTCTCGTGCGGCACTAGATGATTCACCAGACCAAGGCGAAGGGCCTCGCTGGCATCCACGAATTCACCGGTGATCGACATCTGCCTGGCCTTGCGTACGCCGACCGCGCGCGGCAGCAGCGCGGTCAGGCCCCAGGTCGGAACCACGCCGAGCAGCGCATGGGTGTCGGCGAAACGGGCCCGCTCCGAGGCGACGATGAAAGAGCAACTCAGCGCTATCTCCAAGGCTCCGGACACGCATGCTCCGTTGACCGCGCAGATGACCGGCTTGCGCATCGCACGCAACGCACTGGCCGGACTGAGGTCCAGGGGATTGCCGGTCTCGCCCGGGCCGCGCTCTAATTGCTTGAAGTCGACACCGGCGGAGAACACCGGATCAACGGCCGTAAGCACGACGACGCGTACATCGTCGTCGCGGTCGGCTGCCGCGGCGGCCGCGCACAGCTCGCCTCGCAACGGGCCGTGGAGTGCGTTCTTGGATTCCGGACGGTCGATGGTGAGGATCCGAATTCCATTGTCGTCGTCGACATGAAGGTGCTCGCTCATCTCACGGCATACCAAATCGGGAGGTGATCGAGTCGACCGTCGGCGCAGTCATCGGCATCTCCTCGGGCGTGTCTTGTCAACACCGTAGCTTAAAACTACAGTGGTTTTCTTAGCAGGGCGCGAGGTGGATCACAAGTAGCAACACGACTGAGGGCGGCAGCGGTTCACGGTGAAGGTGCACTTACAGGTAGACGGCTCCCCGCCAAAGGTCGGTGACAGTGCGCGGGAGATCGCCGATTTGGGCGCCGACGGGGTTTTCTCGTTCGAGGGCCAGCACGACGTGTTCTTCCCTCTCGTTGTCGCGGCCGCGGAGACCGATCTCGAGCTGATGACCAACGTGGCGATCACCGGACCGCGCAGTCCGCTGCATCTGGCCCACGCTGCTTACGATCTGCAGATATACAGCCACGGCCGGTTCCGGCTCGGGCTCGGTTCGCAGATCCGCGTGCACATCGAGAAGCGCTACGGCAGCCAGTGGGGGAAGCCCGCGAACCGGATGGCCGAGGCCGTCGCGGCGGTGAAAGCGATCTTGGCTGCCTGGGAAGGCTTGGCGCCGCTGGACTTCCGCGGCGAGTTCTTCACCCACACATTGATGCCGCCGAATTTCAATCCCGGGCCGAACCCATTCGGACCACCTCCCGTCTTGATGGGCGCGCTGGGTCCCGTGATGACACGCAAGGCCGCCGAGATCGCCGACGGACTGCTTGTGATGCCCTTCAACAGCACTCGCCACTTCGCCGAGCGCACGCTACCCGCCGTCACCGAAGGATTGCGCAGATCGGGTCGCGACGCCCATGACTTCCAGGTGGTCGCGCAGGCAATGGTCGCGGTCGGGACTACCGAGGCAGAGTTGGCGACGGCAATCGACCGAGTGGCCTCTCTGATCGCCTTTTACGGGTCGACGCCGAACTACCGGGCGGTGCTCGAGGTGGAGGGGTGGGCCGACCTTCAGCCTCGCCTCAACGAGTTGTCGAAGCTGGGCAAGTACAACGACATGCGCGGGCTCATCTCCGATGAGATGGTCCGGACCTACGGGGTCGTGGGCACACCCGAAGATTGCGCCGACCAGATTCAGCGCCGCTTCGGCGCGCGCGCGTCGGAGGTCTGTTGCTACTTCCCGGGTTACACCCCCAGCAACGCCGACATCGGCAATCTCGTCGCCGCGCTCCAGCGCATTCCCACCTTTCGGTGAGGAAGCCGCTTGCGCTGACGGGTGCGACGCGCGTAACTTAAAAAACCAGCGATGTTTTAAATCTTCGTTTCGACGAGCCGGGAGCAACCCATGACGACGCAAGCAGTCCAGACCTTCATGGACAGTCCGCTCACCTACTTCGGAGAGTCGATCACGCCGATGCACAGCATTCCGCGTGAAGAGTTGGAGGAACTCCAGCGCCAGGCGATGATTCGGCGCTTCGCCCAGCACCGCGAAACCATCGAAATAGTCCGCAAGCTTGCTGACCGCCTTGGCATCACCACGGTGGACAAGTTCGACGACATCGTCCCGTTGATGTTCTCCCACACCGCCTACAAGTCCTATCCGCCCGCCCTTATCGACAACAACCGCTGGGATCTGATGACCCGTTGGCTCGACAAGCTCACGGCGTATGACCTCTCGCGGGTCGACGTCGAGGGGTGCGACTCGATCGACGAGTGGCTCGTCCGACTGGAGACCCAAACTCCATTGCAGATCGTGACGTCTTCGGGAACGACCGGAACATTCTCGGTGATCCCCAAGGACGTTCCGATCACCGTCGAAGGCATGCACATCTGGAAGAACATGGTTTTCCAGACGTTCGGCAAGGAACCGACCGAGGATGAACTGGATCCGGTGGTCGACGTGATCTGGCCCAATTTCAGCGAGGGTCGGTTCGGGATGACGCGCATGGTGCCGTGGATGAAGCGGGAATTCACCGGTGCTGACGAGAGCCGGTTCCACCCGTTGTACGCGGGCGCGATGGACACCGACCTGATGTTCCTGGCCAACAAGATGCGCGCCGCGGCCGCGAAGGGCGAGCTGGATCGCCTGCAGCTCGATCCCAAGCTGGCCGCACGCAAGGACGAGTTCATCGCTATGCAGCAACGGCAAATGACTGAGGTTCCCGAGTTCATCGCGCGCATGACGAACAAGCTGCGTGGCAAGCGGGTTTTCATGACAAGCACGTACAACCTCATGTACAACCTCGCCTCGGCCGGCCTGGAAGAGGGTGCACGGGCGGAGTTCGCATCGAACTCGGCGATTCTCACCGGCGGCGGCGCGAAGGGCCAGGTCCTGCCCGAGGGATATATGGACGTCATCAGGGAGTTCTACGGCGGGGTGAGAATCCAAGAGGGCTATGCGTTTTCGGAGCACAATGGCGTTCACTTCGCCTGCGACGAGGGCCGTTATCACCTTCAGCCATGGGTCATCCCGTTCATCCTCGATCCGGATTCCAGTGAGCCGCTGCCCCGCAGCGGCAAAAAGACCGGTCGGTTTGCCGTTTACGACGTGGTGAACCAGAGCCACTGGGGCGGTGTCATCACCGGTGACGAGGTGACGATCGACTGGGACACGCCGTGCCCGTGCGGCCGTACCAGCCTCGCGCTCGAACACAGCATCGTGCGCTTCAGCGAGAAAAAAGACGGCCAGGAAGACAAAATCTCTTGTGCGGCAACGCACGAGGTCCACAATGAGGCGATCGACTTCCTGCGCGAGTTCCAGCCATGAACACGTTCACGGTGCCGCTGTTCGTGCGCGGTCAGCTGATCACCGATGATCTGGTGCCCTTTGCCAGCAGGCTCGACCACAGTTTCCAGGCGCCGGATCCGGTCAAACACGCCCACGCATTGCCACTACGCAGCCCGTCGGAGATGGCCGACTTGTACGCCGTGTCCTTCGACGAGATCCTCGACGTGCTCTCCGAACTCGGGGCGGCCCTGGCGTTCGAACGAAACGTGCACGTCCAGGAGGCATATGAGGCCTGCCTGGTATCCAACCCGATGCCGGAGTCGATCCTGCGGACCGGCTATGTCGCGCTACCGGCGATGTTTACCCGCGACTCGATGCGCGAACTGGCCGAGACGCAAGTCGGCGTCGACTACCTCGAGGGATGGGTGCCACGTCGTCTTTTGGACGGCCGCGAAATCCGGGTACGTGCTTTCGGTGCGCGCACACTGCACATCCCCGCGGGTAACGGAGGGCTGGTCGCCGGTATCACCGTGTTGCGCAATGCGCTCACCCGCAGCGACGCCATCATCAAGGCACCGTCCAATGATCCGCTGACTGCGATGGCGATCGCGCGCACGCTGGCCGACATCGCTCCCGATCATCCAATCACCAAGCATCTTGCGGTCGGCTACTGGAAGGGCGGCGACGAGCGGGTCGAAGAACAGCTATATAAGCCCGAACACATCGAAAAGATCGTCGCCTGGGGTGGTTTGGCGTCGGTCAAACACGTCACCCGCTACATCGAACCCGGCCTGGAGCTGATCGCGCTCGATCCCAAGCGCAGCGCGACGATCATCGGGCCGGAAGCCTTCGAGGACGAGGATTCGTTGCGCGAAGTCGCCAAGCGCGCGGCCTGTGACGTCGGCGCCGGCAATCAGGAGGGCTGTGTCAATGCCAGGGTGATCTATGTCTTGAGCGGCACCGACGAAGCCGGACTGGAGAAGGCGAACCGACTCGGCCGGCTCGTCTACGAATCGATGGTCGTGCTGCCTGAATTCATCAGCACCACACCAAAAGTCACCAACCGAACGCTGCTCGAGAATGTCGAAGGTTCACGGCTGACCGAGGACTGGTACCGCGTGTTCGGCGGCGAGCACGCAGAGGGCGCCATCATCGTCTCCCAGCTCGACGAACCAGTGCACTACTCCGAACTGCTGTCGGGTCGAGTCGCCAACATCGTCCCAGTCGACAGCATCGACAAGGTCACCGACGCCGTCAACGCCTACACGCAAACCATCGGGATCTACCCCGAATCACTGAAAGCCCAACTTCGGGATACCCTTTCGCTGTTCGGTGCCCAACGGCTCACCTCGCTTGGGTACGCCGCCAACGTGAACTTCACGATCCCACAGGATGCAATGGAACCGGTGCGCAGGATGTGCAAGTGGGTTGTCGAGGAGCATTGCTCTCCGGATCGGGTGCTCCCGCTGTGGGAGTCGCGGAAACTGACGCCGATGCCAACTACCATGTAGCAATGGCCAAGCCGTTGATTCCCGTCGAGGTGATCTACGAGCGCGCCCTGGCGCTTCTGGACGCCGAGGGCTCAGGAGCCCTCACGACACGACGGTTAGCCGCAGAACTCAAGATCTCCACACGCACGCTGTACCAACAAGTGGGGTCGCGGGAACAGTTGATCCGGGCTCTCGTCGCTCGGCATCTCTCGCAACTCAAGCTCGACTTCCACGAGTACGACGATTGGGAGTCGACGGCGCTGCATTGGTGCACGGCCCTGCGTGCCGCGTTGCGCGCCCATCCGTACCTCACCGAGCTGATGACCGTTGACGACCGCAACGCGGTGATGTCCTATGTCGACGAACTGGTGAATGCCACTCTGCGCGAAGGGATCCCGGAGAAGTTGGCCATCGAATGCTGCCGAGCGCTGGTGAATCTCACCATTAACCATTCGATCGTCGAGGTGCGCGGCATGCATGAGCCGAAGCTTTCTCGTAAGTCTGCGGCGGAATCGGCGCGTATCGAGAAGAACTTCCCGATGGCGGTGCGCTGGATCCTGTCGGGAGTGCGCGCCGACGCCGCTGCGGCCGAAGCCACCCGGCGGCCCAGGCGCACGGAGGGACGCGCAGCAGGTGGGCGGCGGTCCTAGCCGGCCTCACCGCGCGTCCTTGTGTAGGGGGCACCGTCCGCGTAGATTAAAAAATCGGTTGTTTTTTAAAGGGAGTCGTAGCGGACGCTGAGTCAGGAGCGCTGAATGGATTTCTCGGTTGTGGCCCTGTCGGGGGAAGACCGTGCGTTCCTTGAGCGGGCACAGCGATTCCTGGCCACCCATGTCACCGACGAATTGCTGCGCCAAGAGCACCAAACCGGAGATGGCTTCATCGAGGAATTGCACTTGGCGATGGGCGCCGACGGCTGGCTGGAGCCTGAGACCAAGAGCGCTGCCGACGGGGGGTTTACCCCGGTTCAACGGCGCATCTGGGACCTCGAGCGCAGGCGTGCACAAGTTCCCCTCGAGAGGTGGGGTAGCACGATGATGATCCTGCAAGCGGTCCGCCGCTACGGATCCGCGGAGCTGCTCGCCGAGGTGATGCCGGGCGTCTACGACGGCACGGTCCGGTTCGCCATGGGCTACACCGAACCCGAGGGCGGTTCCGATATCGCCACCTGCCGCACGCGCGCGGAGCGTGATGGCGACCAGTGGGTGATCAACGGGCAGAAGATGTTCACCTCCGGAGCCCACATCTGCCAATACGTGTTCCTGCTGACTAACACAGACCCCGCCGGGCGTCGCCATCGCAACCTGACGATGTTTCTGGTTCCCCTGACTTTCCCGGGGATCGAAATCCAGAGATTGCGCACAGTGGACGGCGAGTGCACCAACATCACCTACTACAGCGACGTTCGCGTCCCCGACCGGTACCGGCTCGGCGATGTCAACGACGGGTGGACCGTGCTCAACGGGCCGTTATCCGCCGAACACGGCGCGCGTGGCCCGGACCCGCACGGTCTGGCGGAAATCTCCATCATGAGTGGATTCGGTACCACCATGGCGGCCGGTGCCGACGCGGTAGCAGCGACCGCGGGACAGGGCGGCCCGGCGCGACACCGCCTCCTCGATGATGCGTCGGTGGCCTATCGGCTCGGTCGCGCGTTCGCCCGAATCGAGGCCGCCCAAAGCACTCCCGGCATCTTCGGGCGGGTCGCGGTCGCGCAAACCATGCGTGAGGTCGCGCCGGAACTCATGGACGTCCTCGGTCCGGCTTCGGCGCTTGGCGCCGATACCCGCGGCGCGGTTGCCGGCGGTGCCACCGAGTACCTGTATCGGTGGGCGCCGCTCATCGGGATCTACGGCGGCACCATCGACGTGTTCCGCAACATGATCGCCCAGCATGTGCTGGGTCTCGGTCGGCCGAACTACTCCCCGCGGAAGAGTGAGTCCCGAGATGGCTGATCCACGGCGCGTCGTCGTTGTGGGGGCGGCTTCTGGAATCGGTGCTGCCACTGCCGCCCATTTTCACCATCGCGGCGATCACGTCCTGGCGGTGGATCGACATCGCCACAGCACTCCGGCGTCGGAATACGCGGACTGCGATCTCGCCAACCCATCCGAAATCGAAGCGCTGGTCAGCCGAATCGGCCCGGACTGGGACGTTCTCGCCCACGTAGCGGGGATACCCGGAACCGCTCCCGCCGTGGACGTTCTCACGATCAATTACCTCGGTACACGGTTGATGGTCGAAGGGATGCTGCCATTGATGCGGCGCGGCGGCGCGATCATCACGGTGGGTTCGACGGCCGCGCTGGGATGGCAGCAACGGCAGGACGCGCTGGCCGGGCTTCTCGCTGCAAGAGACGTGGAGTCCGTCGAACGTTGGTGTGCCGACCAGGACCCCGCGATGTCCTATTACACGTCGAAGCAAGCCGTCATCATGTTCACGAAACGTATTGCCGCACTGGCATGGTCCGAATACGGCGTGCGGACCAACGTCGTGAGCCCCGGTCCTGTCGAGACCCCGATCCTCCCCGATTTCGAGGCGACGATCGGCCGCGAAGCCCTTGACGCAGCGCGTGCATCGGTGGGACGGCACGCGACCGTCGACGACGTGGTGCCCGTCATCGAATTCCTCGCCTCCGCAAAAGCGGGATGGGTTAATGGCCAAGATCTCCAGGTGGACGGCGGCTACATCGCGTCACTGGTCGTCGGCATGCCGGTGCACCCATCGGCGACGCCGTAGTGCTGGTCTGCTCAGCCCCGCTCAAGCTCCTGCTGACCGTCCTGGACCCGCGGGGTGGACTCGCGTTTGGTCACGCCGTCAAACGCGCTGGCGACTGGTACGGCAGCCCGGTCAATCTCGCCAGCCGAGTCGCCAGCGTGTTACCGGCGGGCATGATGCGGGTGACCGAGCCTACGCGCAAGGCGATTGGCGATCCCGCCGGTATCGAGTGGTTGGCCTCGGAAGCGCGGCACCTTAAAGGGATACGCGGTGAGGTACTTCTCTACGGCGCTCGCCGAGTTCCAGCCGGGAGGAGCCGTGAAGCCATCGGGTCGGCCTGGTCAGAAGCGGGCCAGCCCGCGCAAGTTCACTCGGGCGTGCATTTCGGCGTAGCCCTGGTTGATGTCGTCGAGGGTGTACTCGCGGGTGATGAGCTCGTCGAGCTTCAACTGTCCGGCGCGATACAAGTCGAGCATCCGGGGAATGTCGTGGCGGGGATTCAATGATCCGAAAAGCGATCCGCGGACCTGCTTTTCGTACATGGTCAAATCGAACAGCGACATGTCGACGCAGGTGTCGGTCGGGTTCGGGATCGCGGTCATCACCACCCGGCCGCGTTTGCCGACCAGGCTCAGTGCCTGTGCCACATACGCGCCCTCGGCCGAGTCGGTGCTGACCACGCAGAAGTTGGCCATTCGGCCATGCGTCAGGTCTGCAACTAGGGCTCGGGCCTCGTCGACGGTCGCTGCGGTGTGAGTGGCACCGAACTCGAGGGAACGGTTGCGTTTGAACTCGACAGGGTCGAGCGCGACGATGGCGCGGGCGCCGGCGATCCGCGCGCCCTGCACGGCGTTCATGCCGATCCCACCTACGCCCATGACCACCACCGTGTCAGCATCACGGGTCTCGCCGGTCCCCGGGCGGAGCGGAGTTGAGCACCACTACGTGTTCGGGACCCTCTGGAATATCGAACACATCCGGCGCAGCCAAGAGACACTGTCGGTGGCCCGCGCACAGGTCATAGTCAACAGTGACGTGCATAAACACCTCCCGGATGTCGCTGTCTGCCAACAATTATTTACGCCATCACCGCCGTGGAGGGCGGCCTGCTGGTGCCCGGGCCAGACGGCGGGTGGCTGGCCCGGCCAGGTCGGTTCCAGCGGCGTCCGGTGATGGCGCCTGGCCGCGCGACGACGGCATGTTGCCGGTCTGGTCGATCTATCATCGGGGTGCCCCGGCCTCCGACGCTCTAATGGCTTCTTAGACAACGAACCCGAGGATCGCGACCACGATGACCGGCCATATCCAGCTCGGCATGTGAGCCCAGAAATGGTTAGTTGCACTTGGGGTCATAATTAATAACCCCCTGATGCGGACGGAAATTGCCGAGATCTTCGTTTCAGTCGTAGTACTGTTTTACTGCCCGGAGAACAAATGAAAATGAGGTGGATGCACCCGCTCGCCCTGCTGCTGGTTATCTTGCCCTGTGGCGTAGACCACCAGGACGAGGACGATGCATGTGAGCCAGAAGACATCACTGGCTGCTAACTCGCTGACATCACGTTGCCGACAACTTGTTAGGCCAACTAAACTGGCAGAACAATCGGCTAAAGGAGTAAATGATGAGTGACTGCCCATGTGTGCGCTGCTTAATGGACGCTGGCGTGGACGTTTGGTGGATGGTGCCCTGTGGGGAGTGCGGCAACAAACGATGCGCGCACGCAGACAACCACCGTCAGGAATGCGCGGCCTTAAGCGTGGCATAGACGCATGGTCATCGGTGAGCACGGCCCAGCGCGAGGGACCGGACGAGGATGGAGATTGGCAGTGTCCCGTCACATCTCGCCGGCCCGATCTAGACACGATTCACCACGGCTTGTACGAACTAGTCGGCGAACTAGTCGGCGGGGCTGGGGTTAACGATTATCGGCTAGGAGAAACAATGGACGATCCGTGGGCACCGCGAGCGAGTACGCAATTCGGCAGGTCAACATGGATGAGGTTTGCCCCGAAAAGTGGACA
>Ga0318531_10000152_pt1 | contig 15892 bp, 11 predicted proteins | sample GRESIP053b4f25_FD_203486 | JGI IMG/M metagenome (GOLD analysis project Ga0318531, IMG submission 203486) | Tropical soil microbial communities from Luquillo Experimental Forest, Puerto Rico - GRE.SIPMG.053b4f25 | ecosystem: Environmental > Terrestrial > Soil > Tropical forest > Bulk soil... | reverse complement strand
GGTTTCGCGTTGCACAGCGTCAGTGGTACGCCCCAGAAATTGTTGAAGCTGCTCGGGCTGGCATATGCGTCCGGATAGGCGGCGATCATTTCCTTGGTGCTGGTTTTGCCCGCACTGCCGGTCAGACCGATCACCGGTCCTTTGAATCGCGCACGCGCCGCGCGGCTCAAGGTCCAGAGGCCGTCGAGCAGCGTGTCCTTCACCACCAGTTGCGGGACGCTCACGCCCGCAATCCGGTGCGGCACGACCATCGCCACCGCTCCGGCCGCCTCCGCATTGGTGGCAAACTGCCAGCCGTCGCGGGCGCTGGCGAAGCTCGAGACAAATCCGCCGCTCGGCGTTCCGCTGAGCGCCACGAACAGGCTGCCTGGTTTCACCAGCCGGCTGTCCTGCGTGACAAAATCGATTGGCGTGTCGGGAAAGCTGCCCGAAAGGCCCAATGCCTTCGCCACCCCCGCAATCGTCCACAGCGGCTTGCTCATGCAACTCTCGCAAGTGCGGCGGCAACCGCGTCGTGATCGCTGAACGGCAGCACGCGATCGCCGACGATCTGCCCGGTCTCGTGTCCCTTGCCCGCGATCAAAAGAGCGTCGCCCGATTCCAGCGTATCGATCGCCGTGCGGATCGCGCTGGCGCGGTCGCCAATTTCGCTTGCGCCCTTCGCGGCGGCGAGGATCGCAGCACGAATGTTTTCGGGATTCTCGCTGCGCGGATTGTCGTCGGTGACGATGACGCGGTCGGCGTTTTCGGCGGCGATCGCGCCCATCAACGGACGCTTGCCGACGTCGCGGTCGCCGCCAGCGCCAAACACCACGACCAGCTTGCGCCTGGCGTAGGGCCGCAGCGCCTGCAGCGCCTTTGCTAGTGCATCCGGCTTGTGCGCGTAATCGACGAAGATCGGCGCGCCGTTGTGCTCGCCGACCCGTTCGAGCCGCCCCTTGGCACCTTCGAGATGCTCGAGGCTTGCGAACACCGCATCCGGATCGCTGCCGGTCGCAATGGCAAGCCCCGCCGACACCAGCGCATTCTCGATCTGGAAGGCGCCCACCAGCGGCAACCGCACCGAGAACTTTTTGCCGCGATGTTCGATGACGAGCTGCTGCGCAAAGCCGTCGATCGTGGCCTCGGCCAGGCAAATGCCCTCGCCTCTTCCGTCGCCTTTGCCGCCGACGGTCAGAAGCCGCAAGCCTCGTGCCCGCGCCGCCTCGATCACCTCCTGCGAGCAGTCGTGATCGGCAGAGATCACCGCCGCGCCACCGGGCGGAATCAAATCGCGGAACAGCCTGAGCTTGGCGGCGAGATAATGGGCGACATCGGGATGGTAGTCCAAGTGGTCGCGCGAAAGATTGGTGAAGCCGCCGGCCGAGATGCGCACGCCATCCAGCCGATATTGATCCAGTCCATGAGAAGAAGCTTCGAACGCCAGATGGGTCACGCCCTCCCGTGCGATCTCGTCGAACTGGCGATGCAGCGCGATCGGATCGGGCGTCGTCAGCGAGCCATAGACCGTGCGTTTCGGCGAGACCAGTCCGATGGTCCCGATGCTGGCGGAGGCATGGCCGAGCCGCTGCCAGATCTGTCGCGTAAACGCCGCAACCGAGGTCTTGCCGCTGGTGCCTGTCACCGCGGCTATCGTCGCGGGTTGTCGCGCATAAAATTTCGCCGCGGCGAGCGCGAGCGCACGGCGCGGATTTTTCGTGGAGACGAATGGCACCGACAACACATTTTGCGACGCGCGATCGCCTGCCACCGCGACCGCACCGTTGGCGATCGCCGCATCGATGAAGCGCGCGCCATCGGTCTTGCTGCCTGCGAGCGCGAAGAACAACTCGCCCGGCTTGACCATGCGGCTGTCCACGGCAAGGCCGCTGATCGCGACCGCCTCGGCTTGCGGCCCGATCGTCGCCTCGTCATCGAAGAGGTCGCGCAGTTTCATCTTGTTCCAGTCAGACCGGCGCACCAGCCTTTGCGCAGACTCAGCAGACTCGAAAGGCCGGCGGCGCGTATGGCTTACTGCGTTGTCCGGGATGCCGCAAGAATGAGGCGGTCAGGCGGCGGCAGGTCGAATCGCGGTTCGACCCCCAAAAGCGGCGCAATGCGGGCAATCACGTTGCCGCCGGTCGGCACCGCGTTCCAGCCGGAAGTGATGAAACCGTGAGTTTCCTTCAACGGCTGCGGCTCGTCCAGCATGACCAGAAGCTGGTATTTGGGATTGTCGGCCGGCAGGATCGCGGTGAACGCGGTGAGCACGCGCTTCTTGGCATAGTGCCCGTTGACGACCTTCTCGGCGGTGCCGGTCTTGCCGCCGATATAGTAACCGGCGACATCCGCCTTCCGCGCCGTGCCGATCTCGGCATTGAGCCGCATCAGGAAGCGCATTTTCTCCGACGTCTCAGGCTTGATCACGCGCTTGGCAATCTCCATGGCTTCCTGCTCGGTGCGCTTCATGAAGGTCGGCGGAATCAAATAGCCGCCGTTGACCAGCGCATCGATCCCCATCACGGCCTGCAGGGGCGCCACCGCGATGCCGTGCCCGAAGGCGATCGTCACCGTGTTCAACTCGCCCCAATGCCTGGGAACCAGCGGCGAGGCACTCTCGGGCAGTTCGGTGCGCAGCCGTTCGAGCTGACCCATCTTGCGCAGGAACGCCTTGTGCGCTTCTACGCCCTGCGACAGCGCGATGCGCGCCGCACCGACGTTGGAGGAGAAGGTGAAGACTTCCTTCATGTTGAGGAAGCGTCCCTTCGGCTCGTCGTCATGAATCGCGAACTTGCCGTAATGCAGGGGACCCCGCGCATCCCACATTGAGTTGAGATCGTATTTTCCGGAATCGAGCGCCATCGCCAGCGTGAAGGCCTTGAACGTGGAGCCCATCTCGAACACGCCTGTCGTGAGGCGGTTGATGCGATCGGGATCGTGCGCCTCCTTCGGGCTGTTGGGATCGAAGTCAGGCACCGAGACCATGGCCACGATCTCGCCGGTCTTGACGTTCGAGACGAGGCCGGATGCCGCGCGGGCGTGGAATTTTTCCTTGGCCTTCAACAACTCGTCGCGCAGCGCATGCTGGACGCGAAGATCGACCGACAATTCGACCGGCCGCTGCAGCCGGTCCGTGGCAAAGCCCGCGCGATGCAGGTCGGCAAGCCCGTTGTTGTCGAGCCACTTCTCCATGCCGGCGATGCCCTGGTTGTCGATATTGACGAGGCCGATCAGGTGCGCGACCTCGTTGCCGGTCGGATAGACGCGTTTGTTCTCACGCAGGAAGCCGATGCCGGGAATGCCGAGACGATGGATGTCCTGCTGCTGTTGCGGGCTGATTTCGCGCTTCAGCCAGACAAAACCCTTTTTCGAGGACAGGCGATCGCGCACCTCGCCGATTTCGAGATCCGGCAGCGTCGCGGTCAGAAGCTCGATCGCCTCGTCCTTGTCGATGATGCGGCGCGGTTCGCCGAACAGGCTCGGCGCCTTGACGTCGGTGGCGAGCACTTCGCCGTTGCGGTCGACGATATCCGGGCGCGCGGTCGCAATCGCATCTCGCGCCGCCGCCTGACGCGCGCCATGGCCGTCGGCGCCGAGCGCGAACATGATGAGCCGACCGCCGATCACGGCGTAGATCAGCGCAAACGCCATGATCGCGAGGCCGACGCGGGCGCGCGCCTTGGCCGCGCGGTCGACATTGCGCCCGTAAAGCAGGCTACGGAAGAGCCGCTGCCGCCACGGCTTGGAATCGGCCGGCGCGACGTCGGTCATTGCTTGTCCCCCGGCCGCCTCACCGAGCCGGTGACGGAATCGCGGTCGGCGGCGGCATCGATGGTGTTGATCATTGCGCCGATCGGATCGGCATCGCCGGGCTTGGCAAAGCTGGGCGGCCGCTCGGGCAGGTTCTTGAGCGCGTCATATTGGGTGGCGATGAGCGGCTTGAGCGGTAGATGCCGCTCGGCCAGTCCCTGCAGCCTGAGCGGCGCATCGAGCTTGGCCCATTCCGCGCGCAACACTGCGATCGCATCGCGCTGTTCTCGGATTTCGGCCTGCAGCCGCAGCACGCGCTCGGTGCGCGCGGTGGACTCCATCTTGATCCGGTAGACATAAGCGGCCGCAAACACCAGAGCACCGATCACGAGAAGGTGGATGAGCCGCACGTCAACCTCCCCTCGTCACGTCGGAGAGTTTTGGCAAGGCCGGCCGTTCGGCAGTCGCATGAGCCGGAGCGTCCGTACGTTCGGCGGCCCGCAGTTTGGCCGAGCGCGCCCGGGGATTGGCGGCGAGTTCCTCTTCGCCCGGGGTGACCGGGCGTTTGGTCAGGAGATCAAAGCTTGGTGCCGCCTGCTTGACCTCCGGCAGGTGCCGCGATCCGCCGCTCACTTTGCTACGCTCACCAAGGAAATTCTTGACGATGCGGTCTTCCAGCGAATGGAAGGAGACCACCGCGAGTCGCCCGCCGGGCTTGAGCACGCGCTCGGCGGCTGCAAGCGCGGGCTGCAACTCGTCGAGTTCTTCATTGACGAAGATGCGCAGCGCCTGAAACGTGCGTGTTGCCGGATGAATGTCGCCCGGCCGGGTGCGAACCACGCGCGCGACGATATCGGCGAGCGCGCGGGTGGTCGTGATCGGCGCCTCCATGCGCGCGGCAACGATGGCGCGCGCCACCTTGCGCGAGTGACGCTCCTCGCCGAACAGGTAGATGATGTCGGCAAGCTGGGACTCGGACGCTCGTGCGATCACCTCCGCTGCGGTCGGGCCATCTTGCCCCATCCGCATATCGAGCGGGCCATCCAGGCGGAAGGAGAAGCCGCGGCCGGCCTCATCGAGCTGCATCGAGGAGACGCCGACATCCATCACTACGCCGTCAACCGTCGACAGGCCCTGGGCGGCGCAGATCTCGGCCAGGTTGGAGAAGCGGTCCTCGACCAGCACCAGGCGACCGGCCGACCGGTCGACCAGATCGAATCCGCCGGCGATCGCCGCCCGGTCACGATCAATCCCGACCACCCGGGTACCGTCGACCGCAAGGATGGCACGGCTGTAGCCGCCCGCTCCGAAGGTTGCGTCGATATAGATGCCGCCGTTCCGCGGCCTGAGCATCGCGATCGCTTCTCGGCCGAGCACGGGGATATGACGCCGGGCAGCCTCGCTCATCGGCAGGCTCCGATGGCGGTCCACCGCAAGGAGAGGAAACCGGACGCGAACGGGCCCATTGCGCCTCAAATCGTCTTGTCTTGCTGCACTTTGCCCTGCGAAAAGCCAATTTGCCGGACGATCGCCGGCCCTCCGCAGTCCAAGCGGCAAACCCTGTCTTCCGCGTGGAAACTGCTGGGCTGCCATCGGGTTTCGAGCGTTAAGAGGTGGCCCCTTGGCCTCCCCTTACCGGTTCGGCTGTTCACTACTTAGTAACGGCGGATAGCCTTAAGAAAGCGTTGATGGGATCGCCGGATAATCCAACCAAACGCCATCCGGCACCCGCCCGCGCGGTGATGCGTACCGCACACACTCGATCAAAATGCGGAGCGGTGGCAGGCTCTCCGGTTGCACCGATCCGACCCTGAAGGGATAGTCATTGCTCGACTCGAAGTTATTGCCAGTTGTTTTTGTTGGGTTGGTTCCATGCCGCTCGCTTCGCGCACCTCGGATGGACTTGATTCGAAGCGTCCGCGCGCACTCCCGATTCCGCGGGGGGCTGCGAACATGAAGACCTTTACCCCGGATTCGTCGATCGTTTCCGACATCATCCCGTCACCGAACTACGGTGAACGGAGCAAGGGCCGCGTGCCCGATATGATCGTGCTGCACTACACGGGCATGCCCGATGTCGAGGGCGCGATCACGCAGCTCTGCACCGCGGGCACAGAAGTCTCCGCGCATTACATCGTGCTTGAGGACGGCCGTATCGTGCAGTGCGTGCCCGAAGCCAGGCGCGCCTGGCACGCCGGCGTCTCCTCCTGGGCCGGCGAGGAAGACATCAATTCCTGCTCGATCGGCATCGAGATGGTCAATCGCGGCCACGATTGGGGCTATCCGGATTTTCCGCTGCGCCAGATCGCCGCCGTGATCGCGCTGTGCCGCGGCATCATGCTTCGCCGCAAAGTACCCTCCTATCGCGTGCTGGCGCATTCGGACGTGGCGCCCGCCCGCAAAAAGGATCCTGGCGAGAAATTCCCGTGGCATTCGCTCGCCAATTCCGGCGTCGGTCATTGGGTTCAGCCGGCACCGATCGTGCGCGGCGATACGCTGAGACTCGGCATCATCGGCGACGACGTCCGCGATTTGCAGCAGGCGCTCGCAAAGTACGGCTACGGCGTGCCGATCACCAGCAAATATGACGCGCCAACCATGGAAGTGGTCACCGCGTTCCAGCGCCACTTCCGCCCCGCGCGCGTCGACGGGATCGCCGACCATTCGACGCTTGCCACGCTGCACGCGTTGCTCGCGAGCTTGCCGGGCGAGGCAACCGCTACGGCGTAGCGGCTTCGCCTCCTCTCATGTGTCAGCGCCGAGTTCCGCAATCCGTCGCGCGTAGAGACGACGCAACGGCTCGAGCCTGGTCGCGTCGGCTGCCGCCAGGTAAGCCTCGCGTGCCGCTTCGTTGCGCCCGAGCCGCCGCAACAGATCGGCGCGCACCGCCGGAAGCATTTCATAGCCGTCAAGGCCGCCGCGTGCCGCGAGCGCGTCAATCAGGTCGAGCGCGCGCGCCGGGCCGTCGACCATCGACACCGCCGCAGCATGATTGAGCTCGATCACGGGCGACGGCGCGATCCGCAGCAGCACCTCGTAAAGGCCCGCGATCTGCGGCCAATCGGTCGCCCGATAGCTCGGGGCGCGTGCATGGAGCGCCGCGATCGCGGCCTGCACGCCATAGGATTGCGGCGGGCCGGGCTGCCGCAACGCCTCTTCCACGAGCCGTAAACCTTCGCCGATCTGCTGCCGGTCCCACAGCGTGCGATCCTGCTCCTCGAGCAGCACGATATCACCGGCGGCAGTCGCGCGCCCGGCGCGCCGCGCATCGTGCAGCAGCATCAGGGCCAACAATCCCCTGATATCGCCGCGCCCCGGCATCAGAGCGTCGAGCAGACGGCAGAGCCTGATCGCCTCGCGCGCAAGATCGGGACGCATCAGATCTTCGCCGGAGGTTGCGACATAGCCCTCCGTGAAAACGAGATAGATCACCGCAAGCACGCCGCGCAACCGCGGCTCGAGCGCCTCACGTTCCGGCACTTCATAGGGAATCCCGGCCAGACGAATCTTCTGCTTGGCTCGCAACAGCCGTTGCGCCATCGCCTCCTCGCTTACGAGGAACGCGCGCGCGACCTGCGCCGTGCTGAGCCCGCAGACCGTACGCAGCGTCAGCGCGACCTGAACCTCCGTGGCGAAGGATGGGTGGCAGCAGGTGAAGATCAGGCGCAGCATGTCGTCGTCGAGCACGATGGCGTCGGTCGTTTCGTCGCAGCCCGCGGCATTGAGCTCGATCTCGTGGGCGAATTGCTGCTGCTTGCCTCGAAACGCGATCTGCCGCCGCACGCGATCGATCGCCTTGTTGCGCCCGACACTGACCAGCCAGGCGCGCGGATTGTTGGGCGCCGTTTCATCCGACCATCGCTCGAGCGCCGCCGCGAACGCGTCCTGCAACGCGTCCTCGGCGAGATCGAAATCGCCGACGAGGCGGATCAGCGTCGCCAGCGCCCGGCTCGCCTCGTCGCGGAAAATTCTTTCGATCTCGCCCGGGGACATGCTTGTTCGCGGTCAGTTGTAGACCCAGATCGGCCGCACCTCGATCGAGCCGAATCTTGCGCCGGGAATCCGCGCAGCGATTCCTATCGCGGCATCGAGGTCCTTGGCCTCGATGAGGTAATAGCCGCCGAGCTGCTCGCGCGTCTCCGCGAAAGGTCCGTCGGTCGTCAGCATCTTGCCGTCGCGGACGCGTACGGTTGTCGCGGTGGTGGTCGGCTGCAGGCGGTCGCCGGCCTTGAAATTGCCGCTCTGGATGATGGATTGGGTGAAGGCCTGATATTCGCCCAGCATCTTCTGGCTCGTGGCCGCGTCGATTTTGGCGTACTCGGCCTCGTTCTGATAGATCATCAGCAGATACTGCATCTCTCAAACTCCTCTTGTTCGGCTGGATCGCCGACACCCGGTCGAACGGCGCAGCACCAGAACGACACGTTCAGGATAAATTATTTTGGCCGATCTTTCGGCGGCCAAGCGGGTTGACGCGGCGCGCATAAATCCCCATGGGTTAGGGGTCAGTCGGCCGGACGGCCGCTCCCGCAAGTGCCGAAAGGCCGCGGGAGAGGAAAGTCCGGGCTCCATCGACATGCGGTGCCGGATAACATCCGGCGGGGGCAACCCCAGGGAAAGTGCCACAGAGAAGGAACCGCCCCGTTTCGTTCTTCGGAGCGACGCAGGGCAAGGGTGAAAAGGTGCGGTAAGAGCGCACCGCGGATCCGGCAACGGAACCGGCATGGCAAACCCCACCGGGAGCAAGACCGAATAGGGACGGCAACGCGGGCAGTTCGTTAAGAGCGACAACGCCCGCGGGAGCGATGTCAGGCTCGCCGTCCGGGTAGGTTGCCCGAGGTCGCACGCAAGTGCGACCCCAGAGGAATGGCCGTCACGTATCGCCGACGCAAGCCGGCGGTGCCCTACAGAACCCGGCTTACAGGCCGGCTGATGTTCTTGAAAATGAGGGGTTCGGCGCAACCACGCCGAACCCCTCGCCATGTCAGGCGACGATCCTTCCATAAGCGTCGCGCCAAGGACGGAGAAAATCGACCCATGCAGCCGATGGCTTACGCGCTTCTGTTGTTCGGCGCGCTTGCCGGCGGCTTCGTTTCTGGCCTCGCCGGCTTCGGAACCGCCCTGATGGCGCTTGGCATCTGGCTGTACGTGTTGCCGCCGTCGATCGCAGTGCCGCTGGTGCTGATCTGCTCGGTCGTAGGACAGACCTCGACGCTGCCCGCGATGTGGAGAAGTTTCGATCTCCGGCTCGTCTGGCCATTTCTGGTCGGCGGCCTCGCCGGCGTGCCGCTGGGAACGATCCTCGTCGCCCACGCCGATCCCAACGTGTTCAAGCTGACGGTCGGGATTTTCCTGCTGGTGTTTCCAGTCGCGCTCTATTTCAGCCCGGAGATGGCGGTTTCCTTTGGCGGCAAGCTTGCAGATGCGGGAATTGGCTTCGCCGGCGGCATTCTCGGCGGACTTGCGGGACTCTCCGGACCGCTTCCGATTCTGTGGGCGAGCATCCGCGGCTGGGGCAAGGATCAGCGCCGCGGCGTTTTCCAGATCTTCAACTGGGCAGTACTCTTGCTCGCGCTGTGCCTGCAGGTTGCGAGCGGCCTCGTCGACAGCCGTGTCGTCTTTTTCGCCCTTTTGGCATTTCCGCCGACGATCCTCGGCGCCTGGTTGGGCGCGCGTCTCTATCATGGGATGAGCGACCACCATTTTCGCGACGTCGTGCTCGCGCTGTTGTTCCTGTCCGGCATGGGCCTGGTGTGGAGCATCCTTGGCGCGCGCTGACGGCCCGGCCGCGACCGGACGCGTCCAATCAATGCGCATCTCCGTCGACCACCGCGGTCGGCTTGTTGACAAACACGACCAGGAGGCTGAGCGCGCAATAAAACAGGGTCAGCATGAAGAACGTGTCGCCATAGCTCATCACCACCGCCTGGCGATGCACGATCTGCGACAACTGCTTGAGCGCCATCAGCGTCGCATCGCCAAGGCCCTGCGCGCGCTGGGTCAGCATGTTGAGCAGTTCGACCGCGGTCGTGTTGCCCCAGGTCACTCGCTCCTGCAGCCGCGTGATGTGCAGATCGGTGCGGTCGTTGAGCACCTGGTTGATGATCGCCAGTCCCAGCGCACCGCCGAGATTGCGCATCAGGTTGAACAGGCCGGAGGCGTTCTTCACGCGGTCAGGCGGCAGCGTGCCGAGCGCGATGTTGTTGGTCGGCACCATCGCGCACATCATGCCGATGCCGCGCAGGATCTGCGGCACCAGCAGCTCGTAGAAATCGAAGTCGCGCGTGATCCATGTCATCTGATAGGAGCCCATCGCGAAGGTGATGAGGCCGAAGGCGATGATGTAGCGCAGGTCGTACCGCTGCAGCAGGCGGCCGACGATCGGCGCCATCAGGAACATCGTTATGCCCGAGACGAACATGGTCTGGCCGATCATCAGCGCGCTGTAGCCCCGCACTTCCGCGAGATAACGCGGATAGACGTAAGTGAGGCCATACAGCCCGATGCCGATGCAGAACTGCAAGACGCAGCCGACGGCGAAATTGCGGTTGGTGAAGGCGCGCAAATCGACGATCGGCTCGCCTGCGGTCAGGACGCGCCAGAAAAAGGCGATCGCGGAAACGAAGCTGATGGCCGCGCAGACCGCCACCGAGGTGTCCTGCAGCCACTCGTATTGCGGGCCTTCCTCGAGCACATATTCGAGCGCGCCGAGAAAACCCGCCATGAAGATCAGGCCCCACCAATCGAACCGTTCGAGCAGCGCAAAATTCGGCTGATCGAAATCGACCAGCGCCAGCACGCCGATGGTAATGATGATGCCGGCCGGCACGTTGATGAAGAACAGCCAGTGCCAGGACATCGCATCCGTGATGAAGCCGCCGACCGTCGGACCCACGGTTGGCGCCAGCGTTGCGACCAGTCCGATGATCGGCGCGATGATATATTGCTTGGAGCGGGGAAATATCGTGTAGGCAGAGGCGAACACGGTTGGGATCATGCCCGCGCCCAGAAAGCCCTGGATCGCGCGCCACAAGATCATCTCCGCGCTCGAAGACGCGAAGCCGCACAACAGGCTCGCGACGGTGAAGCCCGCGGCCGAAATCGCAAACAACAGCCGCGTGCCGAGCGCGCGCGACAGGAATCCGGACAACGGAATCGCGATCACTTCCGCGATCAGATAGGCAGTCTGTACCCAGGACACCTCGGTCGAACTTGCCGAGAGCCCCGCCTGGATATCGGTCAGCGATGCCGAGACGACCTGGATGTCCAGGATCGACATGAACATCCCGAACACCATGATGATGAAGGCAACGACGCGCCGCGGCTCCATGCGCTCGGAGGGGGCGGCCTGCGCTGGCATCATGGCCGGCGTTGCGGTGGTGGCGTTCGCCATAACTCAAATTCTCGTCAAACGGCGCGCCGCCGGGCGCACCGAGTTTATTCCGGATGGGTCATGAGCGGCGAGTCGAGATCGGCGGTCGAGTCGGCATCGTCGGCATCCTTGTTGGTGTCGACGGTGGCATAGACCGACATGCCGGCGCGCAGCAGGTTCTGCCGGGCGACATCCTTCGGCACGCGGATGCGAACCGGGAGCCGCTGCACGATCTTGGTGAAATTGCCGGTCGCGTTGTCGGGCGGGAGCAGCGTGAACACCGAGCCCGCCGCGGGCGAAATGCTGTCGACGGTTCCGGTGAATTTGCGGAAGCCGTAGGCATCCACCTTGATCGTCACCGGCTGGCCCGGACGAATGCGCTTGAGCTGCGTCTCCTTGAAATTGGCGTCGATGAAGACGTCGTCGAGCGGCACGACATTGCCGAGCCGCTGGCCGACCGAGATATAATCGCCGACATTGATCATGCGGTTGCCGAACGTGCCGTCCACGGGCGCGCGCACATAGGTGAATTCGAGGTCGCGCTCGGCCCTGGCAAGCTGGGTCTTGAGCTCCGCAAGCTGCGCCTGCGATTCCACCTGCTGCGCCTTCGTCACAGCGACCATGTCGCGCGCATTGTCATAGGCCGCCTGCGCCGCCTTGACGCCGGCAACGCCCTGGTCGCGGGCGGCTTCCGACTGCTCGAACGTCGCGTGCGAGGCAAAGCCCTTGGTGCTCAGGGTCTGCTGGCGCTCGTAATCGAGGCCGGCGCGCTTCAATCCGGCTTCGGCGGAGGCAAGATTGGCCTGCGCCTGCTCGACGGCGGAGACCTGCGCGGCAACCTGACGGCCGATCCGTTCGATGGTCGCTTCCTGCGTTGCGATCCTGGTGCGCGCGGCCTCGACCGCGATTTTGTAGTCGCCGTCGTCGATCCGGAAGATCACGTCCCCCTTGCGCACCAAAGTGTTGTCGCCGGGGAAGATCGCCGAGATATGGCCCGACACGCGCGCGCCGAGAATCGTGTTGTTGGCGCGGACATAGGCATCGTCGGTGGAAACATAGAAGCGTCCGACCAGCGTGTAATAGACGCCGTAGCCGCCACCTGCCAGCGCGAGCAGCGCGACAACGCCCATCAGCACCTTTCTGCGCTTGCCGGATTTCCGCGCGGTGGCCGTCACTGCCATCACGGGATCCGCGGGCCGGGCGGGTTCGATCGCCGGTTCGTCGGTGGCAGGCGAGGATGGCGTCTCCGCGGGCCGACGCCTGGATTCTTCGGCGAGGTGCGAGCGAAGCTGCTCGGCAATCGCAGCCGAGGCCTCGCGGTCCGCCTCGGCCTCGCCCTGCCCCGGTTCGGACCGAAGAAAGCGCGCGGCCTGGTCTCTCGCTGCGGCCATATGGCCTCCCCACTTCAATCGCGTCGCGACACGCGGCAGCCGACCGGCCCCACGGCCTACTAGCCCCAAAATATCATTGACCGAACGGTTCGGTCAAGCTATGTAACAACCCGCCGAGCCTAGACTGCGGACCTTTCGAGACGGTTCCGTTGTCCAAATCCTTCCAGAGACACTTAATCAATGGTTGCAGCCGAGCCCGCGATCCTTCAGCCCGCCGCAGACGAGGTCAATTCGAAGCGCCGCCAGATTCTCGATGGTGCCCGCAAGGTCTTTCTGGACCTGGGCTTCGACGGCGCCAGCATGGGCGAGATCGCCCGCTCCGCCGGCGTCTCCAAGGGCACGCTTTATGTCTACTTCGCCGACAAGTGCCGCCTGTTCGAAGCGATCGTCGAGGACGAACTCGCGAAGGGGCAGCTCGCATTCAACTTCGATCCCGGGCGCGATCTCGCGACAACATTGCGCGACTGCGGAAAGACCCACATCGCGATGCTGTGCCGGCCGGGCGGCGGATCGGCGATCCGCACCGTGATGGGGATTGCCGAGCGGATGCCTGAGGTCGGCCGTCGTTATTACAAGCTTGCGCTCGAACAGAACATCAACCGTCTCGCCGCTTATCTCGCAGAGCATGTCAAGACCGGCGAGCTTGCGATCGACGACTGCAGGCTTGCGGCCGCGCAATTCCCGCTGATGTGTCAGGCGTCGCTGTTCCTGCCGTGGATCTTCCAGGCGGCGCCTGCCCCGACGCCCGAGCGCATCGCGGAGGTGATCGACAGTGCGGTGCGGATGTTTCTGGCGGCGTATCAAGCGAAGTAGCGCGGCTCCGATTCATTTTTCAAACAGCCCGGACATAACCCCGCATTCTCGCGACACGACGTGTCCGAAGTTTTGCAGGAACCACGTCCCTCGAAAGATAGAGGGCGCAGGGAATGCCGGGTGTTGTGCTGCACCCGCAGCCTTGCGTGCGAATGGAAAAAGCACACAAGCTTAAGTCACCACAGGTGAAGCCGAAACATCGACATTCCCTGCGCGATGGTTTGACGGCTTATTCCGCGCTCTCCCCGGAGACCAGGCTTTGTTGTCTCCGTCGCCTGCACATCATCGATTGCAAGCTTGACGCCAGCCTTGGGGTATCAGGACCACACGGCTTCGCCGACGCGTCGATATCGTACGTCTCGCGACACCAACCGCGTCCATCGCATCCCGCGCTCCACGTGTCGTGACGATCGCGATACGTCCCTCTCATCGAGGCGGGATGGGCAAAATGTGCTGTTGATTTGGGTCTTTCGACAACGCCGCGCGCATGCGGCAGATTGGCACGACGGGCAATTTGCGCATGACACGCATGCACGGTTTTCGCTTTGCTTTGTCGGGCAAATCATGCGGCGGAACGCGATCGCACCGCGCTTGACCATGATCGTGCGTCAACCGGCCTGGACGGCGTCCGTTTGCTTGTGCAATGACGTCCCATCACGATGCCATGATGATGACGCACAATGGCTATCGCCGACGCCATGCGTATGATTGAGGTGGAAGCGCGCGTAGACGCGCTGTCGGATCTCGAAGGAAGTGTCCCTCGACGATCCCTGAGAGAGATCTCGACCGTGCTGTGGACGCCGATCGCAGACGCAAAAACGCGCGGGCGAAAGCATCCGCGAAGGCGCGTAAACCGGAGAAGCGGACATGAGCACCATGACGATCAACGGCGAGCAAAAGCCGCTGCCGGACGATGCCGACGCGCTGCTGGCCGACGTGATCCGCGACCGGTTGAACCTGACCGGCACAAAGCTCGTCTGCGGCTCGGGCGTCTGCGGCGCGTGCACGGTGCTGCTCGACGGCGTGCCGGTCGCAAGCTGCCTGTTGCCCGCAAAAGCGGCGTCGGGAAAAGCGGTGACCACCGTGGGGGGCATCGGCGGCGACAGGCTGCACCCGATCCAGAAGGCCTTCATGGCGAACGATGCCCTGCAATGCGGGTTCTGCACGCCCGGCTTCATCGTCGAAGCTGTCGCGTTCCATGACCGCTGGCGCGCGGACAAGGGCACGGCGATGCCGTCGCGCGAGGAAATTGCCGCAGCGCTCTCGGGGCATCTCTGCCGCTGCGGCGCCTATGACAACATTTTTCGCGCGATCGAAGAGGCATGTGCCGGTCGTTTCGACGGCGACCATGTCACGAGCCCGCGACTCGAGGCACGCGACAAGGTGACCGGCAAAGCGCGTTACACCGTCGACATCCGCCACGACGGCCAGCTCGAAGGCATGATCCTGCGCGCCGAGCTGCCGCATGCCAGAATCACCGCGCTCGATCTTGCGCCGGCGCGCTCGCTTCCCGGCGTTGCCGCCGCGATCTCGCTGCTCGCCGAGGACAAGACCGTGCGCTATGTCGGCGCGCCGATTGCGGCCGTCGCCGCAAAGGATCGCCGAACCGCGCTGGCCGCCCTTGCCGCAATCGGGGTCACCAGCGAGACATTGCCCGCGGTCGTCGGGCTCGACGCCGCACGGCGCGCCGACGCGCCCGTAGTGTTTGAAAAGAAGGATCGCAAATATGCCGGCAACGTCTCCGAAGGCAGCAACGCACCGGCGCCGTGGAAGGGAAATCTGCGCGGGCCGACCGGGGCGTTCTCGCAGAAGCCAAGACGCGCCAGGTCATGGCTCGCCAAGGCACGCGCGGAGCGCAATCCGCTTTTGGTCGAAAACACTTTCCGCGTGGCGACGCAGTCGCATGCCAGCCTCGAGCCGCATGCAGCCGTCGCGCGATTCGACGGCGACGAACTCACCGTCCACGTCTCGACGCAGGCCGTGCACGATATCATGGGGAAGATCAGCAAGCGCTTCGGGCTTGCGCACGACAAGGTGCGCGTGATCGCCGATCATGTCGGCGGCGGTTTTGGCTCCAAGGGCAGCCTCGGCATGGAGACCATTGCCGCGATCGAGCTGGCGCGCGCTGCGAAAGCGCCGGTGAAAGTCGCCTATGACCGTGAGGAAGAGCTGTCCGTCACCGGCTATCGACCGGCCGCAGAGATCGAAGTCGCCCTGTTGCCCTCGGCGCAAGGCGAGCTGAAGGCGCTCTCGCTCACCGCCTATGCCGACACAGGAGCGGCGACCAGCTCGACCATCGCCGCGCTGGCGCGCCTGATTTATCCGGCCCAGGCCAAGGCGCTCACCGACTACGATGTGATCAGCAATATGCCGCCCGGTGCGCCGTTTCGTGGGCCCGGCGGTCCCCCGATGGCGTTTGCGCTGGAGCAGGCCGTCGACGAAGCGGCGCTGCGACTCAACATCGATCCGATCAGCTTGCGCAAGCGATGGGATCCCGATCCGAACCGGCAGCGGCTCTACGCCTGGGCCGAACGGCTTGCGGTCTGGCGCAACCGCAAGCAGACGTCGGCGCAAAGCGGCCGCTTCA
>Ga0318531_10000148_pt1 | contig 15997 bp, 22 predicted proteins | sample GRESIP053b4f25_FD_203486 | JGI IMG/M metagenome (GOLD analysis project Ga0318531, IMG submission 203486) | Tropical soil microbial communities from Luquillo Experimental Forest, Puerto Rico - GRE.SIPMG.053b4f25 | ecosystem: Environmental > Terrestrial > Soil > Tropical forest > Bulk soil... | reverse complement strand
TTGCGGGAGAGGCCGGCAAAGTAGCGCTGTCTCTCGGATTCAGCCATCGATCCGGCTTCTCTTGCGACACGCTGTGAACTCGGGCCGGGGTCATCGGTTCCGGGGCCTAGTTGAAGCTCGGAGTTGAATGGGCCGGCTTCAAAGCTTCCTTGCCACGCTTTCCAAGAATGGTCTCGAATAGGCTATGCTTGTTCGATATCGAATGTCGATATTTCGACTGACGGGCTGGAGGAAGCGCGATGTTGACCCGTCGTTCGACCAGCCTGCGTCGACCGCGTGGTTCCATCCCCACCCGCACCACGACACCGCCCGGCAGTTTTACATGGTCTCACCGGGATGATCATCATCGACGACGGCTCCGAGGCGCACATGGATTTGCCGCGCAGCTACGGCGTCGATGATCTGCCTATCATATTGCAGGACCGCTCATTCGCATCCGATGGCGCGCTGGTCTACAGCCCAAGCCCGCTGGCGACCGCGTATGGCAGCCGCGGCGACACCATCATCGTCAACGGCACGAGCGGCCGATCCAAGGAAAGCGGTGCGCCGTCGTCAGTTCATCTTGGACAGCAGCATGTGCATGGGCGACGACAGGCCAGCGGAGGCCCACGCGGACAACGGCCGCGTCATGTGCATCAACGGCAAACCCCACGATATGACCCGCATCGACGAGGAGGTGGAGGTCGGAACAAGCGAGATCTGGGAGATCTTTTCTGTCGGCATGGCGCATCCCTTCCACATCCACGGCGCATCGTTCCGCGTTCTTGAAATTGCCGGAGCACCGCCGCCCGCTCACGTCGCGGGCTGGAAGGACGTCGTTCTCATTGAGGAAAAGGCCGAGCTTCTGGTCGCCTTTCACAAACCCGCGACGCCGCGACATCCCTTCATGTATCACTGCCACATCGCCGAACACGAGGAGGCAGGAATGATGGGGCAATACGTCTGCGCTTGATCGGTTTGATGGAGCGCCAAAGGCCTTCGAGTTCTCCGTACCATAGTGTCGAGTTCGCGAGCAGGCGGCATGGCCGCCTTTGTTTCGAAAATCGAACATTGGTATCGTAAGGAAGGCGGAAACCTCGAGGGCGACAATGGTGAGAATGAAGCATCAGGAGCTGCTCAAAGGGCTGATTCGTCTACATATCCTGCACCACGCCGCGAAGGACGAATTCTACGGGCAATGGATGATTCACGGAGCTCGCCCGTCATGGCTACACGCTAAGCCCGGGGACGCTCTACCCGATGCTCCACCAGCTCGAGCGCCGCGGATATATGAGGTCGCGCGAGGAACGGCTGGGCCGCACCTACCGGCGCGTTTACCGCGCCACGGCATTGGGCAAGGAGGCAAACAAGCTCGCCGAGATCCAGGTCCGCGAGCTTACCGGCGGGCGGAAGCCGACGCGCCAGCATTGATGTCTCGCAACGCAAGGTCGTCCCCGCCGGCGGACGCAAGTGGATGGCTCCATACCTCAACGGGAAGCCCGTTTTCGTCAATCCTACGGACTGAGCGTGAGCGGTCAGACTGAAAGTCGCGCCCAGCTCGCATCGATCAGTCTACTTATCTTGGTCCGCCCGCTTCAACAGCTCTGCCAACTTAGCCTCCTGTTCGGCGAGTAACGTCAAAATGGTCTGCCGCTTTAACGCGTTCGCTTCGGTCGTCAACAGATTCTTGTAGTAGTTGATGTTCAGCTCGATAATCGTTCGTGCAGAGGGACCCACGGAAGCAACCTCAAACAGTCAGCATCTGAAGCCAGAACCTTCGTAGCGTCGTTCAATTGATGACGCCACAAGCGATCGCGCCGAAAGTTTGATCAGGATCAAACTTTGAGTTGAATTTGCGGCGTAAAGTTCTTGCCGGCTAACGTGCTACAATCGATCGTTCGCTACGGAGACGAAAATGGCGCGTGCGAGAGTCTCAATTGGCGGTCACGGTCCAGCCATTCGCGCGGTCGATCCATGGGCTTCTTCAACAGGGAAATTGTGTCAGTTGCTTAGCGACGACGAACGCGCTCGACTAGCCGTTATCGCATCGATTGTTCGATTCAAAAAAGGTGCGGAAATCTACCTTGAAGGCCATCGCGCTAATACGGTATTCAACATCATCAGCGGAGTCGTAAAGGCGTATAAGACAACCCCCGATGGCAGCGAACATATCACTGCATTCTTGTTTCCCGATGATCTGTTCGGGCTATCCGAAGAAGGAAGCTATGCAAATTCGACCCAGGCGATAACACCGGTGACCGCGTATCAACTCCCGGTGTCCGCCTTACGGAGCCGACTTTTGAAAGACGCCAGCTTAGAATTTCATGTTATCTGCAAGCTCTGCCAAGAACTTCGTCAGGCACAGCGTCACGCGTTTCTGCTCGCGCGGAGGCAGGCTCTTTCTAAGGTGGCGATGTTCCTTCAGCTTCTTGAACAACTTCAAGCTGCCAGAGGTGAACACACGACGGAGATTTATCTCCCGATGAACCGCTCCGATATTGGCGAATACATTGGAATGTCGCTTGAGTCCGTGAGCAGGGCTTTTGGAAGTTTGACCACGCGCGGCATCATCAAGAGCCGGGACCGACGGCATCTGAAAATCATAGACCGCAGCGCATTCGAGAAGATTGCAGACGATACACCTTCGGTTCGAGATTGACGATTAAATCAAGTGCGCGGTAAGGCGTAGACAGCCGCGGCCGAGTCGGTCACCACGTGCGGCATTTGGAATATCGGCATCCCCTACAGGCAATCTTCAGGTACATCATCTATATTTTCGTGGCAGCATATCGCGGCTATTGGAGCACATGGGCCATGACTCTTGCATGAAAAAAGACCGTCAAGACCGATTTTTAAGGAATGGAGCGTTCGGGGGTATCAACCGGACGCGCTGCGCATTTGATCTAAGTCATGGTCCACGCTCCCTCTGAAGCCAAATTCAAACTCGGCCTACTATTTGCAAGTGGTTGAACATTTGTTCAAGGAGAACTGTTTCGCCACGGGCCGCTTTGTGGCGCTTGGCCGCGTAGTCAATCTCGCCGAGCATCGCGCGCTGGCTCTCGCACTGAGCGGCGTTGTTCGTAAATATATATCCTGACGTTAATTGGACGCCATCGCAGGCGCACTAGCGCCAATCACGGCCCGACATCATGTTCGTGATTGCCAAATGATCTCGGATAGCGCATCTGCCCAAGCGGCTCGATTGATGTCGGAATTCGCAACGCGCACCGGCCTATCTCCGGCTGCGCAGGATCAGCAGCGATACCTTTGGACCGATGCATTTGCAGTCTGCAACTTTTTCGAGTTGTTCCGACGGACTGATGATCAAAAATACCGCCGATGCGCAACACAGCTGATCGACAAGGTGCATCAAGTGCTCGGACGCTATCGTGATGACGATAGGCGTAGCGGGTGGATCAGCGGACTTGATGAAGAGACTGGACGCCGCCATCCGACGGCGGGCGGCCTGAGGATCGGCAAACCTTTCAAGGAACGCGACGCGAGTGAACCAGTCGACGAACGCCTGGAGTGGGATCGGGATGGTCAGTACTTCCATTATCTGACCAAGTGGATGCATGCCCTCTGCCAAGTGGCCTTCGTCACCGGCGATACCGTCTATGCTCGTTGGGCGGTTGAGCTAGGAGAGGCCGCATTCGGAGGGTTTGTCCCTAGGTCCGCATCCGGCGAGATCGTTGGCGTTTATTGGAAGATGAGCACCGATCTCTCAAGACCACTCGTTCCTGCCATGGGGCTGCATGACGCATTGGATGGCTTCATCACTTTTCGGAAAACGCAGCATGCAGGGAAGACGCTGGCCAATGTCGGAGCGACTGACCTCAGCGCGGCGATCGAATCATTATCCGTCCTGTGTCAGCGCAGGAATTGGACGACGGACGACCCGCTCGGGCTTGGTGGGCTGCTCTTCGATGCTTGCCGCCTTTGCCGGTTACCAGGCCAGGATCGGTTTAACGACGTTCGTCTTCTGGAAGAGCTAACAGATGCCTGCTATCATGGTTTGATGGCCTTTCTCGCCGATCACCACCTGACCCGGCCTGCCTTGCACCGCTTGGCCTTCCGAGAGCTCGGCTTGGCAATAGGCCTGAGGGCATTGCCGATCATCGCCGATGCTATCGCGAAAGACAGGAGCGAGTTCGCGAGCAGGCCTACGTTACGACGGACCGTTGATCTCCTTCTGCCATACGAATCATTTAGCGAGAAGATCGTCGATTTCTGGATGCCACACGCGCGGCGTCACGATGCGAGCTGGAAAGCCCACCAAAATATCAACGACGTCATGCTTGTAACGACATTGATGCCGGATACGTTTCTGTCGGTTGGTGAGTAGGATGCCTCTAATACACGGTGACGTCTGTCACAAGAAAAAAACTCGTCGTAACCGCAGGGTATTTCCCACGACGCTGACCGACGAGAGCGCCATTGCCGCTGAGCGCCCGTTGTGTGGAATGAGCGATTGCCTCCGGCAGTAAAGCCGATCAGCGCCGAAAGATCGAAGAGCTGATGGAAGTCGTGGGCCACGCGGAGCGGGTGGCTGCAGGCCCAATTCAAGTAACGCCACCCGTCCCGTTTGAAGGAGCGAGCTTACAAAGCTCCCGGATCGGGTTCGCTAGGGCTTCCGCCACGTCAATGCCATTGGTTGCGTGGGGGATGCTGTTTGACGTGACCACGCGGGCACCGGCGCGCGCGAGAATCTGGTCGGAATGGTTTCTTGAGGCGCAACGCCTTGAAGCCTTGAAACAGGCCGCAGTCGACGAGCAGCTTATGCTTTTCGTGCTCCACCAAATATTTCGATCCGGTCACCGTATCGAACCGCCGACAAGCCAGCCGGGGGGATGGGGATGATGGGCGATATGCGCGGCTTGAGGGCACCCGAGCGCTAAAATCCGCCGTCACGAACCTCTACGGCACATTGTCAGAGGATCAAAAAAAGACCGCTAACGAACTCCTCGCGCCCCAGATGGGGATGGCAATGATGGCGATGATGCCCGGACAGGCACCTGGGCAGATGCAGCCGAGGCAGATGCAGCCCGGCGTCCGATAGAGAGCCGGCTGTTGCTGAACGTTACATGAATGCGTTTCCGAAAGAGAATCGCCATGTCCACATCTAGCCGCAGTGCAGCTTATGTTCCAGTGGTGGCACTCGGATTGAGTCTGAGCCTTTTCTTCGTGATTTTCTATGTGATTTGCATCATCGGCTACCTGGTGTTTCCGGGCCTCCCAATAAAGCACGAGGCGCTTGGCATCTTCCTGCCAGGCTTCGAACTCTTGAGCTGGTCGACATTCTTTCTCGGCCTTCGAGAGTTTCATTTGGGGCTGGTACATCGCCCTAATTTTTGCGCCCCTCTTCAACTTCTTCGCCCAGCGTTTCGGATAAAAGCGAGAGGGTGAAGCCGAGCTCATGCTGCCCTCAATACTACTCGGGCAACCGGAAAAGGCGCCCAGTTTTTTAAGCGCGACGCCTTGAAGCCCTTGAAACAGGCGCGGGCCTCGCGTCGGTTTGATCAATGTCAATATCACGGCAGGCCATCCGCCGGATTATTTGAAACCATTATCCGGTTTGGGAGATATCGATGCGCGTGTTCCTAACGCTAACAAGATGCCGATCGAAGGTAAGCCCAATCCAAAGTACATCAGCACATCGTATGCTGAGCGGCAAAATCTGAACGTGCGGATGCATACTCGCCGGTTCACTCGACTGACCAACGCATTCTCAGAGAGAATTGAGGACCACGCGCATTCAGTCGCGCTGTTCGCGATGTACTATAATTTCGTTCGCATCCATAAGACACTGCGGACAACGCCGGCAATGGCCGCCAATATCACCAAGCGCCTTTGGGACATTAGTGATATTTGAACGTGTTGGAAGCTTGGGAGATCGCTAATGCGGGGTGATGGTGGATCGAAAAACTTCTTACGAGTCTTATCGCTGGCGTAGTCGGGCTGGCTTTCGCTGCGCTATGGTTGCTCATCGCATATGGAGTGGTCGTTCTGATCTTTCGATATGCATTCGGAATAGAATTGCCGAATCCATTTGAATTGCTGCCAGCCGAATGGCGGGAAGGTGTCCGTTCCTTGTGCCACATTCAAAGTAGCCCACTACCCTTTTGGCACCACCTAGGACCCCGCCCCGCTGGCAATGTCGCCAATGTGGGGCTTCGGTGCGGACACGGTGTCGCCTACCACCATCGGGGCGTTCCTTACGTCCGTATCGCGCCGGAGCGCACCGCCGGATCAGCCGATAAGGGCCTCAATATCGATCGGCTTCTCGGCTCTCAGCAGCGCCAACGATAACGCCATGGCGAGCGCGACGAGCGCGTCAATCCGACCAGAGCTTTTAGCTTTGTCAAACTTCCGTCCACCTGCCGGATCGCGGGTGACTACCGCATTGGCGGCGCACCACTGCAGGACCGGATGTGCCCCATGGCGTAACTTCTTCTGCACAACTAGGCGCTCGACAATATCGACCGCTGGGCTCATGTCCTTGTAACCCTGCCCGTGCGGCTCCAACGGCACGGGGCAGCCTATGGCGTCAAGCTCGCGCTTCAGATCGTTGATCCGCCAGCGGTCGAAGGCGATCGAAATGATACGGTTCTGGCCGTTCAACTCCGCGATCTTCTGCGCGATCGCGCGAGGATCGGTCGTCGGTCCGATCGGCGTAATAAATCCGAGCTTCGCCCACGCGCTGTAGGGAGCGTGGTCCTGCTCGCTACGTTCCTGCAGATTGCCCGGAAGCCAACAGTACGGCTTCACGTGAAAAACGCCAGCACTGTCCTCGTAGACGACCACCAGGACGCTCAAATCGCGGGTGGCGCCGAGATCAAGACCAGCATAGACGCGAGCGCCGACGCAGATGTCAGGCTCGGCGGAGCAGGCACGCCAGGCGGCAGCATCAATGAACCGCGCTTCTGCGGCAACGCGCTGGTTCAAAATCAAATTCCTGAACGCGTTCTCGCGCGCCGGCATAAGCTGCGCCTGTTTTGCAAGCCGCTCGACGTCCGAGAGCGAGCGGAAATCACCTAAGGCCGGATTGGCGGCACGCCAAGCCTTTTTGCTCCACGGATCGGAGTTCTCAGGGGCGCTGTAGAGGGTGAGATGGAAGGCGGGATCGCGGATATCGCCGCCCTTGAGCTGAAGGCCATAGTCAATGAGCTGAGACATGGGTGCGAAGTCATCGGCCGCTTGGGTGGAGATCACCAGCATCAGCGGATTTTCTCGCGCACCCAAAGCGCTATCCATGGCATCGAAAAGCGCGCGGCCGTCGGCGCTGCCAAGCTCGTCATAGATCACGAAGGATGGGCTTAGTCCCAGTTTCGTCTTCGCTTCGGCGGTCAACGCAACATAGATGGAGCCGTTGACCAGATCGTGGATTTCCTTCCGGAACGACGTGATATTGGTACGCACGGACAGCGCCGGGTGGCGATCGATTAACGCAACCATCTCATTAAAAATCCGCGCCGATTGAAAACGATCGTTGGCGCAGGAGTAAATCTCGCCGCGGCTCTCGGCTTCCGGGCCGCAGAGGTGACAGAGCGCCAAGGCGGCGGCGAGCTGGCTTTTGCCGTTCTTCCTCGCCATTGACAAAACGGCGGTCCGAATCGGCCTGATCCCGCGCTTATTCTCCCGATAGACAGTCTCGATAAACTTCCGCTGCCACGCGCGTAGGCGGAGCTTCGTGCGCGCGTGCTTTCCGGTGGTGATCTCGAGATCTTCGAGGAAGCTAATCACTCGACCAGCGCGGGAGAGCCCGGGCGCGTCCCAGGGGTACGGGCATGAGGCTGCCGCTTCAATTGCCTCATGCCGCGCCCTCAGGGGATTAGCACCCGGTCCTCGAAGGCCCATACTCGATTACCCAAGTAGTAGGAGTCATGGTTCCGAGCGTACCACATATCGAGCGTCCTCGATCTAATCCCACTAAATCTGCGATAAACCAAGGCTTTCGTCGCCAACCCGACCTTTTCCAGCGCCAACCCCGCCGGTCCACGAGACAAGTCTTTTTTGGTGTCCTAACCCATTGATATTATGCACAAACTAACTCTGCTCGCGATCGCGCGAGCGCCGCGAGCTTTGGAGTCTTGATTTTTTTGGACCTCCCCCCGGCCCCGCAAGCAGCGGCTGTCCGGCCGATGGTGGATCATGGCGCCCTACGATCACCCACGAACGAGCACCCTACTGTTTGCCGCTCCTCGACACTTCTCCCGCAGGGGGTCATTATTTTTACGAAGAACAGAGAACAAGAATAAGAACAAGAACTAGGACCCTGTGTCCCACCGGCGGGACAGTGGCGTCCCACCAATGGAACAGTGGCGTCCCATCGGTGGTACAGTTACAGGATGGTTGCCCTCAAAGCCTTTGTTCCCTTGCCCTTCAGACGGATCAAGCCTAGCTCGGCCAACTCCCTCGCCGCTCTTCCCTTTGTCTCTCGGGGCATCCCAGTCGCCGCGGTGGACAGCACCACCTCCTTCGTCCCCTGCTTGAATGCCTCCCACAGGATCAGCAGCGCCAATTGATAGGTGCTCGCGCTTTTGGATTGTCCCAAACCACTGACCCAATGCCGGGGAACCTTTACGAACAGTGGTTCGAACGGCTTCCGACGTTTCTTAGGTTCGGGGTCGGGCTCATTGCGATCAATGATTTCAATCCGACGCCCATGCCGCATGACGAAGCCCAAGGTTAAGCCCTCCTCGGTATGGCCCCAATTGTCTCCAGCACGGACATGATCGTTGCCCACATCTTCTTGGCCATAGGCCGCTTGTCGCTGTAGCGCGCCCCGCCCACCAACATCTGATCGACATCGACGCCAATCTCGAACCCATCACATACGTCGCGGCCAGCCACCCTCATGATTTCCTTGGCCTGCTCAATCTCTTCACGGTTATTGAGTTCAAACAGGATGCCGTCGTGGATCAGCATGCACGGCACAATCCCGGCCTCGCACAATCGCCAAGCGGCCAGCCGTAACATCTCGGCGCCGTCGGCCTGCATCGGAAAATTGTAGAGCGTGCGTTTGTTTGGGCTTGTTGTGATCCGCAACGGCCAACCAAAAACGCTTTCGATGCGACGGTTCAGCATCGCCGTCATCACCATCTCGTCGCGCCACTGCCAAAACCGTGGGTGGATTCGCCGATGTTGTTCAATAATGCCGGAAGCAATCAGTGGGTGCCGGTTCAACCCCTTGGCCAAACTTGGCACACCCATACCGTAGTTAATACCTAGTTGCAGCGTCTTCATGCGCTGCCGCATACCGGGATTATTGGTTTTCCAGCGCACCCGATCGAGATCATCGGTAAATCCGCAAGTGCATGCGAGCGCGTGATAGACATCGCCGCCACGGTAGGCGTCCATCAACGCCGTATCGCCTGATCGGGTGGCGGCAATACCTACCTCTTGCGTGCGAAAATCCAGATAGACACCAATCCTGTCGGGTGGAAACACGATGAACGAGCGTACGCCGGCGTGGGCATTGAAGGGACTTTTGGCGTGAGCGTTTCGGCCGGTTGCTGTGCAAAACGGAAACAGGCTCGGATGGTTGCGGCCATCGGCGCCGATCGGTAGTTGCGCCTTAGCGATGAAGCCGATGCAGTCGCGTAATGCATGCAGCCCCTCAATGCCGGGCAGATGGTACATCAAACGGAAGGCGTCGCTGTCTATCTCTAACTTGCCGCTATCCTTCCGTGGCCATACCGTGATGCCGTTACGTAGAAGCCATCGTTCGAAGCGTGCGTAACTCCACTCGCCATCCGGCGTAAAGATCGGATCATCGTCCCCGTGGCTCGGATCAAACTGACGTATCAACTCACGGATCACAGCTGCTTTGTTTTCCTGCACCAAATTCCACAGCGGTATGTCCCAGGGGATGCCTCGCGCCTGAATTAACGCGGTTGTTTTAGCGCTGTAGTTCGACCAGTGCAGCACACGCTCAACGTCGGCGGCAGGAAATTGGGTATTACCGAGAAGTATTCTGCGCAGAAGCTTGACCGACATGCGCACATCTTCCTCGCAATAATCTATGACGGCCGCTTTCCCGTACTTGCGCCAGTTACCTTCACCGATGTCCTTTGCCATCGTCTCCTTGTCGATGTGTTCCCAACCCTCAATGCCGAAGGCGCGGCATGCATCCGATAAACGCTTGCGTGGTTTCTTTCTCGTTTCATCCGGTTCGTAGGGCAGCAGAATGTTGCTGACCGCGAGATAGGCAGTGTGAAGATCGAAGATGTGAACGGGAAACGTCCAGCCTAAAACTTTGAAGCACGTCATTTCCGCCCACGCGCTGTAGGCGACGATTAGGGTGTCGGAGCCCGTATCGAAAGGCGGCGTCGAGCCAAATTCGCCACGCCACAAACGAATGGTGCGTACAGGCCGGAGATTTTCATCCAGCACATACGCAACCATGCACAGCACGTTGGGCAGCAGGTTGGTGTCGATTTCGTACTCAAAATCTAAGACCACCACCCTTCCAAAATTTTTTCTCACGACACAGATTGCTTGGCACCAATCAGACGCAATAGGCCGGGGTGATCTTCGGTCTCGATCATCCTTCCTTCGAATGTTCTGCCGATGATTTCGTCGAGCGTTTGCGTCGGCCATTTCGGCGCCGGAAAGGCGTCTGGATCGCGCGCGATATCAATCTTGTAGGCTTCGACCCCTTCTTCCTTCCGACTAGTTGCTTGCACCCAGAGCGTCTTGGCCTGCTCACAGGCTTGTTGGTTGCTCGCATTCCAGTTGTTGTCGAGGTTCTGGCTCGGAACGTGACAGAGGAAAAACACGTCGTTTGGCTTGGTTGCGAGCGCCAGACGGAACCGCAAAATCCTCGCGGACGGCAGATATCGCATCGCCAATTCTTCGTCGATGAGGTGCAACGTGTCACGCTTCTGGCCTTTAACCGGCACGTTGACAAAGCAAAGCTCCGGCGACCAGTACTTTTCCTCGTCAGGATGGAGCCTGACAAAGTCCTTGGCTTGCGAGATCGAATGATGCGGTAGCGCGGTCAGTAAGGTTTCTACGTTAGCCATTGCTGCTGCACGCTTGGACTTGAACTTATTCGTGCTGAATTTTTTCGGCTTGGGTACAGATATGTTCGCCTCATCGATCTCGCCGGAGATCACTCGCTTAGGTCTGCGGGTTTTCTGTTTCTTAGGTCTGCGGGTTTTCTGTTTATCTTTTGCCATTTTCGCCTCCTTCTGATTTCAAATTCTCAACTCCAGAAATCAAGCACGTGCTCGTTGTCGGAGTCCTCGAAGTCGTCGGCAGTGCTGAAACCTTGCGTCCACGCTCCGCCTTTGCCGTCAGCACAGCGCACAAACCAGCAGCCGGGGCCGAGGTCTGCACCGTCCTAGCAGCAGCAAACTCTCGCACCTGAACGTTCATGATCGCAGCTCCAGGTCGGCAAAGATTCGTCGGCTTTGATAGATATCGCGCATTTCACTTTGTCCCTGCGCCAGCCTTGCGCGCTGCAAGATCGCGTTGGAAATCTTCGACCGTTCGGCGCTTCGTCCGTGCACGCGGTCGCGCTTTATCGTGCGGTGTTTCCGCCGAGCGCTTGGCGTACAATTCGGGAAGCAGCTCGAGAATTTGCCTCGCCTTGTTCGGCGTCAATCGCAGCAAGCGATCGGCGAGCAACTGCGCAATATCAATCGCGGCATCTGTTGCGGTGAACAGATCGTCCCCGGCGCGGCGCAGAATATGGTTCTCGTTTTCGAGACGCGCAATCTCGTCCTTGTACTTTGCAGTGGGGGAAAGGCGCGCGATGCCGGTTGCCCTGCCGATGACGGTCGACTTTCGCCACGCGCGCCAAATAACATTCGGATGATTAAATTGCTGGCGCTTGTCCAAAGGTAACGTTTTCTGCCACGCCTCGATCTTTTCCCGATGTTGAAGACAATTGAGCAGGCGAGAACGGACTCCTTTATCGATTTCGTGGAAGCCGGTCACACGCAACCACTCACCCATGACGGCTTGAAAACGCGCTCCGACCGGCTTGTTGGTACGGGCTTCCAACATCGCCAGGTGTTGACCGTGATGAAGCGCTTCGGCAACGATGAACCAGTCGGCCAAACTTTTTCTAAGGCGGCCCCATGCCTCTTGCCCACGGGTGACCGGATCTAGGTTGACCTGGGTCAACCCAGCTTCATCGTCTTGCTTTTGATGGTCATTCCCCTTATACACCGACACACCTCCGATCATTTGAGCAATGCGACGAGGTTCGTTTCTGGTGACGGCTCAGGCCCTGAACATCCTGAGCCGCCACTCTCGTAAACGCCGCACTGTGCAGATCTTCCCGGCGCCGGCGGCGGCGAGACCGGGGCGGGAGCCTGTCACGCGTCCGAAGTCAGGCGTTGATATTCGGTCACCGGGATCCGTCGAGCGCGTCCGAAGCGCGCATACCGAAGCCTCCCTTGCTTCATCAGTCGCCACACCGTCGCGCGGCCGATGCGTGCGCGCTCGGCAAATTCGTCCGGAGAGTGGTAGAGGCTGGCGGCCGTCGGGGGTCGGCGACGATAACGGCGCTTCTTGCCGGTGCGGAAATGTTTGTTCACTGAGTCGCTCCAAATCTTGGGACGACCCTCGATTAATCTCACAATCTCATGGAGCAAATGCGCAAGTGCACGCATGTGTACGCAAATATACGCATGCGCAATTCGCGTTAGTCGATTAATGAAGCGGCGCGTAGAGCGCGGGCAACTGTGTCGCGGTTAGGCACCGGTGGCCATGGTTCTGGGAGCTTCCGCCGCCGGCATTCGTCCTCCCAGACGGTGCGAACGTGTCTGAGCACCTCCGCGATACTGACGGTTATCCGACCGCGCCAGCGACGCCGGGTGATCGCCACGATCATTTGCTGCCGCTGCGTCAGCGGCCGGGGCGGCTCTTCCGGCCATTCGACTTTTACCCGCGCGATCGGCTCGCTGTCGTCCATCTCGATCACCCTGACGACCTCGCCCCTGATCGGGGGCGGCAAGCGCCGTCTAGCCACGGGCGCCTCCCCTGATCGACGCGACGTTGTCGGACCTCGCCGCCGGAACACTCGCGCAGTAGCGCGCCCAGGCCTCCGCAAGCTGCCGGCGCTTAGCGAGCAGCTCGCTGCGGAGATACGCCTCCTCAACGTCGTCGCCAACGCGATGGGCAAGTGCCAACTCGGCCGCCTCGCGGGCGAAGTTTGTCTGCTCGGCGGCCCAGTCACGGAACGAGCTGCGAAAACCGTGCACCGTGGTGGCGTCGATCAGCGTGCGCAGGAATTTCCACAGCATGTGTCCGCTCACGCCGGGGAAGATGCGCCCATGACGTCTGTCCGTCGGCGTCCGCTCCAACACGGCGCGCGCCGCCCGAGATAAGGGAACGCGGTGCTCGCGCCGCATTTTCATGCGTTCGGGCGGCCGTCGCCACGACCAGCCGACGTCGGCTAGCTCGATCTCTCTCCACTCAGCGCCACAGACTTCGCCGGCGCGGCTCGCGGTCAAGATCAGCAATTCCAACGCCCTCGCCTCGACCTCGTCGCGCTGGCGCAGCTCACGTATGAAAGCCGGCACGTCGCGGTAGTGCATGGCGGCATGGTGCTTGACGGGGGCGAGCTTCTTGCGGGCGGGTAAGAGATGATCGAGATGGCCGCGCCAGCGGGCCGGGTTCTCGCCCTCGCGGTAGCCACGGACCCGCGCCCAGTCGAGCACTTGCTCGATCCGCGAGCGCAGCCGCGCTGCCGTCTCCGGGATCTTGGTCCAGGCCGGCTCCAGCACGCGCATCACCGCCGCCGTGTCGATCGCCGCCACCGGCAGGGTGCCGATCTCCGGGAGCACATGGGTCGCGAGCGAGGCTTTCCACTCTCGCGCGTGCTTCTGATTGGTCCAGCCGGCGCAATGCGCTGCGTGATAGGCCTCGACGCAGTCGGCCAGTGTCTTGGCGGTGGCGGCGGCGAGCCTGACGGCAGCGCGGCGGGCCTTGCCGGCGGCGATCGGATCGGCGCCTTCGAGCAGCAGTTGACGGCAGCGGCGTGCCTGCTCGCGCGCGTCGGCCAGACCGATGGTGTGGGCCGGCCCGAGGCCGTGATAGTGTTTCCCGCCGGCGCCGTAGCGATAGACCCACCAGCGGCGATGCTTGTCCTCGACGCGCAGATAGAGGCCGCCGCCGTCGTTGTGCCAGCCACGTTTCGCGCGCAGCACCTTCAATTCGGTCAGCCGCTTGATCGATCTGGCCATAGCCAGCCCGTCCACATCTCCGTCCACACTCGCGCTTGAGATTGAGCGAGACGGGGCGAGATGTCAATAGACAGTGGGAGATTGACCAAGCATAAGCGGAAAGGGGATTTTCCGCCTATTAGCGAGCAGCGCCAACAACTTGCGGGCATTACTCAAGCGGTGCCTCGCTCCGCCTTCGGGATCGTCTCCGGAGACGCCCCTCGATGAGCGAGACTGGGCATCTCTAGCATGGGCGCGTTACGTAGTCAAGAATGTAGTTGGCGTGTAGTCAAAAAAAGGGGAGTGCGGAATCGTGCGCAAAGGCACAATGAAGGGAGGAAACCTGCGTTTTCCCAAAAGCGCACTTTTGTGACGTACGTCACAGTCGCAGGCCCGCGCCGTCCTTACTTTTTGCGCAGGAGGGCGGTCATGGATGGAGGCTACCATGGCCCATCTTGTCGATAAGAGGTTGGTCGAGCGCGCGAACACCATGCTGTTGCTGGGCATTTTGTGGAGCGCCCTTGCGCTCTGCGTACTCGGCGCGCTGTCCTACGACATCGCCCACTGGTTCAGCGCCTGGTGACATCCTGGCGCTAACGAAAGCGCCAAGCCATCGGCCGGCCCGGCCTCGCTCGAGACCACGAGTGGGAATTTCAGACGCCGCGTAGCCCTGCCCGCATTTCCCCGCGATCAGCGATTCTCCGCCACCAGCGGCGCGTTCTTGTCGAGCCGGCGCAGAATTTCGTCGCGGCTCAAGTCGGGCACTTCGAGCAGCACCCGCGCGATGCCCGCCTCGCGATAGGGCGCGAGCGCGGCCCGATCGGCCGGCGCGTTGAACACCGTGATCGAGAGCGTCGCGGGATCGCGTTTGGCCGCGACCGCGGCTTCGCGCAGCCGCGCCACCGCCCGCTTGGGCTCCCAGCCGGCGCGCGGGCGCGGGAACCAGCCGTCGCAGAACTCGACCACCCGGCGCACGGTGTGGTCGGTCTCCCCGCCCAGCAGGATGGGCGGATGCGGCTTCTGCTTGGGCTTGGGATAGAGCCAGACCGGATCGAAATTGACGAACCGGCCGTGAAACTCGGCCTGCTCCTGCGTCCACAGCGCCTACATCGCCAGCACGCGTTCGCGCAGCAGCTGGAAACGGGTCTCGTAGCGAGCGCCGTGGTTTTCCATCTCTTCGACGTTCCAGCCGCCGCCGATGGCGAAAACGAAGCGGCCGCCCGAGAGTTGGTCGAGGCTCGCCACCGCCTTGGCGGTGACGATCGGGTCACGCTGCGGAATGAGGGCAATGCCGGTGCCGAGCTTGAGCGTGCGCGTCGCCGCCGCGGCAAACGACAGCGCGACGAACGGATCGTGGGTGTGGAAATAACGCTTGGGCAGCTCGCCGCCGCTGGGATAGGGCGAGCGCCGGCTGATCGGGATATGGGTGTGCTCGCACACGAACAGCGAGTCGAAGCCGCGCTCCTCGAGCGCGGGCGCCAATTCGTCGATGGCGATGCCGTAATCGGTCGGAAAATAGAAGGCGCCAACCAGCATTCCCCACCCATTCAGCGCGTCATGCCCGTGCCGCCGCGGGCGGTTGGTGCGATCTCAGGCGGACGCGAACGTATAGCATGCGTCCTCCTCCGGTGTCGTGCCGGACACCGCGGAGTCCGTACAATATCCGTTCGTCCCCGCGAGGGGCACCCCGCGACGCATAGCGCGTCACAGGCGCGCGTAAACGCGCTTTTGCTGTCGCGGGGATCCCGTTGCGGGGACCCAGGCTCTGGATTCCCCTAGCTCGCCGCGCCCACGGACAGGTTGCCCCAGCTCGTCGTGCGTTCGATGCGCACCGCGAT
>Ga0318531_10000145_pt1 | contig 16043 bp, 17 predicted proteins | sample GRESIP053b4f25_FD_203486 | JGI IMG/M metagenome (GOLD analysis project Ga0318531, IMG submission 203486) | Tropical soil microbial communities from Luquillo Experimental Forest, Puerto Rico - GRE.SIPMG.053b4f25 | ecosystem: Environmental > Terrestrial > Soil > Tropical forest > Bulk soil... | reverse complement strand
GGAGAAGGGTCAATGCCGCTGTATTTCTTTCATCTCAGCTTCGGCGATCGCACGGTGCCGGACGAGGAAGGCGTCGAATTGCCGAACCGGTCCGCCGCCCGCGACGAGGTGTTGGCGGTCATCCGCGACCTCGCCGACCCCGAGGTTGCCGGCAATCCGCGGCGCTGGGCGGGCTGGTTCCTGCAGGTAGCAGACGAAGGGGGCGAATTCCTGCGCATGCCCATCGGCCATCCTGCGCTCGAGGTCGTCACATCGGAGGGACAAGCTGAATTGTCCGGGGTGAAGCCGGTCCGGCTGGCCGGGACGGTTGCCACCCCGCAAGGCCGCCGATCAGCGGCGCTTGTCCTACAGATGTCAGCGGTGAGGAAACAGACCCAACGATTGCTCCAACGCAATCTCCAGCTACGAGACGAGCTTTCGTCCATACGTCTCGCTAGCGAAAGCATAAGGGTTCGCACCCGGCGCCTGGTTTCGCTCGCCCGCCTTGCCGGTGTGTCGGCGGACGTCGTTTACCGCGTCGCAAACAGGCCGCCCCGCCGTTCTCCGCCGCATCTGGTGGTCCTTCCGGGCGGGTGATAGAATCTTGGTGCCGTCGCAGCGGCGGCTTTGGAACTTTTTTTGCACGCGGCTCATTGATCCAGCAGTTCGATACGCTGAACGCTGGGCGCTATCGTTAGAGGCAATTTTCGCCTGGTTTGATCGGCGAGGTGGCGAGGCGGGCCGCCGCCTCAGCGCAGGAGCGCATCGATGCCATACGGCACGCCTTTTGTTGCGCGGCAGCTCGAGCACGGAAAGTTCAACCGATTCCTGGCGGCGTTGCCGGCGCACGACTTTTCCCTCCTTGCGCCGCATCTGCGCACGATCACGCTCGAGCGCGGCGTAATGCTGCACGACGTGGGGGAAGACATCGAGCACGTCTATTTTCCCATTACCGGCATGGTGTCGCTGGTGGCGGTGATGCAGAGCGGAGCGACGGTCGAGACCGCGACCATCGGGCGCGGCGGCATCATCGGCGCGAGTGCCGCGCTGGGCGCGAGGTCGACCTTCGGCCGAGCGATCGTGCAGTTGTCGGGCTCGGCCGCGTGGCTCTCGGCCGCCCAGTTTCATGCGGCCGCCAACGAATGCCAGGCCATCCGCGACCTCGTCGTGCGCTACAACGATCTGCTGCTGGCGCAGGTCCAACAGTCGGTCGCGTGCAACGCGCTACATGCGCTGGAATCGAGGCTTTGCCGCTGGCTGCTGCAAACGCACGATTGCGTCGACGGCGATGCGATCCCGCTGACGCAGGAATTTCTCGGGCAGATGCTCGGCGTGCGCCGCACCACGGTGACGATCGCGGCGCGCCTGCTGCAGAGCGCCGGCCTCATCCGCTACCGCCGCGGGCTCATCCACATCCTCGATCGCGCGGCGCTCGAAGAGGTCGCCTGCGAATGCTACGCCGTGGTCCGTGACAATCTCGATAAAGTGTTTCCGCTCCCCCCGCGTTAAATAATAAATTCGCAATCGCGGACGGAACTTAGCGTGCGCAGGCGAATTAGCATCGCCGGACCCTCAGCCGCGTCTCCTCGCCCGGAGTGGCTGCAGTCCCAGGACCCCGCCCCGGCCACTCGGCGGGGTTTTTGTTTGCCCCGTGGGCAAGGAGGCAGAGCAAGAGCTTGCCTCTCCAGACGCTCAAAGTAGCACTGGCGGCCGGCGTGACCGACCGGCTGCGGCAAACGGACCATGAGGTTGAGATGATCGAGGCGTTCGAGACCGTTCCAGCAACGAGCAGATGATGGGCGTCCTTCAACTCATCGAGCAACAGACGTGACTGCGCAATAACTTCTCGGCTCCTGAGTATCCTCTCTACGGATTCGCATTCCGAAGCCGCAAATCGGCTGTCGATGACGAAGAACTCCCGGCTCGCTTCCGCGGTTCGTGCGGCGCATGCCAAAACGGCGGGGTGAGGCATAGGGCGCTCCCTTCGCTGCAGGCGGGAGCGCAATCGGTCTCTCAGCCACCGACGCCTGACCAAGGGTCGCTGTCGGTGATAGTCGTCAACCTAGCAGATCGCCGATTGTTTCGGAAACATCCAGGGAAATGTCGGTTTCCAACCTGTTGTGCGGAAAATGCTTCTCGCTCTGTCTGCTTTATTCAAGCTGACCCACGACCGATCGCTTACCCCAAAGCGCCGGAGCCTACCTTCGACTGGCCTCGTGCGAAAAGCGGGTTCCATTCGGCATGACGTCCATGCATCAGGAACAGCCCGGTTGAGCGGCCGGTTATTCCGGTATGGAGGTTATTCCGGTATGGAAACGTCAACGGAATACCGCAGATTTGCGCAGGAATGCCGCCGGCTGGCGCGAGACGCCAAAACCGAGCGACACCGCAGTATAATGGAGGACATGGCCCGAGCCTGGGACCAGCTCGCCAAGGAGACCGACGACGAAGTCTCTCACGCCCCGCCGTGATCGACTTTTTCCTCTGTGTTGTGGCGAGTTCGCTGGCTTGCCAGGCGCAGCCATACCTGCGCCATCTGCAACAAGGCGGCCCGAGCCTTCGGGTCGTGGGTGACGCTCGCCATCTCCAAGCACTCCGCGGCGTAGCGTCGATACTGGTCTGACCGACCCATCGGGCTCCCTGCGCGTAATCTGTTGCAACGCGGGAGGGCGCCGTGGTGTTCCAATCGCCCAACAGCGCTTTTTACGCGGTTTTCATGCGCCGTAAGTCGGAGAGCGGGCAGACAGCGGGCATTTTGGCTGCCAACTGCAGCCGTGACACCGGCGGAGGGCCCTCGGCGACCGGACGTCGCCGCATTGCAGAAATCAGAAATTGATCTCGCAAGTCGCCGCGCGGCAAACCCAATCAGCTCGCTTCGGCCAACATTGGTTGCGGCGCACCGCCCACGCCCTTGCAGGCGCGCAGCAGCCGCATGGCCCTGATGACCTCCCGCCGCTCGAGAATGCCCACCAGCTTGGCGATCGTCAGTTCGGCGTTGCGGTCGGCGGATACAAGGTAGTCGGCGAGCTCGCCTTGCGCGGCGCGCATCGCTTCCAGAATTGTCGTGAGTTCTTCCTTCATACTGCGTACTCGATGCTCGTTTCCCTGGCGGTATAGAACGCTCGGCGGCGCGTTCGGTTTCCATCCCGCAAGCTGCGGATCGTCGAAAATTTCGTGGCCACGCGCCGAAAGAGCGTAGGGTGGGCAAAGGCGCGTCTTGCCCCGTGCCCACGCGCGTCTTTGCCGCATACCAATTGAGGCGTGGCACGCTTCGCTTTGCCCAGCCTACGCGCCGGAACTTAAGGCGCTCCTCGGGAGTTGAGACGATTGAGCCTTGGCCAAGCTCGGCTCCTGCCGAGGGAGATCGCGAGCGCAGCCGGCTCCAGGGCGGAAACCGTCATGCAGGAAAAGATCGGATATTGCAGGCAGAAAGCCGCGGAGTGCGCGGCACGCGCGCAAGAAGCCGCCGACAAGGACACGCGCGAGCTTTTTCTCAAATTTCGGAATTCGTGGCTGAACGCGGCGAAGCGATACGAATCCTCGTCCACCCCTGCTCCAGACGAGAGCCCGGAGCGGCGGCCGGCGTCATTTGCCCACGAGCTCAGCGCTCGCGACTGGCGTGAGCGCCCGAACGACGCGCGCACGGACACGACGGCGGAGCGGCTCGGAGCGGCCTGAGCACATCGGTTCAACGCCTGGCAATTCTTCGCGGGAACCTCTGGCACAGCCTGGTGTTTCCGCACCATGGCGATTGAGTTTTATTTCACGCCAGAGCTGCACCTCAAGGATGGGCGGATCATCCGCGATCTCGACGATGCCACGAGCTTTGCGCGCGAGCAGGAGGCTCGACCGGGAGTCGACCAGCGCGATGAAGTCTTGCACAAGATGGAGCACGCGAAGAGCCGAGAAGAGGCCCACGCTGCAGCACATTTCTTTGTGAGATGGCTGGAGGAATTGGAGATTCTCGAATAGGACGGCGACCCGAACCGCCTGATCATTCGCGGCGCTGCGGTGTCCACCTGCCCACGTCGTATCAGGCGATCCGCCGCCGAGCGGGCGGCGCACCGCGTACCACCTTGGGTTCAAGAGCGAATTTGCGGGCCCCGACAGGGCGAGCTTTGAGATGAGTGCCCCGGATGGTTAGGGCGGTGTAAGAGATGAAGGTCGAGTCGCCCTTTCTTCGGCTTCTTCCTCGGTCAGGGCCGCGTCCATCCAGACCCGGGCAAGCTCGATGAGCTTGTCGCGCAACTCCGGCGTTTCCGCCCGCCCGGCCAGTCTGACGCATTCGCGCGCATAGCCGTGATATTTCTTCGCCTCCGACAGCATGGCCACCCGCCCGCAATCAACGCCCTCCTAGCGGCATTAGAAACCAACTTGCGGGCGGCGTCGGTTCGATCCGCGACTCATGGGTCACGTGAAAACTAAAATAAAATGAGAAAGGGGCGGGGCAGCCTTCAATCTAAGTCTGGACCCCATCGCCGCTTTCGTTCTGCAGCGATGGCGCGTTCGATCATCGCGCGACGCTCGTGCACGCGATCCAAGCTGTTCTGCATCGTAAGCAGCACGGCCCGCCAGCTTGGTGTCGTGGCCGTGGTGGCCCATGCGGTCGATCAGGTCGCGCTGTTCCATGACCATCTCTTCGGCTCGTGCAATGTGCCGCACCGCCTGGGCAAGATGGTCATGCTCGGTTGCCGCCGTTTCCTCGCTCGAGCGCGCCTTGGCCGGTTCGGCTAGCGCCTCCCCGCCCCACGACCTCCTGCAACAGCGCCAAGATCGCATCCGGCGTGAACGGCTTGGCGACATAGGCGCAATCGCGTAGGCGGGCGGCGTCTGTTTTCGGGTAAAGTCCGAGACGAAAATAAAGGGAATGCCGCATCCCACGGTCTGCTACTGTGAATCGAGCGGGATCCTCAAATTGACCCGCAGCCCAGTGTCTTCGAATTCGATCTTCGCCTTTCCGCCAAGACCATGGCTGACTTCGCGCTCGATCAAGGTCAGGCCGAAGCCATGCCGCGGCGACTTGTCGACCGACGGGCCGCCGCGCTCGATCCAGTCCAATACGAGAGTGTCCCCGCTGCGCCTCTCGACCGCCCAGGAGATGTCGAGCGATCCGCCGGCCACGGAGAGAGAACCGTATTTTGCCGAATTGGTCCCGAGCTCGTGGATGATCATGCCGAGCGGGAGCGCGAGCTTCGGATTGAGCGAAACGGCGGGTCCCTCGATGACCACGCGATCGTCGCGACCTGTTCGGTAGGGCTCCGTCTCCTGGCGCACCACATCGAGGAGAGACACGTCACCCCACTGGTCGCGCGAGACTAGCTCGTAGGAGCGCGCCATGGCGTGCAATCGGTCGAGGAAGGCTTCGCGGGCCGCTTCCACGTCGTCCGAACGCTTCAAAGTCTGGGTTGCGATGCTGGCGATCACGGTCAGCATATTCTTTACGCGGTGATTGAGTTCGGCCACCAGAACGCGCTGCTGCTCCTCGGCTTGCGCCAGGCCGGTCACGTCGCTGAAGGTCAAGACGGCGCCTTCGACCTTGCCGCTGCCGGTCCAGTAGGGCAATGCGCGCACGATGTAGTGCGCCGCGCCGTCGCGCCGGTTGACGCGCCGCTCGAACGGCTGGCGCACGCCGAAGATCTGCTGGATGTCCTGGGGAAGCTCGGCGTAATCGAGATGGTGGAAGATATCGGTCAGCGGCCGGCCGCGGTCGCCCGGTATGAGATTGAAGATGCGGGTCACGGCCGGCGTGAAGCTGCGGACGATGAGCTCGCGATCAAGAAAGACGGTGGCGATGTCGGTGCTTTCATACAGGTTCTTGAGGTCGGAGTTGGCGCGATCGAGCTCGTCGATCTTGACGGTCAGCTCGTGATTGACGGTCTGCAGCTCCTCATTGACCGCCTGCAACTCCTCCTTCGATGTCTCCAGCTCCTCGTTGGTCGACTGCAGCTCCTCGTTGACCGAGACCATCTCCTCGTTGCTGGATTTGAGCTCCTCGATGGCGGTCTCGTACTCCTCCGCCATCGATTGCAGCCGCTCGCGCGTCTCGCGCAGCTCGCGCTCGAGCTGCTCGAGATTGCCGTCGCGCGCTTTGCCCTTGCGGGGCCTGGCCGGACGCTCCTCAAGCGCCCGCAGGCGCAAATCGCCGAACACGACGAGATAGAGGGACTCGTTGCCGTCGCCGCGCAGCGGCTCGACCGTGATCCTCACACGCTCGCTTTTGCCGGCACTTTCCAGCTCAACGTTGTCACGCACCGCGGTGCGCTGCGATTCGACCGCCTCCTGCAGGGCGGAGCGCAGCGGCTGGCGCAGGCCCTTGCGCGCCACCGCCATCAGCGCCCGGCTCGGCCGCCCCGCCGGAGCTTCCAGGTATTTTCCAGTCCCGCCGGAATAATTGATCACGTCGCCCTCGCGGCTGACCACGACATGGGCCGGTGAATAATGTTCGAGCACCCGCGCTTCCATTGATTGGCGCACGGAGCGTCCGGTCGGCTCTTTGCTCTCGGCCAAGCCGCCGCCCGCGACGGCGGGCCGGCGAAACAACGCCGGCACGTGCGGCATCGCCGCGTCATCCCCCCGCCGCTGGAATATCCGGCTCTTCTTGTCGATCGAGCTAAACAGGTCGCCATGCTGGGTGACGTTCTCCGAGGTCCCCAGGAACAAGAAGCCGTTCGGCTTGAGCGCGTAGTGGAGGATCGGGATGACGTGTGTCTGCAGCTCGCTGTTGAGGTAAATGAGCAGGTTGCGGCAGGAGATCAGGTCCATGCGCGAGAACGGCGGATCGCGCAGCACGCTGTGGGACGAGAATACGCACACGTCGCGGATCGACTTGTTGACGACGTAGCTGGTGCCTTCGGAGGTGAAGAAGCGTTCGAGCCGATCTTTCGATACGCCTTGCAGCAGGGTATCGGGATAACGGCCGGCGCGAGCCACCGCCAGCGCCGCCTCGTCGATATCGGTGGCAAAGACTTGGATTTTCGCGCGCGAGCGGCTTTGTTCGGCCTGCTCGCGCAGCAGGATGGCAAGCGAATAGACCTCCTCGCCGGTGGCGCAGCCCGGCACCCAGACGCGGATCGTGTCGGAGGGGCCTTTGCCTTCGAACAAGCGCGGCATCACCAGTTGTTGCAGCGCCTCGAACGCCTTGGTGTCACGGAAGAAATTGGTGACGCCGATCAAGAGGTCGCGAAACAGCGTGTTGACCTCGCCGGGATCCTCGCGAAGGCGATCGACGTAAGCCGGGAGCGAGGGAATCTGCAGGATCTGCATGCGGCGTTCGATCCGACGATAGAACGTGCGGGTCTTGTACCCGCTGAAGTCATGGCCGGTGTGGTCGAGCAGAATCTCGCAAATGGCCTTGCGGCTCGTCTCCGCGCCGGCCTCCTTGTCCACCTCCTTGTCCAGGATGTCGAAACTGCGCAGATAGGCAGCGAGCTGTTCCGGCATGGTCTCGACCGGCACCGCCAAGTCGACGAGACCGGAGGCGATGGCGCTCTCGGGCATGCTGGCGTGCCGCGGGCCGGAGTGGTCGGCCGCCTGCGCCAATGTCAGCCCGCCGTGCTCCTTGATCGCTTTGATGCCGAGGGTGCCGTCGCTGCCGGCGCCGGAGAGCACGATGCCGATGGCATATTCGCCCTGATCCTCGGCCAGCGCCGCGAAGAAGGTATCGATCGGCGTGCGCTCGCGGTGCTCGGTGCCAGCGCGCACGCCCAGCCGTCCCTTCCTGATATCGAGGACGGCACCGGCCGGCGCCACATAGACGTGATTGGGATGAACCTCTTGATCGCGTTCCGCGATCAGCACCGGCATGCGCGTGTCACGCGCCAGAATTTCCGGCAGCAGGCTCTCCCGCTGCGGAGCGACATGGGTGATGATGACAAAGGCCACGCCGGGGTCGGGCGGCATGGCGTTGAACAGATATTCGAGCGCTTCGACGCCTCCCGCGGAGGCGCCGACACCAACAATGGGAAATGGCTTATCCATCGGCTCCCCAGCAGGGATCGAGAGGAAACGGGTCTGCCTGCGGTGGGCTGCTCACGCAAGGCTACGCCCCGGCACCGCAAATTCAAAGAGCTTTTGCCCGCCTTGCAACGCGATTGGTGGATGGTTCGGTACGCGACAGAGCCTGCTAACGAGCGAACGAGCGCTTGGTTCCTCGAGCTACCGGCCGCATATGGGCCGAGCGAACTCACCGCCCGCTATCGGCCGCCTTCTCGACCGTGAGCAGCATTCGAAACGCCACAAACCGACCGAGCGCCGGTTCGAGCGCGCGTTCGATGCGCAGCAGACGGCGGGCAATGCTTTCGCCGATGAGGCTCCACGGCTGGAAGCCGCCGCTCAGCGGATAGGCCGCGAGCGCGAACCATTGCACGCTCGCGACGCGCAGCGTGGGGCAGAGGCGATGAAAGCGGTCACGATCGCGGGTGGCGATGAGCGTCGGGATCGCCTGATTGGAGTCGTAAGGGTCGCGGCGCGGATCGGGGCTGCCATCCGCGAGGGAGTCGCCCGAGGTGCGAACGGGCTCGTGATGAAAGAGTCGGTAGAAGGCCGTGCTGCCCCAGGTGATCGCCGGCTCGACCATGAGCACGCGCCCGCCCGGCCGCAGCACCCGCGCCGCCTCGCGGAAGAAGACGAGCGGGAATTCGAGATGATGCAGCACGTCGACCATGACGATGTTGGCGGCGCAGGCATCTGCCAACGGAAGCCGCTGGGCATCGGCGACGCAGTCGAGCCACGGCGCGGATTGAATGTCGGTCGCGACCACATCGGTCAGCCGCCGCTTGAGGTTGCCGATGCCGCCGCCGATTTCGATGGTGCGGCCGCTCCTGCAGGCGGCGGCGATGCGGTCGTAAAAATCCTCGTAGACGAGGCGCAGGACCGGCTTACGCTCCCAGACACCGCGGTGGTCCGTGAGCTGACCGGATGCCGCGCGCTCCATCACATCGCCTTGATGCGCATGAACGCGAACAACACCATGCGCAGCAGCATGAAGCCATGACGGAAACGGGAGATCTGCGTCTCGCCGTAGGTGCGGCTGGCATAGCGGATGGGAATCTCGACGGCCTTGAGGCCGAGCTTGGAAGCGCCGAAGATCAGCTCGAAATCCCCGAACGGATCGAAATTGCCGAAATAACTGCGCGCGGCCTTGATCCGCGCATAGTCGGAGCGCCGCAGCGCCTTGGTGCCACACAGCGTGTCGGTGAAGCGCTGCGACAACAACCAAGTAAAGAGCAACGAAAAGGCCTTGTTGGCGATGAGATTGAGGACGCGCATCGCCTCCTGCTCCATCGGATAGATGAGACGGGAGCCGTTGACGAATTCGCCCTTGCCGGAGCGGATCGCGTCCCAGAACTTCGGCAATTGCTCCGGCGGCATGGTGAGATCGGCATCGAGAATCATCACGACGTCGCCGCGCGCGGCCTCGAACCCGGCAAACACGGCATCGCCCTTCCCCGTTCCCGGCTGGCGCATCGCCTTGATGTTGCAATCGGGATAAGCGGCGGCGACGCGCTCGATCTCCTCCCAGGTGCCGTCCCGGGAATTGCCCTCGACGAAGATGATTTCGAGCGCGTCCACGAAGCGGGGGATGCGCTTGACCGCCGCCTCGATATTGCCGCGCTCGTTGCGCGCGGGGATCACCACCGTCGCGGATCGCACCTCGGCGGATCGCCGCAGCGAGCGGCAGACGGTGAAATGCCGCAGGCATAGGCTGCCGATGAGCGGCAACGGTGCCAGGAAGCGGTTGACCAACCGCCCCAGCCCGAACAGGCGTACCGGAGAGAGCACGCGCGTTTCGTCCTTGACCGCCTCGAAATCGCCGAGCGCCGCGAGCGCGCGCACGTCAGCGCGAGAAAGGACGTTTTGCGCAGGCTGCGGCATTTTCATGCCCGTCGCCTCGGCCAATTTCAGCGCCGGATACCACAGGTGCGAGAAGTAGCCGACCACGACGCGGGTCTCGCGCGCGCACAAATCGTGCAGGTTCGCGAACATCGCCTGGCAATCGTCGAGCGCGCCGAGCGTGTCGACCACCACGATGACGTCGAACGGGCCGGGCAAGGAGCGCACGAAAGCGGCGTCCTCGATGTCGCCGACCAAAAACGTGAGATCGGGATGCGCCTGGCGCGCCTGCGCGATCATGCCGGGACTGAAATCCACCCCGACCCCGAACGACGGTTTGAGCGCGGCGAGCAGGTCGCCGGTGCCGCATCCGAGTTCGAGCACGCGCGCGCCTTCGGGGATGAGGAACTTGAGGTAGCGCAGATCCTCCTCGTGGAAGAAGGCGGCGCGCGCCAGCCATTTCCGGCGCTCGGGCGCGCTCGCGTCGGCGAGGCGACGGATGTCGCGCTTGCGCGCCGAGATATCGCCTTCGCCCAATGTGCTCGCGTTCATCCCCACCCGTATACGCGATTCAGCGTCCATTTGCCCAAATTACGGCTGCGCGGGCAATTGCACGGTCCGCTCCATCCCATGGACAAGGACCAATGCCGGCGTACTATCGGCCAACCACGAAAAAGAGGCGATCCGGGGAGGATGCCATGTCTCGCACGCTGAGGACGGCTCTATTCGTCGCTGCCACCGCCGCCGTTTCCACCCTCGCGCCGTCGGCGCGCGCTCAAGAGGCGGTGACGCTGCACGGCGCGGTTCAGTTCAACGACGATCACGCCTTCAACAAAGCGCTGCTCAGGTTCGAGCAGTTGGTCAAACAATATTACGGCAAGCCGATCAACTTCGTGCTCCATCGCAACAGCGAACTCGGACTGGAGAAAGACTACTTCGCCTACATGAATCAGGGCATCTCGGTCGACTATGGCATTGTGTCGCCGGCACACATGTCGACCTTCTCCAAGGCTGCCCCCTTCATCGACGCGCCGTTCCTGTTCCGCGATCTCGACCACTGGAACAAGGTGCTCGACGCCGACCTGCTCAAGCCGATCGCCGACGAGATCGCGCAGAAGGCGGATGTGATGCTGATCGGCTATGCCGGCGGCGGTGTGCGCAACATCTTCGTCAATCGGCCGGTCCGCAACCTGGCGGAGATGAAGGGGTTGAAGGTGCGCGTGCAGGGGGCGCCGATCTGGAGCCGCACTTTCTCGGCCGTCGGCATGTCGCCGACCGTGATCGCCTACAACGAGATCTACAACGCCATCCAAAACGGCGTCATTGCGGCGGGCGAGAACGAGGCTGCCGGGGTCGAGCAGATGAAATTCTACGAGGTCGGTCCCAATCTCTCGATGACGGAGCACGCGATCACGATCCGGCCGATCTGTTTCTCGGCCAAGACCTTCAAGAAGCTTTCGCCCGAGCTGCAAGCGGCCATCATCAAGGCCGGCAAGGAAGCCGGCACTTATGGCCGACAGGTCGAGTCCTCGGAAGACAGCGCCAAGCTCGACGCGCTGGAGAAGGTCGGCAAGCTCAAGCGCATCGCTTTCACCGACCGCGCGGAGATGAAGAAGCTGGTCGACCCGGTGATGGCGGCTTATGCCAAGGAAATCGGGGCAGACGCGATCTTCAACCAGATCAACGCCATCAAATAACTCGAACTCCCCGGGCGCGGCGGCGCGCGCCGCGCCTTTCCGCGGCGTCGAATTTTGCGTTCATGAAAAAGCTGATCGACGGCTATTGCCGACTCCTGACTTGGCTGATGGTTGCGACCGTGGCGATTTTGGTCGTTCCGGTCTCGCTGCAGATCATCTCGCGCTATACGCAGTTGATCCCGAGCTACATCTGGACCGAGGAGCTGTCGCGTTTTCTCTTCATCTGGATGGTCATGCTCGGCGCGATGGTCGGCATCAAGGAGGGCACGCATTTCGAGGTCGACATCTGGCCCGAGCTCTCCCGGCGCGCCAACGCCATGCTGAAGATCATCTCGAACCTGTTCGTGCTGATCTTCGCGCTGGTGTTCGTCTATTGGGGGATCAAGTTCGTGGAGTTCGGCTGGCATCAGGAATCCGAGCTGGCCGAACTGCCCATGCCCTTCATTTTCGTTGCCTGGCCGCTCGCGGGCGTGACCTGGGTGATCTTCCTGGGCGAGATCTTCATCGACAATATCCGCATTCTGGCCGGGAAGACCGCCCCATGACGCAGGCCGCGATGTCGCCGGGGACGGCAGCGCTGGTGCTGTTCGGCTCGTTCTTCATCCTGATCGCGCTGAGGGTGCCGGTGGCGTTTGCGCTCGGACTCGCGTGTCTGCCGCCGCTGTTGTTCGAGCTGCGGCTCTCCCCGATGGTGCTCTTCAACGAGACCTTCAAGTCCTACAACTCCTTCATCCTGCTAGCGGTACCGTTCTTCCTGTTGACCGCCAATCTCATGAATATCGGCGGCATCACCGATCGTCTCGTGCACCTCTCGCGCACGATGGTCGGCAATTGGCCGGGATCGCTCGCCCAAATCAACGTGCTCCTGTCCGTATTCTTCGCCGGCATTTCGGGCTCCTCCACGGCCGACGCCGCGAGCCAGAGCAAAATCTTCATCGAGGCGCAGACCAAGGAAGGCTACGACCTGTCGTTCTCGATCGCGATCACCGCGGTGTCGGCGGTGCTCGCCGTGATCATTCCGCCCTCGATCCTGATGATCGTGTGGGGTGGCGTGCTGTCCGTTTCGATCGGCGCGCTCTACCTCGCCGGCATTCTCCCGGGCCTGTTGATCGCGGGCGCGCAGATGGCGACCGTTCACGTCTATGCCAAGATCTACAATTATCCGGTCTATCCGCGCGCAACGTTGCGGGAGTTCTTCTGTTCCGCAGCGCAGTCGGTGCCGGCACTGATGACGCCGTTCATCATCGTCGGCGGCATCCTGCTGGGCTGGTTCACGGCGACCGAATCCGCATGCGTCGCCGTGATCTACGCGGCCCTGCTGTCGATCTTCGTCTACCGCGAGATGGACGCAAAGCAGCTCTACCAGGCGTTGGCCGAAACCGGCCGGCTCTCCGCCGTCGCGCTGTTCTGCGTCGGCACCGCTTCGGCGTTCGGCTGGATGCTCGCCTACTACCAGATACCGCGCGCGCTCTTGGCCAACGTCACCGCGTGGGGCCTGGGCATCACGGAAGTCGGCTTCTTCATCGCCGCCGTGTTTCTGGTGGTCGGCTGTTTCCTCGATGCGATTCCGGCGATCATCATCGTCGGCACGACGCTTGAACCGCTCGCTCGATCGGTGAACATGCATCCCGTGCAATTCGCCATCATCGGCATCGTTTCGCTCGCCTTCGGGCTGGTGACGCCGCCCTACGGGCTCTGCCTCATGATCTCGTGCGCGGTCGCCAGGGTGCGGCTGCGCTACGCGCTCAAGGATACGATAATCATGCTCGTCCCGATGCTGCTGGTGCTGGCTGCGATCATCACTTGGCCGGAAATCCCGCTGTTACTGCCGCGGCTGATCTCACCCGAATTCCTGCGCTGAGGCGACGCATGAAATCTGCCGGGCGCGAGATCGCCGCTGCGCCCTTCAATCAGCGGCGGCGAGCGGGCGGCTGACGCTTTCCAGCGGCTTGCGCTCGGCGGCAACGCCGTAGCGCGCCGCGATCACGGCCGCCGCGAGCATCAGCACCGAGCCGATGAGATAGCCGCCGTACAAGCTCCAGCGCGAGCCGGTGTCGATCAACGCGCCGAACACCCACGGCCCCGCGACGCCGCCGATGCCGGTGCCGAGCGCATAGAAGAAGGCGATAGCCAGCGCCCGCACTTCGAGCGGGAAGGTTTCGCTCACCGTGAGGTAGGCCGAGCTCGCGGCCGCCGAGGCGAAGAAGAAGATCACCATCCAGGCGATGGTCTGGCCCGTCGCGGACAACACGCCGATGGCAAAGAGGTAACCCGCGCCGGCGAGCAACACCCCAGACAACGCATAGGTGGTGGCGATCATCGGGCGGCGCCCGACGGTGTCGAACAGGCGCCCGAGCAGCACCGGGCCGAGGAAGTTTCCGGCTGCGAACGGCAGCAGGTACCAGCCGATGTGACCGGCGGGGATGCCGTAGAAGTCGGTCAGCACCAGCGCATAGGTGAAGAAGATCGCGTTGTAGAAGAACGCCTGCGCCGCCATCAGGCTCAAGCCCACCAGCGTGCGCCGGCGTTCGACGCGAAACAGCGTATCGGCGACCTCCGCCAACGGCGTGAAGCGGCGCGCGCGCAGGCGGATCACGGGCAGCGGTTCGTCAGGGATCTCGTGGCCACGGGCGCGGAACTCGGCCTCGATGCCATCGAGCACCGCCGTTGCTTCTTCGACGCGGCCATGGGTCATCAGCCAGCGCGGCGATTCCGGCAGCCACAGGCGCATGAGGAAGATGACGAGGCCGAGCACGGCCCCAATCAGAAAGGCGAAGCGCCAGCCCAGATCCGGCGCCAGCAGGTTGGGATCGAGCAGCACCAGCGATCCCGCGGCGCCGAGCGCGGTGCCGATCCAGAAGCTGCCGTTGATGACGAGATCGGTCCAACCGCGGTAGCGCGCCGGCACCAGCTCCTGGATGCTCGAATTGATGGCGGTGTATTCGCCGCCAATGCCGGCGCCGGTGAAGAAGCGAAACAGCGCAAAGCTCGCGAGATTCCACGACAGCGCGGTCGACGCGGTGGCGAGGAGATAGACCGCGAGCGTGATGAAGAACAGCCGCTTGCGCCCGAGCCGGTCGGTGAGCCAGCCGAAGAACAGCGCGCCCAGCACCGCGCCGGCGAGATAGGCGCTGCTCGCAAGCCCGACATCGGCGTTGGAGAAACGAAGCTGCGGACTTTCTTTCAGCGCCGGCGAGATGGCGCCGGCGAGCGTCACCTCGAGGCCGTCGAGGATCCAGGTGATTCCGAGCGCGACCACCACGAGGGTATGGAAGCGGCCCCAGCGCAAGCGATCGAGCCGCGCCGGGATGTCGGTCGCGACAATCGCCGCGCTGGCTTGCGAGGACGCGTCCGCCGCGGCCGGGACCGTCAGTGTCATCATCGCCTCATCATGGTCCGCCGTGTCCATAGGCGCTAAGTAAAGGGGCCTTTCAGCTGTCATGCGCGGGTTGACCCGCGCATCCATCTGCTTCGCAAAAAAAGTGTTTTACGAAGAGGGATGGATTGCCGGGTCAGGCCCGGCAATGACGCCCTTAATTTATCGTGGCTGCACCACACAGCGTCCGCCCAAGGCAACGATCTGGGCGCCGGCGCGTTCCGCGATGCCGTGGGTGCGCCGCTTCCCTTCGCCCCGCCCGCGCCATAGATTGAGCACGGCCATAAACCGTCGCCTTCCGAGGAGCCGCTTTCCATGTCCTCCACCGCCGTCACCTGGATCGTCATCGGCGTAATCGTCGTGCTCGTACTGTGGGTCATCACGATCTACAACGGGCTCGTCGCCATGCGCCAGCGGGTCAATCAGGCCTTCTCCGACATCGACGTGCAGACGAAACAGCGCCACGACCTCATCCCCAACCTGGTCGAGACGGTGAAGGGCTATGCCGGTCATGAGCGCGGCACGCTGGAAGCCGTGGTGCAGGCGCGCAACGCCGCGATCGCGGCGCAGTCGGGAGGGGTCGCCGCCCAGGCGGCGGCCGAGAACGTGCTCACCGGCGCGCTGCGGCAACTGTTCGCGCTGAGCGAGGCTTACCCCGATCTCAAGGCCAGCCAGAACTTCCAGCAGCTCCAGGCCCAGCTCTCCGACATCGAGAACAAGATCGCCGCCGCGCGCCGCTTCTTCAACAATGCGGTGCAGGAATACAACACCGGCATCCAACAGTTCCCCGCGGTGCTGTTGGCGGGCGCGCTCGGATTTGCGCAGAAGGATTTCTTCGACGTCGGCGTCGAGGAGCGCAAGGTGCTCGACCAGGCGCCGCAGGTGAAGTTTTGATGCAGCGTGTCCCGGATGCGGTGCAGCGCGCAGCCCTTGCGGAGCGTTGCACCGCTGATCCGGGACCGCCGCAAACCAAAACGGTCCCGGGTCTGCAGCGCACCGCTTCGTGCTTTGCGCTCGCGTTGCGCAGCGCCCGGGACACGCAAATCTGAGTCCCGTCAATGGCCGCCTACGGACTCTACACCCACATCCAGTCGAACAAGCGGCGATCGATCGCGCTGCTCATCGGCCTGTTCTTCCTCGTCTATCTCCTGGTCTACGCC
>Ga0318531_10000124_pt1 | contig 16835 bp, 16 predicted proteins | sample GRESIP053b4f25_FD_203486 | JGI IMG/M metagenome (GOLD analysis project Ga0318531, IMG submission 203486) | Tropical soil microbial communities from Luquillo Experimental Forest, Puerto Rico - GRE.SIPMG.053b4f25 | ecosystem: Environmental > Terrestrial > Soil > Tropical forest > Bulk soil... | reverse complement strand
TGGGCCCCCACGAGGCGGCATGGCGACAGCGCGCCGACGAAATCGACAAGCTGATCTCCGCTTGGACCGCGCGGCACTCGGCGGCCGAAGCGGCCGATGCGCTGCGCGCCGGCGGGGTGGCCGCGGCGCGCGTCACGGCACCCTCGGAGCTGCTGAGCGACCCGCAATTGCTGGGCCGGGGCTTCTGGGAAACGGTCGACCATCCCGTTGCCGGTTCCTTCTTGTGCACCGGAATGCCCTTCACATTCGTCGGGAAGCCCAGGCGCTGGATACTTCGGGTGTCGCCGTTGTACGGCCAGCACACCACCGAGGTCCTTACGGGCGTTCTGGGACGCAGCCAACGGGACCTGATCGAGTTGCGCGCCCTCGGAGCCACCAGCACGCGGCCGGCGGGACTGTGAAATGGCGGTCACGCTGTGTGTGCCGCCGCGCGCCGGCGAGCTGTGCGCCCCGATCCGGTTCCTTGTGCGCCAGGACTCCGTTGTGATGGAACTGACCGCCCGGCACCGGATCACGAGTGTTGTGTGGGACGAGCGCGAACGCGCGGTGGCGATGGTCGTCGAGATCACCGATCCCGAGACGGCTCGGCCGATCGACGTGCGAATCGACGTCGTCGAGGCGGGCGCGGCGCACGCCGAGGCGCGGGCCACGACGATCGGGGCCATCGACCGTGACGGGCGAAAGTATGACGTCGTGGGTACCTATCTGGGGGTTGTGGCGGATGAGAACTAGCCCGACGAAGGGCACCGCGGCCATCGTCGGGGTGCACAACACCCCGCAGGGACGCCGCCTAGACGGTGAAACCTCGCGGGGCCTGGCGCTCCAGGCCGTGCGGGGCGCACTCGCCGATGCCGGCCTGGGCCTCGACGACGTGGACGGAATCAGCGCGGGCGCGCTGTCCACGACGTTGATCTACGACCTGCGCCTCGGGCCGGCCTGGAACGGGCTGGGTTTCGGGGTCGGCATGATCACCGAGGCGGCCGCCGCAATCGAGCACGGCATGGCCGACGTCGTGGTGCTGGTCGCCGCTCAAGCGGGTGAATACCGCGATCATGAGGCCACGGCGCCGTGGACGCGGCCCGAGAACGAATTCGTCGCACCCTGGGGAATGTTCACCGCCGCCGAGTTCGCGCTCATTGCCCGACGCCACATGCACGTCTACGGCACGACGCGCGAACAACTTTCGATGGTGGCGGCGACGATTCGCAACAACGGATCGCGAAACCCAGAAGCCGTCTATTACCAACGCGGACCGTTTACCCCGGAAGACATCACCGCGTCACGGCCAATCGCCGACCCGTTTCATCTCCTCGACTGCGCCACGACGTCCGAAGGGGGGTGCGCGCTGGTGATGGCGAACTTGGCGAAGGTCGGCGCCGCGAGCCCACCGATCTACGTGCTGGGCAGTGGCGCGGACTTTCACGGCCCGTCGTATCAGCATCCACCCGCCTGGGATCTCGTTGGCCGGCGAGGTGATCACGTCAACGGAGTAGTCGGAAGGCGCGCGGCCGAGCGCGCGTTCAGTCATGCCGGACTGCGGCGCGACGACGTCGACGTGCTGGAACTCTACGACCCGTTCTCCTTCGAAATCATCCGCCAGCTAGAGGCTTTCGGATTCTGCGACGAGGGCGAGGGCGGGCCGTTCGTCGCCGACGGTCACGTGGCCATCGACGGCAGCCATCCGATCACCACCGATGGAGGAACGATGTCCTTCAGCCACGCGGGGTCCAATCCGCAAATGATGCAGCGGGCAATTCGAGCCGTTGAGCAGTTGCGCGGCCAGGCGGGCGACCTCCAGGTGCCCGACGCGCATATTGCGTTGTGCAGCAACGGCGGAGCGGGAGCCTTGTTCACCACGGTGCTGATCCTCGGGGACCAACCGCGATGACTGCAGACCCCTTGCGACCCCAGACCGGCCCCGTGCCGCACGCCAGCAGTCAGCTCAGCCGCCCGTTCTGGCAGGGATGCCAATCCGGCGAATTGCGCTACCAACGCTGCGCGGCTTGCGGTTTGGCGAATTTCCCGCCGACTGAAAACTGCCGCCAATGTCTTTCGGCCGAATTGGCCTGGAAGCAGAGCAGCGGTCGCGGCGAGATATACAGCTGGACCGTGGTGCACAGGCCGGTGACCGCGGAGTTCGAGCCGCCGTATGCGCCGGCGATCGTCACGCTGGACGAGGGCTACCAGATGCTGACCAACGTCGTCGGTGTGTCGCCAGACGATCTGGCGATCGGCATGCGCGTGCACGTGCAGTTCCATGCCGTCGGTGGCGAGGTGACGCTGCCTTACTTCGCCGGCCAGAAATAGGCCGCCGTGAGCCCCGCCCGCACCACCAATGGTCTGCCGATAACCGCCTACCTCGTCCTGGGCGTGCTGGCGGCCAACGACGAACAACTCACCGCCGGTGAAATCAAGATGCGCGCCGAGCTGTCAGTCGGCCATTTCTATTGGTCCCCTTCGGTGAGTCACGTTCGGCGGGAACTGAATCGATTGTTGGCGCGCGGGATGGTCAGCGAGATCGGCGCCCAATCCGGCAAGCGCGCCATCACGCTGTACGAGACGACGGATGCCGGGCGCGACGCGTTGCGCCGGTGGGTCCAACACTTTCCGGGTCAGGATCAGGTCGTCATCAAGCACCCGGTCATCCTCAAGACCTGGCTTGCCCGCGGCGAGGATCCAGAACGCGTAATCGACACATTGGAACGGCATCTCGAGGCGACTCGCGCTCGGCTGGACGAGGCGCTGTGGTCGCGGCAGCGCTCCCGCGAACTCGGCCTAAGCGATGACCCGGATCAGCGTTTCTCCTTCGCCGTCCTCGACTACGCCATCCGCGGTTTGTACGCGGAGATCTCCAACATTGCGCAGCTGCGCGACGAGATCGCCAGGGGGACAAGCCGAGATCCCGTCAAGCGGGTGCGGCGGGCGAAGGGACAGATCCGCCGTCGGGTACCCAGGGGCCCGAGTTAGCCGCCCACCATGATCAGGCCGCCATCGACCGCCAGCAACTGACCGGTGATAAAGCCGGAACCGGAGCCGGCCAGAAAAACCAGCATCGGACCGACATCCCGTGCGGGATCTCCCAGCGCCCCGCCGAGCGGAATCATCAGCTTCATCTGCTGATCGATGAGGGCGCCGGCCTCCGGACCGAGGAAGTCCCGGAATCGGGCGGACCCGGGTGTCTGCACCGCCGGTGCCAAGGCGTTGACGGTGACGTTATCGGCGCCCCACGCTTTGGCGGCGGACCGCGTCCACGCCTGCACCGCGCCTTTCGTCGCGGCGTAGACGGCCGCGACCGGGCTGCCCATAACGGCTTCGGACGATCCGAAGTTGATGATCCGGCCGCCTTTGGGATCTTGGTCTTTCATCACGGCGTACGCGGCCTGATTGGTGAGGATGGTCGCCTTGACGTTGGTGTCCAACAGGAACGAAATCTCGTCGGCGCCGATGTATCCGGGTATCCCGGCCTGCCAGAGTCCCGCCGCGTTCACCAGGACGTCGAGTCCGCCGAGGTGCTCCACTGCTTGTCGCACCATCGCGGAGACGCCCTCGGCGTCACGCACATCGCACTGCAGCCAGGTGGCCACGAGTCCGTCCGGCGGCGGGCTCTGGTGATAAGTGGCGGCGACGTCGGCGCCCGCCTCAGTGAGGACCCCGACGGCGGCCGCGCCGATACCGGTCGCGCCGCCGGTAACCAGGATGCGTCGGCCTCGCAGCACATTTTCCATGACCGCGAGCGTAACGCCACGGCGAAATCTCGCACGATTTCTCGCCCTGGCGTTACGCTCGCGAAGCGGGAGACCCTAGGCGGGCACCGCGATTGTCGAGAGCAGATCGGCGAGCCGCTCCGGCTGGTCCACCATCGAGAACGTCCGCGCTCCCTCGATCACCTCGAGGCGGGCGTTCGGGATGGTCGCGGCCAGTCGCTCGCCGTCCCCGAGCTCAAAGAACACGTCATCAGCCGACCACGCGATGAGCGCCGGCTTGTCGAACTCGGGCAGGCGGGCGGCGACGCCCCTCGTGACCTCGGTGTTCAGCGAGAGGGTGAACTGGCGCAGGTCCTCGGCGATCGCCGGATCGGATAGCCCCGGGCGCACCCAGGCCTCCGTGAGGTCGTCGATGTTGCTGTGCGCGAGGCCGTCGAACGCGCGCTTGCGCGCGACCGGCGCCCGCATGGCCTGGGCGACGGTCCGAAACATCGTCTTGGACTTGGCCGCCAGGATCACCGGCTTGAGAATCGGCGGCGGAAAGTGTTCGAACGCATCGCAACTCGTGAGGACAAGCGCGCCGAGCCGTTCGGGGTGGTGCACCGCGACGAGCTGTGTCACGACGCCGCCGGTGTCGTTGCCGACCAGCACCACGTCCTCGAGATCGAGGGCGGCAAGCGTGTCTGCGACGATGCCGGCGACCCCGGTGATGGTGCGGTCGGCGCCGGGGCGCAACGGCTGCGGGTGTGCGCCCAGCGGCCAGGTCGGGGCGATGCAGCGCAGCCCGAGGTCGCCCAGTCGTTCGCTGACCCGGCGCCACAATTGGCCGCCCATCATGTAGCCGTGCACGAAGACGACGGGCCTGCCGTTCTCGGGTCCGGTTGCTTCGTAATGGATGGTTCCGGCATTAATGTCGATCGTCGACATAGGTAGCTCCCACTTTCGAGGTACATTCACAAACAGACTGTCTGTTCGTAAGTTACCAACAGGTTGTATGGAAATCAAGAGACGAACCCAGGAGGAGCGCTCCGCGGCCACGCGTGACGCGCTGATCTCGGCTGCGCGCAAGCTGTGGGGTCTGCGGGGTTACGCGGAGGTGGGCACGCCCGAGATCGCCACGGCCGCGGGCGTTACCCGGGGCGCCATGTACCACCAATTCGCCGACAAGGCAGCGCTATTCGGCGAGGTCGTCGAGGCCGTTGAGCAGGACGTGATGGCCCGGATGGCAACCGTGGTGGCCGAATCCGGAGCGACGACGCCCGGGGACGCGATCCGCGCCGCGGTCGACGCGTGGCTCGAGGTCTCCGGTGATCCGGAGGTGCGCCAGCTGATCCTGCTGGATGCGCCCAGCGTGCTCGGCTGGGCCGGCTTCCGCGATGTCGCCCAGCGATACAGCCTGGGCATGACCGAACAGTTGCTCACCGGGGCCATGGATGCGGGTCAGCTGGCACGTCAACCGGTCCGGCCCTTGGCCCACGTATTGATCGGCGCGCTCGACGAGGCCGCCATGTTCATCGCCACGGCCGACGATCCGAAACGCGCCCGCCGGGAAACCGGGGAGGTGCTGCACCGGCTCATCGATGCGATGCTGCAGTCTGCTGATTAGTTTCAGCGGGTCAGGACGTATTCAATTTGGGACACATTTGCTTCAGCCAATTGGCGATTAGAGTCCTCTGGGCGTCGAGATCGGGATCGGAAGGCTGCGCGCCGACGGTGGTGACGAAATGTTCGATAGCGGCCTTGACCGAGTCGGGCGGGTCGTACTTCTCCAGTGCGTCCGCATTCTTGCGGGCATTCTCCGGTTTGGTGGACAACATGAGATTGTCCTTGGCCATGCCGAGGTCGTAGCAGGTGGATTCGTCAGGCGGCGCGGCCTGTACCGCGGGGGAGTAACCCACTGTGGCCACCGCGATGACCGCCATCCCCGCGATCATTAACCGGTTCAGCCGCACCGAAAGGCTCCTTTGGAGAATCTGTCGTGTTGCGCCCACCGTACCCATTTGTGGCCGAGCGTGGAGTTGTCGGGCCGAAAATCGCCAAAACCACCCAACAAGAAGACGCTCGAGGCGCGCCGGCGGCTCAGCCGTGGGTCTGGGCGAAGAATCGCCAGATGGTGTCGGTGGCGTCGAGCGCGGTCGAGGGTGCGGGGATGCCGAACTGCTCCAACAGGGGGCTGGGCGCGCCGCCGGGCCACTGATGGCCCGCGCCGGCCACCGAGATCAACTCCACGGTGCGCCCGTCCGGGTATCCGGCCGTTTGGGTCGTCACGCTGCCCGCGGTGTTTGAGGTCGGGGCTCCGCACCCGTCGATGGAACGCCAGGTGGCATTGACCGCCTCCACCGAGGGACCGTCGACGCGCGGATTCCCGTTGATCGCAAAAGCTTTTCCGGGCCCGCCGTTGTAGGGGACCCGGTCGTCGGCGGTGCCGTGGATCTGGAGCACCGACGTCGGTCGCGCTTGGGAGCAGTCGGTCAGTAGTGTGCCCGCTACGGGGGCGATCGCGGCGAAGGTGTCGGTCTGACATCCGAGTCGAAGCGCCATCATGGCCCCATTCGACATGCCGGTGACATACACGCGTGCCCTATCGATCGGGATTTCTTGTTCGATGGTTCCGACCATGCTGGTGATGAAGCCGACGTCGTCGGCGTTGATGCGTTGCGGTTCACCGCAACACGTCCCGGCATTCCAGGCGCGGTTGAGACCGTCGGGGTAGGCGACCAGGAAATGCCCGTTGTCGGCCTCGCTGTCCCAGTGATACGAACGTTCGGCCTGTTCACCGGTGCCAAAACCGCCGTGCAGCATCACCACCAGCGGTGCCGCATCGGCCAATCCCTGGGGTCGGTACAGGTGAAAGGTTCTGCTGACCCCGCCCGACTCGAGGGTCTGGGTGGACTGCCCGACCGGGATCGACTGCGAGCCGGGCGTTCCCGACGCATGCCCGCCACCGAGGCACCCGCCGAGCGCGACGACCAGAACCGGAAGGAGACACATGCCAAGTCCTCGAACGCATCGAGATCGCATGAATCCATCCTGGCAGCCGGAGAGGAATTTGACAAGTAACTTGTCAATCATGCGGGTGGCACACTCATGGCCATGCGACGTGTCGTGAATGCCGAGTGGAAGCCGACCGTGCCGGCACTGGTGAACTTGGTGGCCGCGTCGGGGGCGCCGCGCTTGAGAGCGGCGTTCGCCGCCGCCGGACTCGACGGGATCCGCCCGGCGCAAGCGGTCGCGCTCATACCGCTGGCGGCCGGCGGACTGCATGCATCGGATCTGGCCGACCAACTCACGGTGAGTCGGCAGGCGGTAGCCCAAGGGGTAGCGGCCCTGGAACGACACGGCTATGTCACCCGAGTGCCCGACCCCGCCGACGCCCGTGCCCGAATCATCGAGCTGACGCCGCGCGGTCGGCAGGCGCTGCGCGTAATGCGTTCCAATGCACTCGATTTGGAGAAGCGATGGGAACAGGTCCTCGGGGAACGACGATTGGGCGAACTGCGAGAGACCTTGCGGATGTTGCTGTCGCCAGAATCCCCAGAATCCGCGGGTTGATCGCCTACGACAACACGTAGTCAAATCCCGCCTCGGGAAGGGGCGGATCTCGGTAACGTCGTGGCCATGTTGTTCGCGGCGTTGCGTGACATGCAGTGGCGAAGGCGGCGCCTGGTCATTGCGATCGTCAGCACCGGACTGGTCTTCGCGATGACCCTGGTAATGACAGGGCTTGCGAATGGCTTTCGGGTCGAGGCGCAGCGAACCGTCGATTCGATCGGCGTCAACACATTCGTGATCAAGGCTGGCGCGGCCGGGCCTTTCCTGGGTGCCACACCGTTCGCCCAAGCTGACTTGGCGCGGGTAGCCGCATCGCCGGGCGTCGTTAATGCCGTCCCCCTTGCCTGCGCGCAGTCGAACGTCAAGGACGGCACCTCAAGGCGAAATGTCACGGCTTTCGGCGCGCCGGAGCACGGACCGGGCATGCCACGGGTCCCGGAGGGTCGGGCACCGTCGATGCCGGACGAGGTCGCGGTGTCGAGCACACTGGGTCGGCGCGTCGGCGACGAACTACAGGTGGGTGCGTACACATTGCGGGTCGTCGGCATTGTGCCCAATTCCACTGCAATGGCCAAGATACCCAACATCTTCCTGACGACAGAGGGCGTGCAGCGCCTGGCGTATAACGGGCAGCCGGTGATCTCGTCGATCGCGATCGAAGGCACACCGCGACAGCTCCCGGAGGGCTACCAGGTCGTCGATCGAGCGGTCGGTCTCAGCGACATGTTGCGCCCGCTGAAGGTCGCATGGAGTTCACTCACGATCGTGGCTGGCCTGCTGTGGATCGTGGCCGTGCTGATCGTCGGATCGGTGGTCTATCTGTCCGCGCTGGAACGCCTGCGCGACTTCGCGGTGTTCAAGGCGATTGGCGTGCCGACTCGGTCGATTCTGGCGGGCCTCGCGCTGCAGGCGGTCATTGTCACGGTGCTCGCGGCGGTGCTGGGCTTCATTTTTTCGTTGTTGCTTGGCCCGATGTTCCCGATGCTTGTTGTGGTCCCTGCTTATGCCTACTTAGCGCTGCCGGCAGTCGCGGTTGTGATCGGTCTGCTGGCTAGCCTCGCTGGATTCAGGCGCGCGGTCGCCGTCGATCCCGCGCTCGCGTTTGGAGGTCCCTGAACGATGGGCGATCTGAGCATCCACGACCTCGTCGTCGAGTACTCCAGCGGTGGGTACGCGGTCCGGCCGATCAACGGCTTGAACCTCGACGTGGCAGCCGGGTCGCTGGTGATCCTCCTCGGCCCCAGCGGCTGCGGGAAGACGACGTTGCTGTCCTGCCTCGGCGGCATTCTGCGTCCGAAGTCCGGGGCTATCAAGTTCGATGACGTCGACGTCACCAAGCTCGAGGGCGCCGCGCTGGCCAATTACCGGCGCAACAAGGTAGGCATCGTGTTCCAGGCGTTCAACCTGGTGCCGAGCCTCACCGCTCTGGAGAACGTGATGGTTCCGCTGCGCGCAGCCGGGTTTTCGCGCGCGGCGTCGCGGCGGCGTGCCGAGGAATTGCTCAAGCGCGTCAATCTTGAAGAGCGAATGAAACACCACCCGGGGGATCTCAGCGGCGGCCAGCAGCAACGCGTCGCGGTCGCTCGCGCGATCGCGCTGGAACCGCCGTTGATCCTCGCGGACGAGCCGACCGCGCACCTCGACTTCATCCAGGTGGAGGAGGTGCTGCGGTTGATCCGCTCGCTCGCGGAGGGCGAGCGTGTGGTGGTGGTTGCCACCCACGACAGCCGGATACTGCCGTTGGCCGATCGCATTGTTGAGATGACGCCCGCGCTCGTTTCGACGAATCGACCCCCCGAAACTGTGCAACTGAATGCCGGCAACGTGTTGTTCGAGCAGTGCACAATGGGTGATCTGATCTACCTTGTGTCCGAGGGCGAACTTGAGATTGTGCGCGAATTGGCCGACGGCGGTGAGGAACTGGTCAAGATAGCCCGGCCAGGCGACTACTTCGGCGAAATCGGTGTGCTATTTCACATGCCGCGATCGGCGACGGTACGCGCCCGAACCGACGCCACGGTCATCGGCTACACGGCGCAGGCGTTCCGGGAGCGGCTCGGTGTGTCGGGGATGGGCGACTTGATCCAGCATCGCGAGCTGGCCAAGGACTAAGCCGGCGCCCAGGGGGCTAGAAACACGAGCCTGACGTCCACACAATGCGGCGGCCTGGTTCTTGTGGTTATCAGCGGCTTAGCCCGTTCAAGCCCCGTTCAAGGGCCTGCACGAACTGGGCATGAAACCCCGCCGCGTGAGCGCTGAGCCTCCTGGCCATGCCGGAAAGCAAAAGATCTAGACCGCTGCCATAAATCCGGCCACCTCGAACACGCCCGATCCCAGATCTTGACGAATCCTCGCGGCGTAGGTTGACCCCAAGACAATTTGAGGAGTCCGCCGTGCCCATATTCATGGTCGAGCGCAACTTCGCCGAGGAACTGGAACCCAGCGTCGAGGCCGCCGACGGCATCAATCGGATCAATGACCAGGAGGGCGTCCGCTGGATGTACTCGTTCCTGTCGGCGGACAAGCGAAAGACGTACTGCCTCTACGAGGCACCGTCGCCGGAGGCCATCAGAACCGCGGCCGCGCGCGCCGGTCTTCCGGCCGATGTCATCGTCGAGGTAAGAGACCGCATGATGTCCGACGGATCGTTATCCGACATATAGGCACTCAGCCGAGCAATTCGTGATCGGCGGCGTACATCGCCGCCTGTGTACGGTTCGTCGCGCCGGTCTTGATCAGGATGTTGCGCACATGGTTGGCGGCCGTGTTGGTGCTGATGTAGAGGCGTTCGCCGATTGCCCGATTGCTCAGTCCCTCGGCGAGCAGCCGCAACACTTCGACCTCCCGGTCCGTCAGGCCATCGGGACCGGTAGTCAGCAACGAATCCACCAGTTCGACGATACGGGTCTGGCCGATTGGCGCGGCGATGGCGCGGGCCTCGTCGGCCAGGCGCCGGGCGTCCTCGGTGCGACCGCGCGACGCGGCAAACAACGCCTGCCGGGCCAGCGTCTCGGTGACGTGCACGACCGACCCCATTCGACGGTCCATCTCGAGCGCCGCGCCGAAATGACGCTCCGCCGCACCGTTGTCACCGTCGAGCGCCGCGATCCGGGCCAGATATCGGTCGGCACTGCCGAACAACGCGACGAACTGCCCCGCCACGAGGTTCTTGCCGGCGTAGCGCGCGACGAACGGGCGCAGCCCGTGGAGCGCCTCGCGGTTGCCCAGTTCTAACGCCGCCTCGACCATGAACACCAGCTCCATCGGCCACTGCGCATCTTCAGTGCGGTCGCCGAGATTGCGATTGAGCAGTCTATTCAGCGCGCGGGTCATGCCACGCTCGCAGTTGAGCTCGGTATACAGCGCAAGCAGGCCGGGCACCCAACGTCCGGCGAATGTCTCACTGCCGTCGACGAACCCGGCGAATCTCTTCAGGTCTGAAGTTTCGCGCCGGATCATGAACATCTGGACCCCGTTCGAGCCCTCGGTGTCGTCCGCGTCGAACAAACCACCCGTGCGTAGAGCGATGTCGGCCCACCGTTCGGCACCGGCGAAGTCGCCCCGTAGATACGCCAGCGCTTGCTCGACACACGCGCCGACGAAGCCAAAAAAGGGTTGCCCGGCGGCTTGGGCCGCTCGCCGCATGTCGGCGGTCGACGCGGCCAGGTCGTCGGGCCGGCCGGCCAGATAGCTGACCATGGCGCGGAAGTGCGCGGCCGCACCCAGCGCCTCGTAGTCGCGCCACGATAACGCCATGCGCGAGACCTCGGCCGAACGCTCCGATTGGATTTCGCACATCTCCGGGGTGAGGCCGTGCCACAGGCTGGTCTTCAGTGCGTGCATCAGCACCGCTGGATCGCCGAGGAGCCGCGCGCGGTCGATCGCGTTTTTGCCTATCTCGCGGGCACGCACGGCCTCGCCGGCGAAGGCCACGGCTCGGCCGAAACTGCCGAGAGCCTGCACATAGTGCAGGTCGTCGGTGTCCAACCCGCTGGATTCCAGCGCCGATGCCAGCAGGTCGGCGGCCTTCGAATCGGCCTGCCCGCCACGCCAATTCGCGTCCTCGTAGCCAATGGCGGCCTCCAGACGCATGAGCGGATCGTCCAGCGCGCTGATGCGTTCGTAGATGGCCCGCGCCCGGGCTAAGTCACCGGCGCGCACGTGATTTGCTGCCGCGTCGAGGTCCAGCCTCGCCCGATCCGCGAGGCTCGTCTCGGGAAGCGACGCCGCCCGCTCGAACCATTTCGCCGCATCCTCGTACGCAAGGCTCTGTTCCGCCATTCGCGCCGCCTGACGCGCATACCGCAACGCCTGCTCGTGGTAGCCCAGCACGTGCGCCCGCAGGTAGTGGTTCGCCAGGCGGGGAACGACCGACGGGTCCGCGCGCCCCTCGAGCGCTTCGGCGGCCCGCGCGTGCATGATCCGCAGCCGGGAGGCCGGCATCCCGCCGAGGACGGCCTCGCGGGTGAGCGCGTGCACGAACGCGAACTCGCCATCGGAGTCCTGAACCGCTCGGACCAGCCCGACGGCTTCGGCCGAATCGATCGCCGCCAACGTCGCGGTGAGGTCGGTCTCGCATGTCGCTATGAGCGCGGGCAGATCAAACGTTTGACCCAGCACTGCTGCCTGCTCGATGACCCCTCGGACGCCGGCACCCAGTCCGCCAAGGCGGCGCGCAATGGCATCTCCGATCGATGCCGGGACGGTCTGCTGCACGCTCAAGGTGTCTAGACCGCCCCGCATTTCCAGGTCGTTGACCAGTTCGGTCAAGAAGAACGGGTTGCCACCGGTCTTGTCGCGCAGCAGAGCAGCGGCCGTGCGCGCCGACGCGGGAGCCAGCTGCTGGGTTCGGCTCACGAATTCGGCGATCGCCTCGGTGTCCAGGCCCGCGAGATCCAGGCGGCGGACACCGTCAAACCGGTGCAGTTCGGCCAGCCGGGTGGTGAGCTCGTCGGAGCGGTCCGGCGGGGTATTGCGGAACGTCGCCACCACCAACATGCGGACCTCGGCGCAGCCGATCAGCACGTGTTCGAGCATCGCGAGTGTGGGCAGCTGCGCCCAATGCAGGTCGTCGAGGATCAACGCGATCGGGCGATCGATGGCAAGACGCCGCAGGAAGCCGGTCAAGGCGTCGAAAAGCGCCTGCCGGGTTGACCCGACGTCCCGTGTGGGAACGGTATCCAGATGTCGATCCACCTGAGTCGACAACCGCCGCAGCTGCGGTCCCGCGTCGCCGAGCGGCTCCGCGATCGAATCCGGTGGAGTCGCGATCAGCAGCCGATCCAGCGCCTCGGCGAATGGCGCGTACGGGACGTCCGCGTCGGCCGTCGAGCTGCCGACGAGCACCGCGACGTCGTGGTCGGCCAGCGTCCCGGCCACCTCGGCGGCCAGGCGCGTCTTGCCCGCTCCGGGTTCACCGCCGATGAAAACCGCCTGGCGGTTGCCGCTTTCGACCCGCTCCCACGCCTGCTCGAACGCCGCAAGCTCCGCGGCGCGGCCCACGAGCGGGCCGCGGCGACGTGCCATCAGCTCCGCCGGAAGCGGTGGCGGCACCCATTGCGCCATGGAATCAACGTAATCGTGCAGATTTGGCCGGTCGATAGTCAGATCTGACTATCGTTGGTTGCGTCTGAAATGCTTCGTTGTGGTCATGACGCATGGCATTCCCGCCTCGTAGCGTCGCGGTATCAAGCCCCGCGAAGCAACCAGAGGAGGTGCGGGCCATGAGCCTGACAACCGCAACCGACGAACTACGTGGCCGATTCGGAGCAGCGATCGTCCTGCCCGACGACCCCGGATACGACGAGGCTCGGGCACTGCACAACGCCATGATCGACAAGCGGCCAGCGGTGATCGTGCGCTGCGGATCCGCCGCCGACATCGCGGGCGCCCTCGAATTCGCGCGGCGGTCGCACCTCGCGGTCGCCGTCCGCGGGGGCGGCCACAACGGCCCCGGTTTCGGTTCCGCTGAGGGTGGCCTCGTCATTGACCTCTCGCCGATGAACCGTGTCGACGTGGACCCCGACCGGCGCATGGCCCGCGTGCAGGGCGGGGCGACCTGGGCACAAGTGGACGGCGCGACGCACGCCCACGGTCTGGCGACGCCGGCCGGCATCATATCCACCACCGGAGTCGGCGGCCTCACCTTGGGCGGCGGCCACGGCTACCTGACCCGCAAGCACGGCCTTACCATCGACAACCTGTTGGAGGCCGAGGTCGTGCTGGCCGACGGTCGCGTGGTGACGGCGTCGGAATCGGAGCACCCCGACCTGTTCTGGGCGCTGCGCGGCGGCGGCGGAAACTTCGGCGTCGCCGCCTCGTTCACCTTCCGGCTGCATCCCGTGCACACCGTGATCTGCGGTCCGACGGCATGGCCGTCATCGGCCACCGCCGACATCCTCAGGTGGTACCGCGACTTCCTGCCGGCTCAGGACGAGGACCTGTACGGGTTCTTCGCGAGCATGACCGTTCCGCCGACGCCGGCGTTCCCCGAGGCGTTCCACCTGCAAAAGGCGTGTGCCGTGGTCTGGTGCTACACGGGCGATCCCGCCCGGGCCGACGAGGCATTCGCACCGGTACGGCAGATGCAGCCGGCCTTCGAAGGCCTCGGCCCCGCCCCGTATCCCGCGTTGAATTCCACCTTCGATGCCCTGTATCCCAAAGGGCTGCAATGGTATTGGCGCGGTGACTTCGTCCGCACGGTGCCCGATGCTGCGGTCGAAGCGCATGCCCACTTCAACGAGGAGCTGCCGACGATGCACTCCACGATGCACCTCTACCCCGTCGACGGCGCGGTCCACCGGGTCGGCCAAACCGAAACCGCTTGGGCCTACCGGGATGTGAACTTCTCGCAGGTCATCGCTGGGGTCGATCCCGACCCCGCGAAAGCGGAATTGATAAAGCGCTGGGCGGTGGACTACTGGGACGCCACCCACCCGTACTCGGCGGGCGGTGCTTACGTCAACTTCATGATGGACGAGGGCCAAGACCGGGTCCGGGCGACGTATGGTCCGAATTACCAACGGCTCACCGAGATCAAGGCCCAATACGATCCGGACAACGTGTTCCGCATCAACCAGAACATCCTGCCGGCCAGATGACACATTCGGGTCTGCGACCGTTCGACGGCATGAAGCCATTGCCGTGACCTCATGGGGGCACCGCTCGTGATAACTCGTGATGTCGAGGCGAGCGCGGTTGCCGACTTGGCGCTATCTCCCCCGCGCTCGGCGTTGGCCGCGACCGTAGACGACGAAATCCTCGTGCTGCCGGTGAGGGTGGCTCTTGAAAACCCCGCCGATCCGGCGTCGTCGCCTCGCATTGCGCAGGTGCCGGAAGGCAACCCGGATCTGACCGGTCGCAACGTCGTGCTGATCGCGGACGACGGTCCGCAGTGGTTCCGACTGCGCTCGTTAACTGTCAGAGGGATGGCCAAAGCCATGGCCGAGCGTACTTATCGGGTCGTGCCACAACGAATCGTGGCCTGGGACTACGGTTCACTTCGCGAGGCACCTGCACCAGGAACCTCAACTCGACGACACGCGTCATTTTCGGCTGCCGACGAGAAGGATGTCGCTAGGCCTTTTCGCTCGCCGAATCTTCAAGCGGCGCTCCGCAGTTCGCGGGTGATGATTCTTGCCAGCCGTTCACAAAAGGGCGCGCCGTTCGCGGTACCGCTGTGGTTCGTTGCCCACCGCGGCCGCTTCTATGCGACGACCTCGGCGTCGTCGTGGACAGCACGTAACGTGGTCGCTTCGCCGCAGGTGGCCCTCTTGCTAGGCGGCGAGCGTGGTCACGACATCGCCAACCGGCTCCTCGTGCGGGGTTGCGCCCGGGCGGTGCGCGGCGCGCCGCCGCCAGCGGTGCTCGCGCGGATAGCCTGGCTTTACTATCTCCAACCACAATTCGCGGCGGTAGAGCTGAGGCACATACGGTTATGGGTACTGCGAACGCGGTACTACGGTCAGTCGCGGGCGGCCCACATCGTGATCACGCCCCAGACAGCGACCGAATGCCGGATGCCGTAGTCATAGCTCCGCCGGCCAGCGATCACCCACCAGACGTACGAGTTGAAACCTCGCCGAGGGCAATCGCACTATCGTGACGGAATGGAAGACAGGTTTTCGTTCATCAACCGCCGTCTCGCGCTGCTCGAACAGCAGGTGCGTCTGCTGTCGGAAAGGGCCGAGATCCCGTGCCCGACGTTCGCAAGCGACGCACCGACACAATTCGGGGGCGGTGTGCCCGCGGAAGTCATCTCCCTTGCCCGCGCCGGGAACAAGATCGCCGCTATCAAGCTGTACCGGGAGCTGACCGGCGCGGAACTTCGCGAGGCGAAGGACGTCATCGATTCGCTGTAAGGCCGAAGACCTGCACGGAGGCTGACTTTCCCTTCAGGACATGGAATCCCCGGTCGATGAGTCCGGGCGGTCGAGATGCCAGGGCGTCGACGCACTGCTGGGTGAGAAGGATCGCGTCGCCGGTGGTTTTGGTGAGTTGCTCGACGCGGGCTGCCACGTTGACGGTGTCACCGATGAGGGTGAACTCGAGCTTGCCGCCGCCGCCGATGGTTCCGGCGATCACCACGCCGGTGTTGATCCCGATACCGATGCGAAGCTCCCCGCCGAATCGCTCGGCGACCAGATGATGAATCAGAACTGCGGCGCTCACCGCGGCGTCGGCATGATCGGCGAGGGTGTTGGGGGCGCCGAAGACCGCCAATGCCCCGTCGCCGAGGAACTTATTGACGTGCCCACCGGCGTCAACGACGGTCGGGACCACAATCTCGAACAGCGCGTTCAGCCGAGCCACCGTGTCCTCGGCGGTGTTGGTCTCGGCGAACGGGGTGAAGTCGCGGATGTCGACGAAAATCACGGTCACCTTGCGGCGCTCACCGGTGAACACGTCGTCACCTTGGTCAAGCAACCGTGCGGCGAGGGTTGGGTCGACATAGGTGCCAAATGCCGCCTGAAGTCGTTGTCGCTCAGCCAAACCGGCCTGCATGCGGTTGAACGACGCCGCGAGCGCACCGAGATCGTCGTCTTGAACCACCGACAATCGTTCGCTGTAGTCGCCGGCCCCCACTCGCAGAGTTGCCTCGGCGAGGTCCCGAATGGGACGAAGTGCTGGCAAGACAATGGCGCTCACGGCGTTCGGCGCCGCGAAGCCAAGCGTCAAGGCGGCCCCAACCACGACGAAAAGCACGGGAACCTTCCCGGCCCGATCGAGCACGACGGCCCCCAGCATTGCGCCCGAGACGGAGAACGCGAGCGCGGACGCCAGCATCGAAAGGCTCAACCACGCGGCAAAAGTCGGGTTAGAACGGGGAAGGGAGTCGCCGATCCTCGTGTCACCGGCCAACGCAGCCCTGGCTGGCCGGATGGCTCCTTCCACAAAGGTGTGGGCACCGATCAGATTTACGGCAATTCCTGTGGCTGCGCCCAAAATTCCGTATTGGACTAGTCGCGACTCTGTCGCCCCTGCTATCGCGCCGACAGCCACAACATTCAGTGCGCCGACAACCGGCCAAACCGCCAACCCGCGAACAGCCGCTGCCCGAGTCCAGGCGTACGTGTCTTC
>Ga0318531_10000119_pt1 | contig 16926 bp, 18 predicted proteins | sample GRESIP053b4f25_FD_203486 | JGI IMG/M metagenome (GOLD analysis project Ga0318531, IMG submission 203486) | Tropical soil microbial communities from Luquillo Experimental Forest, Puerto Rico - GRE.SIPMG.053b4f25 | ecosystem: Environmental > Terrestrial > Soil > Tropical forest > Bulk soil... | reverse complement strand
GTAGCCGGCATCGCGGTCCCCGCCGGGCCGGGTAACCCAAATCGCCAGGAGAATTCGGCGCAGCAATACCCAAACCTACTTAAGGAATGCGACGCGCTGGACCGAGCGTTGATCGCCAAGACCGTCGGCGCCGACCCGGGGGCTATCTCGAACCAGTTCGTCGGCGCGATCTGCCGGTGGCAGGCCGCAAACCCCGCGGGGCTGATCGACATCACCCGGTTCTGGTTCGAGCACGGCAGCCTCGACAACGAACGCAAGACCGCCGAGAAGCTCAAGTATCAGGTCCGAAACCGCTCCATCGCCGGCGTGGACTCGATCCTGATGCGAACCAACGATCCCAACGCCGCCTGTGGGGTGGCCAGCGCCGCCGGCGGGGTAGCCGGCTGGTGGGTCAACCCGCAACGACCGGGCATCGACGCCTGTGGCCAAGCCGTGAAATTGATGGAGATGACGCTGGCCAATAACGTCTAAGCGGCACAACGGAATTCCACCCATCACCCCAGAACCTAGGCCGCGGGTTCGATCTCCAGACCGACGTGCACCTTGTCGATGCCGCCGCGCACGATCGAGTGCGCATAGAACCACCAGGCGTGGTACCAGTACCGCTTGAGCACGGCGTTGTACACCCGCCGCGTCTCGGACTTCGGCAGGACGCGGGCGATCCCTTCAACCGGCTCGCTCTTCGGCTTGCCCAACGATCCACTCCTGGCGATCGTGACCCTGGGTGTGTTGCGGATCCGCCTGACTTTCCACGAGCCGTCGTCGGTAATGGCGAGGAGCTTGTCCCCCTCGGGCACCCCCCAGATCGCCGTCGGTTTCGGGCGGCCATCCTTGGTGAAGGTCGTCAAGAGCAGGTACTTGGACTTGGCGACGTCCTTGAAGCTGAGAGCCACGCTTATTCCTTATCTATGGATGGGTGCTCCTGCACGGTACCGTCGTCACCACCCCAACCCCTAACCGCGGGCAGTTGATTTTTAGCGATCGCCCAATTTAGGGTCCGTTGATGGCCAGGGACTCCACCACTCGCGACATGCTGATAGACGCGACGATTCAGATCATGGTCGAGGAGGGTTACGCCGCGGCGACGTCGCGCCGGGTGGCGGCCAAAGCCGGTGTCAAACCGGCACTGGTGCACTACTACTTCCCCACGATGGACGGGCTATACCTGGACGTCTTCCGCCGCGGCGCCGCCGCCTACCTGGAGCACCAGCAGAAGGCGTTGGCCTCCGACCGCCCATTGCACGCCTTCTGGGACACGCTCATCGAGCCCAAGGACACCCGGCTGCTGCTGGAGTTCATGGGACTTGCCAACCATCGCAAGGAGATTCGAGCAGAAATCTCGGCGTGGCAGGAGCGGTGGCGCGAGATGCAAATCACCGCGCTGAACTTCATCGTGCGCGAACATGGCCTCGACACAAGCGAATTCCCGCCCGCGGGCCTAGCGGTCGTGATCGCCGCGATCGGTCGGACCCTGATTCTCGAGCAGGCGCTCGGGACCAAAGGCGGGCACGACGAGGCCGTCGCACTGGTGAACCGGTTTCTGGACCGGTTCGAGATGCCGACGAGGCGCTAGTGTCGCGCGTCATTAATCCGCGAGAGCTCGTCCGCTGCGACGAGGCTTCATCGAGACTCACGTTTTGCAGACAAAGTTCGAGAGCGGGCGTGCAAAACGTCGATCTCGGTTGCCGAAACGCCCATTCGCTGCCACAAGCGTGCCAGCCAAATGGCAACGAATTAACGACGACGTTAGGGCAGCACGACCCGCAGCCGCTCCCAGCCGCGGACGGTGGATGTCGACGCCAATTGCGCCGTCTCGTAGTCGATGTCCCATTCGGGCCAGCGGTTGAGGATCTCGTCGAGCGCGACGCGACCCTCCAGCCGTGCCAGGTTTGCCCCGAGGCAGTAATGCACGCCTTTGCCAAAGGTGATGTGCGAGATGTTGTCCCGGTGGATGTTGAACGTGTCCGGATCGGTGTAGCGGCGGGGGTCGCGATTAGCGGCACCGAACAGCAGCAGCATGGCGCTGCCGGCCGGAACGGTGGTGCCGTAGCACTCGAAATCCTTAGCCATCCAACGGGCGACGTGGGGCCCGGTGGGCTCGAACCGTAACGTCTCGTCGACGGTGCGGTTCAGCAGCGACCGATCCCGGTGAATTTCTCTGCGCTGGTTGGGATGCTCGGCGAGCACCTTGGCCAGCCAGCCGATCAGCCGACCGGTCGTCTCGTTGCCCGCACCGGCGACCACCTGCGTGTAATGCAGCACTTCCTTGCGGGTCAGTTTGCGATGCACGCCCTGCTCGTCGTCGAACTCGACATTGAGCAGCGTCGTCATCAGGTCGTCTGACGGGTTCTTGGATCGCCATTCGACGTAGTCGGCGTAGATCCGGCCATCGGCGATGGAGTTCGCGTCGGCGACCCGTAGCGGCGCGCCGGGCTTGGTGCGCAGGTTGGCGTCGTTGGCGTCGCGAACCGAAATCTGATCAGACTCGGGGATTCCCAGCAGCATGCCGATCACTCGCATCGGCATCATGGAAGCGAGCTCGGCGATGATGTCGAAGCCTGAGGACCCGACGAGCGGGTCCAGGCACCGGATGCAGTACTGCCGGATCTGGTCCTCGATCTGGGCCATTCGGCGCGGCGTGAACACCCTCGACATCAGCCCGCGCAGCATGGTGTGTTCGGGCGGGTCCTGAAACATCATGACCCCGCCGGGCATGTCGAATTTCGACTGGACCAACTCGAGGATGTCGCTACGGCGGCTGGAGAAAGTCTCCCAGTTGGCCAATCCCTGTTCGACATCGGAATGCCTTGATACCGCCCAGAAGTCGTACCGCTCGTTGTGGTAGATGGGCGCCTCTTCACGCAGCCGCGCATAGACCGGATACGGGTCGGCGATGATGCCGGTGTCATAGGGGTCGTAGTAGACATCGGTGTCGTTCGCAAGGGTCATCGATGCTTCCTTTACTTCAGACAGCTGCCGGCGTCCACGGGGAGCGCGACGCCGGTGATGTAGCGCGCTTCGTCGGAGGCCAGGAACAACACAGCGTTGCTGATGTCTTCGGGAGTTACCCATGGAATCGGCAGGAAGTGGAAGCTCTGGCACACGGGCGCGAGGTCGTCCGGGCCGGGGTTCTCCAACTCCGGCCGAAAGGCGCGGTAGGTGGCCTCGTTCAGCAACAGCGGCGTGTTCACGTGCGTCGGGAGCACGGCGTTGACACGGATCATGCGGGGACCCAATTCGACCGCAAACGAACGCATCAGCCCGATCACACCGTGTTTGGCCGCGACGTAGTGGCCCATGTTCGGATGGGCCTTGAAACCGGCCACCGAGGACGTCAGGACGGTCGCTCCACCGCGATTGCCTGCCAGGATGTGCGGGACGCCGGCCTTCACCGTCTTCCAAACGCCACTGAGGTTGACGTCGATCATCTCCTGCCACACCGCCTCATCGCCTTTGTGCAGCTTTCCCACCCTGGTACCGATGCCGGCGTTCGCAACGATGACGTCCAGGCGCCCCAGTTGTTCGACCCCGCTGTCGACGGCGGCTCGCAACGCGTCGAAATCACGAACGTCGACTTCGGCGGTCACCACGCGGCCCCCGGCGTCCTTGACCAACCCCGCGGTGGTGTCGAGGTCTTCGGGCGTCGCCGCGGGTGCCGGCGATCCCTCGAATTCGCGGCAGATGTCGACGGCGATGATGTCCGCCCCCTCCTGCGCGAGACGCACTGCGTGACTTCTGCCCTGCCCGCGTGCCGCGCCGGTCACGAATGCGACCCGGCCGTCCATCCGGCCCGCCATAGCAACCTCGATTCCGATGGTTGGGCGATCGCCCAATTTTTCCGGCGCACGCCATGTCTAGCAGCACCAAGATGGGCTCGTCAAGACCCCAGCGCGGCATCGATCAGCGTGGCCGCCGCCGCTCGGGCATGAACGGCGGGCGCGGTGTCGTTCAGCGAAGTCGCCATCGCGGTGGCACCCTCGAACAACACCGCCAGCTGCTGGCCCAGCAGGTGCGGGTCGGCGGCGCCGGCCTCTTGGGCGACGGCGACGAGGCGGCGGGTGAACTCCAGCTTGTGGGCCCGCACGATCTCGTCGGTACTGGTGAGGGACCCCGCGGATTCCACCGCGGCATTGTGAAAGGCGCAGCCGCGCACGAATTCTCGCCGCGGCAGCTCGAAGATGGCCAGCAGGCGCTCGCGGGCGGACAGCCCGGGGTCATCGAGGCGTCGCTCGGTGGGCGGGCCTCCTCGGGCGTCGATGCAGCGAAGGTAGTTGTCGACGAGGTCGTTCTTGCTGGCGAAGTGTTGGTAGAGGGTTCGTTTGGACACGTTGGCCTCTTGAGCGATGAGCTCGACGCCGGTCGCGTGGATTCCGTCGCGGTAGAAGAGGCGGGCCGCGGCACGCTCGATGCGCTCACGCGCTCCCCGCCCTCCGGGTGGACGCGTCTGCGATGTGACATCGTTCACACGCCAAATAGTACACTGATCGGTTTACATATGGTGAAAGCCTCGCTATGTTAGCCCTATCAAGTAAACCGATCAGTTTCCCGGGAAGGGTCGGCCAACTCATGACGGCTATTCATGACGCTCGCACTGCAGAACAGGCGCGATTGGTCACCTGGCATGACCCGATCACCACACAGTCCACTGTCGCGTCGATGTCCGGCCTTGCGTATTGGCGGACGGTTGCCGACGGACACTTGCCGCCGCCGCCGGTCACCGAGCTCACCCGAACGCGGGTCGTCGACGTCGAGAACGGGCGTGTCACGTTCGCCTGCACACCCGACGCGTCCATGTACAACCCCCTTGGAACGGTTCACGGCGGCATGGTGTGCACCCTGCTAGACACGGTGACCGCTTGTGCGCTGCACACCACACTGCCCGAACGCGTGGGCTACACCTCCGTCGAAATCAAGGTCAACTATCTGAAAGCGGTCACCGTGGACAGTGGCCCGCTTACCGCGGTGGGCACCGTCGTCAAGGCGGGGTCACGGATCGGGTTCGCCGAAGGAAAGGTCACCGACGCGGCTGGAAACCTCGTCGCCACCGCGACCAGCACCCTGTTGATCTTCGAGTTGCCGCGATGAGCGCACCGATCCTGGTGATAGGCGCGACCGGCCGGCACGCCGGCACCGGCACCACCGTGGTGGACCGCCTGCTGAGCCGCGGGCGACCGGTGCGCGCGTTGGTCCACACCGACGACGCTCGAGCCGACGGGCTGCGGCGCCGCGGAGCCACGACCGTGGTCGGGGACCTGCACGACCGGGCGTCGCTCGTCGCGGCCGTAAAGGACGTTAGCGCCGTCTACTTCACCTATCCCGTTGCCGCGGGCGTGATTTCGGCCGCAGCTAACCTCGCCTCGGTTCTGGTCGACGCCGGCGCGAGCGGGCACCTGGTGGTGATGTCGATGGCCGTGTCCTCGCTCGACAGCCCCAGCCGATTGGGTCAGGCCCAGGCGGTCGCGGAGGAGATCTTCATTTGGGCCGGCCTGAACCCCACGGTGCTGCGGTTCGGCGGCCTGTTCCACGAGAATGTCCTGCTTCTGCACGAGACGACGATCAGGGAGAGCGGCCTGATCGCCAACAGTTTCGGCGAGGCCCCGGCGCCGTGGATCGGCGGTGCCGACGCGGCCGAGTTCGCCGTCGCGCACCTCCTGACCCCACCGCCGGCCTCCGCCCTGATCAGTTATCCGCCACCGGCCGAGGCGATCAATCACGCGGAGGTGGCGCGCATCATTTCGACCGAAACCGGTCGGCCCGTCCGCTACGAGCACATCTCTGCGGCCACGTGGCGGAAGGAGCTGGAGATCGCGGGCGAATCCGACCCCGCCTCGCCGATCAATACGGCCATGGCTCAACACATCTCAACGATCGGCGCGGCGCTGTCGAAACGGACCGAGCCGCTCATCGCACCCGACCCGGATGCGCTGACAACCATGCTCAACCGCCCGCCGACCCCCTTCGCAGACTTCGTCCGGCAGAACCTGCACCGCTTCGCCGCGTAAAACTCAAGGAGCACAACGCAATGTCATCAGTTCTCATCACCGGAGCCAGCCGCGGCATCGGCCGGGCCATCGCCATAGAGTTCACCCGTCGCGGGCATCGCGTCGTGGCCACCGCACGTGATCCGCGCACGCTGGCCGACCTGGACGTCAGTCGACGGCTGGCACTGGACGTCGGCGACGACGCCAGCGTCACCGCGGCTGTCGCGGCCGCCGGTGACATCGACATCGTGATCCCCAACGCCGGGGCCATCTTCTACGCCGCCGTGGAGGCCACACCGCTGGCGGAGCTGCAGCGCCTGCTCAACCTGAACACCGTCGGCGCCATCCGCGTCGCTCAGGCGGTTCTGCCACAGATGCGCACCCGTGGCGACGGGAAGCTGATGTTCATGTCCAGCGTCATGGGACGCGTCGTGCTGCCGCCCAACGCGGCCTATGCGGCGACGAAATGGGCCCTGGAAGCCCTGGTCGAGGCGCTCGCCATCGAGGTCGCAACCTTTGGTATCCAGGCGTCGCTGCTCGAGCCCGGCGCCGTGAGCTCCGGGGCACTCGACGACGTGACGACGTACACCCTGCCCGACGATCCCTACGGCGCACTCCTTCGCAACCGTGGGCCGCGCGCCGGAATGATCACACCCGAGCAGGTCGCCGCCGAGGTCGTCGACGCCGCCGAGAAGCCGCAGCTGCCGTTGCGGATTCCGATCGGTGACGCGGCTCGGGCGCTTCTGGCCACCCGTCACACGGCGCCCGACGACGTTCCGTTTCATCGCGGCCATAGCGCTGAAAACCGTGAAGATTAATCACACTCGTGTGAAAGCTTCGTTAAGAATGTGGCGGATGCCCCATCGGACCCGCACCGTGGGTATATGGCGACCTTTGGTGGGGACGCCGACCGTTGGGCAGCGGTGGCCACGCGGACATTGTCCGGCGCGGCGTCGGTGCGCATCACGGCGGCGTACGCCGTCATCCTGGTCGCGGTCTCGCTCTGGCTGACGGCGCTTGGTCAGCACGCACGCGAAGCCGTGGTGAGTCGCATGAGCACCAACCTGCACAATCTCTCGCACGGCCGCCTCAGCACGCTGGTCGGCAGCGCGTTCGTCGACGACGGCGGCGATATCTTCGTCTGGCTACCGGGGCTGGTGTGCTTGCTGGCTTTGGGTGAATTGATCTGGCGCGGAAAGGGTTTGGTCCTAACATTCGCGGTCGGTCACATCGGTGCCACGTTGATCGTTGCGGCGGGGTTGGTCGTCGCGCTCGAGGCAGGTTGGCTGCCGTTCTCCATTGCGCGCGCCACCGACGTGGGGACGAGTTACGGCGCGGTTTGTGTTCTGGGCGCGCTCACGGCATCGATACCGTCGCGATGGCGGTGGGCCTGGGTTGGTTGGTGGCTCGGCATCGCGGTGACCGTGGCCGCGGGAGCAGACTTCACCGCAGTCGGACACGTCCTGGCGCTGCTGCTCGGCATCGGTCTGTCCTTCCGACTGCCCGCGACGGCCGACTGGACACCACCACGAATGGTTTTGCTGTCCGGCGGTGCGGCGTTCGGCTATTCCATGATGTCGGGATCATCGATGGTGGGAACGGCCGGTGGGTTGGCGGGGATGCTGGTCGCGCTGGCCGCGGTCAAGGTGTTCCGAGTCGCCCCGCCGGCACCTCAGCCAGCACCGTAGACAAGCGGTTACCCGCAGGCCCGCGATATGTGAGCATGTATCAATGGGCGCACGCAACATCGCCCGCATCCTTGCTGTCGCGGTGGCGATGACATGGGCGACGCTGGGCGCGCTCGTCGACGCTCGTTACGCCTCTGCGGGCCCGTGCCCGGACGTCGAGGTCGTGTTCGCTCGGGGCACCAACGAACCTCCTGGCGTTGGCGGGGTCGGCCAGGCGTTCATTGATTCGCTTCGGGGGCAAGTCCCGGGGCGGTCCGTCGGGGTATATGCGGTCAACTACCCCGCCACCGACGATTTCGTCAGAAGCTCGTTAGCCGGAGCCGGCGATACGGCCACACACGTCCAATCGATGACTGCGAACTGTCCCAACACCAGAATGGTGCTTGGTGGATATTCCCAGGGCGCGGGAGTCATCGATATGGCCACCAATGACCTGCCGCCCCAGGCCGCTAACCATGTCGCCGCGATCGCAGTATTCGGCAATCCGGAAAGCACATTCTCGAGGACTCTGGGAGGCGGCCGGCTCCCAACAATCAGCCCGCTCTACCGCCCCAAGCTGATCGACCTGTGCGTTCCCAACGACCCCATCTGCTCCGAAGGCAGGAACCCGGCCGCGCACGTTGCTTACGTGCAGTCCGGGATGACGAACCAGGCGGCGGCGTTCGTGGCCGGTCGGCTCTAGCGTCAGCTAGGAGTCGATGCCGTGTCGGTGCGGTCCGCGGCCTATTCTCGATCGATTGAGTGGGCCTGAATGCGGATCCGGGCGCGGGCTTCGGCGTGGAGAGCGCCCCGCCGCCGCTGCCTCCCGAGGCTGCGGACCATGTCGCCGCCGTCGCGGCCTTCGGCAATCCTGCGGACAGATTGACGGGTTCGATGGCAGCACTGCCGGTCTATGGGGCAGGACCATCGACCTGTGCAATGCGGGCGACCCGATGTGCGGCCCAGGTGACATGTCCAACCGAGGCGCGCACAACCAATACGCGGGCGCACAAACGGACCAGGCCGCATCATTTGTAGCGGGTCTGCTCTAGCTGAAGCCGAATGGTTTCCGCCATAACAGAATTCGCTACGGCGTCGGGCTCGTGAAGTCTCGGACCATGTCACCGGCTGCGGTGCCGAGGAAAAGGACTTCGATACCGCCCATCAGCGTGAGCAAGCCCACGTCCGCGACGATCGGATCACCGATCGCGTGGATGAGCCCGACGGGGTCACCGCCAACCGCTTGCGCGATTCCGTCGATGAACAGGCTCACGTCATACGCCGGGACGGAGATGACGGCGGCATTGATGACGTCCGCGGTCGGAAGTAGCACCGAGGAGGCGTCGGAGGCCGCCTTGCTGAAGGCACCGACGATATTGGTGTTGGCCGCCAGCAGCGACTCGACAGCACCGTGGATCGAAGTCGGGGACGGCAATGTGCCAGGCGACGGCAAGGGAATCGACCGCGGTGAATGTGGGATGCCCGATGGCGACAGGCTCCGTAGGGACGGACCCGATGGGGATGAATGCCCCTGGACCACAATGTCGCTCGTGGCATTGCTGATTCCCTGCTGCGTGCCGTTGATCAAATCGGGACCCAGCGCGGTGGTTGCGTTCAGCGGCGGGAAGAGTCCGAACGGCGTGGGCACATTCGCCGGTGCGGTCGAGTAGCCGTAGTTAGGGTTGCGGTAGCCCCAGTTGACGAGATAGGTCATGTCCGGTTGGAGCAGGTCGGCAAGCGGGTTCCCGATAACCGGAATGGCGCGCAGCGGATCCAACAGCGGCAGGTTCGGGGTCAGCACCATGTAGTACGTGGTGTTGGCGAGGGGCCCGGTGTAGGTGGGCTGGACGGGCAGCTGAACGATGTCCCCGGGCGGAAGCGTCGTGGGATCGATGTGCGAATACTTGGTATGCACATAGTGGATGCCGGCAATGGCGTTGAGGTCCGATAGCAAGTCGATCGGGTACCGCGGGAAGTCGGCGAAACCGTCATATTCGAGCGTGAAGATGTTGGTGGTCCACGGCGTGTTCGCGGGCGTCGCGCCGTAGAAGTCGAGGCCGAGGCTCGGGAAGTTCAGGCCGGGGAAGCGCGCCAGAAGTCCGCCGTTGGGGTTCATGGGGTCGCCGAGTAGGTTGAAGCCGAGTTGAGCGTGAGTCGGCGGGTTACCGCTGGCCAGGAGGTTTTCCATCTCCAGCGATGCGATGACGGAACTCTGCGAGTAGCCCACGACCAGAACGCTATTGCCGGCCGCGAACTCTTGCTTGATCGTGGCATCGAGAATCTGGACGCCCTGGCTCACCGACGTGCTGAGGGGCAGGCTCCTGACATCGGTGAGCGGGTATAAGCCCTCGGGGGTGAAGACGCCCTGCGCGGTGGTCCACGAGAAGTTGCCTTGAGTGGCCCACTTGAGCACGCCGTCTATGTCTCGCGGTGCCGGTATCGGTACCCCAGTGCCACCCATGACGAGGGCGACGTCGAAACGCGGGTCGGCCGCCATCGACGGCGATGCCGACATTGCGGTTGATGCTGTGCCCGCCCGGAGTGTGCCCAGCGCTTTCGAAGCAGCTGCCTCGGCTGCCGCGTACGCGCCCCCGGCGGCGGCCAAAGCCGCGGTGAACTGGCCGTGAAAGGCCGCGGCCTGTGCCGCGACAGCCTGATGCTCCAGGCCGTAAAGGTCGAACAGCTTCGTGATGGCCGCCGATACCTCATCGGCGGCAGGCGCCAGCAGGCCCGAAGTAGGCAGCGCCGCAGCAGCATTGGCGGCGTTGATGTCGGAGCCGATTGCCCCGACATCCGCTGCCGCCGCCGCGATCAGCTGTGGTTCGGCCGTCACGTAGGTCATCGCCGCACCCTTTCCGACGAGCGGGAAGCCCGAGAGCGAGCGCTGAAGTCCGCTCCTACGTCGCCCTGCCGATCTCCGGGTGCGACCCCGAGCTACCCAGCCCGGGCGGGGTAGCCGTAGTCAACTTATGTTCCGGCACGGACTGGTCCGTCGACGGACGAACCCCTAGCCCCGGCGCCTTGCCGGGCACCCGTCGCGTTCCTAGCTTTTCGGGTTGCCCGCGCAATCGAACAAAGCTGGAAAATCGGTGCACACTGGCCGGTTAACGTCAACCCAGCCCACGTTTGTGCAGATGGTATAGGGACTGCTGCCGTGCGGGCCAACTGTTCCCAAGTGGGCACACGACCCACTCGGGTCCAGTTTGAGTGGCTCGTTGACGTGGACCCAGCCGACGCTTGTGCACAGCGTGTAGGCGTTCGCTTCCTGGACGACTGTTCCTATGTCAGTACGGGCGCACGCTCCCGAGGGATACGCGGCTGCTACTGGCGGAGCCATAAGACCGGCAGCGATGAGCATCGGTGCCGCGATAGCCAGAGCGGCAAGTCTCATGGCTGCAACCACCCAGCCGGTTAGTGCAACGCAAACGACACCGATGCGTAGTTTTGTGCACCTGGTCATAAAGCCTCCCGGCAAACTCAGCCCCGAGCCCGAAAGCAGGCTAATTCCAAAGAGCCAGTCGCGCGAGGGTTTTCCGTTCACTTGGGTCACGGTTTTGACTACGCGGATTTCTCCCGGGTCAGGTCTGCTTTTTCAGATCCGTATCGCGGCTGGGCTGGACCCGCTTCGGCTCCGCGGATCTTGGGGGTGCCACAGCGCGGGCAACCATGCTCGTCTGCACTTATCCAACTCGCGGGCATCAGCCATGCGACAGGTTGTCGGGCGATTGTCGCCGCACACCTAATGCCGACCTCGGCGCTGTTCTTGACACCCCAGCCCGACAGCGCCCTCTGTCACAACAGAGTGACCGGGCCGGACGCTCCCTCGATGGCGGCGATGAGCGCCTGCGGCATGCCTTGCCGGATCTCGATGTCGGTGGAGATTGCTTGCAGCCTGGCCGAGATCATGGCCGGATCCGGGTGTATCGCGATCAGCGACAACAACGTGGCCTGCGGCAGATCCAGCGACGGGTGCCGGGTGTTACCCCAGTCGATGAGAAAGGGCACGACGCCGGTATGGCTGCCCGCCGGATCGAGTGTCAGCCGCCAGCGCAGCATGTCGCCTGCCGGTGTCGCACGTGCCATTTCCCATGCGTCCCCTGGATCGAGCCCGCGAGCTCGGGCCGAGGCAATCGCCGCGTCCATGCCGCTCACCCGCACCGCCCATGTGACCAGCCGCGGCACCGTCAGGTGGTCGATCCCGAACACCCGAGGTGGCTGCGCTTCTGGCTGCTCCGGGTCTGGTCCGATGATCTCAAGATAGCCACCATTTCCCAAGCCCAGCAGAAAGTTTCGAGTCCCGCGCCCGACATGCTGTCCGCCTTCGGCGGGTTGCATGCCCAGCAGGCGGGCCACCGTCTGAACGGTTTCAGACAGCAGTGGCGTCGCCAAGACGAGGTGGTCGAATTCGCTCATCGGCCCTGGAGCTCGGCCAAAAACACCACCCCGCCCGTCCGCAAAAGCCCGCTCATGCCCAACCCGATCCAGTCCAACTGCGGCGTCTCCGCCCGTGCATCAATCTCGCTCATGCTAGCCAGCATGCGGCCACCACGAGCCCCAAAACATGAGCGGAAACGCGCACCTCTCCCGGTGCGCAAACGCAAAATCACCGCGACAAGGCGGTCACAGGGAGCTTTTGTGTCTGCTCGCCGGAGGGCTTCACTTCTTCCGGTCGGTATCCCGCGAAGGCTGCACCCGCTTCGGCTCCCCCGGCATCTTCGGGTAGTTCGGCGGGTACGGCATGTCGCCGAGCCCCCGCTCTTCGTCGGCCTCGGCCATCTCCAGCAGAGGAGCGATCGACTGGACCACGTCATCCATGCCGGCCCACGGGTCATCCCGGCGCCTCACCAGTTCGGGCACGGTCGCCATCGTGTAGTCGTCCGGGTCGGCGCCGGCCAGCTCGTCCCACGTCAGCGGTGTCGACACCGTCGCGATCGGTGTCCGTCGCACCGAATACGCCGACGCCATGGTGCGGTCCCGGGCGTTCTGGTTGAAGTCCAGGAAGATCCGCGCACCCCGTTCTTCCTTCCACCACGACGTCGTCACCGCGTCCGGTGCGCGGCGCTGCACTTCGCGGGCCAGCGCGATGCCCGCCCGGCGCACCTCGACGAAGCCCCAGTCGGTAGCGATGCGCAGAAAGACATGGATCCCGCGGCCCCCGGAGGTCTTCGGGTACCCGACCAAACCGAGTTCGTCGAGCAGCGGCCGCAGCACGTCGACGGCGACCGCCCGCGCCTGCTCGAAACCGGTGCCGGGCTGTGGGTCCAGGTCGATCCGCAACTCGTCGGGATGTTCGGTGTCCGGGCAGCGCACCTGCCACGGGTGCAACGTGATCGTCCCCATCTGGGCCGCCCATACGATCGCCGCGGGGTGGGTCACCTTCAGCGCGTCAGCGGTGCGTCCCGATGGAAACGTCACCCGGCAGGTCTCCAGGTAGTCGGGATGGCGCTGCGGCACCCGCTTCTGGTAGATCTCCTCGCCGTCGATGCCGTCCGGGAAGCGCTGCAGATGGGTGGGCCGATCGCGCAGCGCGGTCAGCATCGGACCGCCGGCCACGGCCAGGTAGTACTCGACGAGATGTCGCTTGGTGCCCTTCGACGACCCGAGCGCGGGGAAATACACCTTGTCCGGATTGGTCAGCCGCACCGGGATGCCGTCGACGTCGATTTCTTCTGCTGCAGCCGCCACTTCATGATTCCAGCACAATGGGCCAATGGACTTGCCTGTCATGCCGCCCGTCTCGCCGATGCTGGCCAAGCCGGTGCGGTCGATCCCGCCGGACGCATCGTATGAACCCAAATGGGATGGATTCAGGTCGATTTGCTTTCGGGACCGCGATGACGTCGAGCTGGGCAGCCGCAACGAGCGGCCGATGACCCGTTACTTTCCCGAGCTGGTCGCGGCCGTCCGGGCCGAGCTACCGGAACGCTGCGTGCTCGACGGTGAGATCGTCGTCGCCACCGACCACGGCCTGGACTTCGAGGCGCTGCAACAGCGGATTCACCCGGCAGATTCGCGGGTGCGGATGCTCGCCGAGAAGACGCCGGCTTCCTTCATCGCGTTCGACCTGCTCGCCCTCGGCGACGACGACTACACCCGGCGGCCGTTCAGTCAGCGGCGGGCCGCTCTCGTAGATGCATTGGCGGCCTCCGGACCCTCGATCCATGTCACGCCGGCAACCACCGATCTTGAAACAGCGAGACGATGGTTCGACGAGTTCGAGGGCGCCGGCCTCGACGGTGTCATCGCCAAGCCACTGTCCGTTACCTATCAGCCCGACAAGCGGGTGATGTTCAAGATCAAGCACGAGCGGACCGCCGACTGCGTGGTCGCCGGCTATCGAGTGCACAAGTCCGGCGGCGACGCGATCGGCTCGCTGTTGCTCGGGCTGTATCAGGAGGACGGCCAACTCGCCTCGGTCGGCGTGATCGGCGCATTTCCCATGGCCGAACGCCGGCGACTGTTCGCCGAATTGCAGCCACTGGTAACGAGTTTCGAGGGCCATCCGTGGAACTGGGCCGCCCACGAGGCCGGCGAGCGAACGCCGCGCAAGAACGAATTCTCGCGCTGGAACGCGGGCAAGGACCTCTCGTTCGTGCCGCTACGACCCGAGCGGGTGGTCGAGGTTCGCTATGACCACATGGAAGGCCCGCGGTTTCGCCACACCGCCCAGTTCAGCCGCTGGCGCCCCGACCGCGACCCACGCTCATGCACCTACGCCCAACTCGAACAGCCAATTACCTTCAGCCTCAGCGAGATCGTGCCGGGCCTCGGCCCGGCATAGAACGGCGGCTGATCGGCTGGTCGGTATGCCGTTGGGCCACCAGGTAATTCGCTTGTTTCCCGTTGCACAGTCCGCCCGAACTGTCATCGAATTAATTTCGCCAATCAAAGACCTCAACTAAGAGGCGGCAGGCACGAAACTGACTGTCGGCAAACGGTGTCCGCTTCGATACACTCAATCGGTTCGCATTTTGTTGTGGACCGTCGAAGATCGGGGGAAGGCAAGATTGTGTCTATATTTCGGCGACTGACCGCTGTCGGGCTGGCTGTCGGAGTGTTGTTGACATTGTCAGGGTGTTCGAAGCTCGAGAAACTCCAGTCGGCGATGTCGTCGGCCCAGTCGATGGCATCGGCGAATATTTCGCAGTGGACCGCCGACAAAATGACCCAGGCGTTCGCCGCGATCAACGCCAAGATCGGCGCCGATCCCGCCGACTATGTGGAGGTCCTCATCAATGAGTACTCCCTTGCCGTCAAGGCAATCGATCCACACAAGCGCGAGAACGTCGACAAGTACGCCTACCAGGGCGGCGGCGTCGAGGTGACGCCGGTCGACGCCAGCCGCAACTCGCCGGGCGCAGTCGAGGCGAGCGCGTTTAAGGGCGATACCGTCAAACCCGCAGTGCTGGCCCAAACGATGGCATCTGCGCCCAACGACTCCGGCGTCGAGAACCCCAAGATCGAATTCGTGCTTGTCAAGAGATTCAAGTTCAACGACAACCAACCGGAAATTCAAATTGACGTTAAGGGCCCGCGTGCGTCGAAGATCATCCACTACGACCTGACGGGCAAGCTACTGGACGTCTCCCAAGGCTGAATGCGCTTAGAAAGGCGGCGGTTGATTGCATTCGGCGTCGATGCGTTTGGCGCGGTCTTGTTCTCGGGTGCGGCGGCGTTTGGGCATCGTCACGGCGCGATCACGGGATGGGCCGGTATTGCCGTTGCGACAGTGGGTAATTCGCCAGTGGGCAGGCACAGGGCCGGGAACAGCAGCCGAGGGTCCGGGCGGGTGAGGTATTTCTGCCCGCTCGGCGAGGTCCACAACGATGGTGCCGTCGGGCAGTTGCTCATCACGCCACGCCGTCCGAAAAGTCTTGAGCAGGTGGTTCTATCGACTGGCTAAAGAACACTTCAGCCAAGGCCCACCACCGCGGGTGCCCGCGATTTCCTGGTCAGGCTTCCTGGTGGGACAATTTGCCGATGGACCAGGACGACCCCGAGAAGCGCGTCGCCGATCTTGAACGTCAGCTCGGTGAACAGCTACACGGTAGGCGGCTTAGCGAGGACCTCTTTGGCCCCGGTGCCGGCGCCACGGTGGCACGGGCTATGTCGGGCGTGTCCAGGAAGGCGAAGGCCGCCGTCTTAATCGTCTGGGGGATTTCACTCGGCGTCATCGCGGCTGACATTGCCGGTGCCCACATCAACGGTCCTGTCGTGGGAATTGTCGAGCTTTTCGGAATCATCTTTTTTCCAGTGGCCGTGATCCTTTTCGCAGTTGAGTATCGGTTCAGGCGCACTCATACACTCGAGGAGCGTGCCGCACTGGCCGCAAAGTGGCGGTTGAGGCGGGATTGGATCAAATTCGCCGAAGGAACCACCTCTTACAAGCGCGAGGTCCTGCGCACGGGTGCAGAAGCTCACGCCGTCATCACCGCCGCGCACGATCTTGAGTACGAGCCCACCGAAGATTCGGGGTATCTGGTCTATCTCGAACTGGCGGTCACCGTTGGCGCGGATGCTCCCTACACCGTATTCACCGGTGAGTACGACAAGACGGGTGGGTTTAACACGCGGCCCCGGCCCCCGTGCGACATGAGTTCCCTGTGGGTCGGGCGCGAGCTGGCTGTCCGGGTCGATCTAACCGATCGGAATCGCGTCGCAGTGGACTGGATGAAGTCGGGGGGTGGGTGAACCAAGCGCTGGCCGCGTCATTACCGCCTGTAACCTCCGGGGTGCTCATGCCACCGCAGGGGTCGATCGCCCTGCGGCTAAAGGAGCTGGAAAGGCTGCGCGCCACGGGTGCGATCTCCGACGCCGAATACACGGTCAGGCGGGAGCAGATCATCAGCGAAATATGAAATCCATTGGTTGCCAAGGACCGTCTGTAGTGCTTTGACGCGGGATTGGTACCGACTGGCTAGAGAACACTTCAGCCGAGAGATGCCGACCGTTCGTACCGGCGAGGCCGTTCCAAGAATCACACAAGGATTAGGCAAGGCGTCTGCGAAACTCTTTGCACGAACGGCCGTCACAGGCGGGCACGGCTAACGACCCGTGTCCGGAAAGGACAACCACATGACCACAACTTCGCGCCGGCGGGTGCTGCGTCAGTCCCGGGCCGTCAAGCGGATTGGCCTTCTGTCGGCCGTCGCGCTGACCGCCTTTGCGCACACAACAGCGATGTCCAACGCCGATCCCACGACCGGCAGCCGCGCGGTCACGTTCGAAGACTTGCAGCGCGCGCCCGTGCCGGCGTTGTGCGAGCACGATCCAGGCCA